>Ga0137415_10002211_pt1 | contig 19364 bp, 15 predicted proteins | sample CZODoug3_1_1_16f_FD_183082 | JGI IMG/M metagenome (GOLD analysis project Ga0137415, IMG submission 183082) | Vadose zone soil fungal communities from Angelo Coast Range Reserve, California, USA - CZODoug3_1_1_16fungal (Hybrid Assembly) | ecosystem: Environmental > Terrestrial > Soil > Vadose...
GCGCTTCGTGGAGGGCTTCGGCTTCGTCCTCGTCAAAATCCGCGCCACCGACAAGGGTGTCGGCTTCGGCGCGCGCCTGAGTCTCTTCATGCTTGGCTTCCACCAGGCGAGCGGAGAGAGAGACCGCCTCTTCATCGCTGAGGGCCGGAGTGGCATTGCGAGCCGGCTCGGCTGAAGTTTCTTCCGCCAGGTGGATCTGCACAGCGGCTTCGGTAGCGTGTTCTTCCGACGAGGATTCAGACGCGGCTGCTTCGGCTTCCGATTCCTTATCCGCTAGGACCCAATGCGGCAAGCTACCGGAAAAACGGCGAGGCGTTCCGCTTCCGGGCTGCAGGCCGATTGCCGGACGCGACGGGGTCTGCTCGTAGTCGGGCTGACGCTCTTCTGGCTCGTGATCGCCGAGCGGCTCGACCGGAGCAGGCACAGGCCGCGCGCGATACTTGGCGAGCGATTCGCCCGGCAGAACAATGTCGTCATCGTGTTTTTCGATGGGAGCGCTGGGCCCACGATCGATCCCGCGATCGTTTGAAGGGCGACGGTTATCGAATCCGCCGCGGTTGTCACGGTCACCCTGCGGGGAGGCATACTTCGACGGTGGCAAATTGCGGCCGCCACCCTGTCCGTGAGGCCGACGATCTCGATCGCCGCCACCACCACCGCCGCTTCCGCCACGACGCCGCCCAAAACGTCCCCGGCGTCCACCGCGTCCGCGATCCCGGTCGCCGCCGCGATCTCCGCCGCGGTCGTTTCCTTGCGGACGATCGTTGCCGATGCGCGGAGGATAGTTGCGCGTGGGGTTGTAGCTGGGCGCGAAATTCTGAGGCGCGGAAGCGTTCGATTCCGGCTGACGCTCGTCGAGATCGCCGCCTTCCGCAGGCTGGCCCTCGGCGCCGGTGTCACTTTCGTGGTGCTCGGTTGCGCCGTGGAATTCTTCGGATGGACCGTGATCGTTATCATGGCCATGCTCTTCGCGCGGCTCGTCCAGAGAGATGGTCTCCTCATGGATGGTGCGCGTGGAGAGGGTTTCGCCGGGCAGCGGTTCGATGAGCGCGCCGCCAGAGGCCGCGGCAATCGCGGGCGCGGGGGCGTCTCCGTGAGAATGACCGTGGTCGTAGTCTTCGAGATTTTCGAAAACGTCGCTGACGTAAAGGAATGCGTCGCCGTCCAGGCCGATGTCGACGAAAGCCGACTGCATGCCCGGAAGAACGCGCGTTACTTTTCCTTTGTAGATGCTGCCGACAAGCGCGAACTCTTTTTCGCGCTCAATATAGATTTCGACTAGCTGGCCTTCTTCCAAAATCGCGACTCTCCGCTCGTGGGAGGACGCGCTGATAACCAATTCTTTCGACATGAAAACTCCTTGGGATGCACCGCCGCGGGACCCTCATTGACAGAGGTCCAGGGCAAGGCGCCGTCCCGGTCGGGACCGGGACACGCTGGCGACAACAGTATTGTTGCGGCGTTGCGTTCGAAGCCGGAGGGGGAAGCCGGGTTGCGGCTTTCGTTTTGCGAAAACCTCATGCTATCGAGGCTGGGCCGTTGCCGGGAATCTCCCGGGGTAACGGCGGACGATGCTATCCTCACTCGTAAATTCCTTCTTGAACAACAAGCGGACCGAACTTTGATCGGACCGCGGGTCCGGCGCAAACTTCCTGAAGCAGGTCGCGCTCGGATCTGGCGAAAAGCTAGTTAACGAATCGGCGCAGCCGGACATTCATTACCAGGCCTATCGCCAGGAAAACAAACAGCGTGGCGGATCCTCCATAGGACATCAGGGGTAACGGAATGCCGGTGACCGGCATGGCCCCGATGACCATGGCCACATTTACCAAAACGTGAAAACCAAGCGCTGCTGTAACTCCCATAACCAGAAACATTCCCGCGCGATCTTTGGCGCGCTGAGCGTTCTGGACCAGTCGTAACAATAGCGCCATGTACAGCCCGAGAGCAAGCAGCACGCCCTTGAATCCCTGTTCTTCCGCCCAAGCCGACATGATGAAGTCGGAATAACGGACCGGAATGTAACCCAGTTGATTCTGGCTGCCGTTGCCGAAGCCCTTCCCCCAGAAGCCGCCGGAGCCCACAGCGATCTTGGACTGCAAGACCTGATAGCCGGAACCCTTTGCGTCTTCTTCGGGATGCAAAAACGAAGTAACCCTTTCCTTCTGGTACGGTTTCAAGAAATGCCACCCGACGGGAAGCATCAAGACGCCGATTAGGATGATCACCGCGGCGTGTTTCCACTGCAGCCCGGCGAGAAATGCGCCGACGATCAACATCGGCATCAAAACAAGAGCGGTGCCGAGATCAGGCTGCTTCAGAATTAGGACCAGCGGTATTCCTACCAGGAGCCCTGCCTTAATCAAATCCTGCAGGGAAAGCTCATCGGTACGCACTTCCGCAAAGAAGCGCGCCAATACGATGATTATAATCAATTTGACCAGTTCTGACACCTGAAGAAATTCGCCGAGGACAGGAATCCAGCGCTTGGCGCCAAAGCGGGTATGCCCGACCAATAGAACCGCAACAAGTGCCGATATACCAACAATATAGAGCACAGGGGCCTGGTCCATGATCAGGTGATAGTCGATACGGGAGAGGACGAACATGAGCGCGAACCCGATCACCAGCCAGCGGATTTGTTTGGAATGCATGCCGACGAGCACGCTGCCGTGCGTGGCGGAATAGATTTCCACTACGCCGAGCGCGCAGATGGCGGCGATGATCGCCAGCAGCCACCAGTCGTAATCGCGTGTTGTCGTTGTTTCGTTCATCGTGTCCCTGCACGAAACTGCTTCCGCTGCAAAAGTCCCGGGCTACTCCGGTTCCTGCTTTTTCTCCACTACCTGCGCCACCCTCGTGGGTCCCTCGCGTTTCTGCGCAACCTTGGGAGCTTCTGCCGCAGCATGAGCATTCGCCGGCGATTGTTCCGCTCCGGGCTGCTGATTCTGCGCCGTGGACTGGCCCTTGGACTTCTTTTCCTTCTTGTCGTAATACGCTTTCACGATATCGCGTACCACAGGTCCCGCCGCTGTACCACCGTGCTCCGAGGTGTCTTCGACGACCGCCGCAACCACAATCTCCGGATCGCGCCGCGGCGCAAACCCGACGAACCACCCATCATTTTTGCCTTTGCCCAACCCCAGGCGGCTGGCCGCGCTGTAACTCATCATCTGCGCCGTGCCGGACTTCCCGCAGAACTCGATCCCCTGAAGCTTCACGGAGTTGCCTGTTCCTCCGGCTTCGTTAATCACGCCGTACATTCCTTGCGTGACTTGCTCGACGGTGCTTTCCGCGAGTTCCACGTGCTTCTCGCCCACATTCTGCGCATCCTTCAGCAAGTGTGGTTGCTTGAATTCACCGCCCGATACGATACCTCCGATAACATAGGCCACCTGCAGTGGCGTGACCATCACCGAACCCTGCCCGATGGAAACCGAAATCGTCGAGCCCGGATACCACTTGTGGTGATACACGCGCTGTACCCAGTCTTCCGATGGCACCAGGCCGGATTCTTCCGACGGCATGTCGATCCCCGTCCTTGCTCCCAGGCCCAGCATCTTGGCGTATTTGGCAATTGTGTCGATCCCCATGCGCTGGCCGACATTGTAGAAAAACACGTCGCAGGATTGCACAATCGCGGTATGCAGATTCACCACGCCGTGGCTCTTTTTCCCGTACACCCAGCATTTGTGCATCTGCCCGTAAAAAACGCCGTAGCCCGGGCAGAACGCGGTGAAATTTTCTGACGGCGTCTTCGACTCGAGCATCGCCGTGGCCATGATGATCTTGAATACCGATCCGGGCGCCAATTGCGCCTGGGTCACGCGGTTCAGCAGCGGCTTGCCCGGATCTTCATTCAGCCTCTGCCATTCTTCTTTCGAAACGCGAATCGCAAAATCATTGGGATCCGGTGCCGGATGGCTCGCGAACGCCAGCACCTCTCCGGTCCGCGGATCGAGCGCGATCACCGCACCCTTCTTATCACCCAGCCCGGTTTCCGCCACCTGCTGCAAGTCGTAGTCAATCGTTAGCTGAATCTGCTTGCCGGGAATCGCTTCCTGCTGCGAAAGGCGGCCCATTTCCTTGCCGATGCTGTTGACGATCACGCGGCGCATGCCGTCCGTGCCGACCAGCATGTCGTTGTACTGCCGCTCCAGGCCGGACTTTCCGGCGACGTCACCGGGACGATATTTTCCGTTGCTGGCTTCGATCTGTTGCTCGCTGACTTCGCCGACGTACCCGCTGGCGTGAGACATGAACCCCCCCGGCAGATAGCGCCGGCGATGGACCATGAGCATTTCGAGAAGGGGAATATCGGCGCGATGCGATTCGATGAAGGCGACGTCAGCTTGCGTAGCTTCGGGCTTGATAACGATAGGCTGGAATTTGGGAAGTGCGCCGGTGTTGCTTAGCTGTTCCTTCAAATCATCCAGGGAAAGATTCAGCCCGTCGGCGATGGCGGGCAGATTTTTCTCGACCGCCGGCAGGTCGTCGCGAAGAAGGAGGACGCTGAAAGAAGGGTAGTTGTCAACGAGGACGCGGCCATCACGATCGAGCATGCGTCCGCGCGGGGCGATGATGGGGATGGAGCGCACGCGATTGCGTTCCGCCATCACGCCATACTTGTCCGAATCAATCACCTGGAGTTTCCAGAAACCTAGCAGCAGAAGCGTGATCATGCCCACGATCACGTAGGAGGCGGCGGCCAGCCGTTCTTGCGGCAGTCGATTATCGTTGCGAAACCAGTACGACACGCGAGACCTGCGCGCGAACCAATATATTTCTCAGGGCTGAGCGGCGCCCGCTCGCGCAAATTCTTTTCTGAAGCGTTGAAGTGTGAACTCTCCGGTCGGCGAGGCTCTCAAAAAAACGCCCCGGTCCACCTGTGGAAGCTCCCGAAATCGTCGCCCGGCCTCTGAAACCGTCTCCTTTCAGAAGCCTGTCCCAAAGTAGCACCGGCACGTAGGCCACGCAACTCGTCCTGAGGTACAGGTAGCGGGCTGATTACTGGTTTTTTGGGCGCAAAGAGGGGAGTTCACTTGAATGCGCCTGGAATTCAATCAAGGAAGGGAAGCGAGGACTTTCACCCGCGAAGTGGGTGAAACTGCTTCCGATGCACCGGGAGAAATAAAACCTCCCGGCACACGGAAGAAATGGGCGACTAGAAACCGCCGACAGGACCGACGAGATCGCGCATCGGGCGAACGCTACTTCGGTCGCACGTGTTCGCGAGGCAGCCGAGGCGCCAGTTGTCCTCGATCGTCGCCATCATCGAGTAGTGATTGAAGGCGTCGCCGGAACTCCGCTCAAAACGCAGCGTTCTCGAAATCACCAGCGTTAACACGTGCCCGCCGCCGGGATTCGCGTTGCAGCAGCCACTGGTGTCCCCAAACCCGGAGGGGCCGGAGCCAGTGAAGTCGCTTTCATCCCAGGTGATGAAGATCACGGAATTGCCGGTCCACGAACTGGAAGTCATGATGGCGTTCACAGTGTTCAGCAAGAAAGTATCGCCTTTGGAGATCAGAGGCTCGACCTGCGAAAAATCGCAAGTAGCATCCGGTTCGATGGCTACGTCTACGTGGCCGCGACCGTGCATGTCGTGGCACTGGTCCGGGCTGATCCACACATAGTCGGAAACGTGGCCATTCGCTAAATCAGTCGCCAACTGGCTGAAATCCACAATGTTGGCGACCCGCGCCGGGTTGCTCTGCACATCCTTATAGCTGATGAATGGGTTGTGCTTCCGCTCGTAGAGCTGGTTGCCGCAGCCTGAATCGAGCGGCGTCGTGCAAAGTGAATAGGACTGCATGTACCCTTTCCACGATTTTCCGTGCGATTCCAGTTGGTCCACGATGTTGGGCACGTCAATCGTGGTGTCCTTGTCATCGGCGACGCCATTCGTGGATCCCGAAGTGGCCGCGATGTAATTGGGCTGGCTGGGATGGCTGATGCCGAAGTAATTCGTGGCCAGGCCGCTGGTGGCGGCGACAAAATTGATGAACGGCGCATTCGGATCTCCGATCAACTTATTGTATCCGGTGTTCTCCATCATGATGATGAAGACGTGATCGAAGTCGGCGTGGTCGTGACCGTTGGCGCGGACCGGATTGGCGAGCGGTGTTGCCGAAACAATAAGTGCGAATATGACTGCGCCCCAAAGGGCCCAACAAGCGCAGCTCTTGATGGTTCGAGAGAGGTTGCGAATTTTCAAGTTAGTCCTCCACTTTCGATTTTGGATGGCAGATTGATATTTCCGGAAGTCACTTCGCAGACCTTGAGAGGTCCCCCTTGGAAGTGAGTGGAGCGATTCTAGAGCGTGATGGATTCAAGTCAAGTGCATTCACTGGCGGCGGAGCTAAAAACTGGTTTCTCGCAGGGGAGGTACTCTCAGTACAGGCCTGAAGTCCGGCGGCTAAGTCATTTTGCCGGACACGCCAGCCTCGAAGAGAACAAATGCTCACGGCGAACTCATTTGTTTTGCGGCGGAAACGCCCGCGAGCGCTCGCCTTCGCAAGGCCTGTCTTTTCATATAAATTAAACTCACCAAGATAACGCGGTGCTTTTCATTTTCTTTGATGACGCGGAGTCCGTTACACTCTCTGATTCTCTATGTGGCCCCATTCGAATAAGCCGTTGCGGCTCGCGCTCATCGGGATGTCTGGCGCCGGAAAGTCCTATTGGACCGCGCGCATTGCGGCGGCCGGCTATCCCGCGATTTCCTGTGATGCCCAGATCGAAAGCCGGCTGAAATCTGAGCTAGACGATGGCGGGTACAGCGGCATCAACGGCGTGGCCGCATGGATGGGCTGGCCACACCTTCCGACCTACGCCGATCGCGAGGCGGCTTATCTTTCCGAGGAAATTGCGGTGCTCGACGAGGTTTTGACCGGACTGGAAAAGAATCCAGCCAGCGATCTGGTTCTCGATACCGCCGGCAGCCTCATTTACGTGGGTAATCATCTGCTACATCGCTTGCGCAAACAGATGCTGGTGGTTTACCTCGCGGCTTCTTCGAATGAGCAGCAGCTCCTGATACAGCGTTACCTGGAGGACCCGAAGCCCGTACTGTGGCGCGGTGCGTTTCAGGCCCGCGCAGGGGAAGCGCCGAAGGAGACAGTGGCGCGCTGCTACCCCATGCTGATCGGCGCGCGACGGCAGAGTTATGAGGCGCTCGCCCATTGCTCGATACCCGTTTCTGAATTACGAGAACCATTCTTGCCCGAAGAGGCAGACAACAAGTTGGCGGGCGTCGGTTTTCTGGAAAGGGTCCGGCGGCAATTGGAGCGCACAGGCAAAACCGCGAAGGCAGAGCCCGGCGCATGAGATATCGAAGCACAGGCGGAAAAGCGCCGCTGACCTCCCTGCGGGGAGCGGTGCTGCGGGGGCTTGCGCCCGACGGCGGCCTGTATATGCCCGTCGAAATCGCGCGGCACACGCCGGAGGAATTGGAAGAGTTCCGCCGCTTGCCCTTCACCGAAGTCTGCTTTCGCGTGGTGCGGCCGTTTGCCACGCCGGACGTGCCGGAAGAAATGTTGTGGCAGATCGTCGCCGAGGCCATCAATTTTCCCGTAAAGCTGGTTTCGCTTTCGCCCGCGCTGCACGTTCTGGAACTGTTTCACGGGCCCACACTGGCATTCAAGGATTTTGGCGCGCGGTTCATGGCGCGGCTGATGGGATATTTTGTGCGCGGCGAATCGCGGACGCTGACCGTGCTGGTGGCGACCTCCGGCGACACCGGAAGCGCGGTGGCGCACGGGTTTTTACGCGTGCCGGGAATTCGCGTTGTAATTCTGTATCCCTCGAAGCGCATCAGCGAAGCGCAGGAGAAGCAGTTCACTACTCTGGGAGAAAACATCACCGCACTCGAAGTCTCCGGCACGTTTGACGATTGCCAGCGGCTGGTGAAGCAGGCATTCGCGGACGAGGCGCTGAACCAGCGCGCGTTTCTGACTTCGGCGAACTCCATAAATGTCGGGCGCCTGCTGCCGCAAATGTTTTATCACGTGGCGGCGTACCGGCAGTTGCCAGTGGCTTCCGTGCCGCTGATCGTGTCCGTGCCGAGCGGGAATTTCGGGAATCTGACGGCGGGAATTTTCGCCAAGCGCATCGGCTTGCCGGTGGCCAGATTCATCGCCGCGACCAACGCCAACGACGCGGTGCCGGAATACTTGCGAAGCGGGGAGTATCATCCTCGCCCGGCCGTCGCTACGTATTCGAACGCGATGGATGTGGGCAATCCCAATAATTTTCCGCGGCTGCTGGATTTATGCCGCAATCGCCTGGAAAACGTGCGCCGGGAAATCTGGGGACACCGCGCCACCGACGAAGAAACTTTGAACCAGATGAGCGCGGTCTGGGATCGTTATCGCTACATTTCCGATCCGCACACGGCCGTGGGCCTGCTTGCTTGGGAAGCGTATCGCAAGGAGCATCCGGAGCCGTCGCAAGGCCTGGTGCTGGCCACAGCGCATCCGGCAAAATTCGCGGAAATCGTGCAGAAGGGAATTGGCGTGGCCCCGCCCCTGCCTTCGCGGCTCGCGGAGTATCTGCAGCGCCCGAAACTCTCGCTGCCCATCAGCAGCAAATACGAGGACTTCAAGCAGTTCCTGCTGGCGCATTAGACCACCCCTTCAAGACGATTAGGACTAGCGGCGGAGGCGATCGAGAAATGTGAAGAGGACGACCCCGAGGACGGCATTGACGAGCGAGGCGATGGCGAGGTGCATGTTGAACCAGCCTTCGGGTTCGTTAAGGAGCAGACGCCGCACTACCGTCAAGATCGCCTGGTGAACTACATAGAAGACGGCCACGAGGGCAAAACGCGCGAGAGGATGCTCGGTATCCAGGCGCGAACCAATCGAGGATGCCAGGTAACCAATCACGGTCTTGGCAATTCCATATTCTCCGAGCGGGACTGTTGGTCCGCTCAGGCTGTCTTGCATGATCCCCATGAGTGTGCCGAGCAGCAATCCGGTGGAAGGATTGCGCCGGCTCAGGCCGAAATAAATAGTGGCGAGCAGCGGAAGATCCAGGATTTCCAGCCTGGGAAAATAAACGGGAAGAATACGCTGCAGCACCAGCGAAAGGACCGCAATTCCGACCACAGCGCCGGGGAAAAATTTGTGGACTTCGATGTGCGATTCGCCACCGCGGAGTTCAAAGGTGTCGTTCATGGCTTCTCTGGCGCCGGCTTTCCCGCAGCGGAAGTAGCCGAATTCCCAGCCGCGGGCTGCGCGGTTTGCGCTTCTGCGTCGTTCTTGAAAGTCACCACCTCTTGCGTCAAGAGCACAATCACTTCTTCCAGGCGGTCGAGCCTGGCGGCGGGCTTCACGCGAATCTGCTTGAAGGGATTGCCCTGTTTCACGTCCAGCACCGTGCCGATGGGAATGTCACGAGGGAAAATTTTGTCCATGCCGCTGGTGACGACTTTGTCGCCGGCGTTGACGGTATCCTCGGCGGCCACGTAGCTCATGGAAAGCATTGGCTCACCCGTGCCTTTAACGGGGCTTTGGATGCGCGAACTTACCAGCATCGCCCCGGCGCCGCCCTCTTTATCGCTGAGAAGGAGAACCTGAGCGGTGTTACGATAGCTCTCGATAATTTTGCCGACCACGCCATCCGGCGTGATGACGGCCATGTTTCTGCGAATGCCCTCGCGCTCGCCCCGGTCGATTTCGATAGTGTGGCTGGCAGTGCCGGCGCTGGCGCCGATCACGCGCGCCATGACCATGGGCACTTTCTCGTGGGATTGACGGAAATTCAAAAGTACAGCGAGGCGGTCGGCTTCGGCGGCCTTGCTCTGAAGTTGAGAAATGGTCAGCTTGAGTTCGTCATTCTCCGTGCGGAGTTCTTCGTTCTGGCGGGTAGTGCCTTGCAGGGCGAAGTAGTGGTTCCACACGCCGCGAACCTTGCCGAATCCCCAGGCGCCGCCCTTTTCAAACGGCGATACCGCGCCCATGCTCCAGACGCGGATCAGGCGGCCGCGGGAATCGCGCTTTACCTCCAGCGCCAGCATCAGCACCTGAGCCAGCAATACACCGGCAAGCAGTGCAAGGGATCGATGTCTGGAAGGCATTCCAACCATGGCAAAAAGTTCTCAGTAAATCGTTCTTAGATTTAGGTAAAACTCAAACTCTGATCCAACGTCGGCTTGCGCAGCTGGGATTGCGCGAAACTCGATTGGCGAAACTTCCGGCGAAAAACTAACAACTCAAAACTCTCTCAATCGATGCAGACCTGGCGCAGCAGTTTGAAATCGCTCAACATCTTTCCCGTGCCGAGCACCACCGAAGCCAGCGGGTCATCGGCGATGGAAACAGGCAGGCCGGTCTCTTCGCGGATACGCTTGTCGAGATTCTTGAGCAGGGCGCCGCCGCCGGTCAGCACAATGCCGCGGTCGCTGATGTCGGCCGAAAGTTCGGGAGGCGTGCGCTCCAGTGCCACGCGCACTGCATTCAGAATCGTGGCGACGCACTCGCTGAGAGCTTCGCGGATTTCGCTGTCGTCGATGGTTACGGTGCGGGGTACGCCTTCGATCAGGTTGCGGCCTTTCACTTCCATCGTCAGTGGCTTTTCGAGCGGATAGGCCGAGCCGATCTCCATTTTGATCTGCTCCGCTGTGCGCTCGCCGACCAGCAGGTTGTACTTGCGCTTCAGATACTGCATGACCGCTTCGTCCATTTCATTACCGGCCACGCGAACCGAACGCGAATACACGATGCCGCTCATGGAAATCACGGCGATATCGGTGGTGCCGCCGCCAATATCAACGACCATGTTTCCGGACGGCTCTTCAATCGGTAGGCCGGCACCGATGGCCGCCGCCATCGCCTGCTCCACCAGATAGACTTCGCTCGCCCGCGCGCGATACGCGGAGTCCTGTACGGCGCGTTTTTCCACCGGCGTAATTTCGCTGGGCACGCCGATGACGATGCGCGGGTGCACCAGAACGCGGCGATTGTGAGCCTTCTGGATGAAATAGGTGAGCATTTTTTCGGTGACTTTGAAATCGGCAATGACGCCGTCTTTCATCGGCTTGATGGCCACGACGTTGCCCGGCGTGCGGCCCAGCATGTCCTTCGCTTCGCGGCCGACGGCGACGACTTCGCCGCTGGACTTGTTGATGGCCACGATGGATGGCTCGTTGACGACGATGCCTTTGCCGTGCGCGAACACCAGCGTGTTTGCGGTCCCCAGATCAATTGCCAGGTCGGACGAAAAAAGACTGAACACCGACCTCAGGTTGTAACCATTCTTGTTCATTACTGCTTTCCCCCTACGGAGAGGATCCTGCCCGGTAGGATCTCCGCGTACGGAACCCCCACGGTGCAACTAATCCATTGTCGCCGTATTTCGCGGCCCACGCAAAACCGCGAACCGGCCCGCCCTGCCTACTTTGGTATTACGATCGAAATCTGCTGCTTCGCCGTGCCGCCACGCCGGTTCGAACCAATCACCACAATATTGTGCTGGCCGGGTTCAAGCGGTTCGGTAAAGTGCCGGAAAGTTCCGTCCGGCGAAATGTTTGCCACGGCCTGGCCATTGATGATCAGCGCGGCACCCGGTTCGGTCTTCCCGACCAGTTCCGCCGAGTGGCCCTGGATCCTGGGCACTTCGATCTCCAGTATCATTTCCTGGGTCCTGCCCTGGGTGAACAAGCTGAACTTGAACGTTTCGCTGAATTCGCTGGTTTCCTTTTTCGCGTCGGAAGCGCTGACGTTCCAGAAGTATTCACCGGCGTCGAGTCCCGTAACTTCCGTGCTCGTGCCGGATACTTTCACTTCTTTTACCAGTCGCGTGAACATGTTGGTTGGGCTGACGCGCAGTGTGTAGCCAATCGCGCCGTCCACGGGCTTCCATTCGAAATGGATGGAAGCGGTCCTGGGCGTTTCCGAAATCACCGGCGACTGGTTTAGAGGAGCAATCAGGCCAGGAGGCGCAAGAATGTTTGATTTCTGCATCGGGCCGCCGCCGGAGGGAACGCTGACCTTTTCAAATTGCGTCAACTCGATCTTTTCCTGTCCGCGTTGCACTTGTGCCGAGCCGCTTGCTACCACGATTTCATGCTCATTTTCTTTCGGGTCGTTCTTTACGGTCGCGCGGCTGTTTTGTTTCAGGTATGCGGTGGCGTCTTCAATGCTGACCGCCGCGCTGGAATCGGGAGAGGAGAATTTTGAGGTGGCCAGGTCAACGGAACCCACGTTGATACGGACGGCGGTGTTCGAGTGGTCGCGGGCGACGTTGTTTTCTTCCACTGTCACCAGCGTTTCCGACTTGATGGTGTACTCCGTGCCGTCGGCAAAGGTGATGCGCGCTGCTCCATCGCTCGCCGTCTGAATCAGGTCACCCTTGTCGAGCGGCGTGTGATAGTTCGCCTCCACCCAGGTCACCGAATTCACTTTTTTCACCTGGACGCGGCCATCCAGGTTTACGAACTTTGCCTGTGTCGACGTAACCGTCGTATTTGCGGCTTCCGGGTTACCCAGGACGCTCGAAACTTTATTGGTGATGGCGTTGGTCCATTCCGGTTTCACGGCAAACATTCCGGCAATGATGATGACCAGGATCAGTGAGCTGTAGATCACCACGGTTTTGTAAGTGACCGCGTGCCAATACACTTCGACGCGGTGAATCTTCGGCCCCTGCGCGGGCGCCGACGTGGGGCGGCGTGGTTCGATGGGCGTTTGTGTCGTCACTTGAGTAAGTGCCTTGATTGCTCCAATTTCGCAATGTAGCACACCGGTTTGCTGGGGGTGGAAGTCCCGCGTGCCCCCGTAGTCAATCTACAAATAGCTGTTGCGCCGCTTTTCCGGAATGTGTGTCTTCCAGGTTACTTTTCGGAGGCGGAAGGGACGCCGCGCTGGAAAAAGCGGGGCTTGTCAAAGCGGGAATCCACGGCTACATCGAAGAAACCGACCATCATTTCGTCGTAGGTCTGTTCGCCCCACCGGACGGCTGCCCCGGGGTCCGGATTGTGCGGATTGCCTTTGGAATTGTCGAACCAGGCGACACCTTGCAGCTGCGTGCCAGCCATAAGCTGCAGCGGCTCGGCGAGGCGGTAGCTCATCTGCCAGTGAAAGTGATAATGGACACGGAGGAGCGGCTCGACGGATTTGTCTTTGTGGATGATGTTGTATTCGAACCGCTTTCCGCGCAGGTGCATGTGCGGGAAGAAACTGAGCAGCAGCGCATCATTCGGCAGTGTGCCGCGCGCCTCCACGCGATAATCGGGCACGCCGGGCGGGATCACGAAGTGGTCGTTAGTCAGTTGAAGCGTAAGCACGCGCTTCTCCGGCGGCTCTTTCGCGAAAATCAGGCCGATGCGCGTGAAATCTTTTCCCGGCCTACCGTTGGTGGTGTAGTGCATTTGAAAAACCAGGTCAGAGCCGGCGGGAATAAATTTTGCCATGCCGCGTGGCCAATTGTCCGGCGTGCTGCCCGGCGCATAGACCAGCAGGATGTCGCTGTCCGTCCACATCGCGTCTTTTTTGTCTTCCGGAGAATTCAGAGTCTCGGCGGTGAATGGCTTTTCCAGCGGCGCATGCCGCAGCCACGGCGAATCGGGCGGGCGTACATAGACCACCGCGTGGTGCACATGCTCCGGCAGGCCGGGCAGAATTTCGGAGGCCTGCACCCAGCGGCCTTCCTTGAAATGCGTGGGCAGAATTTCGTATGTGTAGTCTACGTCGCCATCCGCCGGAATATTCACCGGCTCGGCCATTTTTATTTCCAAGTCCGGCGCGGGAATCGTCCACCGATCCGCCCATTTCTTCTTCGGCGGCGCATCGGTTGGATTGCCCGCGGGAGAATTGGCTTCGGCCCATGCCGCGAGCAGAGCGATCTGCTCCTCCGTCAGCGACAGGTCATTCGAAAACTTTCCAATTCCTTTTTCCGCAAACCACGGCGGCATGGAGCGATTCTGCACCGCAGCCCGAATGGCAGCCGAGTACGGTCGCGTGCCTTCGTAATTTTCAAACGCCATCGGCGCAATTCCGCCACCGCGGTGGCAGACCTGGCAATGCTCCTGGAGAATGGGCAGGACGTCCCGGTAAAACGTTGGGTCTGCTACGGGAGCTGCAATCTGATAAGCGATCAACGGAGAACAAGCCAGAAGCAGGAGAGACATGAAAGCAGAGCGGAAAAAATATTTGATTCGAAACATCCTGCGGGAACTCGACTCCCTCACCTGCTCGCGTCGCTGTCCGAGAGGTGACCATCATGCGGTGGCGATCTTGAGAAACACTCCCGATAATCTCATATAATCGAATCGCATGATCCCTGCTTCGTATAAGGCCAAAAAGAAGTTCATGGAATTAGCGATCGCGGAGGCCAAGCGCGCCGGCGACCGCGGCGACTATCCCATTGGCGCAGTCATTACGCGCGTCAATGGCAGAAGCGAGACCATCATCGCCAGCGCAGGCAACCGGGTAAAAACTTCGGGATCCAGCATCAAACATGTCGAACTGGAAATGCTCAAGTATGTTTGCAGCGGTTATGGCCGCTACCTTCCCGACTTTGTCCTTTATTCCACGCATGAGCCCTGTGCCATGTGCGCCGGGGCTTGCGTGTGGTCCAAAATTGGCGCGGTCGTTTACGGAGTTTCGCAGGAAGACATTGACGCTTACGGCCGCAAGCACGGAAACGAAGTGTATAAATGGCGGGCATGCCTGATCTCCTGCCAGTTTGTTTTCAAGAAGGGCAATCACCATATCCCGGTGATCGGCAGTTTTCTCCGCAATGAATGCCAAAAACTGTTCAGCTACAGGGTTACGTAGCGCCCCGCCCGCGCTGCGGTCCTCAGGACAGTTCTGTGCTGTTCCTAATCACTCGCGATTGACGAACGCGAAAATTGGTCCCCATGTTAAAAATTAAAATGAATCCCATCGCGCCCCGCCAAGTTTTCTTCCCGTCCGAGAAACTCCACTGGGCCGCTTCTCTTAGCGTGACGGCGCAGTTTCCAGTGGTTGCACGTCGCGCTCAACCTTCGCGGCGATTTCATCTTCGGCAACTTCCAGGTCGTAGCGCGATTGGAGATTCATCCAAAACGTAGGGCTGTTCTTGAAGTAACGCGCGAAGCGGAGGGCCGAGTCGGCAGTGACGCTGCGGCGTTCGGCAACAATCTCCGCGATCCGCGTCACGGGGACTCGCAAATCCATTGCCATCTTGTTCATGCTCAGGCCGAGGGGCTTCATGAACTCCTCACGGAGAATCTCTCCCGGATGCACAGGCTTCAGTTTCTTGGCCATCTTGTCCTCCTAGTGGTAATCCACGATTTCGGCTTCATAGGCGTGTCCATCCCGCCAATCGAAACAAATTCGCCACTGGTCGTTAATGCGGATGCTGTACTGGCCCTTCCGGTCTCCCTTCAATCGCTCCAGTTGGTTTCCGGGCAGGGTCGAAAGCGACCGGAGATCCTCGGCCGCATCAAGCATATCCAGTTTGCGAAGAGCCTGGCGCTCGATAGCCTTAAACCGACGCACCCGTTCACGGCGGAAGAGGCGCTCAGTCTCGGCGCAACGGAAAGACCGGATCACAGACAAAAAGTATACCGTTTTACGTTAAACGTCAAACGGGTGAGGCGGCGATGCTTCTGTTCATTCGATATCCGCACATACCAAGTAGACCGGCCAGTCTCCCCCCATTGCGCGCCAATCAATATTGGATTCAGGCGGTCCTTAACTTCATTTGGGGGTTTCGACTGCAATCCTCTATAATCTAAAGTTTATTCACCACCTCAGGAGATATCTGGAATGGCTGGCGTATTTGGCAATGAGAAAACCGGCAAGCGAGTTCTGTTCGGCGTTGTTATCGCGTTTATAGCGCTCAGCATGCTGCTGTACCTTGTGCCGCAGGGCACCAACACCACCGAGGGCTCAACCGACGTGCTGGCCAAAGTGGGCGACCAGACCGTCACGATGGGAGAAGTGCGCCAGCAGCTCGACGAAATTCGCCGCCGGAACCCCATCCCCAAGCCCCTCGAAGGCCTCTACGCCAGGAACATCCTGAACCAGCTCGTCTTTCAAAAGGAAATTGAGTTTGAAGCCAAGAAGCTGGGCATCGCTGTCAGCGACCAGGAACGCGCAGACCGCATCAAGCAATACGTCCCGACGGCCTTCAACGGCGACACGTTTGTGGGCATGGACGCTTATGCCCGCGAAGTCCAGTCCAGATTTCAGCTGACCGTGCCGGTTTTCGAAGACCTCGTGAAGCAAGGCCTGGTGGAAGAGAAATTCCGCAAGCTGATTACCGACGGGATCAGTGCCAGCCCCGCGGAAATTCAGCAAGAGTTCAAGTCCCAGAACGAAAAAGTGAAGCTGGATTATGTGCTCATCAAGCCCGAGGACCTCGAGTCCAAGATCAATCCGTCCGATAGCGACATCAAGGCTTACTACGAGCAGAACAAGGCCAAGTTCCAGATTCCGGAAAAGCGCGTAATCCGCTACGCCCTGCTCGACCTCACCCAGCTCCGCCAGAACACCGTGGTTACCGACGACGAGCTGAAAGTGGTCTATCAGCAGAATATTCAGCAGTTTCAGGTGCCGAATCGCGTCCACGCGCAGCATATTTTGCTGATGACCGTGGGTGGCAAGACCGACGCGGAAGTCGCCGAAATCAAGAAAAAGGCGGAAGACATTCTGGCGCAAGCCAAAAAGAAAGGCGCGAACTTCGAGGATCTCGCCAAGAAATATTCGGAAGACCCCGGCTCGAAAGCCAAGGGCGGCGACCTGGGCTGGGTGTTGCAGGGCCAGACGGTGCCGGAGTTCGAAAAGGCCGCGTTCAGCCTGAACAAGGGCGAGATTTCCGACCTCATCAAAACCCAGTACGGATTTCACATCATCAAGGTCCTGGACAAAGAAACCGCCCACACCAAGACTTTCGACGAAGTGAAGGACACGCTCCGGCCCAATTACCTGTTGAACAAGGTCGACCAGGAAGCGTCAAAGACCGCGGACCAGATCTCCGCCGATATTCGCCAGTCCAACAAGGCCACCCTCGACCAACTGGCGCAGAAATATCACCTGACCATCGCGGAGACCCACCCGGTAGGCCCTGGCGAGCCGGTTCTGGAACTGGGCAACGGCCAGGAGGTGAAGGACGAGATTTTCCACCTTCGCCAGGGCGACTTGAGCCTCCCGCTGCGAACTGACCGCGGTTATGTCGTTCTGTCCCTGCGCCAGTCACTGCCCGCGCATCAGGGCACACTTGACGAAGTTCGGGATAAGGTCGTCGCCGCGCTAAAGCAGCAGAAGTCCAGCGAACTTGCTCAATCGAAGGCCAATGAACTTGAGAAGAGACTGAAGGCGGGCGAAAAGTTTGCCGCCACCGCTAAAGCGATCGGACTTGACCCGAAGACGAGCGATCTTTTCGCCCGGAACGGCTCGATAGCAAACCTCGGTAGCGGAAAGCAGCTCGGCCCGGCGTTCTCCTTGAAAGTTGGGCAAGTCGGGCCGCCTCTCAATCTAGGCTCCAACTGGGCGGTCTATCAGGTTGTCGAGCACCAGAACGCGAATCCCGCGGATTTCGAGAAGCAGAAGAAGGAAATCACCGATACTCTGCTCAAACAGAAAAGGGAATTGGCGTTCAGCGCCTTTCAAACCTCCCTGAATGACCGCCTGAAGCAGGAAGGCAAGCTGAAGCTTTACCCCGAGAAAATGGCTGCGTTTGGAGACTTTGGAAGCTCGAAAAACTTCCCTATCTCACAGTAAATAAAGACGTTAAACTTTAACGACACACCCTCTTGCCCTGTCAGGTTCCGCCGGGTAACCTATTCCTGTCCGAATAAGCTGGTTCTCACAGTGCAGTTTACTCTGCAGACGACCATCAGCTTGATCGGCAATGCAATCGGGGCCGCAGCATACCCTCTCAAAAAAGGTTGAATTCCATGGCAGGACGTACTTCTCAGTCTCGCAACGACTATCGCTGCAGCATTGAAAAAAACCAGAACGGCAAGTATTGCATTCGGATGCGAGTGCAGTACCCGCGCCACGGCTGGTCCTTGGGCGTATATTTTCTGGCCTCCTCGTTTGACCGGGCAATGAAGAAACTCGGGGAGTCGCTGCATTTCCTGCAGCGCAACGAGGAAAAGCTGTGGTTCTGGGGTGTGGACCGCGCCGAAGACATGGGCTTTTCGGCTGAATTCCTGAAAGACGCCGGCTTGGAGCTTGATCGCCGCAATGAATTTCCCCGAAAGGCCGCGATCCTTTCACTTGAGCCAGAGCGCGATGCCCCTGCATCCGCCCTCGGGTTTGTCCGTCGGGGGTTGGCTGAATCCGTGGAGACCAGCGGCCGCGTTCAGCTCGCGGGCGACTAAGAGAAGCCACGTTTTCCACTTCAGTCGCTTCCTGAAAGCCACACCTATAGTTTTGAAATCAAGCCGGATACTGCTGCGTGGCCCGTTAGGAATTCGTCCCGGAACCACGTCCTCCGGCATCTGGTTTAATCCCTTCTTGACTTCGTGTTTTTTCTCGCACATCATCTCCCCCAATTACAACCGGAAGAACTGCGCTGCGATTGTTTGTACTCCTCTGTCACCCACCCAAGGCACGCGAAATCCCTGTGCCAGGCAGAGGGCTTGAATCGCGGCCGGCGAAAGGAATTCAACGAAAATGAATCGAATACGAAGCCGGTTTCACGTCTCGCTGCTTGTTGCGTTTCTGATTGTGCTTGCGACCCTCACCCTTCGCCCGGCCTCGGCGGCGCAGGCGGCGCAGACCACGCCTACAACGGACCAGAGCGATACCACCGCGGCAAAGTCGAAGAAGAAGAAAAAGACCACTCCGGCGGATGACACCGCGGCGGCGGATTCCTCCAGCACCAAGAAAACCACCAAGAGCAAAAAGGCTGACACCGCCGATGCCCCGGCCGCTGAAGGTAGTTCGACCGCAAAGAAACCCTCCAAGTCCAAGAAATCGGATGCCACGGAGGCCTCTGCGGCATCCGACGCGACCCCCGCGAAGAAGTCTTCGAAATCAAAGAAGACTGACGCAACAGCCGAGACCTCAGCGAGTGCTGATTCGTCCGCTGCGAAGAAGTCTTCGAAATCAAAGAAGACTGACGCAACAGCCGAAACCTCAGCGAGCGCTGATTCGTCCGCTGCGAAGAAGTCGTCGAAGACAAAGAAGTCTGATGCGTCCGCTGACACTACATCGGCAGCGAGTGGCAGTTCGACAACGGCAAAATCCCGGAAGAGCAAGAAATCAGAGACGGCGGATACCGCGCCAGCGGCGAGCGAAATGAGTGCCACGACCGCGAACAAATCCTCGAAGTCAAAGAAGACGGTGGCGGAAGACGCTCCTGCTCCTGCGGCCACAGCACCGCCCGCAGAGGCGGCTCCGGCGGCGAAATCCGCGCCCGCCGCTGCG
>Ga0137415_10002212_pt1 | contig 19364 bp, 17 predicted proteins | sample CZODoug3_1_1_16f_FD_183082 | JGI IMG/M metagenome (GOLD analysis project Ga0137415, IMG submission 183082) | Vadose zone soil fungal communities from Angelo Coast Range Reserve, California, USA - CZODoug3_1_1_16fungal (Hybrid Assembly) | ecosystem: Environmental > Terrestrial > Soil > Vadose...
TGCCCTACCCGCCCGACTACCCCAAGATGCCCGGCGAGCCCAAACGCGTCCAGCCCTCCCGCGCCCGCAAGGACACCTGACCGGGCGCAGGTCGGGGTCGAGCAAAGCGCGCGACCGTGCCGGGATCCTAAGCGTGATCTGGGCGCGGCCATTTCCATACAGGACCGAGTCTCATTGCATTTCTGCTATGGTTTTGTGCATTTCAAGGTAGTAGTGCCAGGTAGTGCTCCGTCGGTGCCGAAGGAAACGTCGCGGACAGAGTATCGATGAACTCTGCCTCGAATGGTCCAGCCAACACTTCATCTTTGGGCCACTTGACCTCATACAACTTCGCTCGACCCGAGTGAATAATCTCTCTGGTGACTTCGATAGCGACAGCTTTGCGGTCCGACTCACTTAGGTCGAATTCATCTCCGCTCAGGAGTTGCATGAACTCGTACAGGCCAACACTTCCGACGCTCAGGAGATCGTCCACCTCTCGCGTCAGCCACTCGCGAGGCGCTTCCCGTTCGGTCATTAGTTACCTCCCTGCGTCGGATTGCCTTCAAGCGGAACCTTTACCGGCTTCCCGCCATTCTGAGATACCACGGCGTAGGGGCCATGCGTCATGATATCCGGCCTGTTTCCGGCGGTGTATCCCGGCATAATCCTTATCTGGCGACCAGGGTTCTGTGGATCTCTATAGACCATCCCGTCTCCGGCCTTGCTGCTGGCTCGCTCCCAATCTGGCGGTATTGCACTTTCAACGTCCGCCCCGCTCATTCCTTGTATTGATTGAGGATCGAATTTCTTCGGATCGCCGGGTGAGCGCCCTGACCAGGTCGAATACGCGGCAGTCGTGCTGTTCAAGGGGCCGGGTAGGTCATCGGTCCTGATGGGCCGATGATTGCGCCCGCCGGAGTTCGGACGGCCGCGTAGAGCGAGCCGCCTAAGGCCACCACGACGGCGGCACAGCCCCGGGCGATGAAGCCGGCAGGGCGCAGCGTGCCCATTCACCGAGGTAGCGCCGGCGTTATCTGGACTACAACCAGGCCTGCCGGGACCGTACGGTGGCCAGCGCCTGGTCGGTCCGCGGCCGCCCCGGAGCGACCGTGTCCATGCCGCTCACGTGGGACGAGCTGCCCGAGGCCGACCCAGACCGGTTCGACCTGCGGACCGTGCCGGGGCTGCTCGCTGAGCGCGGCGACCCGCACGCCGAGCTGGGCGAGCACGCCGGCGGCCTGGAGAAGGTGCTGGACTGGGCGGAGGCGGACGCCGCGAACGGCCTCGGTGACCTGCCCTACCCGCCCGACTACCCCAAGATGCCCGGCGAGCCCAAACGCGTCCAGCCCTCCCGCGCCCGCAAGGACACCAGCTAAGGGTCTTTTTGCGCTGCCAGGTCTAGTCCACCACCACGTCTAGTCCACCACTTCGTAGTACATGGGAGGACAATCCGATCCTTGCGACACGACGATCAGTTTGTAGGTAGTTGAGTCGGGGCTGCCGGCGTCAACGCGCGTGACATCCCGGACACCTTCGATGGAGTCATCCGCTTCTAGCGGGTCGGGGAATGCGATGGGGTCGGGGAGGACACCGCCCGGTGTGTCGATCCTGATGTGTTGGCCTGTTCGAGGACCGGTAGCGATGAAGATCGTGCGCGGTACTGGTGCTGCCATTGACGCACCCTAGCGGCGGACGGCCGAGGTCCCGCTCAGTTCCGGACGAGCCTGAGGCGCGCCTCTCCGCGTAGACGGTGCCCAGCACAGCGACCACGATCGCCACGGCGCCAAAGGTGACCACCTGCGACAGCGCCATGCCCGCGCTGATCCCGGGGACGGCCAGCGAGACACCGAGAGTGGCTGCCACGGCAGCGGCTACCCCAGCGAACCGCGCACGGGCGTCCGCCCGGTAGCGGCCGATCGCACCCGCCACCAGCACCAGGGCGACAACGGGCAGGAGGAAAGCGAACACCGGCCCAGCCTAGGGGCCCGGCGGCGTCACGGCGCTCAGGGTGGGCGTCAGGGTGGGCGTCAGGGTGGGCAGAGCACGCTGGCGCGGGGCACGGTGCCGTCGACCCAGAGGGCGTTCGCCGCCGCGGTCACGCACGGTGTGCGCGGGTACGCACCGCGCCCGGCGCCCTCCCAGTTGACCACCCTGGCCGGGCCCAGCTGGTCGGCTGCCCGCTGGTAGCCCTGCTCCGGCACCCTCGGGCTGACCGCCGTGGTCAGCACCAGCATGGGTGGCGCGGCGGCCGCCGGACCCACCTTGGCCGGGTCGGACGGCACCGGCCACGCCGTGCAGAGCAGCAGCTGCTGGGCCATCAGCGCGCCGAACAGCGGGTGCGCCGTGCGCCACTTGCCGACCAATGCGGTGACCTGCGGCGGGCTGACCCGTTGGGTCGTGTCGTTACATCGGGTGGCCAGGGCCAGGTCGAAGCGGCCGTTCAGCCCGAGCAGCTGGTCCAGGTACTGCAGCAGTCCGGTGGGGTTGCCGGTCTGGGCCGCCGCGATGGCGCTGGCCAGCGCCGGCCAGCCCTCCGGGTCGTCCAGCCCGATCAGCACCGCGTGCAGCATCGCGCTGGCGGTCAGCTGCTCGCCGTCCGGGCCGGTCTGCGGGCGGCCGCGCAGCTGGTCGGCGAGCTGGCTGACCGTGCCCCGGGCATTGGCGCCCAGCGGGCAGCCGGGGCGGGTGGCACAGGCCTTGCCGAAGGCGTCGAACGCCGCCTCGGCCGCCGTGGCCCGCGCCTCGGCCGCGCCGATCGAGTCCTGCGTCGGGTCCGGCGGCGCGTCGAGCACGAGCCGCCCCACCGAGCTGGGGGAGTTTTGCGCCCACACCTCCAGCGCCCTGGCGCCGTCACCGAGGCCGAGGGCGCTCAGCGTGTGCACCCCGAGCAGAGCGCGCGCCCGCTCCACGTCCTGCGCGGTGTCGCCGGTGTCGTACCTGGTCAGCGTGTCGCCCTCGGTCAGGTAGCACTCCTGCACGACCTCCCGGGCGTCATCCAGCAGCCGGTCGGCGGCGGTCGGGTCCGGGCTGGTCAGGTCGGTGTCCAGGATGTCCTCCCGGACGTCCGGCGGCGCGCAGTCCAGCCGGCTGGTGCCCTCGCCCCTGCGGTCCATGCCGACCAGGGTGAAGTGCTGCAGCAGCGGCAGCGGGACCTGGGCGGCCAGCCGGGCGGCCCGCAGCGTGCCGGTCTCGCCGTCGCTGTCGCCGAGTACCAGCAGCGGCGGCCGGGCCTGCGGCGGCTGGTCGGCCAGCGACACCCGCATCAACCCGATCGAGGACTGCCGGCGCCGCCCGTTGTCCGAGTCGGTGTCCACCGGCATGTCCGCGCACTCGAACCGCAGCGCCCGGCCGGCCGGGATCGGCACCGGCAGCACCGCGTGCATGTCGTCGGTGCAGTCGATGAAGTCCACCCCGCTGGCGTCGCCCACATCGGGCACCGGGACCTGGGGCCCCTGGGGCACCGGCCGGGGCGGCGGCTCCGGGGCGCCGCTGCCGGCGCCCGATCCGAGTACCGCGACCGGCGGGCGGCTGGACGGGCCGACCGCGCACGAAGTGACCAGCAGTGCCAGCACCGCAAGCAACGCCGCCATGGCCACCGGCGCGGCTGGACCGCGTGGTCGACCAGCCGTTCGCGGCACGCGTTCTCCCTGAGGTCACCGCGGCGCGGAGTACGCCGCACGGTACAGACTGCTTGGCGACCGGTGAGGATCTGGTGAGGCTGGCAGTTCGGACTCGGCCCGGACGGGATCTGTGGGGCAGTATCGGGGACGTGGCTGGCGGACCCGTGCACACCTTGATCCAGATCACCGACCTGCACATCGGGCCGGAGGGCGGCACCGCCCGCAACCCGGTGGACACGTTTGCCGTCCTGGACCGGGCCCTGCGCGCGGTCGACGAGGCGGACCTGCGGCCGACGGCGGTGTTGTTCACCGGCGATCTCGCCGAGCACGGCACCGGCGCGGAGTATCGGCGGCTGCGCGGCCTGGTCGACCCGGCGCTGGCCCGGCTGGGCACCCGGCCGGTGTACGTCGCGGGCAACCACGACGACCGGGCGGCGCTGCGGGAACACCTGCTCGGCCAGCCGCCGGGCACCGCGCCGCTCGACCAGGTCAGCTGGTTCGGCAACCTGCGGGTGATCGCGCTGGACAGCACGGTGCCGGGCTACGGCTACGGCCTGGTCTGCCCGCCGCAGCTGGCCTGGCTGCGCGCCGAGCTCGCCACGCCGGCGCCGGACGGCACCGTGCTCGCCCTGCACCACCCGCCGCTGCCCTCGCCGGTCCCACTGTCCAGCGCCATCGAGCTGCAGAACCGCGAGGCGCTGGCCGAGGTGCTCACGGGCAGCGACGTGCGCATGGTGCTGGCCGGACACACCCACGTGGTCAGCGCCGGCGCGCTGGCCGGCATCCCGGTGTGGACCGGCGGCCCCATCGCCACCATGTTCGACGGCCTCATCGAGGACGGTGCGCTGCGCGGCCTCGCCAGCCCGAGCGTCAGCCGGATCGACCTGTTCGCCGACTCGGTCATCGCCACCAACGTGCCCTTCGACGCCGCCGCCCTGATTAACGTGCCCGCCGAGGTGATGCAACCCCAGATCGCCGCGCTGCGCGCCCAGCTGCCAGCCGCGCCCCGTGGCTGAGGTCCGGGCGGCCGCATCGGTCGGGAGGGGCGCCTACCGGTCGCGCAGGTAGCGCAGCAGCAGGACGTGGTCCTCGGTCAGCACGCTGGCCAGCCGCATGCCGCGCAGCGGGTGGTCCGGCCCCATCGCGATCCGGTCGAAGCCGCCGCCGGCCAGGATGGGTGCCACGGTCAGGCACAGTTCGTCGACTACGTCCGCAGCGAGCAGCTCGCCGAACAGGTGCGGCCCGCCCTCGCAGAGCACCCGGTACAGGCCCCGCTCGGCCAGCGTGGCCAGCACGTGCGCCGGCGCCACCCGGTCACCGGGCAGCGCGAGCACCTCGGCGCCGGCGTCGGCCAGCCGGCGCCGGTTCGCCGCCGGCGCGCTCTCGGCGGTGAGGATGAGCGGCGGTACCTCGGTGTCGGTGAACAGGGGTGCGGCCGGGTCGAGCTGGGCGCTCGCGGTGACCACGGCGATCCTCGGCGGCCGGCCCGTCACCCGGCTCGGCCGGCGGGCACCCCGGTAGTTCTCCGCGCGGGCCGTGCCGGCGCCGACCAGGATCACCTCGGCGAGCTCGCGCAGCAGGCCGAACACCTGCCGGTCCGGCGGTGAGGACAGGCCCTTGGACACCCCGCCGGCGGTGGCCGCGCCGTCCGCGCTGGCCACGAAGTTCATCCGCAGGTACGGGCGGTCCCGCGGCTCAGGGTAGGCGTACACCTCGGCCAGCTCGTCGTCGGTGGGAGGGGGCGGGTCGGTCGCCGAGGAGGGCCACAGCCGGAGCATCGGGCTATCCCACCATGGCAGCGCACTCAGCCGGTGGCCGCCAGTGCGAACGGCAGCACGGCCGGCGCCCCGGCGCGGCGCAGCAACATCGCCGCCACCGTCATCGTCCAGCCCGAGCCGATCACGTCGTCGACCAGCAGCACCGGCCCGGCGCCCAGCTCCAGCCCGGCCGGCACGGACAGTCGCCGGTGTACCTGGGCCAGCCGCTGGGCCGAGTTCGGCGGCTCCGGCTCGGCCGCCATCTCGGGGTCGAAGTCCTCGTCCTCGGGGTCGAAGTCGAGGGGGAACAGCGGCGGCGCCGAGTCGTCCAGGGTGCCCAGCAGCGGCATCCGGCCGATCGCGGCGATCCGCTCGGCGAAGGACGCCGCGAGCCGTGGCCGGGCCCGGGACGGCAGCGCCACCACGCCGGCCGGCCGCGTCTGCCAGCCCCAGCCCTTGAGCACCTCGACGGCGGCGGCCAGCACCTCGTCGGGTACGGGTGCGTCGGCGCGCAGCAGCGGCCGCAGCCGGGGGCCCCAGCCGACGTCGACCAGCCGGCCGATCACCCGGCCCTCCTCGGCCGCGTCCGCCGGGGCGAGCTTGCCGGACAGCGGCACGTCCAGCGCGGACATCCCGGACGGCCACATCTTGCGCGGCGTCACCGGCAGCCCGGGCCGGCCCAGCCAGTCGCTCGCGCCGCCCCGGACCTCCTCGGGCACCGAGGCGTCGTAGCGGTGCCCGGTGCAGTTGTCGCACCGCCCGCAGGCCACCGCGTCCGGGTCGTCCAGCATCCGGCGCAGGTACTCCATCCGGCAGCCGTCGGTGTCCAGGTAGCGCAGCATCGAGTCCTGCTCGGCGCGCCGGGCCCTGGCCAGCCCGGCGTAGCGCGCGCCGTCGTACTCCCAGTCCTGGCCGGTGGCCTCCCAGCCGCCCTTGACCCGGCGGACCGCGCCGTCGGTGTCCAGCACCTTGAGCATCATCTCCAGCCGACCCCTGGCCAGCTCCACGTGGGGCTCCAGCGCGGAGGTGGACAGCGGGCGGCCGGCCGCGCCCAGCACCGCGAGGGTGGACCGCACCGCGGGCTCCGCCGGGAAGGCCAGCGAGGCGAAGTACGCCCAGATGTCGCGGTCCTCCGGGCCGGGCAGCAGCAGCACCTCAGCGTGCTCGACGCCACGGCCGGCGCGGCCGATCTGCTGGTAGTAGGCCACCGGCGAGCCCGGCGCGCCGAGGTGCACCACGAAGCCGAGGTCCGGCTTGTCGAAACCCATGCCCAGCGCGGACGTGGCAACCAGTGCTTTGACCCGGTTGGCCAGCAGGTCGTCCTCGGCGCGCTGGCGCTGCGCCGGGTCGGTCTTGCCGGTGTAGGCCTCCACCGGGTGGCCGCGCTCGCGCAGGTAGCCGGCCAGCTCCTCGGCGGCGCTCACGGTCAGCGTGTAGATGATCCCGGAGCCGGGCAGCTCCCCGAGGTGCTCGGCGAGCCAGCCGAACCGGTCGGTGCCGCTGGGCAGCCGGAGCACGCCCAGGCGCAGCGAGTCCCGGTCCAGCGGGCCGCGCAGCACCAGCGCGTCCCCGCCGGTGACCCCGAGCTGGTCGGCGACGTCTCGGGTCACCCGGTCGTTCGCGGTGGCCGTCGTGGCCAGCACCGGGACCCCGGCCGGCAGGTCGGCCAGCAGCGAGCGCAGCCGGCGGTAGTCCGGCCGGAAGTCGTGCCCCCAGTCGGAGATGCAGTGCGCCTCGTCGACCACCAGCAGCCCGGCGGTGCGGGACAGCTCGGGCAGCACCCGGTCCCGGAACTCCGGGTTGTTCAACCGCTCCGGGCTGACCAGCAGCACGTCGATCTTGCCGTCCTGCACCTGCTGGTAGACCAGCTCCCAGTCCTCGGTGTTCGCCGAGTTCACCGTGGCGGCCTGGATGCCGGCCCTGGCCGCCGCGTCGATCTGGTTTCGCATCAGGGCCAGCAGCGGCGAGACGATCACCGTCGGCCCCATGCCCCGGGCCCGCAGCAGCGCGGTGGACACGAAGTACACCGCCGACTTGCCCCACCCGGTGCGCTGCACCACCAGCGCGCGGCGGCCCTGCGCGACCAGCGCGTGCACCGCCCGCCACTGGTCCTCGCGCAGCACGGCGGCCGGGCCGGCCAGCGCCCGCAGCGCCGCCTCGGCCTCGGCCCGCAACGCGCTGTCGGTACTGGCTTCGCTCAGCTGCCCCACGCTCATGTCCCCATGGTGAGGCCTGCCCCTGACAACCCCGGACCTGGGTCACCGGGCCCGCCCGGCTGGCCGGCGGGCAGGCCGCGCACGTTCCGTGGTTCCCGCGCATGTCAGGAGGTACGCGGGAACCCCACAAGGTGCGCGACGTCGCTCCGCAAGGTGCGCGCGAACCCCGCAAGGTGCGCGACGTGGACGGAAGGTGCGGTACGGCCACGGAAGGTGCGGTACGGCCACGCAAGGTGCGCGACGTGTACCGGGAACGCCGCGCTGCGTGGATCCGTGGGGCAGGAACCACGCGGTCGGCGGCCCCGGGCGACGGCGGTGCCGCACACCATCTTTCGGCGCCGCACACCCACTGCGGCGGGTGTGCGGCACCCACAGAGGGTGTCTGGCGCGGGTCAGCTGAAGAGGCTGCGGCCGACGATCTCCTTCATGATCTCGTTGGTGCCGCCGAAGATGGACTGCACGCGGGCGTCCAGGAACGCCTTGGCGATCGGGTACTCGAGCATGTAGCCGTAGCCGCCGTGCAGCTGCACGCACCGGTCGACGGTGCGCTTGAGCAGGTCGGACGTCCACCACTTGGCCATCGCGGCGTCGGTGACGGACAGGTTGCCGGCCACGTGCTCGGTCAGGCAGCGGTCCACGAAGACCCGGGCGATCTGCGCCTCGGTGGCGATCTCGGCCAGCTCGAACCGGGTGTTCTGGAACGACCCGATCGGTTTGCCGAACGCCTTGCGGTCCTTGGTGTACTGCGCGGTCACGGCCAGCGCCTGTTCCACGCCGGCTGCGCTGCCGACCGCGATGGACAGCCGCTCCTGGGGCAGGTTCTGCATCAGGTAGATGAAGCCCTGGCCGACCTCGCCGAGCACGTTGGCGGCCGGCACCCGCACGTCGGTGAACGACAGCTCCGCGGTGTCCTGCGCCTTCAGGCCGACCTTCTTCAGCCGCCGGCCACGTTCGAAGCCGGGCATGCCGCGCTCCACCACGATCAGGCTGAAGCCCTTGCTGCCAGCATCGGGGTCGGTCTTGGCCACCACGATGACCAGGTCGGACAGGATGCCGTTGGTGATGAACGTCTTGGACCCGTTGACGATGTAGTCGGCGTCAGGCCCAGACCCGTCGCGGACCGCGGTCGTCTGGATGCCCTGCAGGTCGCTGCCGGTGCCCGGCTCGGTCATCGCGATGGCGGTGATGATCTCGCCGGAGCAGAACCCGGGCAGCCAGCGGCGCTTCTGCTCGTCGTTGGCCAGCCGCAGCAGGTACGGCGCCACCACGTCGTTCTGCAGCGGGAACCCGACGCCGCTGGCGCCGGCCCTGGTCAGCTCCTCGTCGATGATCGCGTTGTAGCGGAAGTCGGCCACCCCGCCGCCGCCGTACTCCTCGGGTACGTCGGTGCCCAGCAGCCCCGCCTTGCCGGCGGCCAGCCAGACCTCCCGGCTGACCTGCCCGTCCTCTTCCCACTGCTCGTGGTAGGGCGCGACCTCGCGCTCCACGAAGGTGCGGGCGAGGTCACGGAAGGCCCGATGGTCGTCGTCGAAGATGTTCCGCTCCATGCACCGAGTCTCACATACATGCGCACCTGCCGGTAACCTCACGCCATGGATCTGTTGGGCGCCGCCGCGAACGTGCGGGACAAGACCGTCACCGGTCACCTCGCCGACCTGCGCCGGATGCCCCGGGAAGTGATCGACTCGGCGCCCTCGGCCACGTTGTACCGCTACCTGCCGCTGGAGGGGCCGGCGAGCCAGGCCGACCCCGACCGGCCGCCGGTGCTGCTGATACCGCCGCTGGGCGCCCCGGACTTCGCCTATGACCTGCGCCGGGGCTGCAGCCTGGTCGAGCACCTGCTGCGCACCGGGCGGGAGGTGTACCTGGTCGACTACGGGGCCATCTCGTTCGGCAACCGAGGCCTCGGCATCGAGTTCTGGGTGGAGAACGTGGTGCCGCGCTCGGTGCACCGGGTCAGCGGGCACTCCGGTGGCGCGCCGGTGCACGTGGTCGGCTGGTGCCTCGGCGGCATCTTCGCGCTGCTCACCGCCGCCGACCGGGCCAACCTGCCGGCGCACACCGTGACCGCGGTGGCCAGCCCATTCGACGTGACGGCGGTGCCACTGGTGGCCCCGCTGCGCCCGCTGGCCGCGATCACCGGTGGCCGCCTGGTGTCCTCGGTCTACCAGGCGCTGGGCAGCATCCCGGCGCCGATGGTGAAGTGGGCGTTCCAGCTGTCCTCGGTGGACAAGTACCTGACCAAACCGCTCACGGTGCTGTCCCGGCTGGACGACCGGGACGTGCTGGAGCAGATCGAGGCCGTCGACTACCTGATGAGCCACATGCACGGCTACCCGGGGCGTACGTTCGGCCAGATCTACCACCTGATGCTGCGGGCCAACGACCTCGGCGACGGCGGGCTGGACCTGGGCGGCCGGCGGATCGAGCTGGCCGACGTGCGGGTGCCGGTGCTCGTGGTGGCCGGCGAGAACGACGTGATCGCGCCGCTGCGGGCGGTCCAGCGGGGCGCCGAGCTGCTCACCGGGGCGCCCGAGGTGCGGTTCGAGACGGCGCCGGGTGGCCACCTCGGGGTGCTCACCGGCCGCCGGGCGCGCACCACCACCTGGGCGTACCTGGACGAGTTCCTGAGCAAGCACGACCTTGTCTGAGCCGCCGCCCCGGCTCCGCCGCACCCAGGCCGAGCGCCGCGCGACGACCCGGGCCGCGCTGCTCGAGGCGTGCGTGGACTGCCTGCTGGAGCAGGGCTACGCAGGGCTCACGACCGCCGCCGTGGTCAGCCGCGCCGGGGTCAGCCGGGGCGCCCAGGCGCACCACTTCAGCACCAAGGCCGAGCTGGTGCTGGCCGCCCTGCGGCACGTCGCGGACCAGCTGGCCGACGAGGTCAGCGCCGCGCAGCCCAGCCCTCCGCAGCGGCCCGAGCAGGCCCAGCTGGCGCTGTTGGACCAGCTGTGGGCGTTGCACACCGACCGGCTGTTCCCGGCATTGATGGAGCTGTGGCTGGCCGCCCGCACGGACCCGGAGCTGCGCGGCGGGTTGAGTGAGTTCGAGCGGGAGCTGACCCGGCGGGTGGTCAAGTTCTGCCACGAGCGCATGCCCGGGCTGGCCGAGCGGCCGGACTTCCGGTCCTTCCTGGCCACCGCGCTGGCCGCGATCCGGGGGCTGGCCGTGCTGGACTTCCTGGACCGGGGTGAGGAGGTCGCCCGGCTGTGGCCGGGGATGCGCGCCCAGCTGCACTCGATGGTGGCCGGACCAGGCACTTCAGCATGTGATTGAACGTTCAACTATATGACTTATCTCACTTCCTGGAATCGGGTCGGGGCGACTCGCCGTTTGCACCGGCGATAAGTGATGTGCCCGGTAGTCGAGCGCATTGACCGACTCGCTCTCAGGAGTTTCATCATGACCGGAACACTCGTTAACCACGATGACCTGCTGGAGCTGGACGAGCAGGCCCAGAAGCTGCTGTTCACCGAGGCCCGGACCGCGAACACGTTCACCGAAGAGCCGGTGACCGACGAGCAGCTGCGGGCGGTCTACGAGCTGACCAAGTTCGCGCCGACCTCGGCCAACACTCAGCCGCTGCGGGTGCTCTACGTGCACAAGGGCGAGGCCAGGGACCGCCTCGTCTCGCACCTGCTCGGCGCCAACGGCCCGAAGGCCGCCAGCGCCCCCGTGGTCGCCGTACTGGCCGCCGACCTGGGCTTTCACGAGCACATCCCGACCCTTTTCCCGTTCCGCCCGGAGATGAAGGACAGCTTCGAGGCCAACCCGGAGGGTCGCGAGCGGCACGCCCGGTTCAACGCCACGCTGCAGGCCGGTTACTTCCTGCTCGGGGTGCGGGCGGCCGGGCTGTCCGCCGGCCCGATGGCCGGCTTCGACGCCGAGGCGGTGGACCGGGAGTTCTTCGCCGACGGCCGGCTCAAGAGCATCCTGTTGGTGAACATCGGCCACCCCGGCGAGGGCGCCTTCTTCGACCGGCTGCCCCGTCTGGAGTACGACCAGGTCGTTCGCCACATCTGAGGCTCACCCGGTTCGGTGAGTGGCATAGAGCGGAAACACTAGGAATCAGAGGGTCCGAGCAATTAGCGTTCGCGGTGTGAATGCGTTAACGGGGCACCGGGCGGCGACCGCGGATCTGCGGGCCCGCTACGCCCGGCTGCCGGAGGGTCACGGCGTCCGACTCGCCAAACCCACCTCGAACCTGTTCCGGTTCCGCGCCGACGGCGATCGGGTCGCCCGGTTGGACGTCGGGGCGCTGGACCAGGTGCTCGAGGTCGACCCGGTGGCCCGGACCGCCACCGTGCAGGGCATGACCACGTTCGAGCGGCTGGTCGACGCGACCCTGGAACACGGCCTGATGCCGTTGGTGGTGCCGCAGCTCAAGACGATCACCGTCGGCGGCGCGCTGGCCGGGCTGGGCATCGAGTCCACGTCGTTCCGGCACGGGCTGGCGCACGAGTCGGTGCTGGAGCTGGAGGTGCTCACCGGTGACGGCCGGCTGATCACCGCGACCAGGGACAACGAGCACGCCGAGCTGTTCCGGGGGCTGCCCAACTCCTACGGCACGCTGGGCTACGCCGTGTCGCTGAAGGTGGAGCTGCAGCCGGTCACCCGGTACGTGGCGCTGCGGCACGTGCCGTTCCCCGGCCCGACCGGCGCGGTCGACTGCGCCGAGGCCATCGCGGCGATCTGCGCGGCCGGCAGCTATCAGGGCGAGCAGGTCGACTTCGTGGACGGCACGGTGTTCAGCGCGGGGGAGCAGTACCTGACCCTCGGCCGGTTCACCGACGACGTCCCGGCCGGCGGCTCGGTCAGCGACTACACCGGCCAGCGGATCTACTACCGATCCATTCAGCAGCAGCGCGAGGACGTGCTGACCACCCGCGACTACATTTGGCGCTGGGACACCGACTGGTTCTGGTGCTCCCGGGCGCTGGGCGCCCAGCACCCGCTGGTGCGCCGGCTGTGGCCGAGCCGCTACCGGCGTTCGGATGTGTTCCGCAAGCTGGTCGCCCGGGACCGCCGGTACCGGTTCAGCGAGCGGATCCGGGGCGCGCTGGGTCAGCCGCTTGAGGAGCCGGTGATCCAGGACATCGAGGTGCCGGTGGAGCGGCTGGCCGAGTTCCTGGCCGCGTTCCACGCCGACATCGGGATCAGCCCCGTGTGGCTGTGCCCGGTGCAGCTGCGCGACCCGGTCGGCTGGCCGCTGTATCCGATGGAGCCAGGGCGGCTCTACGTCAACGTCGGGTTCTGGTCGGCCGTGCCGCTCGCGCCGGGGCAGGCGCCGGGCACCTACAACCGCCGCATCGAGCAGCTCGTGGCCGATCTGGACGGGCACAAGTCGTTGTACTCGAACTCCTACTACACACCGGAGGAGTTCGAGCAGCGGTACAACGGGGCCGCTTACCGGGCACTCAAGAAGGGTTACGACCCGGGCGGACGGTTACCCGAACTCTACGACAAGTGTGTGCGGGAGCGCTGATGGCTATGCGGGTAGCGGAGCTGTTCCAGAGCGTCATCGGATCGGACACCTCGGTCCGGGTGACCGGCTACGACGGCAGTGCCGTCGGTCCGCCGGACTCCCCGTACGCGATGCGCGTCCGCACCCCGAGAGCGCTGTCCTACCTCGCGTCGGCGCCCGGCTCGCTGGGCCTCGCGCGCGCCTACGTGGCCGGCGACATCGAGATAGACGGTGAGATGTCCGCCGTGCTGCGCGAGCTCGCCGAGGTCACGCTGCACTCCATCCCGAAGGACCAGCGGGTCAAGCTGTTCCGGTCACTGCTGGGCATCCGGCTGCGGCACCGGGCGCCGATCCCACCGGTGGAGTACCGCCCGCGCGGCCGGCTGCACTCCAAGTCGCGGGACGCGAAGGTCATCTCGCACCACTACGACGTCTCGAACCGCTTCTACTCCTGGGTGCTCGGCCCCTCGATGGCCTACACGTGCGCGGTCTACCCGACCGAGGGCGCCAGCCTGGAGGAGGCGCAGCGCACCAAGCACGAGCTGGTGGCCACCAAGCTCGGCCTGCAGCCGGGCATGCGGCTGCTCGACGTGGGCTGCGGCTGGGGCGGCATGGTGATGCACGCCGCCGCCGAGCACGGCGTCAAGGCGCTGGGCGTGACGCTGTCGCGCCAGCAGGCCGAGTGGGCGCAGAAGGAGATCGTCGAGCGCGGCCTCACCGAGCTCGCCGAGGTGCGCCACCTGGACTACCGGGACGTGCCGGAGACCGACTTCGACGCGATCTCCTCGATCGGGCTCACCGAGCACATCGGCGAGGCGCAGTTGCCGGCCTACTTCGGCAAGCTGTACAGCAAGGCGAAGCCCGGTGCCCGGCTGCTCAACCACTGCATCACCCAGCCCACGGCGGACGGGAACGAGGTCGACGCGTTCATCGGTCGCTACGTCTTCCCGGACGGCGAGCTGCACGGCGTCGGCAAGCTGGTGAGCGAGATGAACCGGCAGGGCTTCGAGGTCCGGCACGAGGAGAACCTGCGCGAGCACTACGCGCGGACGTTGTCCGGGTGGTGCGCCAACCTGGACGAGCACTGGGATGAGGCGGTGCGCGAGGTGGGCGACCAGCGGGCCCGGGTGTGGCGGCTCTACATGGCCGCCTGCGTGGTCGGCTTCGAACGCAACAACATCCAGCTGCACCAGATACTCGGGGTCAAGCTCGACGAGCGGGGCGAGTCGTCCATGCCGCTTCGGCCGACCTGGTAGCGCGGTTCGACAGGTCCGCACCGGGTGGGCTTACCCGGTGCGGCCTGCTCAGAAGGGGCGTTGGGAGCTGTTGCCGGCGCTCTTCTTCGCCTTGCCCAGCCGGTGCCACAGGACGAACGTGAAGACCACCGACCCGACCAGCAGTACCCCGCTGAACACCGCGCGGACCCACCAGCCGGCGCCGGGGGAGAACAGGGTCAGGTTGATCAGGAAGAGCACGAGCCAGCCCACCGAGGCCGCGCCGAACATGATGACGTGGCCGAGCGTCGGCTCGGCGGCGTTGTTGCGCACGTGGTCAAGCTTGGCAGGTCACGCTGTGTATGACGAATACGGGCCCTGAATCACGTGAGTGTGATCCTCATGCCCCTAAAGAGGACCCCGCGGCGAGCCCAGGTCACGATCCGGTAACCTCGTTGGTGTCGGTTCGTCGCGGATAGTGTCGGAACCGACGGTGAGATCCACTCGATTGGGCACTCCTCCCCGTGTCGGCACTCCCCGACGTGGCGACCTTTGGTGCCCCGGGTAAGAAACCGAGGAGCCTCCGCCATGGCACTGAGCCCGAAGGAACGCGCGGACTTCGACGAGATCGTCGTGCGACTGAGGCTGGAAGACGCCGACGTCGGCACGGTCCAGCCCAAGCGGCGGTCCTTCGCCCTACTGGTCAGCGTGATCACCGGAACCCTGGTGTTCGGCCTCGGCGTGGCCCTGGTCGGCCACGGGGTGCTGGGCCCGATCCTGATCGTGCTGGTCGTGGCCGTCGCCCTGGTGCTGGCCGGGCGCGGTTGGTGGCGCTCCCGGGCCCCTGGCCGCCGTCGCCGGCGCCGCTGATCCCGGGTCGTTCGCGGCAGTTTCGGCCGCTGCGCGCTCCCCCAGCCGGCCGTCCTTCGATGAGGGATGATGCCCGGGAGGTCCTGGAGCGCCGCCTCCTCGGCCAGGTGATCGACGCCGGCGACACGGAGGGCGCAACCATGCCGGTCGGGATGGACCAGCTGACCAACGACCTGACGGCCGAGACCGAGGTGCTGCGCGCGCTGCTGGTCGGGCTGCCGGACGCCGACTGGGAGCTGGCCACCCCGGCGGAGGGCTGGGCGGTGCGCGACCAGATCAGCCACCTCGCCTACTTCGACGACGCCGCCGTCCGCTCCGCCACCGACCCGGACGGCTTCCAGGCCGAGCTGCGGCAGCTGGTGCAGGGCGGCGGCATCTCGCCGGACGACATCGCCGCGCGCTACCGCGACCTGCCGCCGGCCCGGCTGCTCGCCTGGTTCGACGAGTCCAGGGCCCGGCTGGTCAGCACGTTCGCCGCGCTCGAGCCTGGTACCCGGGTGCCGTGGTACGGCCCGCCGATGAGCGCCGCCTCGTCGGTGACCGCCCGGCTGATGGAGACCTGGGCGCACGGCCAGGACGCAGTGGACGGCCTCGGCGCCGGCCGGGAGCCCAGCCAGCGGCTGCGCCACGTGGCTCACATCGGGGTGCGCGCCATGCCGTTCAGCTACGCGCTGCACGGCCGGCAGGCGCCCGATACCCCAGTCCGGGTGGAGCTGACCGCGCCCGGCGGCGAGCTGTGGAGCTGGGGCCCCGAGGGCGCTGCCGACCTCGTACGCGGCCCGGCGCTGGACTTCTGCCTGCTCGTCACCCAGCGGCGGCACCGCGACGACCTCGCGCTGGAGGTGACCGGCCCGGTGGCCACCGAGTGGCTGGCCATCGCACAGGCGTTCGCCGGTGAGCCGGGCAAGGGCCGGGCTCCGCTCACCTGACGGCCCCGGTCGGAGTGCCGGCCGCTCGGGGTCAGCCGCCGGCGGCGGGCAGCACCTCGAGGTCGGCGGTGGCCGTGCGCCCTGAGGTCTGCCCGGTCGCGATGATCACGTATTTGCCCGGCGGGTCCCGCTCGATGACCGGCCCGTGTGTCTTGCGGCCGGTCGGGTCGGTGGGGAACGAGTCCATCACGCCGTTGGTCGGGCCGGTCCAGGAGAACGTGACCCTCTCGCCGGGCTCGAACCCGGTCGCCGTGACGAAGTACGTGTCGTTGTACCGGACCTGCGACGTGGTCAGGGTCAGCTGGGCGGTGGCTGTGGCGGTGCCGCTTCCAGTGCCGGTGCTGCCGCTGGCCGAAGGGCGTAACAGCACCAGGTACGCCGCCCCGGCCAGGGCCAGCACGATCAGCACCATGGCACCGATCAGCAGCCCGCGCCGGCGCGGACGTTGCGCCGAGGGTGGCCCGCCGTCGTGGTACCGCTCCGTGCTCGGCGGCTCCTGCCATGGCGAGACCCCGGCGCCCGGGGCGGCCGGCGGAGGTGCGTAGGGCGGCCGCCCGGGCGGCGCCTGCGGCCGCACCGGCGCCAACCGGCCCGGCGGGAGGGTGTCGGAGTGCGTCGCGGCGCGGGCCTGGGCGGCACCCGGAGGGTAGGCCCAGGCCGGCGGGGTCGGCGTGGTGTCCGGTAGGTCCGGCGAGTAGGCGTGCGCGGGAGCCGGTGGGCGTTGCGGCACACCCGGTGGCGGGGCCTGCCTCGGCGCTTGTCGATTGGGTGCTTGTCGATTCGGCGCTTGTCGGTTCGGCGGTGGCTGGCGTGGGGGTGGTTGGTTCGGTGCCTGCTGGTTCGGTGCCTGCTGGTTCGGTGCGGGCTGCTGGGGCGGCGGGGGGAGCCGGTGGGCCTGCCGGGTCGGCTCCTGGACCGGCACCTCCTTCAGCTTCGGTGGCGGGGCGGCGGCCGCGGCCCCGCCGGTGAACTCGGTGCGCACCCCGCCGGCGGGTGCGTGGGCCGCCAGGGTTGCGGCGCCGAGGGCCACCGCGTACTTGGGGTGGGTGTCCACCACGATCGGTCGGCCCAGCTCGGCGGAGACCATCTGGGCCACCAGCGGGATCCGGGACGAACCGCCGACCAGGAGCACCGCGCCGAGCTCGGCCGGTTCGACCCGGGCCGAGCGCAGCGTGCGGGACAGGGCACCGATGGTCGAGTCGACCTGGGCCCGGATCAGCTCCTCGAAGTCCGACCGGGTCAGCTTGACCTCGAAGTGCCGGCCCGGCAGGAAGATCGGGATGGTGGTCTCGGTGTCCACCGAGAGGGTCTCCTTGGCGAGCACGCAGTCCTGGCGGAGCCGGGCCATCGCGCTGGAGATCTGCGGGTCGCGCAGGTCCAGCTCGGTCAGCTCGCCGTTGCTGCGGAAGTTGACGTAGCCGAGCACGGCCTCGTCGAAGTCGACCCCGCCGAGGCGTTCCACGCCCTCCGGGGACCCCAGGATCTCCACGCCGCCGGGTACGGCCCGCAGCACCGTCGCGTCGAAGGTGCCGCCGCCCAGGTCGTAGACGGCCACGGTCTGGCCGGCGGCCAGCTGCCGGGACGCCGCGTAGCGTGCCGCCGCCGCCTCCGGCTCGGTGACCATGATCGGGTTGGCCAGGCCGGCGAAGCTGGCGACCTCCTCGAACAGGGCGCGCCGGAACGGGCCCCAGTTGGCCGGGTGGGTCAGCACCACCCGCTCCGGCGGCCCGCCCTCGCTCTCCACGACCCTGTCCAGCACGTCGCGCAGCAGGGTGCCGAGCAGCGTGGTGACCGAGTACGCCTGGCCGCCCAGGATCACCGGGGTCGGATCGCCCAGCCGGCGCTTGAACACCCGGCTCACCCGGTCCGGATGGCTCACCGCGCGCAGGCCGCTGACCGCCTCCCCGGTGAGCAGGGTGCCGTCGTCCTCCAGGTACACCACCGCGGGGGTGACCTCGGAGCGGTCGCCCAGCGTGAACATCTCGACGCGCGAGGACGACACGGCCAGCGCCGCCGCGACGAACGTCGTGCCGAGGTCAACCCCCAGGCTGTAGCCCACCACGGCTACCTCCGTTCACAGAGGAGTCCAATGGTAACGGCTCAGCGCGAGATCAACTGCTGTTTTGGCCGGCCGGAGGTTCGGCGAGCGGACAGCTCAGGCGTTGCTGAGTGACAGCAGCGCCGGGGCCAGCTCGCGCCACTGCCCGTCGGGCACCCCGCGCCGCTCGGGATGCAGGGCCTGCACGGCGACGTGGTCGGCGCCGGCGTCCAGGTGGGCGCGCACCCTGGCCACGATCGAGTCGGCGTCGCCCCAGGCCACCATGGCGTCCACGAACTTGTCGCTGCCGCCGTCGGCCAGGTCCGCCTCGCTGAAACCGAGCTCCAGGATGTTGTTCACGTAGTTGGGCTGGCCGAGGTAGACCTTGGTGTACTCCCGCCCGATGGCGCGCGCCCGGTCCGGGTCCGACTCCAGCACGACGGCCTGCTCGGGGCACAGCAGCGGCCCCGCGCCGAGGATCTCCCTGGCCCGGGCGGTGTGCTCCGGCGTGACGAAGTACGGGTGCGCGCCGTCCGCCTGCTCGGCGGCCAGGGCCAGCATCTTCGGCCGCAGCGCGGCGAGCACCCGCCGGACCGGGGTGCTCGGCCGGAACGAGGTGTACGGCGCCGCGTCCATGCCCTCCAGGTACCGGCGCATCGCGGTCAGCGGCTTGCTGTAGTCGTGCCCGCGCAGGTCGCTGACCAGGTTCTGGTGGCTGACGCCGAGGCCGAGCAGCATCCGCTCCGGGAACGCCTCGGTGAGCCCCTTGACCGCGCCGGAGGTGGCCACCGCGTCCCGGGCCCAGATGTTGGCGATGCCGGTCGCGCCGATCAGCGTCCTGGTGGCCGACAGCAGCAGCGCCAGGTGCACGAACGGGTCCCGGCCGGCGACCTCCGGGATCCACACCGTGCCGTAGCCCAGCTCCTCCAGCTCGACGGCCAGCTCGCGGGCGCGGCTGGCCGGCACCATCTCCAGCGCGCCGGTCCAGATACCGATCCGAGGGATGGGGAAGCGCGCACCGTCAGCCATACCCCGAACCTATCGCCACCGCCGGCCCCCCGCCCGTCCAGCCAGCCGCCCGCCCCCCTTGCCCGCGAGTCGCGGATTTTGTCAGGGTGAGTCGCGGATTCCGTCAGCCCGACCGCGCCGCTCAGCCGGTCAGGCGGCGAGCCCGGCCGGCGGGTCGACGTGCTGGTCGCGGGCGCCGACCACGCCGCGCAGCCCGGTGCAGTTCACGCAGCCGACGCAGCCGATGCAGTCCCGGCAGCCCACGC
>Ga0137415_10002213_pt1 | contig 19364 bp, 16 predicted proteins | sample CZODoug3_1_1_16f_FD_183082 | JGI IMG/M metagenome (GOLD analysis project Ga0137415, IMG submission 183082) | Vadose zone soil fungal communities from Angelo Coast Range Reserve, California, USA - CZODoug3_1_1_16fungal (Hybrid Assembly) | ecosystem: Environmental > Terrestrial > Soil > Vadose...
GGGACCAAATACGGCGCGCAACAATACTTCGACTGGTTCAAATACGAATTCTGGCGCTTCGTGTTTGTTCAGCAGCAAGTGGAAAAGCTGGCGATGACGGCGATCGAGTTCCCGCCGATGCAAAAGGGCGCGAGCTTCAATCTCGATGCCGTGAAAGCGAAAATCGAGGCAGCCAGGGCGGCAATCGCCAAATAAAAGCAGGTATTGATGATCGTCATCGCGGGCGGCTCAGCGTGGGTCGCCCGCGTGAGGCGCACCCACTTCAAAGGGTCTCACGAACGCTTGCCTCGTGTATGAGGGCATCAACCATGACAACGCCACAAACGTTCTTCGGCGTCAGCCGCCGCATCCTCATCTCGTCCTTGGCTTTGCTTCCGGCTCTGATCGGACCGCTGCGTCCGATATCCGCGCTGGCGCAAGCCGACGCGCTGCCGTCGTGGAACGACGGTCCAGCGAAAGCATCGATCACCGATTTCGTGGTGAGTATCACCACGCAGGGAGGGCCGGACTTCGTTCCCGCGGAGCAGCGCATCGCCGTCTTCGACAACGACGGCACACTTTGGGTCGAGCAGCCGATGTACGTCCAACTCGCCTTTGTGCTCGACCGCGTGAAGGCCATGGCTCCCTTGCACCCGGAGTGGAAGGACAAGCAGCCCTTCAAGGCGGTGCTTGAGGGCGACATGAAAACCCTGGCCGAATCCGGCGAGCGTGGACTGTTGGAACTGGGCATGGTGACTCATGCCGGCATGACGACGGATGAATTCGCCAAGATCGTCTCCGACTGGCTCGCGACCGCGCGTCATCCGCGCTTCAAGCGACCCTACACCGAGCTAGTATACCAGCCGATGCTCGAACTGCTCGGCTACTTGCGCGCCAACGGCTTCAAGACCTTCATCGTCTCCGGCGGCGGCATCGAGTTCATGCGTCCGTGGAGCGAGCAGGTCTATGGCGTTCCACCCGAACAGGTCGTCGGATCGTCGATCAAGACGAGATTCGAAATGCGCGACGGCAGGCCCACACTATTTCGCCTGCCGGAGGTCAATTTCATCGACGACAAAACGGGCAAACCTATCGGCATCAATGAGCACATCGGCCGCCGCCCAATTGCAGCCTTTGGCAATTCCGACGGTGATCTCGAGATGCTGCAATGGACGACGCTGAGCGGCGGCGTGCGTCTTGGCCTGATCGTCCATCACACCGACGCAGAGCGTGAATATGCCTACGACCGCCAGTCCCATTTCGGGAAGCTCGACATAGCTTTGGACGCCGCAGCTCTGAACAAGTGGACAGTGGTCGACATGAAGAAGGATTGGAAACGTGTGTTCGCGTTCGAATAAACGCGCATCCACTCGCACCGGTTGAAGGAAAAATGATCGAGATCGTGTCGCGGTCGAAGGAGGCGATGCGTATAGCATGCCTCTCGAGGCTGGATGGTCGTGGTGGCTGCGAAGGCTATGGTCGCCAACGCTCCGACTAGAATGGGACGCATCATTTTGCTCCATGGTGTGATATGGCACCACGGCACGGCCCGAGATTGGAAACGCGTCGGATCTGACCGAAGCGAAGTATGGGATCGCTCGCTTTGGGTATGCGCAAATAGAGAAAAGCAATAGCTTCCGTCTATGCAAAAACGGACACCGGCTAGGAATCGGAACGCACGTTATCCCGCGTGCGCCTTGCCAATGGAATCGTGAAGCTAAACACCGCACCACGATGTCGATTCTCCGCCCAGATGGTGCCCCCGTAACTTTCAACGATCGTGCGCGCGATGGGCAAACCCAGCCCCGTTCCTTGCGGCTTTGTAGTTACGAACGCATCGAAAATGTTCCTCAAATTGTCCGCGGGAATGCCTTTTCCCGAGTCTGATATTCTTACTTCGGCGACGTCGTACTCCGCATTTCGGCGGATCCTGATCGTCAAATTGTGCGGTCCGGACTCGCCTTCCATGGCATCCACGCCGTTCATCGCCAGGTTCATCATCACCTGCTGCAAATGGATCGGATCGCATCGCACCGGCAATGCTAAAGGGGCAAGCGCGGTGCGCAATACAACGCCCCGCCTCTCCACTTCAGCGCCAACAATTTTGACCACGTCCCGAACTGTGTCGTTCAGATCGAACGTTCGCAAATCAGCCGCGGTTCGGTTGTTCAGCAAATTCCCCAGGCCAAGAATGATTTGGCTTGCGCGCTGTTCATCCCGGACGATGTCAGAAAGGATTTCGCCGATCTGGGTAAGATCGGGTGGGCTGGCCTTGAGCAATATTTGCGCGGCTTCGGTATTGCTCAGGATCGCTCCCAACGGCTGGTTGAGTTCGTGGGCGATCGATGACGACAGAACGTTTGCAGTCGTAACCCGGTTCAAGCGGACAACCTCCCGGCGGCGGCTGATTGCTTCCGCTTGGGCGAAATGGCGCCGTCGCCGCTCGACGAGTAACCAGGAAATGATCGCGGCCTGGAGCAGGAGCGCGGCCACGACGGCCGTCACCTGCGGCCGATATGTCTCCCACAGACCCGGTTCACGAAAGTGCACCTCGCTCCCCTCCGGTAGCCGGCTTTCGCTGATATTCCAGCGCTGCAGCTCCCTCCAATCGAACTTTGGCGTTGCAGATCCAATAGGGGCTATCTTGATGTTGCCTGGCGCTTCTCCGCCCAGAATACGGACGGCGACACTGGCTGCCTGTCGGCCTACATTTTCAATACTGCCGAGCGGACCGCCGACGATACCGTCCCCGAAAAAGGCATCGCCGTAGCTAAAGATCGGCGCGTTGGCCGCAGCGTGAAGCTCGCGCAACGCGTTCGCCTCTTCGTGCGGGACGCCCGCCGCATCCACCGACAATATCCCAAAGAAGATCGCGGATCGCGGCGGGAGTGCCGCGACGCGCTTCAGCATTTGGTCGAGCGACGAGTCGTTGAGCCAGGTGAAGGCGATACGGTCGTTGAATGGTTGCAGCTCATTGCGTATTTGCTCGACCCAATATCTTTCATTCGGAGAATCCCCCATCACAACCGCGATGTTGGCCGTTTCCGGAAGAACCCGAAGTATGTTATCGACAGCACCGGCAAAATCGATCGTGGTCGCGACCACGGTGTCATTCGCGGTTAGCGTGGCCGGCGCAACGCCCCGCTGTTCGAGGGCCGTGATCAACATCGGCGTCGAGGGAAAAAGCTGCTGCCGATGACGCTGGAAGAAACCTGCCGCGGGAGCAGCGATGGTCACGATCAGATCGAGTTTGCGTTTGACAAAAAGCGCGCGCAAATAATCGACAAACGGGCCCTCTTCGTCGTCGGCGAAACGCGCAGTTGCGAGCGAAGCCTCGAGGATATCGATGGGCTCCGGCGATTGCCGCCTCAATTCCTCGCGGATGGTTCTTGCGTATTCATTCCACGGAGCAAAATCCCGACCGAAGGAATGCAGCAACAGAACGCGCTTCGGCTCGGAGAACGCCTCGCCGGTAATGACGAAAAGCAACACAACCGTACTGAAAAGTAGCCGGAATACCATGTTTGGGCGAAGCCGATAAAGAGTATGCGTTGTTCGCGGGAATCCGGAAGTGTTCTTTAGCGACGTTTGGCTGGGTCGCCTTATTCTATTCGAATTGCTGGTAACTGGGAAGAAAATCCGCTTAGGATGCGCGCGGTAGTTGCACCGCAAAGATTACCGTCAATGATACTGACGCTTCGGAATATGTCACTTTGGGCGCCGAGAGCGAACAACACCCAGTACAGATTCGGCAGGATGGGGAGCAGTGTTTCCATATTGATGAATCTCGGTTGGCTTTCGGTAGTCGGCGGAGCAAAAACGATTTCGTCACGCGGCGGCATTGATTGCATCAATGAGCAATTTTGCCAGAAACGGCTTCTTCAGATACGCAACGCAGCCAACATCAAAGGCCTCCTGGCGAGTGGCCTCGTCATCGATCGCGGTCATGAATATGACGGGCAAATCCCTGCCTGATGAAGTCAATCGCCGCTTTAAGTCGATGCCCGAGATTCCGCCGAGATGAATGTCCAAGAGAAGGCACTCCGCTTCGCATTTGGCGATGTCGTCAAGAAACAATTCGGCCGATGTAAATGTCTGCACGCGGAATCCGTGCGCTGACAAGAGGCGATCGAGACCCTGCAGCATGCTCGGATTGTCTTCAACGACAGCGATGGTCCGCATGGCACTCAATCGTTAGCGTTTTGCGCGGATCTGCAAGAAAAGTGCTCCTGATTTTATCTGCATATTGAAACTATCATGACCAGAACTAGCGAGCGATTTACCGCCCTTGGAAATCATGATCCTGCAGAACGCGACACCACGACACTAAGCAAAAAATTGAACGCAACGAGTCATTCGCCGTTGCCTGATGCGTAAGCTCCGCTTTCAGTTCTCAGGGTTTCATCTCGATCCCAAGCCTGGCCCGCATATCTTTGAACACGACGGCAATCGCCTCGATGATCAGCTGATCGGGATTAGCCTTGCAATAGACAATGACCTCATGCTCCGCTTCTTTGCCTTTCCTGACGTCCAGATAATGCTTGCGGGCAAGTCCGTTGTACCAGCCGCTATACCAGGTCGTCAGCATGTCGGCGTCGCCTTGCCATGTCCGCGCCAGTTGGGCACAGGTCAATGTCTGAACATTGATGAAGCCGTTGGCGTCGGCATACGTGCTCAGATCCACTTGAGCGCGCGCGGATTGACTTGCTGTCGTACAAAGTATCGCTGCGAGGATCAGGGACTTATACATCGCCATTCTCCGTTATGATTCTGCAGTTTCGCATTGGCATCGAATCGCCGGCGTTTAAGCGCCGGCGCTTCGGTCAACTTTACTGAGCCGACTGACCCACCGTTGTTTGCACCCGCGTGACCGGCGGCGGGTTCCATCTGCCGGTGAGCGCCTCCGACTTCGGAGCGTACAGGCGCATCGTCAGATTGAATGGTGCCTTTGGGGCCGGAAGCCAGTTCGCTTCCATGTCCTTTCCAGGACTCTCGTTCTGGAAATAGAGGTCAAGCGAACCATCCGCGTTGTTCTTGAACGGCATCCAGCTGCTGACGGCGAAGCGGTTCAGGACGTTACCGACCTGGAATCCTTCCTGATCGTAAAGGGTGATCGACCAGAAAGCATTGACCGGCGGCGCAGCGCCCTTCTCAAACGTGATGGTGTACTTGTTTGCACCATCCAGCGGCTTGCCGGATTCGTCGCCGAGATTAAGCGGGTAAATGGCGTCCTCGACCACATTCGCGCCAAGTCCTTGCTGCGCGAGGATTGCCCGCTTCAGGTAATAGTTGCCATATACGCCCACCGTGTCGGTGTTCATCGACCAGCCGTTCGCTACCCGCGCCAGCGTCGGCAGCTTCCAGGTCATCAGCTTCTGCGCGTCCTGCGGCGCGGTTTCCAGCGCTCTTTGCACGGCCGGATCGAGCTTGCCGATGTCGAAGCTCTTGCCGGGCTCGATGCCAATTTTCTTCATCTGCGCGATGATTGGCTCGTCGGTGACATGAGGCGGATGAAGCTTGAGCAACTCCGCTGCATAGGCGAAATATACACCGGCCGTCATGGTATCGACCTGGGTCTTTGGCGGCGTCTTCATATCGACGCTTGGGTCCGGCTTGAATTCGACCGGCTTGGGTGCTTTGCCAAAATCGGAGAGAAGGGCGACCTTATAGCCAGCCTGAATCTTATGGACAGCGTCATAATCCGGCGGACCGTCCGTCTTGGTACGGCCAATAAGCCAGACATAGGGCGTTGGCGCTTCAATGCGCTGGGTGTCCTTCGGAAGCTTGAACTCATCTGCGAATTTTTCGCGCAAATCCGGCCTCCAGCCGGCGGGCGTCACCAGAAAAGTCCCTGCCTTGGTACCCGTCGTTCGCCAGCCTGGCGACGCAAAGACATCGGTCCACATGTCAAGCATCGGCAGCAGATAGTAGCGTCCACCCGTATCCGGAGCCGTGATCACGACGGGCTCCTTGGTCATGTCCAGCCAGGAAACGGAATAGAGAGTATCGAAGTTGGACCGCACGACGCCTTTGAAATTTGCCGGCGGGTATTCGGGCACGTTGACGAACGTGTTCATCGGACCTTTGAAGTCGGTTGTGCCATTGGTGAATTGCTTTCGGGACACGTCCATCGACATCAGGGAGTAGAAATAAACGTAAGCATCGACCGCGATAGCGTGCGCTTCCTGTTCGGTGATTGCCGGCGCTGTACCTTGGGCGAGCGCCGCGGGCGCAGCTACCGCGCCAAGGCAGAGACACAATGTCAGCTTCAGGATTCCTCGGAACATGTCGAACACTCCTTTTCCGATGTGTGCAATCGTCATCTCCGGCCTCGTTCCATACACTTCGTCGAACTATCCAATTGAAAGCGGGGGAAGCACGCGCCTCCCCCGTCTCACTCGTCTCAGTAACAAGGCGGATAGGGGTAATAGCCGCAAGCGGGGCGGCTGTATGCATAAGGCGCAGCATATGCAGCCGCTCCCACCGCGCCGGCATACATGGCGCCGCGAAACGCCGAGCGACGCGCGACGCCGGCAAACGACATCGGCGTGAACGGTCGGCCGATGATATCGATGAAGACTGCAGCCGCTCCATCTCCGCCGTTGAGATCGCCTTCAAGGGTCTGAACATTGAACGTCAGCTTGTCACCTTCGAGCTTCGGATTCTTCAGCACCACGACGGCATCCTTCACCAAGCCATCCTTACCGAAGACGGACACGGTGGCGTTCGGAGGATTTTTGGCGAAGCTGTCGTCGCCCGATCCCCATTCCGCGATGACATCGGCGGTGGGTTGATGGCCTGCAGATCTTACCGGACGATCGGCAAATATGATTGAGCTGGGCGTTACGCCCGTCAGAATCAGTGTGTCGCCCTGCAACGTCGCGCCGCGGGAATTTAGCACGAACAACGAGGGCACGATTTCGGGTTTGGCGGCAGCAGAAGGAGCGCCGATCGTCTTCATGGAAGAAGGTGCCGGAGGAGTTTGAGCGATCGCCGTTCCCACAGTTTGAGCGAAGGCCGCCCCTGCACCGCCCACCAGCATTGCCGTCACTGCGAGCAATCCGGCGATTTGAACCAGTTTTACACTCTTCATGTCTGCTTCTCCTGTTAGAATTCGGATGAACTCTTCCTGCAAATCACTTTCGCAGAAGGTGGTGCCCATCGAAGACTATGAAAAAGCTTCGCAGCATCGACTATGCAAAAACCAGCAGAGAGCGAAATTAAAACGGAGGGTTCAAGGAGAAGAGACTCTCGCCGCGCCGATTTTGCATAGCGCGCGCTAACAAACGCCCCGCAAATAGACGTCTGGCATCAACGAACGATGGGGCTCTGCCGTGCTTATTATTCTGTGCCTTTACGTCGTCGCGCTGTGGCTCGTGTTCTCAAAATTCAAGCTGGTGCGATGGGGCTGGTTATCCGGAACGGTCTCGATACTTATCGGCGTGTTCATTCTAGCGACGTTTCTCGCGCTGTTTAATTACCTCACGCCAGCGGGCAAGGTCACAGTGACTGGCAAGGTTGTTGAGGTGACACCGAATGTAACCGGTCAGATCATCGCCATTCCGGTCGAGACGAACGTGCTCGTGAAGACCGGCGATGTTCTGTTTCAGATCGATCCAGCGCCATTCCAATACAAAGTTGCCCAGTTGCAGGCGTCGCTGGCCGCGGCGCAACAACAGACCCAAATATTGAAATCGAACTATGAGCAGGCGACCGCGAATGTCGCCGGGCTAACCGCCCAACTCAAGTACAACACGAAGCGTCTCGCCGATATTCAGACACTTGCGACGGAGGGCGCAAACACCGAGTTCAAGGAGCAGGATACCCAGGTTCAATACGAGACAGTGACGGCGCAACTCAACGTGGCCAAGGCGACGCAGCAGAGTGCCAAGCTCGCCATGGATTCCGAGATCGGTGGCGTCAACACGTCAGTCGCGCAAATCCAGGCTCAATTGGACAATGCCACGTGGGAGTTGTCGCAGACCACAATTCGGGCGCCCGCCGACGGTTACGTAACGGTCGTGGCATTGACCGTCGGCGATCGTGCATTGCAATTCCACTCGGCGATGTCGTTTATTGTCGAGAAAGAGATTATAATTGTCGGAATGTTCTCGCAGAATGGCTTCCAGACGGTCAAGATCGGCGCTCCCGTCGATATCGTTTTCGACAACGCCCCGGGCCGCATCTATCACGCAAAAATTACGGTAATTCCGAAAGGCGTCGGGCAGGGACAAGTAGCGGTATCCGGAACGCTGGCGCGAACCAATGCGCTCGGCGGCGCAACAGCCTTTCCGGCACAGCTTTCCATTCCGGATGAAATGGGCCGTGATTCACTCCGGCTGGGAATGTCCGGAAATGCTACAGCATTTTCCGAGAAAGCGGGCGTTATTGGCCTCCTCGCCTCCATTCTTGTCTGGATAAGCGCCTATACCGCTTACCTGTAACCGCCGCCCATAATATTGCGGTGTGGCCGATATCGCCGGGGCAACGGCGAGAACGGTCTGCCATATTTGACAAAATCGTCGCCGTGCCGTGACAGGGACGAGCAGCTCGCGTTGACGGGTCGCACAACCCTGAGTTATTCTCAGGTTATCGGGTTTATTTCTTGGCACATGGCTGTTTGCCCGATACCGGTTTGACACTACGTGTCTGCGCCTGCTCCTAGCATTGCTTCATCCCCGCTTCCTCGGCCAAGGGCGAAAACCAATGACTGGCACGCCTATAGTTCATGTCGTGGACGACGACGCCTCGTTTCGGAAAGCGATTTCGCGATTATTGAAAGTTTCCGGTTACGAGATCGCGGAATATGAATCCGCAACGAGCTTCTTGCGCGGCATCGACAACGCCAAACCCGGCTGCATTGTTCTCGACGTAAAAATGCCAACCGTTGGCGGTCTGCAGCTTCAGAATGAACTTTCCAAGCTGTCGCAGAACTGGCCAATTATTTTCATGACAGGCCATGGAGATATCCCCACCAGCGTCCGCGCTATCAAGGCCGGCGCGGAAGACTTCCTCTCCAAGCCTGTATCCAAGCAGACATTACTAGAGGCGATTGAACGCGCACTTATCCGCTCTGCCGCGATACGGCAGAGCCAGGACCTGCTTGATTCCCTTAGATCTCTTATCTCGGCTCTGACCCCACGCGAGGCTGAGGTATTTGCGTTAATGGTCCGCGGCAAACTGAACAAGCAAATTGCCCATCTGCTTGGTACGTCCGAACGAACCGTCAAGGCTCACCGACATATGGTGATGCAGAAGCTGCGGGTTCAATCGTTTGCGGAGGTAGTCTCCATTGCGGAGCGAGTGGGGCTGCTGACGCCGCCCTCCGCCGCCGGCACAAGAACCCCCTGATAGGGCTTTCAACGGCTAATCAGTTCGGCGCAAGCGCGGCCGAGAACCTTCCGATTGCCCCAAGGGACAATATCGCACGAGCACCTATCGTGTGTTGTATGGCCGGTGAACCAGATTTGCCGTGCTCGTTCGACAGGTGTTTCTGATGAACATTCATCAATGGCTCGCAATCGTGGCGGAAACGCCTTTCACTCACGAAAGCAACCCGTGCAGCGATCTCGTCGAACAGGCGGAGAGATTGGCTCTCGCACATCTAGACGAGCCGCTGCACATTTCGGCGTTGTGCCGTATCCTTGAGGTAAGCGAGCGGACGCTTCGCAAGGCATTTCACAAAATCCACGGCCTTCCGCCATGCCGGCATCTTCGAATGTCACGACTGTCTCGGGCTAGGCGCGCCCTTCTGTCGGCGGATTGCAAACTCGTGACGGTAACGGAGATCGCGACCTGTTTCGGCTTCGTCGAATTAGGACGCTTTTCAGTAGAGTACCGAAAGGTATTCGGCGAAAGCCCTTCGCAAACGCTGCACCACGCATCCCAGGCCAAGACGTTTCCCAGCGCCAACTGGGTCAGTCATCCTGCCCATTCCGGATTCGGCGCGTGACAATGCGAGCGTCCAGATGCATCCGCCTTCGCACGTTTGGGCCTCGGGACTTCAGCGTGGCTTCAGAGCAACATGCAGAGACGAATTTGCAGGCCGCGACCTTAGGGCGAGACATTCAATCGCTGGTTGATAGATTGTGATTCCCATGTAAGGGGGCAAGCAGATGACGCGCTGCATATCCAAACGAAAGTCTGGTCGTTGGCTAGTTGACCCAGCTGTCGGCGTAGCTATGGCGATGTTCGGATGCTTTTCCGACGCCGCATACGCCGACGAAAGCGGCGTTTCCTATTGGCTTCCCGGGACTTTCAGCAGCCTTGCTGCAACGCCCGGAGTGCCGGGCTGGTCCATGGCTGAAGTCTACTATCACACCACCGTGGCGGCGTCGGGCGCCGTGGCGGCGGCAAGAGAGATCCAGATCGGCAGATTCCCCGCAACGGTGAATGTCAATTTCAATGCGAATCTGAATGCGCAGGCCGATCTCCTACTGCTCAACCCGACCTACACGTTCGCGACGCCGGTGCTGGGCGGACAACTGGCGATAGGTGTCACCGGCATATTCGGCCGAGCCAGCACCAGCATCGACGGAACGCTCACGACAGGGTTTGGACCGTTTGCGATAACCCGCATGGGAAGCATCAGCGACTCCATTACCTCGGTCGGCGACCTGTATCCGCAAGCGACACTGAAGTGGAACGCCGGCGTCCACAATTTCATGACCTATCTGACCGGAGACATTCCGGTCGGCGCCTACGATCCGGCTCGCCTCTCCAACCTGGGAATCGGTCACGGCGCGATCGACGGCGGCGGCGGCTACACCTACTTCAATCCGGCGACGGGGCATGAATTTTCGGCCGTCGCCGGATTCACCTACAATTTCAAGAACCAGGACACGCAATACCAGAACGGCATCGATTTCCACATCGATTGGGGGGCTTCAAAATTTCTCTCGAAACAGGTTTTTGTCGGCCTTGTCGGATACGCCTATCAGCAGGTCACGGACGATTTTGGTCAACACCCGATCCTGGGTGGATTTAGGTCTCGCGTGATCGGACTGGGTCCGCAGATCGGATATCTGTTTCCCGTTGGCGACATGCAGGGATATCTGAATTTGAAAGGGTATGGCGAATTCGACGCGGCCAACCGGCCGTCGGGCTGGAATACCTGGCTGACGTTCTCGATTTCGCCCATGGCGCCCACCAGCACCGTAGCGCCGACGCATCGAATAGTGACCAAGTAAGAGAACGATCCGAGCTAGATCGGCGTCATCTGCCGGCAACCGTGGGCTCGCTCATATTTGCGTGCAGTCGTCACGATCAAATTCGTGCGGAGACAGTCCAGTGAATGTCGGTCCAGGAGGACGCGGACGCCGCTATTTGTTGTTCTTTGCAGCGGTGATCGCTTGTTACGTCACCATCAGCTACCTGATTTTGCCTGCCACTTGGTCGCGGATCGAGCATGAACCCGGGCTTTCAAAACGATCAATGTTGACTGCGACGACGCAAGGAATACCGGGAGGTCCGATTAACGTCGGCCTCGTCGGATCCCATGAAGACTTAATTCGCGCCTTTCACGCTGCCGGCTGGTATCCCTCAGATCCCGTCACGTTGCGGACCAGCGTCGAAATCATCGGCAGCGTGTTGCTGGATCGGCCCTATAAAGGTGCGCCGGTTAGTCCGCTGTTCTTCGAAGGCCGCCGACAGGAGCTGGCATTTGAAAAGCCGGACGGGATCAGCGCCGATCGCCGTCAGCATATCAGGCTATGGTCGGTCCTCGAAAAGGGGAGCGACGCGAGGCCGGTTTGGCTTGGGGCTGTCACGTTCGACAGCGGGGTCACCCTGAGCCGCGATACCGGCCAGGTTACGCACCGCATCGCTCCGGACATCGACAGAGAGCGAGGCCGGTTAATCGACGGACTCAATAATGCTCATATGGTCACTGCCATCTATCAGATGAAGGGGATTGGCCCTACCCTCAATGGCCGAAACGGCGAAGGCGACCCCTATTATACGGACGGAGAGATATGGGTGGCGAGGCTCGTCAGTTCAGGGAAAGAGACAGAGAAGCTCGCGGAAATGCTGCCGGCACCGGTGTTGATCCAAATGAAAGATGCGGTGTTTTCCTGGGGCTCTCCCGCCCATTAACGTTCGGTTGGCGCACGATTTGATTTCCGCCTCGGCGACAGCCACCGCTTCGCGACCGATCCTTCGTCCTAACGAGAAAAAACTCGGGAACGCGGCGAATTCTATTTTCAACGTCACCCCGGAGCGCGCGAATTGTCCGATTTTGCATAGCCGACCGTGCGGAGCGCGCCTAGCCTTCTCGGGCTAATTTCGAAAGGGGCATACCGCGCGCATCACCTCGCCCCTCAAGAAAATGCGCTCGGCGAGGTCACATGCGACGGCGCGAGTCTATCAAGCCTTTTGATATTGCGACGGCCGCTTGGCTGCTCGCCGCGCATGCGCGGCAACTGACATGTTGAGACGGCTAGCCATGGCCGCTTGCCTGGTCCTGCTGGCATCGCATCCTATCGCTGCGCTCGATCCAGTGTCCGTGCAGCTCAAATGGAAACACCAGTTTCAATTCGCCGGCTATTACGCGGCGCTCGAGCAAGGCTTTTACCGCGCCGGCGGTCTTGACGCCATCCGCGAGGGCGGTCCCGGTGTAGACGTCGCCGAAACGGTCGCCAGCAGCATGGCGGATTTCGGCGTCTGCAACGCCAGCGTTCTGCGCGAATGGACAGTTGGTCGCCGGCTGGTGGTGTTGGCCGCCATCTTCCAGCGCTCTCCGGCTGTCATTCTGGTCGCGCGCCGGGCGGATATCGGCAACGTGTCCGAGTTGCGCGGCCGTACCCTTATGGACACGCCGGGCAGCGATGAGATCGCTGCCATGCTGAAGCGCGAAGGGGTCGACTATGCGGCGCTACCGCGCGTCGCCCACGAGGGCAACCCACGCGATCTCCTCGCCGGCAGAGCCGACGCGATGGTGGCTTACAGCACCAACGAGCCGTTCGTCCTTGAACAGCTTGGCGCCGCCTATCGCACCTTTTCGCCCGGCGATTATGGAATCGATTTCTATGGCGACAATTTGTGCACCTCGGAAGCAGAGGTGAAAGCCCATCCGGACCGGGTGGCGGCGTTCAGGGCGGCCAGTATAAAAGGCTGGGCCTATGCGCTGGCGCACAAAGAGGCGACCGTCGACCTCATCCTCAAGACCTATTCGACAAGCAAAAACCGCGACGTCTTGCTTTTCGAAGCAGCCCGCACCGAGATGCTGGTCGGGCGAGGCCCCGGCCAAATCGGTGAACAGGATCCTGCGCGCTGGCGACATATCGCCGCGACCTATCGCAAGCTTGGGCTACTGAGCGACGATACGCTGCCGGAGGCGCTGATCTGGGATGGCAATGATGGTCCGCCGTGGCGGTGGCTGACTCCACTGCTGCTCGTGCCCGCCGGATTGGCGATTGCCGTGCTGGTCACGTATCGAAGCCGCCGTACCCTGCGGGGCGCGCTAGGCCGGGTGGGCGCGCTTCCGCTGGTCGCCACGATGGGCCGGCCAAGGCTGAGCCTGATCATGTCGTTGCTGTTCATCGGCCTCAGCATTCCCATTCTCATTTTCATCCTGATCTACAACTACAGCAAGAACTCGGCTGCGATCGTCTCGACCTTGAACGATGCCGTCATTCAGACCAGCCATGCCGGCATCGAGCGCACCCAGGTTTTAATCGAGAGCACCGAAAGCCCGCTACGGTTTCTGGCCGACGTGGCGGCCGCCGATCCCGGTTATTTCCGCACCGAGCAAAGCAACGATCTGTTGTACCGCGCCCTGACCTCGGCGGCCCATATCGACGCCGTCTATGTCAGCTTCGAGGATGGTTATCATCGCGTCGTGACCCGCATCGATGAGGATCGCAGGCACGCCGATCCGCGTATTCCGGCGGCCGCGAACTGGCACGCCAGCTACATTGACGCCATCACCTTCGCGTTCTCACGGGTCCGCCACCGCAAATTCTTCGATATATGGCCCAATCAAGTCGGCGAGTACAATGTTGCCACCGACGTCGACATTCGTTTCTTGCCCGGCTATCAGGCCGCCAAAACAACGCAGACGCTCGCGGTGACCGAGCCCGCGATCAATCCCGACACCGGTTTTCCCATTATCTTTTTGCGAGTTCCAATCTTCCATGGTATCGATTTCATCGGCTGCGCATCGGCCAATATTACCGTGGATGTGCTGTCCCGCTTTTTCGACAAGCACCGGACCAGCGCGCGCAGCACCACCCTCATCGCCGACCGCAACAACGGCAAGATCATCGCCTTCCCGAACAAGCAGAAAGGCGTGCGTGTCGAGAATGAAAAACTCAAGATCGCGACCCTGGCCGATATCGACGATCCGGATGTGCGCGAGGCTTATCGCCAGCACGCCCGTGCCGATACCGACAGCTTCGTCTTCCGGTCACCCACAAACGGAGAGGATTTGATCGCGGCCTTTGCCAATTTCCCGGACGGTTTTGGCCAGCCTTGGCAAGTGATCACACTGACACCTATCGACGATTTCGTGGGGACGTTGAAGGCGACCAATCGGCTAATGATGATCGTCATCATTATTCTCACCATGGTCGAGCTGTTCTTCATCTATTTCGCATCCAGCCGACTGTCGCGGCCAGTTGAAAATGTGTCGCAGCAATTGCAGGCAATCGAAAGTCTGCATTTCGAGGTACCCGCGTCGCGGCCATCGAATATCCGGGAGATCGCCAGGCTGGAAACCGCAGCTGCTCTGCTGCGGACCTCGCTGAAATCGTTCTCTTCCTTTGTTCCCCTCGATGTGGTCCGGCAGCTTATCAAGTCGGGAATTCCGCTGACCTTGGGGGTCGAGCCCCGCTTCCTTACGGTGTTCTTTTCCGATCTGGAGAATTTCTCCAGCCACTCCGAAACACTCGCGCCGGACGATCTGCTAGTTCAGATCTCGACCTATCTCGAGGAAGTCTCAGGCGCAATTTCGGAAGAAGGCGGAACCGTCGACAAGTTTATCGGCGACGGTGTCATGGCTTTCTGGAATGCCCCGGTTCAGCGTCCCGACCATGTTCTACGCGCCTGCGCCGGGGCCTTGCGGGCAGCCCGGCGAATGGAGCGCGTCAACGATACCTGGGATGCGGAAGGACGGCCACGAATCCGGATCCGGATCGGGCTCAATTGCGCCAACGTCCTAGTCGGCAATGTCGGCTCTTCGGCTCGGCTGAGTTACACCGCCTTGGGAGACGGCGTGAATGTCGCCGCCCGCCTGGAAGGCATCAACAAGGTGTTTGGCACCACCATCTGCATCAGCGATAGCATCTACGACCAGGTGCAGGCCGAGATACTGGCGCGGCCGTTAAAACGGGTGCAGGTAAAGGGCCGCAAGACCGAGTTCATGATCTACGAATTGCTCGCTCTCCGCGCCAGCGACGATCGAGAACTATGGGTCCGCGATCGAGACGAGCAGTTGAGTGCAATGACCTGGCAAGCCTCGAAAACGTTCGAGGCTTGCGATTTTGCTGCTGCGGAGCGCGCCTATCGCGCTATCCTTGACAACTTCCCTGGCGATCCCGTGGCCAAGTTCATGCTGGAGGAATGCGAGAAAAGCCGAGCAGCCGATCTACCCGATACCACCCCGAAATTCATCTATAAATATTGATCTCAATCCCCAGCGATCGATGTTTGAAGCAGTGTCCGGCGGTGGCTCATCAGATACTGAAGCCTGTGAGCTGCAAGGCTCAGGGCTGCCATGTCAGTGCTGTCGGTGTCGTCACCATTGGCACTCCTGGCAAGTTCTCCCTTTAGAATATCATCGATTCTCTTTTCAATTTCATCCAGTTCGGCCTCGCTCTTGGCACCCTTGATCTCATTGCCGAGTTCATAGAGCGGTTCGAGCATGCTTTGAGATGCCATGCCCGACCCGGCGAAGCGCCATGCCGCAACAACGATCGAGATCAGCGATCCAAGCAGGAGCGACGCATAGTAAATCTTGTCGTCGTACTTATTGAGGAAGCTTTGCTGATTTCCGCCATAGTAAGTAGCCGCGCCCGGATGGATCGGAATCAGTGCGTCAGCATCGGTGCTCGGTGCGCCTGCTTGCGCAAGTATTGGATACTCTGACAGCAGGTCCCGTCGAACGCCGATGAGGGATTGCGTCAGGTCGGTGATGCTGTCGGCATCCACGGACTTGTCGGCGACAAGAAAGAATGAAACGCGCAGCGATGTCAGATCGTCCGAAGGAACCGGCGGTGCTCCCCGCAAGGTACCCTTTGGAATGTCATAGCTTTCGTAATACTGGGCGACGTTTGCGACGGCGCCGGCCGACTCGATTTCGATCAGCTTTGGAGCCGCCCCTTTTGCACCGGCCTGCTGAAAAAACTGCCTGACCTTTGCCAAATATTTCTCGGTGAGAGGAACAACGGCAAGAAGCGCATGAACTTGTCCGGACGACAGCGCAGCGGCACCGCCTGTTATGGCAACGTCCTGAAATTGGACTTTGGCCCGGTCGAACTGATACACCTGCTTCAGCGCCTCAACGACCGGCTGATTGATGGCTCCTCCAATAACGCCAATCGTCGTATTGCGCAGATCGCCAAGACTATCGGCGCTGACTGATGGTGACGCCAATATCATGACCACGCCATGAGTAAGAAGCAGCACACTCCTTGCATCTGACAGGCCGCTGGTATCGCCACGAACAATAGCGAGGTCGACTTTGCCCGCAGCCATCATTTGAGATGCCTTCGCCGACGTTCCGCTATCGGCGACTTTCAATCGGACGTGAGAGTTCGACGCCGCTAGTCGAGCCGATATCGCTGAGATCAGCGAGAGGGCCTCGCCGTCGGCCGACCCGGCAGCCACCGTCAAAAAAACTGGCTTTGCGAAGTAGCGATAAGTAAGCCACCCGCTACCTATGACGGCTGCGGTTGTGATCCCGACGAGCATTATCCTGAGCCATCGGGGCCACAGGTTGATTGCGAGGCTCGTCATAATGTCAGGGCGCGAGAGCCAGAGTGAGGCCCGAAAGAAACGCCCAAGGAAACGCCCACGCCCACGTCGCCCTCGACTGACAGCGGCTGCAAAGCAATCGTTCGGTTTGAGCCGCCAAACAGCACGTTGCCTCCAACTCCGACGCCCACCGAAATATCACCGCTCGCTCCTACATATTCTCCGGCAAGAGCTCCAATCGGGGTTCCTCCAGTTGGAGCAAAGACGCCCCAAGCCATCAATCCGCCGGCAGTGACCCCGAGTTCGAGCCCGACCGTGTTCATAACCCCATTATAGTTCTGAGGCGGATACGGGCCGTTGGGCACAAAACGGCAGCTCATCCGCTGACTCTCCGCGACGATTAGGCCAATGCTCGGTGCGAGGTTGCACCTCAGCATGCCGACCTGCACCCCGGGCGGGGGCTGCTGAGCGATGGCAAGCGTGGGACAGACAAGCACAAGCATTATCGCGCTCGCTAATTTCCCAAGACGACCCCTCGTCATGATCGATCGCTCTCTGCGAACCCTGTCAGGCTCGCCAATCAAGGTGAAGCCCAACCGGGCGGACGCAATCTGCATCTATACGGACTCGAAGGATTATCCGCCTATGCAAAATCGGACAGCCAACTGAGGTGATCCACGCCATCCCACCGGCGATGAGTATGGTTCGTAGCAAGTGCGCTCGCGCGCATCGCGCCTATTTGCCGTGTCGTGTCCGTTTTTGCATAGGCGTATTATTGCCGATGTAGTTCCATGTGTTCATGTTTCCTCTTCCCGACCATCGGCTCAGATCAGGAAGCCAATCCGATTTTCTTGCCTGGAGGCTTCGATGCTCACAAAACGCGATCTTCTTCGTTCCGCCGCGTTGGCTGCAATGACGGTCACGACAGCAAAGTCCATCCCGGCGCGAGCGCAGATGAGCGCCGACCGGCCAGGCTTCTTCAAGGCAAAGGACATTGCCGAGGCAGGCTTCATCTTTGGCCTGCCCATCGTGATGAACTACGGCGTCATGTACGAGTACGCCGTCGATCGTAACTCGGGGCAATTCAAGGCTCCGTTCAATCAGATCAAGAACGAACCAAACGTATTCACCTACAAGGATACAGCCGTCGTAACGCCGAACAGTGACACGCCCTATTCGTTCGTATGGATGGACTTGCGAGCGGAGCCCGTCGTTCTGTCGGTACCGGCCGTGGACCCGAAGCGCTACTACTCGGTGATGCTCTGCGACGGCAATACCTACAACTACGGCTATATCGGCACCCGCGCGACGGGAAGCGAACCAGGCGATTACATGGTTGTCGGGCCGGACTGGAAGGGCGAGACGCCGCCCGGTATCAAGAAAGTGTTCCGGTCGAGCACGCAGTTTTCGGTAGCGGGATATCGCACTCAGCTTTTCAGCGCTGACGATATCGACAACGTCAAGAAGGTTCAGGCCGGCTACAAGGCGCAGATGCTTTCCGCTTACTTGAACCAGCCGCCGCCAGCGCCGGCGCCGAGAATCGACTTTCCGAAAATCGACAAGGATCTCGTAAAGACTGATTTCTTCGAATACCTCGATTTCGCGTTGCAATTCTCGCCTGCATTGGCCAACGAGACAGAGATAAGAGCCCAGCTTGCGCGCATTGGCGTCGGGCCAGGCAAGACCATGAACTTCAAAGACCTTCCTCTGGAGCAAAAGCTCGAAATCGGTCTGGGCATGAAGGAAGGTGACCGAAAGATCAAGGAGGCCGTCGCCAACCTCGGCAAGGAGATCAACGGGTGGAGGGTCGCTTCCATACCAGGCGACAACGCTCACTACAATGGTGATTGGTTGAAGCGCGCTGTCGCCGCGCAGGCGGGCATATACGGCAATGATGCTGTGGAGGCGATGTATCCACTCACGCGCGTCGATGCCGAAGGTCAGACACTCGACGGCAGCAAACATGACTACACGCTGACATTCCCGCCCGATCAGCAACCGCCGGTCAATTCTTTCTGGTCATTGACGATGTATGACGGAAAGACACAGTTGCTGATCGAGAACCCTATCAATCGCTATCTGATCAATTCGCCGATGATCCCCGCGATGAAAACCAGCGCGGACGGCTCTCTGACACTGTACATCCAGAACAAATCCCCGGGCGCCGGTAAGGAAGCCAACTGGCTACCTGCTCCAAACGGTCCGATCTATCTGGTGATGCGGCTCTATTGGCCGAAGACAACGAAACCTTCGATTCTGCCGGCGGGCGAAGGGACGTGGCAGCCACCCGGTGTGAAGCGGGTCTCTTGAGGGCACAGCGACGCCACTTCCTGCCAATTTCCGAACAGGCGACCGTGTGGTTGTCCTGCACCCTATCGCATGCTGTTGTCCCACTACTCACCTTCCGGCAGCGCCGCGTGAAAGATCGTCCCGTGGGGATGGTTGGCCGATGCGCGAAGGTGCCCGCCATGGGC
>Ga0137415_10002214_pt1 | contig 19357 bp, 17 predicted proteins | sample CZODoug3_1_1_16f_FD_183082 | JGI IMG/M metagenome (GOLD analysis project Ga0137415, IMG submission 183082) | Vadose zone soil fungal communities from Angelo Coast Range Reserve, California, USA - CZODoug3_1_1_16fungal (Hybrid Assembly) | ecosystem: Environmental > Terrestrial > Soil > Vadose...
CAGCTGCCGTGTGCGCTCGCGATCGATCCGTCCGGTCGGTTCGTCATCAGCGCTCACTACGCCACCGCTGAGCTGACCGTCCACCCGATCGGGGCCGACCGCGCCCTCGAACCTCTCGCCTGGACACGCAACCACGATGGCAGCGGGCCGGTTGCCGGGCGGCAAGATTCCGCACACCTGCACCACGTCAACTTCGATCCCGTCCACGGGACCGCCGTCGTCACCGACCTCGGCTCTGACCGGCTCTACGAGTACGCCTTCGGCCCGGACGGGCAGCCCGATCTCGTCGACGAGATCCTCGCGCCGAGTGGCTCCGGGCCGCGGCACTCGGTCTTCCATCCCGACGGCTCGCTGCTGGTCAGCGACGAGTTGTCGTCGACGGTAAGCCGCTATCGCCGCGACCCGGCCACTGGCCGGCTGGAGTGCACCGACACCATCGGGACCCGGGAAACCGCTGACGGCCCGGACAACTACCCGAGCGAGCTCGTCCTCGGCCCGGACGCCGAGGTCGTCTACGTGGCCAACCGCGGCCGCGACACCATCGCGGTCATCGAGCTGACCGGCCCGCAACCGGCCCTGGTCCAGGAACAGTCATGCGGCGGGGCGTTCCCGTTGCATCTCGCTGTGGTGGGCGACCAGTTGCTCTGCGCCAACCTGCAGTCAGACGCGATCACCGCCCTGCCGATCGAGGGCGGGCGGCTCGGGGAGGCGCGTCCGGTCGCCTCGGTTCCCGGTCCGGTCTGGATCTCACCGCTGGAGCGGGCGTGACTCGCAGCGCGCTCGTCGTCCGCGGCGGCTGGTCCGGCCACTCGCCGGTCGAGACGACCGACCTGTTCATCCCGTACCTGGAACAGAACGGGTTCACGGTCGACGTGGCTGACTCGCCGGAGCCCTTCGCCGACGAGGCGCTCATGGCCGGCACGGATCTGATCGTGCTGTGCTTCACGATGGGCACGATCGAGCCCAAGCAGGCCAATGGCCTGTCGGCGGCGGTGCGGGCCGGCACCGGCTTGGCCGGCTGGCACGGCGGCATCGTCGACGCTTTCCGCGGATCGCTGACCTACCTGCACCTGCTCGGCGCGCAGTTCGTGGCCCATCCGGCCAAGCCGCCGGAGGAACTCGTGGTGCCGGACGTCGCCGAGAACTATTTCCGGACGCACCGGGTGGCGATCCGGCCCGAGGCGGCCACCCATCCCATCGTCGACGGCATCGAGGACTTCGAGCTGACCACCGAGCACTACTGGGTGGTCACCGACGCCTACCTCGACGTGCTCGCGACCACGACGATGCCCGCGCGAGACGGTGATCCGTGGAACCGGCCGGTGACCATGCCGGCGATCTGGACGCGGAACTGGGGCGCCGGCCGCGTCATGGTCGCCACCCCCGGACACGACGTCGGTGTGCTCCGGCATCCGAGCGTAAAGACGGTGATCGAGAGGGGGATGTTGTGGGCCAGCCGCTGAGGGTCGGCATCATCGGCGCCGGCACGATCTCGACCCACTACGTCGACACGATTGCCCGGCTGGCGGCGATCGATCTCGTTGCTGTCGCCGACCTGGACGACTCGCGCGCGCAGACGCTCGCCCAGGCGGCCGCGGCACGCTCGTTGCCGGTTGCCGATCTGCTCGCCGACGACGGGGTCGACCTGGTGCTCAACCTGACGATCCCGGCCGCGCACGCCGAGGTGGCCCGGCGGGCCGTGGCCGCGGGCAAGCACGTCTACGGCGAGAAGCCGCTCGCCGCCGATACCGCCTCCGCGCGGGCCGTGCTCGACGAGGCGCTCGCCGCCGGCGTATCGGTCGGCTGCGCCCCGGACACCGTGCTCGGTACCGGTATCCAGACCGCGCGCAAGGCCATCGACGACGGCCGGCTGGGGCCGCCGGTGGCCGCCACCGCGACGATGGTCACCCCCGGGCACGAGCGGTGGCACCCGCAACCAGACTTCTACTACGCGTCAGGCGGTGGCCCGCTCTACGACATGGGCCCCTACTACGTCACGGCGTTGGTGACCCTGCTCGGCCCGGTCACGAGTGTGCTGGGCGCGGCGAGCCGGCACCGTGACGTTCGGACGATCGTGTCCGGGCCGCGGGCGGGGGCCCAGATCCCGGTGTCGGTCGACACGCACGTCACCGCCGTCCTGCGCCATGACGGCGGCGCGCTGTCGACGCTGGTGATGAGCTTCGACGCCGTCGCCACCAAGGCGCCGCGCATCGAGGTGCACGGCGAGCGGGCCTCGATGGTCGTCCCGGATCCGAACCTCTTCGACGGCGACGTGCTGCTGCGCGAACTCGGCTCGCCCGAATGGACGGTGCTGCCCACCGGAGCGGGCTATGCCGGCGGTGGTCGCGGGATCGGCCTGCTCGACCTGGCGGTGCCCTCGGGCCCGGTTCGCGCTAGCGGGCAGCTCGCGTTCCACGTCCTGGACGTGATCGAGTCGGTGGTCAGCGCCGCGCACACGGGGGCGGCCGTCGGGGTAGCCAGCACCTGCCCGCGTCCGGACCCGGTGCCGTTGACCGAGCTCTAGGGCCTCCTAGGCCCGCACGGCCGGCAACACCTCGTGGGCCAGCCGGTGCAACTGCTCGGCGGCGTCCCGGCCGACCGGCATGAAGTTGAACGCGGTGAAGCCCAGCTCGACGAAGCCCCGCAGCTGTTCGGCGACGGCGTCGGGCGAACCGGCGACGACCGTCGGGCGCGGTTCGCCGCCGATGCTCACCTCGACGTTGTAGGCGCAGGTGATCTCGTCCGGATCTCGTCCGGCCGCGCGCGCCGCAGCGTCGATGCGTGAGCGCATCGCCGGGATCTGTTCGGGCGGCGCGAACCCGAGCGACGGGATCCAGCCGTCGGCCAACCGTCCGGTGACGCCCAGCGCCCGGGGTCCGAACGCGCCCAGCCAGATCGGGATGCGATGCGCCGGCTTGGGCTCCATCTCGGCGTCCTCGGTTCGGTAACGCCGCCCGGCGAACGTCAGCTTCGGCGCTTCCCACAGGCCCCGGGTGATCCGGATCGCCTCCTGCAGGCCGGTGATCTTCTCGCCGGGCGTGGGCACGCCGAGGCCGAAGGCGCGGAACTCGTCGTCCGAATAGCCCCCGCCCAGGCCGAGGATCAGCCGCCCGTCGGAGAGGCGGTCCAGCGTCTCGGCCATCTTGGCCACCATTGCCGGCGGACGGTAGGGCACGCCGAGCACCCGAGTGGCGACCTTGATCCGCGAGGTCGAGGCGGCGATCCAGGACAGCATCGTCCACACCTCGTAGGTCGGGCTGCCGCCGGCGGGGTGGTCGGAGGACGAGACGAAGTCGAACCCGAGCACCTCGGCGACCTGGGCGTCGGCCACCGGATCGGCTCCGGGCGCCGCCGAGGTCGAGACGTTCACGCCGAACATCAGGGTCCGTGACATGTCAACAACAGTACATGACATGTCAACCACCCCGTGGGCCTCATCCGGTTTTGGCCATTCGAACTGCCCAGCGCGGTTCGAATGGCCAAAACCGGAAGACGCCACGGCAGGTACTAGTGCTAGGCCCACCCCGCGCTGGGGAGCTAACTCCATCGAACGGCGATGCCCCCGTCCATACGGTCGAACCATGCCAGCCATGACCGAACAGGACCGCACGGATCCCGAGACCCGAGTAGACCTCGCGGTCGCCCTGCGCTCGGTGCGCAAGACCTACGGGCGGGGCAACTCGGCCGTCCAGGCGCTCGACGGCGTCGACGTCGCGTTCGCCCGGCGCACGTTCACCGCGGTCATGGGGCCGTCCGGCTCGGGCAAGAGCACGCTGCTGCACTGCGCAGCGGGCCTGGATCGACCAAGCGCCGGGCACGTCTGGATCGGCGAGACCGAGCTGGGGCAGCTGTCCGAGACCGAGCTGACGAAGCTGCGGCGTACGCGGATCGGCTTCGTCTTCCAGTCGTTCAACCTCGTCCCGGCGCTGAACGTGCGCGAGAACGTGCTGTTGCCGTCACGGCTCGCCCGCGGCACGGTCGACCGGCACTGGCTCGCCGACGTGTTGCGCCGGGTCGGGCTCGAGGACCGGCTGCGCAGTCGCCCGGCCCAGCTGTCCGGCGGGCAGCAGCAGCGGGTGGCCATCGCCCGGGCCCTGGCCGTCCGCCCCGAGGTGATCTTCTGCGACGAGCCGACCGGCGCCCTGGACTCGCAGACGGCGGCCGGCGTGCTCGACCTGCTGCGCGAGGCCGTCGACCACGACGGGCAGACCGTCGTGATGGTCACCCACGACCCGGTCGCCGCGTCCTACGCCGACCGGGTGGTGTTCCTCGCCGACGGCGCGGTCGTGCACGACACGCCCGCCCCGGGCGTCAAGGCGATCGCCGAACTCCTGACGCATCTGGGCCGACCGGGTGTGCCGTCATGGTGACCCTCGCCTGGCGGATGTTGCGGCAGCGGCCCACCAGCGCCGTCGCGACGTTCATCGCGTTGTGGTTCGGCGTCGCCGTCGTCACCGCGTGCGGCGTGCTGCTCGAGTCCGGGATCCGCTACCACGGCGAGGCGCAGCGCTACGCCGCGAGCAGCGTGCTCGTCGCCGCCAACGATCTGCGCGTGGTCAGCGGCCACGGCGAGAACCGCGACGTCCAACGGCTGGCGCTGCCCGATCGTGGACGCCTCGACGCCGGGCTGACCGCGCAGGCGGCCGCCCTTCCCGGAGTGCAGCGGGCCATCGCCGACGTGGCCACCCCGACGCAGGTGCTGGCGCCGACCGGCACCGCCGGCGTCGACGCCCAGGTGCATCCCTGGTCGGCGGCCGCCTTGGCCCCGTTCACGCTCCGATTCGGTACGGCGCCGACGCAGGGCACCGACGTCGTTCTTGACGCCGCGACCGCCTCCCGCCTGAACGCCCACCCCGGCAGCCAGGTACGACTCGCGCTGCCCGATGGCGTGCGGACGTTCACCGTGAGCGGCGTCGCGGCCCCGACCGGCGCCGAACCGGCCGATCTGACGGCGTTCCTCACCGACTCGCAGGCGCGCGCGGTCTCCGGCCACCCCGGCAGCGTCGACGTCATCGGCGTGATCGGGCAGGCCGGCGTCTCGACCAAGTCGCTCGCCCATGCCGTCGACGGCCTGATCCCGGATCCGGCCCGCGACGCGACGGGCACGTTCCCGCGCGTCTACACCGGCGCCGACCGCGGCCTGGTCGAGACGCCTGACGTCGCGGACGCCCGCGAGTTGGCCACCGCGCTGCCCAGCGTGTTCGGCGGCTGCACGATCCTCATCGCGGCCCTGGTCATCGCGGGCACCGTGGGGCTCTCGGTGCAGCAGCGGCACCGCGACATCGCCCTGCTGCGGGCCATTGGCGCGACGCCCCGCCAGGTGCGGCGGATGGTGGTGCGCGAGTCCGCGGTGCTGGGCGTGCTCGCTGCCGCGACCGGGGTCTGGGCCGGATTCGCCGGCGTCTGGTGGCTGCGCGATCAGTTCGTCAGCCGGGGCATGACGCCCGATAGCTTCACCGTGCACGTGTCGTGGCTGCCGCCGCTCGTGGCCACCGCGGCCACGGTGCTGATCGCCGTGGTCGCGGCGTGGGTGGCCAGCCTGCGGGCCAGTCGTATCCACCCGACCGAGGCGCTGGTCGAGTCGGCGGTCGAGCGGCGCCGAGGCGGCTGGCTGCGCATCCCGCTCGGACTCGCCGCGCTCGGGGGCGGCGTCGCCGAGGCGATCGCCGCGGCTCACCTGCGCGGTGACGATGCCGCCTCCCTCGCGCTCGGCGTGGTGGCCACGCTGGTCACCGCGGTGTGGCTGCTCGCCCCGTGGCTGAACCGGCTCGTCGCCGCGATCGCCGGCGTCGCCCTGCGCTCGTTCGGCGTGACCGGTCGACTGGCCGCCGCCAACTCCGCGGCATCGGCGCGGCGACTCGCACCGGTGCTCACCTCCCTGGTGCTGGCCGTCGGGTTCGGCGGCTCGATGATGTTCATGCAGACCTCGATCAAGCACCGCGCGGCCGAGCAGAGCCACGCCGGGATGCGGGCCGACTACGTCGTCACGCCGTCCGGGGCGGGATTGCCGTCCGGTGTCGCGGCGGCGCTGCGCCAGGTGCCGGGCGTGACGGCGACGGCGGGCGTCGTCCACAGCTCGGTGCTCGACCGCAAGGACGGCGGCCTGCAGTACACCGCGCAGGGCATCGACGGCGCGGCCGGCCTGATCGACCTGGACGTGACGTCGGGCCGCCTGGCCGACCTGCACGGCGACACCATTGCAGTCGACACGTTGACCGCCGACTCGGAGCACCTGCACGTCGGCAGCGACCTGCACGCGTGGTTCGCCGATGGGACGCCGACCGTCCTGCGCGTCGTCGCCGTGTACTCGCGCGGGCTCGGGTTCGCCTCGACGACGCTGCCACCGAACGTCCTCGCCAGTCATACAGCCGGGCTGGACGCCATGGTGCTGGTCAGCGCTTCACCGGCGGCGCAAGCCGGGGTCGAGCGGGTGCTCGATCAGCTCGCCCCGGGCGCAAGCGTCCTCAGTCGCGCCGACTACCAGGTCGCGCTCGACAAGGACCTGACGGAGGGCGCCTGGGCGAACCAGATGGTCGTGAGCGTGCTGCTCGTGTACGTGGCGATCGCCGCGGTCAACACGCTGGCGATGGCGGCGATGGGACGTCGGCGCGAGCTGGCGACGCTGCGACTGGCCGGCACGACGCGCACGCAGATCCTGCGCATGGTCCGGTTCGAGCAGGGACTGCTGCTCGCCGTCGGGCTGGGCGTCGGCGGGGTGATCGCGGCGGCGACGCTGATGCCCCTGGTGAAGGCCACGACCGGGACGTCCACGCCCTACATCCCGCTGACCGGCTGGGTGAGCGTCATCGGGGCCACGGTGGTACTCGGTTCGCTCGCCACGTTCCTGCCGGTGCGCCGCCTGCTACGGATCAGCCCGGTCGAGGCGATCGGGATTCGCGAGTAGAGCGACACGATCGCGCCGGAAGGAGCGATCTGCTCGCGCTGGGTTGGCGCGGCTGCGGCCCATGGCGATCACCAGGTGCCCGCCCACGCGGACAACGCCGGGTCGTCCTCGTGTCGTTGCTGGGGTATGCGGATCTGGTTTCGGGTAGGGACGTTGGTGGTCGTGGCCGGTTCGCTGGCCGCGCTCGGGGTGGCCGTCGGGACATCGTCTGGCGAGCGGCGCGGGATCAGCGATCCCGGACCGACGCCGACGCCGCGGCCGGTGAGTGCGCTCCAGCTCGTGGGCTATTCGAACTGCCCGGACATGCTGGCCGGACTGCGGCAGCACGCCGCCGACAACGCCGGCCTGCTCGGCTACGGAACGACGTACCTGGAGGACTCCGCAGGAGGCACGGCGAAGCTGCCGGCCACGGCCGCCGGCGCCGGAGCGCCGGCCCCCCAGCACTCGACGACCAATGTGCACGAGGCCGGCGCCGACGAGCCGGACCTGGTGAAGACCGATGGGCGACGCGTCGTCACGGTGTCGCGGGGCGTGTTGCGCGTCGTCGACACCGCCAGCCGACGGATCACCGGCAGCGTTCGGCTGCTCGGCGCCCAGCACGGGTGGGCGCCGTCGGCGAACCTGCTTCTCAGCGGCGATCGGGCCCTGGTGGTCCTGCCCGACGGGTACGTCGACGACCAGGTCACGCGGCCGTATCCGATGCCGTTGCAGCCCTCGACCCGCTTCGTGCTGGTCGACCTCGCCGGCCCACCCAAGGTGCTGGGCTCGCAGGTGGTCAGCGGCAGCTACGTCGACGCGCGCCTGGTCGGCTCGACCGTCCGCCTGGTCGCGCGTAACCAGCCGGAGATCAAGTACCCGCCGATACCGATCAACCCGACGCCACAGGGAACGCAGAAGAGCGCCCGCGCCGCCGTGCTCAAGGCGCCGCTGTCCGCCTGGCTGCCCTCGTACCGGATCACCGAGGGCGGCACGACGTCGAGCCACGCCGTGGAGTGCGGACAGGTCAGCCATCCGCGCAACTACACCGGCACCTCGATGCTCACGATCTACACCGTCGACCTGACCCGCCATCTCGGCGACATCAAGCCCATCAGCCTCGCCGCCGACGGCGACATCGTCTACGGCACGACGAGCAGCCTGTACGTGGCGAGCAACCCGCGGTGGTTCTACGCGGTGCCCATCGCCGTCCCGGTGCCGAGCGGAACCGGGAAACCGGTGCCTCCGAAGACGCCCAAGCAACCGCCGGAGCAGACCCAGATCCATCGCTTCGACATCACCGGTGACGGGGCGCCGCGCTACGTCGCGTCGGGCAGCGTGCCGGGCCGGTTGCTCAACCAGTACTCGCTGTCGGACTACGCCGGGTACCTGCGCGTAGCGACCACGTCCGGCCTCGACGACAAGGCGCAGCAGAGCGCGGTCTACGAGCTGAAGGCGGACACGATGACCCGTGCCGGCTCGGTGAGCGGCCTCGGCAAGGGCCAGCGGATCTACTCGGTGCGCTTCATCGGTGCGCTGGGCTATGTCGTCACGTTCCGTCAGGTCGACCCGCTCTACACGCTCGACCTCCGCGATCCGGCCCATCCGCGCGTGGCCGGCGAACTCGAACTCACCGGCTACTCCGCCTACCTGAGCCCGGCCGGCGACGGCAAGCTGATCGGCGTCGGGCAGGAGGCGAACGCCCAGGGACGTACGACCGGGTTGCAGGTGGCCCTGTTCGACGTCCACGACCCGGCGCATCCCACGCGGTTGGCACAGCTGGTCAAGAACGACTTTCACTCCAACGCCGAATGGGATCCGCACGCCTTCCTCTACTGGCCGGCCACCGGCACCGCCGTGCTGCCGGTCAACTCGTGGGACGGTGGCCAATACTCCGCGTCCGCCCTGGTGCTGACCGTGACCGGTACGAAGATCACCGTGCAGGGGACGATCACCCACCCGCAGGGCGATCAGCTGGCCGCCGTCAGCCGGGCGATAGTCATCGGGGATGACTTGTGGACGGTGTCGGACACGGGCGTGCAGGTCAGCAACGCGACCACGCTGGCGACGCGGTCGTGGATATCGCTCTGATCAACCGCTGAGCAGGTGGGCGGCGCGGTCGAGCACCGCGACGACATCGCGTCCGAACCGGGCGTCGCAGCGATGGTCGGTGCGGCCGGCGCGGACGGTGGCGATGAGCTCGCCGACGGCGATGCGATGAGCCCGGACGTCATCGTCTACCGGCGGATCCGGCCAGGTGTGCCAGCCGTCGGCCCGATAGAACTCCAGGCTGGTCCGCGCCGCGGCGGGCGGCATGGTGAGGCTGAGGTGCAGGGTGCTCGTCGCCCCCGACTCGTGGGTGAGCACCAGGTGGACCAGGTCGCCGAGCCCCCGCGCGCCGACGATGCCACGGACCGGTCCGAGCACCGGCAACACCGCGGCCAGGGCATGCGGGCCGACATCCCAGAGCGCACCCTCGACCTTGCGCCACGGCGAGTCGGCGAACGGATTGTCCGGGGTCTGCAGGGAGCCCAGCCAGTTGGCCTCCGCGCCGAGGCAGTCACCCAACCCCTGTAGCCAGGCTTCGCGTTCGGGCACGAACCGCTGGGTGAAGAACACCACCGAGGCGACGCCGGCCGCCTGCACCGCCTCGAGGACGGCATCAGCGGCCGCGACGCCGATCGCGAGCGGCTTCTCGAACAGCACGTGGCAGCCGGCGGCGACGACCTGGGGCGCGAGTGCGGCCTGGACGTCCGGTGGGACGGCGAAGGCGACGGCATCGACCGTTTCGAGCATTGCGTCGAGGTCGTCGAACGGGGTGGCGTCGTAGGACGTGGCGACGGCTGCCACCTTGGCCGGGTCACGTCCCCACACGCCGACCAGCCGCGCGTCGGGGTGGGTGGCGATACCTGCGGCGTGCACCTCGCGGGCCCAGTACCCGGTACCGATCAATCCGAACCGCAGCTGCTCATCAGTCACACGCAGACGGTAACGCGAGGCCCCGTGGTTAAGTGGATCCCGTGCTGAACGTGACCCTCAACAACGGCGTCGAGATGCCGCAACTCGGCTTCGGCGTCTTCAAGGTGCCGGACAACCAGGCCACCGACGCAGTGCTCACTGCGCTCGAGGTCGGCTACCGCAGCATCGACACCGCCGCGCTCTATCGCAACGAGCCCGGTGTCGGCAAGGCGATCGCGCAGTCCGGCATCGCGCGCGGCGAGCTGTTCGTGACGAGCAAGGTGTGGAACTCCGACCAGGGCTACGACTCCACGCTGGCCGCCTACGACGCGAGCCTGGCCCGGCTGGGCGCCGACTACCTCGACCTGTACCTGATCCATTGGCCGACGCCGGCCCGCGACCTCTACCGCGACACGTGGCGGGCGCTGGAGAGCCTGCTCGCCGACGGGCGGGTGCGGGCGATCGGGGTGTCGAACTTCCACCCGGAGCACATCCAGCGGCTGCTCGACGAGTACGACGTCGTGCCGGCGGTGAACCAGATCGAGCTGCATCCGGAGTTGCAGCAGGCGCAGCTACGCGAGTTCGACGCCGCCCACGGGATCGTCACCGAGGCCTGGAGCCCGCTGGCCCGCGCGACCGTGCTGACCGATCCGGTGCTCACGTCGATCGCCGAGCGGCTCGGCGTCACGTCCGCTCAGGTGGTGCTGCGCTGGCACCTGCAGCTGGGCAATGTCGTGATCCCCAAGTCGGTGAGGCCGGCCCGGATCGCCGAGAACTTCGACGTCTTCGGCTTCGAGCTCACCGAGGCGGACGTGAAGCAGATCGCCACCCTGGACGGGGGCCGCCGTACCGGCCCCGACCCAGAGAAGATCAACTGACGCTCATACGCAAGTTGTCCGCGCTGCGTGACGTCGGAACGTCACGCAGCGCGGACAACTTGCGATGAGGCGGATTAAGCAGCGGGCTGGTCGAGGATGGCCTCGGCCTCGATGGCGATGGTGATCTTGTCGCTCACCACGACGCCGCCGCCCTCGATCGTCGCGTTGAAGCTCACGCCGAAGTCGTGGCGGTTGATGACGCCGGTGGCGCTCAGGCCGAGGCGGGTGTCGCCCTGCATGCCCGGCCCGAAGCCGCCGAGTTCGGCCTTGAGGGTGATCGGCTTGGTGACCCCGCGGATGGTCAGCTCGCCGTCGATCTCGTAGTCATCGCCGACCGGACGGATGGCCGTCGACCGGAACGTCATCTTCGGGGTGTTCTCGACATCGAAGAAGTCGTTGCTACGCAGGTGGTTGTCGCGCATCTCGTTGCCGGTGGTGATCGAGGACAGGTCGACCTCTACCTCGAAGTGCGAGTCCAGCGGATTCTCGGCGGTCGTGATGCTGGTGGTGTATTTGTCGAACTTGCCGCGCACCTTGGTCACCATGAGGTGGCGAGCGACGAAGCCGACCTCGGTGTGCACCGGGTCGATCGTCCAGGTGCCGGCAACGTAGTTGGGAATGACCGTGGTAGTCATTGGCAGTCTCCTATGGTCGGGGTCATCCAATAGTTGAACGCCCAACTAATCTAGCGCACGATGTATTCCGGCGGGAGGGGGAGGGTGGAGGTTGGACGGGGCGGGCGTCAGGCGTCGTAGTCGACGGTGACCTCGTCGGTGACCGGGACGGACTGGCAGGTCAGTACGAACCCGTCGTCGGTTTCGTTGTCATCCAATGCGAAGTTACGCCGCATATGTACCTCGCCGCTGACGACCTTGGCCCGGCAGGTGCCGCAGACACCGCCCTTGCAGGCGAAAGGCAGGTCCGGACGCACCCGCTGGGCGCCCTCCAGCACGGTGCCGGTCCGGGGGAGCGCGACCGTGGTGGCCCGGCCGTCCAAAACGACGGTGACCTGGCTGGCCGGACCGGTCGGCGCCGCCTCGGCGTGGGCGGCCGGCGGCGGGGCGACGTCCTCGACATAGAAGAGCTCTTGATGGATGGACGCCGCCGGCGCGCCGAGTTCGCGCAGCACCTGCTGAGCGTCGGTCACCATGCCGTAGGGGCCGCACAGCCACCAGTGGTCGACCGCGCTCGGGTCGCACACGAGCGGCAGCAACTCGCGCAGCTTGGCCGCGTCCAGGCGTCCGCTGAACAGCTCGACGTCGCGGGCCTCGCGGGAGAGCACGTGGGTGAGCGTGATCCGGTCGGGGTAGCGGTCCTTCAGGTCGGCGAGCTCGTCGGCGAACATGACCGTGTCGGTGCGCCGGTTGCCGTAGAGCACCGACACCCGGCTGGCCGGGTTGTGCAGCACGGATGCCGCGATCGACAGCATCGGCGTGATGCCCGAGCCGGCGGCGATCAGCACGTGGTGGCCGGGCGTGGCGAGGTCCGGGACGAAGCGGCCCGACGGCGGCAACGCCTCGATCTCGTCGCCCGGCGCGACCTGGTGCACCAGCCAGTTCGACACGACGCCGTCGGCGACCTCGCGCACACCGATGCGTGGCTTGTCACCGGCCGCCGCGCAGATGGAGTAGGAGCGGCGGGCCTCGGCGCCGTCGACGATCCGGCGGACGGTGAGCGACTGCCCGGGCCGGAAGTCGAATTCGGCCGGGGCGTCGAAGGTGATGGCGACGGCGTCGTCGCACAGCTCGTCGACGGCGGCCACCCGCAGGGTGGTGAACGCGGGCATCAGATGGCCTTGACGTTCTCGAACGGCTCCTCGCACGCCGTGCAGCGCTGCAGCGCCTTGCACGCGGTGGAGCCGAACGCGGACACCTCGACGGTGGCGCGGGATCCGCAGCGGGGGCATTCGGCTGGCTCTCGCCGGCCGAGCGTGAGCATCACTCGATGCCGGGGGGCAGGTCCGGGCGGGGCGATGCCGTGCTCGGCGAGCGTGCGCCGCCCGCCTTCGCTGATCCAGTCGGTGGTCCAGGCCGGCGCCAGGACGGTGCGGACGTCGACATCGGGGAAGCCGGCGTCGTTCAGCTGTCGGGTGACGTCGGCGCGGATGGCGCCCATCGCCGGGCAGCCCGAGTACGTCGGGGTGATCTCGACCGTCACGTGATCGCCGCTCTGGCGGACGGCCCGCAGGATGCCGAGGTCGGCGATCGTGAGCATGGGCAGCTCGGGGTCCTTGACGGTGGCTGCCACGTCGTAGGCGGTCATGGTCACCATGTCGCCCCCGGATGGGCGCGGGCCACGCTCTGCATCTCGGCGAGCAGGACGCCCATTGCCTCGGTGTGCCGGCCGCTGCGGCCGGCCGGCTCGCCGACGGCAGTGGCCGCGGGGGTGTTCAGGCGCGCCGCGTCGAAGACCTGCGCGATCACCGTGTCGAACTCGGTCCGCAGCGACTGCGGGTCGACGCCGACGCTTACGTCATGGGGGGAGAACAGCTCGGCTGTATAGGGCCAGACTGCCTCGATGCCGGCCGCCATGCGCTCGTGCGAGTAGTCGGTGCCGTCGCCCAGGCGCATCGCCCACCCGGCGGCGTACTCGCGGTGGTAGGTGACCTCCTTGACGCCTTTCGCGGAGATGGCGGCGAGCACCGGGTCGGGCGAGTCGGCCAGCCGCTCGAGCAGCGCCAGCCGCCAGGTCGAGAACACCAGCAGTCGCGCGATCTCGTGGGCGAAATCGCCCCGAGGCAACTCGACGAGGTGGACGTTGCGGAACTCGTGCTCGTCGCGCAGGTACGCGAGGGCGTCCTCGTCGCCTTCGCCGCTGGCCTGCGCAGCCCGGCTGAGTAGTAGCCGGGCCTGGCCGAGCAGGTCCAGGGCGATGTTGGCGAGCGCCACCTCGTCCTCGAGTTCCGGAGCGTTCGTGCACCACTCGGACAGCCGGTGCGACATGATCAGCGCGTCGTCGCCGAGCATCAGGCAGTACGCGGCCAGGTCAGCGGCATCCATACCGTCCGGTACGGTCGGGTCGACGCCGGCGAGCGGGTCGTCGAAGCCGGTGCCGAACGCCCACCGGGTGTGGTCGTTCTCCTCGATGATCGCGTCGTAGGCGTTACTCATATATGCGGCACGTCCTCGGGAATCTTGTAGAACGTCGGGTGCCGGTACACCTTGTCGCCGCTGGGGGCGAAGAACGGGTCCTTCTCATCCGGGCTCGACGCCGTGATCGCGTTCGAGCGCACCACCCAGATGCTCACGCCCTCGTTGCGTCGGGTGTACAGGTCCCGAGCGTTGTGCAGCGCCATGTCGTCGTCGGCCGCGTGCAGGGACCCGACGTGCACGTGATTGAGCCCGCGCTTGCCCCGCAGGAACACCTCGTACAGCGGCCACTCGTTCATGTCTGCTTCTCCGCGTGGGCCATTGCGGCGTCACGAACCCAGGCGCCGTCCTCGTGGGCGCGCCGCCGCTGGGCGACCCGCTCGGTGTTGCAGGGACCGGCGCCGCCGACGACTTGCTTGAACTCGTCCCAGTCCGGCTGGCCGAAGTCGTGGGCGCCGCGCTCCTCGTTCCACCGCAGTTCGGGGTCGGGCAGTGTGACGCCCAGCGCCTGCGCCTGCGGCACGGTCATGTCGACGAATCGCTGCCGCAGCTCGTCGTTGGTATGGCGCTTGATTCGCCAGCGCATCGACTGCGCCGTGTTGGGGGAGTCGGCGTCCGGCGGTCCGAACATCATCAGCGACGGCCACCACCACCGATTCGTCGCATCCTGCACCATCTCGCGCTGGCCGTCGGTGCCCCCCATCATCGTCATCAGCAGCTCATAGCCCTGCCGCTGGTGGAACGACTCCTCCTTGCAGATGCGGATCATCGCCCGGGCGTACGGCCCGTAGGACGACCGGCACAACGGCACCTGGTTGCAGATCGCCGCCCCGTCGACCAGCCACCCGATGACGCCGACGTCGGCGAAATTCAGCGTCGGATAGTTGAAGATCGACGAGTACTTCTGCCGGCCCTCGATCAGCCGCTCGGTCAGGTCGGTTCGCTCGGCGCCCAGCGTCTCGGTGGCCGAGTAGAGGTAGAGCCCGTGGCCGGCCTCGTCCTGCACCTTGGCCAGCAGGATCGCCTTTCGACGCAAGGACGGCGCTCGGGTGATCCAGATGCCCTCGGGTTGCATGCCGATGATCTCCGAATGCGCGTGCTGCGCGATCTGGCGGATCATCGTCGCCCGGTACGCATCGGGCATCCAGTCGCGCGGCTCGATGCGCTGATCGTGCGCGACCGTCGCCTCGAAGTCTTGCTCCAGCGTGGTCATGTCTGTTTCGCCACCAACGTCAGCACGTCGTACTTGGCGACGGACGAGCCGTCCTGATTGGTCACGTCGGCGTCCCAGCGCACCTCGCCGTAGTCGGCGTCGACGCGCGGGGTGATCTGCTTGGCGGTCAACGTGACGGTGAGCGAGTCGCCGGGGTTGACCGGCGTGAGGAAGCGCAGGTTCTCCAGGCCGTAGTTGGCCAGCACCGGTCCGGGATCGGGGTCGACGAACAGCCCGGCGGCGAAGGACACGATCAGGTAGCCGTGCGCCACCCGCCCGTCGAAGAACGGGTTGGCTCGCGCCGCCTCCTCGTCCATGTGCGCGTAGAACGTGTCGCCGGTGAACTCGGCGAAGTGCTCGATGTCCTCGAGGGTGACGGTGCGCGGTCCGTTCACCACGGTGTCGCCGATCTTCAGGTCGGCCAGCGACTTGCGGAACGGGTGGACGCCGCTCGCGTCGCGGTCGGCGCCCTCGACCCAGCGGTTCGTGACGCGGGACAGTACGCGCGGGGACGCCTGCACGGCGGTGCGCTGCATGTGGTGCAGCACGCCGCGGATGCCGCCCATCTCCTCACCACCGCCGGCCCGACCCGGACCGCCGTGCACCAGCATCGGCAGCGGCGAACCGTGCCCGGTCGACTCGCCGGCGTCGTCGCGGTCGAGCACGAGCAGCCGCCCGTGCCACGGCGCGACGCCCAGCACGACGTCACGGGCGAAGTCGGCGTCGGAGGTGACGATCGACCCGGCCAGGCTGCCGCCACCGCGGGCGGCCAGCGCGATCACGTCGTCGGTCGACGAGTACGGGATAAGCGTGCTGACCGGCCCGAACGCCTCGACCTCATGGGGTTCGGCCCGCTCGGCGTCATCGACGCGCAGCAGCACGGGGGACAGGAACGCACCCCGCTCGGCGTCGGCGTCGACCACCTCGACGTGATCGGGATCGCCGAACACCACCCGGCCGGCGTCGAGCAGCGCCTTGAGCGAGCGACGCACCTCCTCGCGCTGCTCCAGGCTGGCGAGCGCGCCCATCCGCACGTCGGGGTTGGCCGGATTGCCGACCGTCACCCGAGCCAGCCGGGCGCTCGCCGCCTCGGCCACGGCGTCGACCAGGGCCGCGGGGACGAGGGCGCGGCGGATCGCCGTGCATTTCTGCCCGGCCTTGACGGTCATTTCGGTGACCAGCTGCTTGACGTAGAGGTCGAACTCGGGGGAGCCCGGCTCCACGTCCGGCCCGAGGATCGAGCAGTTCAGCGAGTCGGCCTCGGCGTTGAACCGGACCGAGCGCTGCACGATCGACGGATGGGCGCGCAGCCGCTGCGCGGTGGACGCCGACCCGGTGAACCCGACCAGATCCTGCTCGGTGAGGTGGTCGAGCAGGTCACCGGCGCTACCGCACACCAGCTGCAGCGACCCCTCGGGCAACAGTCCCGACTCGAGGATCAGCTCGACGAGGCGGGCGGTCAGATAAGCGGTCTGTGACGCCGGCTTGATCAGCGTCGGTACCCCGGCGAGGAACGCAGGCGCGAACTTCTCCAGGGGCCCCCAGGCCGGGAAGTTGAACGCGTTGATCTGGACGGCGACGCCACGGCGCGGCACGAGCACGTGCTGGCCGAGGAACGTACCGGCCTTGCCGAGCGGCTCTACGTCGCCCTCGACGTAGACGGTGTCGTTGGGCAGCTCGCGGCGTCCCTTGCTGCCGTAGCTGAACAGCACGCCGATGCCGCCGTCGATGTCGAACTTCGAGTCGCCGAGCGTCGCGCCGGTGCGGGCCGAGAGCGCGTAGAGCTCGTCGCGATGCTCGCGCAGCTTGGACGCCAGCGCCTTGAGCAGCGCCGCCCGCTGATGGAAGGTCAGCTCGCGCAGGGCCGGGCCGCCGACCGCGCGCCCGTACGTGAGCGCGCCGCCCATGTCGAGTCCCGACGACGAGATGCGGGTGATCTCCTCACCCGTCACCGCATCGTGCAGCGGCACCCCCCAATCGGACGGCATGAACCACGAGCCGGCGACGTAACTGCGCAACATCAGACTGCCTCCACTGATAGGGCGCCGCGTCAGGCACCTGCCAACCCCTTGATCTGCGGCAACCGGTTCGACATTATTCAACCGACCATTCGGTCAGTAATCAAGGGTAAGGTGATGTGAATGACGGATCCAGTGGCGACGATGCTCGCGGCCGATCGAGCCTCCCGGGGCCTCGGCATCGAGCTGGTCGAACTGAGCGCCGGCCGGGCGACCGCGCGGATGACGATCACCGCCTCGATGGTGAACGGCCACGGCCTGGCCCACGGTGCCTTCGTCTTCGCAGTAGCCGACACGGCGTTCGCGTGCGCCTGCAACAGCCACGGACCGGTCACGGTAGCGGCGGGGGCCGACATCACCTTCGTCGCGCCGGTACGGGAGGGTGACGAGCTCGTCGCCGATGCGGTCGAACGCACCCGCTTCGGCCGCAACGGCATCTACGACGTCACCGTACGCCGCGGTACGGATATCGTTGCGGAGTTCCGCGGACGCAGCCGGACGGTGGCAACACCATGACCGTGCTGGACGCCGCTGAGCAGTTCACCCGTAGCGAGCTGACCGCGCTGCAACTCAGCCGCCTGCAGGAAACGCTGCACCACGCCTACAGCCAGGTGCCGCACTATCGCACCGCGTTCGACGCCGCTGGGGTCCACCCCCGCGACTGCTTGTCCCTCGCCGACCTGGCCCGGTTTCCGTTTACGACCAAGGCGGATCTACGCGACAACTACCCGTTCGGGATGTTCGCCGTGCCGTCCGAGCAAGTACGACGGATCCACGCGTCGAGCGGCACCACCGGTCGTCCCACCGTGGTCGGTTACACCGAGAAGGATCTGGACGTCTGGGCGGACGTGATGGCGCGATCCATCCGCGCCGCCGGTGGACGTCCCGGCATGAAGGTGCACGTGGCCTACGGGTACGGGTTGTTCACCGGTGGCCTCGGCGCTCACTACGGTGCCGAGCGGCTGGGCTGCACGGTGATTCCGGTGTCCGGCGGCATGACGTCCCGGCAGGTGCAGCTGATCTGCGACTTCCGGCCCGAGATCATCATGGTCACGCCTTCCTACCTGCTCACGATCGTCGACGAGTTCGACCGGCAGGGCATCGACCCGCGCAGTACGTCGTTGCGCATCGGCATCCTCGGCGCCGAGCCGTGGACCGAGCAGATGCGGACCGAGATCGAGGAACGCCTCGACATAGATGCGGTCGACATCTTCGGGCTGTCCGAGGTGATGGGTCCGGGCGTCGCGCAGGAGTGCGTCGAGACCAAGGACGGCCTGCACATCTGGGAGGACCACTTCTACCCCGAGGTGATCGACCTGTCGAGCGGTGAGGTGCTGCCCGACGGCCAGCGCGGCGAGCTGGTGTTCACGTCCCTCACCAAGGAGGCGCTGCCGATCATCCGCTACCGCACCCGTGACCTCACCCGGCTGCTGCCCGGCACGGCCCGCCCGGCGATGCGGCGGATGGAGAAGGTAACCGGGCGAAGCGACGACCTGATCATCCTGCGCGGGGTGAACGTCTTCCCGACTCAGATCGAGGAACTGGTGTTGGGCACGCCCGCGTTGTCGCCGCACTTCCAGCTCGTGCTGCGCCGTCCCGGGCGCATGGACACGATGACGGTCCGGGTCGAGGCGCGGGCCGACGTGGACGTCGCGCGGCGCGCGGCCTCCGGTGCCGAGCTGCGAGATGCCGTCAAGGACAAGGTGGGCGTGACCGTCGAGGTCGAGGTGGTCGATCCCGACACCCTGGAGCGCTCGGTCGGCAAGCTGCGCCGAGTGATGGACGAGCGGTGACGGCGGTCAAGCGCGGGCGTCCCGGCTATGACGTCGAGTCGTTGCTGGCCGTCGCCGTCAAGGTCTTCAACGAGAAGGGCTATGACGGCACGAGCATGGACGACCTGTCCCGTCGCCTGGGCCGCACCAAGTCCTCGATCTACCACCACGTGACCGGCAAGGAGCAGCTGCTGCGCCTCGCCCTCGACCGGGCGCTGGACGCCTTGTTCGCAGTGACCGACGAGCCGGGATTCCGCGCCGGGCGGGCGATCGAGCGGCTCGAGCACCTGGTGCGGGGCAGCGTCCTGGTACTCGCCGCCGAGCTGCCCTACGTCACGTTGCTGCTGCGGGTGCGGGGTAATACGCGCGTCGAGCGGGCTGCCCTGGCCCGGCGGCGGCGGTTCGACGAGATCGTGAGCGAGCTCGTCGCCGAGGCCGAGGCCGACGGCGACGTCCGCCCCGACGTCGACCCGGCAACTACCGCCCGGCTGCTGTTCGGCACGGTGAACTCGCTGGTCGAGTGGTACCGGCCGCGGGGCGCCGTGCCGG
>Ga0137415_10002218_pt1 | contig 19340 bp, 26 predicted proteins | sample CZODoug3_1_1_16f_FD_183082 | JGI IMG/M metagenome (GOLD analysis project Ga0137415, IMG submission 183082) | Vadose zone soil fungal communities from Angelo Coast Range Reserve, California, USA - CZODoug3_1_1_16fungal (Hybrid Assembly) | ecosystem: Environmental > Terrestrial > Soil > Vadose...
ATTTCTTCAGACGGCTGTTGACCGCTTCCATCACCACGCCGCGATGATAGTTCGCACGCGCCGGCACCGGCGCGTCATCGGGATTCTGGGACGGACTCCCTTGGTTTTCACAGGGAGCCAGTATATTAATTCATTACGTACATGTGTGAACCGAAACCACTCCCGAGAATCTCGCGGCGGAACGGCCGGTTGGCCGGGCAAGAAATAGGGAAAAAGGGAGGAAAGGGAAGAAGGTTCGAGAGGGATGGCCGTCTCAGCCCTGTAGCGTTCCGCTAGCGAGGATCGAGGTGCCGTCCGAGATCTGGTACGTGTAGCCCGTTGGGTACGCGGTCGTGCTGATCAGAACGCGGTCACCGACTCCGACCGAGGTTCCGACAAGCGCTTGCACGTACGCCGCCTTCTGGCACGTTGGCCCAGGCGCGCAGGCTCCCGACCCGTAGTTCCCGGACGTCAATGACGAGAACGCCACCGACGCCAACGAGGTGGAGCCACCGCTCGTAATGATGGTCAGCCTCGTGCCTGCCGTCGTCAGCCCCGATGGGACCGACGTGAACGTCAGGGTCCAGTTCGTTCCGTCCGCGGAGCGGGCCGGGGCAACACCGATCGCCCTGGGGCCCGACCCCGTCGGAGAGAGCAGGCCGGATACCATTACGTACAGTACCGCGGCCAGCACCACCGTGATCGCGACCATGAGGATGGTCGCAATGACGGGAGACACGGCACCCTCATCCTTGCGGATGATGGTCTTCATGTTCAGTCCTTCCTGGCAGCTTTCGCCGCCACTCTCCGAACGGGGGGACCGTCGCTCTTAAACGTGTCGCGCTTAATATTCGAACTTGAGAACGACCGAATCGACCCCTTCCATTCTCCCGCTGAAGTACGGGAAACGTTCCTCGCTTAGAGGGCCATTATCCGACTCGAAATCAACCCCGTCAGGTGCCAAGCTCGACCGTTTCATCGCTCACGAGGACCAGCATGTTCCGGATCTCCTCCGTCTCGTATTCCTGCATCGAGAAGATGACCGTGTAGGCGCCGCGGGACCGCAGGTTGTTGACGAGGATGTGAAGGAACTCGCTCAGGATCTTCGTGTTGTTATGGATCGCCAGGGAATTGATCGAATCGAGGACGACGAGCGCCTTGCGTTCGGGGTGCTTGCCAAGCAAGAACTCGACCTTCAGCATGATGTTCTCGAGCATCGTCGGGCTCTCGACGATGATCGCGTGCGGATGCCGTTTCTCCTGCGACATCATGATCTGGCTGATGCAATAGACGAACCAGATGTGGTCCATCGGGATCTCCAACACCTCCAGGGCATTGATGATGCTCTGGCTCGGGATCGTCGACGTCACGTAGACGACCTCCAGGTCCTTCTTCATCGCGAAGCGGTCGATCATCCCCTGGATGGCGTCGAAGTACTGTTCCGACTTCAGGCGCATGGCGATCGCGGACGAGTCGGGCAAGGCGCGGAGCTTCTCCGCGACCTCGGCCGTCACGCTGACTTCAACCACCGCCGGTCACGCTCCCGCCCTTCAACAGGGGCACCAGGAGCACGCCCGACGTCGTCAGGTCGAGGACGTACTTTGCGCGACTGTGTGTGGTGCCGCGCATCTTCACGATCTGCAGGGTCCGGAGGAGGTCGCCGCGGCGCTCCAGGTTGCCCGTCACGATCACGCCGTCCGCGAGGGCCTCTTCGACCCCCCATTGAGAATACCCTTCCTCGGACGAACGGATCTCGGACACCAACAGGGTCGTGCAGCCCTTCGCGCTCAGGACGGTCCCCAGGCGGAGCAAGAAGTCTCGGATCCTCTCCTGTTCCCGGATTCGATAGCAGACGGAGGTCACCGAGTCGAGGACGAGGCGTTTGATCTTCTGCTCCTCCACGAGCCCCGCGATCGTGTCCGCGAGGAGCCGCGTCTGGTCGAAGTCCAGGTCCTCCTTGTCGATGCCCAGCTTCTCATACATCTTCGGCAGGTCGAGGAACTGCAACTTGCCCTGCCGCGTCAGCCGGTCGTCGAAGAAGTCGAACGGGATTACGTTCAAGAGGAGCTTGTCCGTCGGTTCCGTCACGCTCAGGTACAGGCTGTTCTCTCCGTTGATGGCGCCCCGGATCAGGAATTCGATGCAGATCGAGGTCTTGCCGGTCCCGACGGAGCCGGAGATGAGGACCGTGTTCCCTCGAGGGATGCCTCCGTTCAGGATGTGGTCGATCGCGTCGATCCCGGTGACGCATCGCTCCCGCTCGTCGTCCGCATGCTCCTTCGGTGGCATCGATTCGGGCGTGCAAACCCGGTGCTCGCTATTTGAGATGAACGTGCTGAGTATCAGATTGGAAAGCAGCGGCCACCGGGAGACGGCTCGCGGGCATCTCCGCCGACGAGGGCCTCTCAACCATGGACGATTCGGAACGCGTGATCCCATCGGCCGAGCTGCTGGCCGACGAGCACCCAGAGGGGAACCGTCGCCTCGAGCCAGCGGGCGCCCTCGATCCCGCCGACATCGAGGGCCCCGGGCCATCCGAACTCCTTCAGGATGCCCACGACCTTCTGCTTGGCCGCTGCGTCGTCGCCGCAGATCAGCATCTCGGGATTGCCTCCCGCGAACTTGGGATCGACCATCTGCGTGTTCGGGACCGTGTTGAAGCACTTCACGACCTTCGCGTCCGGGACCCGCCGTTGGACGCGTTCGCCGAGGGAATCGTTCGGGCCGACGAAAAGGCCTGGAGCCGGACCCTGGGAGAACTCCAGGGGGTTCGTCGCGTCGATGATGACCTTGCCCGCCATGTTCTGCGGGCCAGCCAGCCGAAGGACCTCCTCGACCGCGGTGCCGAGGGCCGCGAGGACGAGGATGTCCCCGTACTTCGCCGTCTCCTCGAAGGTCCCCGTCGAGGTCTTCCCCTTCGTCTGCGTCTGCCATTTCAGGAGCGCCTCGCTCTTTGGATTCCGTGACCCGATTTTCACGTCATGCCCGCGGCCTGCGAAGCCGCGCCCGAGCGCCTGCCCGGCCTCGCCGCTGCCCAAGATTCCGACCTTCATGGCGCACGCCTAGACGACGGCCGGTATATCCCGCTTTGGAACCCGGGCCACCGTTTCCGACGGATGTCGTTACGTATTTATCGTGCGCACGAGGTAGGCACGGTCCATGGAGCCCGTCCTGCAGGTCGCCCTGGACCACATGCACCTGAAGCGGGCCCTCCTCGCGGCGAAGGAGGCGGTCGAGGGAGGTGCGGACTGGCTCGAGGCCGGGACGCCGCTGATCAAGTCCGAAGGGATGGAGGTCGTCCGCGCGTTGAAGAAATCCTTCCCTGGCACGACCATCGTCGCCGATCTGAAGACGATGGATACGGGCGCCTTCGAAACCGAGATTGCCGCGAAAGCCGGCGCCGACGTGATCACCGTGATGGGCGTCACGGACGATGCGACGATCCTCGAAGCCGTCAAGGCGGCGCGTCGGTACGGTGCGAAGATCATGGTCGACCTGATGCGGGTCCCCGACAAGCCTGCCCGCGCGAAGGAGCTGGAGAAGCTCGGCGTGGACTATCTGAACATGCACGTGTCGATCGACGAGCAGATGATCGCCCATACGCCTCTGCAGGAATTGAAGGCGGTCACCTCGGCGACCTCGCTTCCCGTCGCGGTCGCGGGGGGCCTGAACTCAGAGACCGTGGCGCAGGCCGTCGCCGCGGGTGCCTCGATCCTGATCGTCGGCGGAGCGATCATCAAGGCGGAGAAGGTCGCCGACGCGACTCGGACGATCAAGAAGGCGATTCGAGGGCGCAAGGCGATTCCGAGCGGCTCGTTCAAGAAGTACACGGAGGCGGACGTCCGAGAAGCGTTCCGGAAAGTGTCCACCCCAAATCTCGCGGACGCAATGCAGAAACGAGGCGTGATGACGGGACTCCTCCCGCGCATCAAGCACGGCGCCAAGCTCGTGGGTCGTGCGGTGACCGTGAAAACGGTGGACGGGGATTGGGCCAAGCCGGTCGAGGCGATCGACCGCGCGAAGCCCGGCGATGTGATCGTGATCGACGTCGGCGGCGGACCGACCGCCGTCTGGGGCGAGCTGGCGAGTAACTCGTGCCTCGTGAAGGGCGTGTCCGGCGTCGTGATCGACGGCGCCGTGCGGGACCTCGACACGATCCTGGAGCTCGACTTCCCGTGCTTCAGTCGTCATGTCGCGCCGCATGCGGGGGAGCCGAAAGGCCTCGGGGAAATCGGGAGCGAGATCGACTGCGGTGGCCAAAAAGTGCATGCGGGGGATTGGATCGTCGGCGACGAATCCGGCCTCATCGTCGTTCCGCAGGAACAGGCCGTCGAAATGGCGAACCGCGCGATCGATGTCCTGGAGCGCGAGAATCGGATCCGCGAGGAGATCAAGCGGGGCGGCACCCTCAGCTCCGTCTTGGAGCTCGAGAAGTGGGAACAAATCCGGTGAGCCCGTGGACCGGCAACGCGTCGAGGCGCTCCTTCGCGACCTGAAGACGGGAAAGGTCACCGTCGGCCAGGCGATGGAGGCTCTGCGCGACCTGCCGTACGAAGACCTCGGATTTGCGAAGCTGGATTCGCATCGGGATCTACGGCGCGGCTTTCCCGAAGTGATCCTGTGCCTCGGCAAACCGACCGAGCGGATCGTGGAGATCGCGCGGCGGATGTCGGAGTCGCACGGACTTGTCCTGGCCACGCGCGCCTCGCCCGATGTGCACACTCGGCTTCGGAAGGCGCTCGTCGGGAAACGGGTCACATACCATGAGAAGGCCGCGATCGTGTCGATCGGCCAGCCACCCAAGACGACAAAGGGTTCGGTCCTCGTCGTGACCGCCGGGACCTCCGACATCCCCGTCGCCGAGGAGGCCGCCGTCACGGCCGAGCTGATGGGATGCTCCGTGACCCGCCTCTTCGACGTGGGCGTCGCCGGAGTCCATCGGGTCCTCGATCGACGAGACCTCCTGAAGAAAGCCAAGGTGATTGTCGTCGTGGCCGGGATGGAGGGCGCTTTGCCCAGCGTCGTCGCGGGCCTCGTGAAGGTCCCGGTGATTGCCGTACCGACGTCCGTCGGATACGGGGCGAGCTTCGACGGGATGGCGGCCCTGCTCGGCATGATGAACTCGTGCGCGCCCGGGGTCGCGGTCGTGAACATCGACAACGGTTTCGGGGCCGGCTACTTGGCCAGCATGATGAACCGCTGAGTTCAGTACGCCCGGACGACGGTCATGTAGATGAGGACGAGCGCGATCGCGACGATGCCCAGGTAGGCCGCCTTGTTCCAAGCCCACACCTTGGCGCCGTCGAGGGGCATGACCGGGATCATGTTGAAGCCGGCGAGGAAGGCGTTCACGGACGCGGCTTGCAGGAGATAGATGACGACCAGGGCACCTCCGAAGCTCGAAGCCCTTGGCATCATCGCAAGGAAGCCGCCAAAGAGGAGGGCGGAGATGACGAGATTCGACACGGGGCCTGCAGCACTGATCCGGCCATTCTGTTCCTTCGTGACCGCACCGGAGATCCAGGTGGCGCCGGGAGCTCCGTAGAGGAAACCGATGGCGGCGGCAAAGATGAACGCGAATGCGAGGCCGCGCAGGTTGTAGCGGAACTCGGCCCAGAGGCCGTAGCGCTGGGCGACGACCTTGTGCATGATCTCATGGAGGCCTACACCGGTGCCGACAGCGAGGAGCGAGGCCGGGAAGAAAATGGCGAGGAAGAATGCTGGACTTCGGGCGAATTCCACCAGATTCGAACGGACGTACAGGACCGTGAACGCAGCGCTCAGGGCGAGGATGGCCACGCCCAGCTGACCCAGTTCCGTCCGGCTGAAGTGCACCCCCGGTTTCGGGCGGTCCGGATAGACGTGGATCGGCGGTGCGGCGTATTCGGAGTAGGGTCCCCGCATCCTGGTCCGAACACGGTCCGTGCGTATTTAGGATTGCGCTCGGATGGGTCAGGCGAAACGCGCGCCGCAGTTCGCGCATTCCTCGGCGGTCCGGTCGACGGCGACCTCGCACAAGGGGCACCGATATTTCCCGGACTCCGCTTTCTTCATCACCTGCGCCCGAATCAACCGGGCGCTCCGCTCGCGGAAGTGCAGGAAATCGTCGGCCAGGATTCGCTCCACCGATTCCACGTCGAACCCTTTCCTCGACCAGGCCTCCACTTGGTGCGCATACTCCTCGCGGAGGAAGTCCTCCGGGCTCAGGCCGCCGAAGGCCTGCAGGAGCTCGTTCCGGACCGACTCGGGCATCCCCTGGAAATCTTCGTCGATCGCCAGGTCGACGATCTCCCCGGTGATCTCCTGGAGTTTTTGTTCGATGACGACCGGGTCGAGCGCGAGATCGAAGCTGGAGCCGCAGGCCGCGCATCGAGTCGCGCGGACGAGCCATGCGGCCCCGCACATCGGGCATCGGGCTCCGCTTGCGTGCCCTTCCGGACGGCTGACGAGGTCGAGCAACAGCGCCTTCCGGGCGATCGTGTGATGCACCCCGAGGCGCACCGCGTTCTCGGGGAGTGCGAGTCGGACGACGTCGGAAAATTCGCGGAAGCCCCTCGCGACGAGTTCCTTCGCCCTCGACTCGGAGATCCCCTGGACCGACGCCAGCATCTTCACGGCCTCGCGGTCGCTCGGTCCTTCGGGCTCGCCGACCGTCAATCCGCCGCACGCCTCGCAGGTTGCCACCCATCCGTCGAAAGCCCGTCCGCACGTTCGGCAGACGGCTCGGTCGGCGTCCAGGATCGTGTTGCATCGCGGGCAGACGGCGGAGCGGGATTCGTACCCGCAGACGAAGCAACGGCGGGCCACGACGACGAACCGGGCCGCGTCGGCTTAAGCGCTCCTTTTCAATTATCCGGGACCGCCTGGCACCCGGAGTAGTTTCGGCCCACTCCGGGGAAGCGCTTCATATCCGGGGTGCCTGAGGAGACCGGACCCTCGAGGCCCTCATGGAAGGCGTGGAACTCCGGCCCGACGTCCGCCCGCCGGTCGGCTCGGTGCCGTGGCCCTTCGATCGGGTCCGCGACGGCCAATCGGATTTCCTCCAGGACGCACGCAGGACCGTGGCGGAGGGGAAGCATCTCCTCGCGCACGCGCCGACGGGCATCGGGAAGACCGCGGTGGCGCTCGTCGCCGCCCTCGACTACGCCCTGACCGCGGACAAGCTGGTCCTCTTCCTCACGTCACGGCAGAGCCACCATCGGATCGCGATCGAGACGGTCCGGAAGATCGAAACGAAGGGACCTCGGATCCCGACGATCGACCTGATCGCGAAGCATTCCATGTGCCTCCAGGAGGGGGCACCGTCCCACGGCCGGGCGTTCCAGGAATTCTGTGATTTCAAGGTGAAATCGAGGACCTGCGGGTTCTTCACGAGGGACAACTCCGCCGTCGTCGCCGCGGTCCTCCAGAGGACGCTGCATGTGCAGGAGCTCGTTCGGGCGAGCGGCGCCTGTGGGGTATGCCCGCACCGTGTCGCGATGGATGCCGCGGCGAAGTCAAGATTGATCGTCTGCGACTACAACTACGTGTTCAGCGAGATCCGCGAGCGATTCCTCCCGCGGCTCGGACGGTCGCTCGACGATCTCGTCCTCATCATTGACGAAGCCCACAACCTTCCCGATCGGATCCGCGCCCATCTGGTCGGGGACCTCGCGGTGATGGACCTGTTGAAGGCCGCGAAGGAAGCGCGGTCGATCGACGGAGAGGTGGCCCATGAGCTCGTGGGGATCGCCAAGTCCATGGAGCGGTTCCTCACTGAGTTGCGCTCGGAGCGCATCGCGCGCAAGGACGAGTTCCTGGACGTCGTCGAGGCCGGACTCCAGCGGAAAGGAGGCGAGACCCGCGGCTACACGGCGTTCGTCGAGAGCTTGGCCTTCGCGGGAGAAGACGCGGTCCGTCGCGGGGTCCCGACCCACCTTCCGGAAGTCGCCGAGTTCTTCGTGCGATGGCGGGATCAGGACGAGGGCATCTTGCGGCTCGTCGTTCCGGGCGCGGACGGAAAGTTCGCGTTCCGCCTCCTGGACCCGAGCGTCCTCAGCCGATCCGTCTTCGAGGGCGTCCACGCGAGCATCCTGATGTCCGGGACGCTCTTCCCCGCGGAGATGTATGCGGACCTCCTCGGGATCGCGAACCGTCGACGGGTGCTGAGGACCTACGCGTCGCCGTTCCCACGCGAGAATCGATTGCTCCTCGTGTCCCCGAACCTCACGACGCTCTTCGTGAGACGGGACAAGGAGATGCACGATGCGATCGCCCGGGAGATCGGCGGCATCGCATCGGCGGTACCGGGCAACGTCGCGGCGTTCTTCCCCTCGTACGAGTTGCTCGGCGAGGCGCATCGGCGCCTTCGGGCCGCGCGCGTCCCGAAGCAGATCCTCGTGGAGCGCCCGGACTGGAGCAAGACTCAGAGGGATGGGGCGCTCGAGGCCCTGCGGCTCGCCCGCGCGGACCATGGGGCCTTGCTCCTCGGGGTCCAGGGCGGATCGCTCAGCGAGGGCGTCGATTATCAGGATAACCTCCTTGCGGCCGTCATCGTGGTGGGCCTTCCCCTCAGCCCGCCGAGCGTTGAGGGAGAGGCCCTGCGCGACTACTACGCGCGAAAGTTCGGATTCGCGAAGGGCCACGATTACGCGATCGTCTACCCGGCCGTGAACCGGTTGCTCCAGGCCGCCGGCCGGGCCATCCGAAGCGAACGGGACAGGGCCGCCATCGTCCTGCTCGAGGGGCGTATCCTGGAACCGCGATACGCGCGGTGTCTCCCTCCGGATTTCGCACCCGCTCGAAGCGAGGTGGCGGCTTCCGAGGCTTCTCGCTTTCTCCGGCCCCGCGATTGACACGTCGAGATGCGATCTACATCGGAGTACGAGTTCTCCGACGGCCCAACCACTTCCGGAAATGGATGAGGCGTTCTCGTTCCTCGTATCCGATCGCAAGATGGGCTTCGCGGCTCATCTGGTTTTCCAGGAGGCAATCGGATCCCATCTCCACGCATCCCTTCTGTCGCGCCCAATCCTCCGCCGCTCGGACGAGGCGTCGTCCGATGCCTCGGCGGCGCATCTCCGGGTCCACATACCATCCCTCGACGTAGCCGACGGGTTGGGTATCGCAGGCGTCCGCGAATTCTCGAATGTTCGCTTCGACGAAACCGAACAGGCGACTCGATTGGCCTGCGGCGACGAAGACCGCCTTCGATCTTCCTTTCAGGAACCATTCCATTTCCTCCTTGTGTTCTTTCAGGGAGTACTCGGGCCACAGGAGGGCGCGGAGTCGGAGCCATTCATCCCGGTCGGATCGCCGCGCTCGACGGATCTTCATCGAACGGCCGGAGCCGTCATTGTTCGCCATCGGTCGCAGATGAACCCTCCGAAGAAAGGTTTTTCCTCGCCAGCCCGCTTCGCGCGGCCGTGCTGATGAAACAGGGAGCAGAGGCCGAACTGCGTCGGACCGAATTCCTCGGTCGCCCTGCTGTGGACAAGACACGCATACCGAAATCGTACCGTCTGCCCGAACTCGACGACGGGCTCCGTCGATCTCGGATCCGGACCGAGGTGCGCCTCATGGCGGAGGCTCGCACCGCAGGCGTCTCCGTCCCGATCCTGTACGACATCGACCTTCCAGAGGCCAAGATCATCATGGAGTACATCTCCGGTCCCACGGTGAAGGAGGTGCTGGACCGCGGCGGCCCCGGGACCCTGCCAGTCGCGCGGGAGATGGGCCGAGTGGTCGGGCGGCTGCATCGGGCCGGGATCGTCCACGGAGACCTCACCACGTCGAACATGCTCTGGCGGGACGGGAGGATCGTGATGATCGACTTCAGCCTGGGTGGAAGGGACCGAGGTCGGGAGGCGCGGGGCGTGGACCTTCACCTGTTGCGGGAGGGTATGGTCAGCGCCCATGCCCGAGCGTCCGCCTACTATCGCGAGGTCGTCCGCGGGTACCGCGAGGTAATGGGCCCCGAGGCGGACAGCGTGATCGCCACCGTGAAGGAGATCGAGTCCCGAGGGCGCTACACGTGATCGCCTTCGTCACGACGAATGCAGGCAAGTACCGCGAAGTGTCCGCGATCCTCGCCGATGCGGGCGTGAAGCTGGTGCACGAGGATCGAAGTTATCCGGAGATCCAGACGGACCGCCTCGAGAAGGTCGTGCGTTTCGCCGCGACGATCCTCGACGACCAGATCCGGGGAGACTATCTCATCGACGACTCGGGCCTCTTCCTGGACGCGTTCGGTGGCTTTCCCGGCGTGTATTCTTCGTACGTGCACAAACGCCTCGGCAATCCCGGCCTCTTGAAACTCCTCCAAGACGCAAAAACGCGTGCCGCGACGTTTGAGACCGTCTTCCTGCTCCGGCAGGGAGAGGCCCACGACGTCTTCCACGGAGAGTGCCGAGGGACGATCGCGGCCGAGGAGCGAGGGAAGGGCGGCTTCGGATTCGATCCGATTTTCGTCCCCGAGGGAGCGGCGAAGACCTTCGCGGAGATGATGGTGACGGAGAAGAACCGCGTCTCCCACCGGGCGCGGGCGGTGGCCGCCCTCCTCGCGCATCTCCGTGGTCCGAAGGAACCTTGAATACGCTCCGCGAGTTGTGTCGATCGGAATGGCTCGATCGAAGATTGTGATCACAGGCGGCGCCGGTTTCATCGGGAGCCACATGGCGGACGCCCTGGTCGGCAAAGCGAACGTCGTCGCGGTGGACCATCTGAAGGCGGGGAAACGAGCGAACCTGGAGCGCGCCATGAAATCGGGTGCGACGCTCCGGAAGCAAGACCTGCTCCGGGGAGACCTCGGTCCCATCTTCCGCGACGCGGGCATCGTGTACCATTTCGCGGCGAACCCCGATGTCCGCTTGGGACGTGAGGGAACGAAGCCTCTGATCGACGAGAACATCCTCGTCACCTATCGGGTCCTCGAGGCATGCCGCGCGGAAAAGGTCCCGAAGGTCGTGTTCACGTCGACGTCGACCATCTACGGCGAGGCCACCGTGGTTCCAACGCCGGAGGACTATGCACCGGTCGAGCCGATCTCCATCTATGGCGCGACGAAGCTCGCTGACGAAGCGCTCCTGTCCGCGTATGCGCACACGTTCGGCGTGCACGCCGTGATCTTCCGGATGGCGAACGTGGTCGGCGGTCGCAGCGGCCATGGGGTCGTCGTGGACCTCGTCCGAAAGCTCGCGCGAGATCCGAAACATCTCGAAATCCTCGGATCGGATCCGGGGACCGCGAAATCGTACGTGTATATCGACGACGTCCTCGCGGGGATCGCTGCGGGGGTCCGCGCGGCGGACGAACCTGTGGCCGTGTACAATCTCGGGAGCGAGGACACCATCACGGTGCGCTCCCTCGCCGACGCCATTTGCGATGAACTGGGTCTCAAAGACGTCGAATATCGGTGGACGGGAGGAGCCGGGGGAGGCCGGGGCTGGGCCGGGGATGTTCGCGTCATGCAGCTCGCGATCGATCGCATCAAGTCGAAAGGATGGAGGCCGCGGAAGACGAGCGAGGCCGCGATCCGAGCCGCCGCCAAGGATGCATGGGCGTCCTTGGGCAAGCCGAAACCTCGCTCTTGAGACAACGTATTTATCGCGCAATCCGGTACCTCGCGGCGCCGGGGCTGTGGGGTAGCTTGGTCTATCCTTCGGGGTTTGGGACCCTGCGACGGCAGTTCAAATCTGCCCAGCCCCACGGCGCGCGCGATCTGGGGAAGGCCGGTATGGCAACGAAGACCGACTCCGAATGGCACCGAAAGATGGCGGCCCATCTGTTCAATTCGACTTGGGTCCTCCTCGATAAAAAGGGCCGGTCGAAGGAGGAGGGCGACACGATGATCCACATGGCCCACGCTTCTCGTTACCATTGGGGTGTCGTCGGAGGGCCGAAGGAGCTCGCGATTGGAGAGTGGCAGATCTCCCGCGTTTACGCCGTGCTCGGTCGACCGGAGCCTGCCCTCTACCACGCGCAGCGTGCCCTCGAGATCTGCGAGGCAAGCCGGATCGGCGACTTCCCCCTTGCGTACGCGTACGAAGCCGTCGCACGGGCGTTCGCGATCGCGGGCAAGGCTCGGCTCCGCTCGGCCTGCCTGAAGCTCGCGAAGGTCGCGGGGGCCAAGATCGCGGACGAGGACGAGCGATCCCAATTCTTCAAGGACCTTCGGACGGTGCCGCAGGCCCGGCGCCGGCGGTGATCGGTCCCGACTTGGGGACGAGGCGCGCGTCGATGACCCGCCAGACGCCAGCGGTGCCGGACCATTCCGATTCTGCCCGGAGGATTTCAACCCGTCGATGGAACAGGGGGCCATCGAGGACGAGGGTCTCGAATTCTCCGCCCTCTCCGCATGGATGCACGCCGCGGCTTCGCTCCAACCGGAGGAGATCCTCGATCGTCGATGCATCCCAGCGGCGTCCGAGCCAGCTCGCATCGAGGCCTTCGGCCGAAACGCTGGAAAAGACGATGTCGAGACCGGAGTCGAGGTAATCGCGAAGGAGGCGCCGCGGATCGTGCCGCCACAGCGGGGCGAACACCCGGAGGCCCGTCTCCTCGGCGACTCGATTCACCCGTTCGTATTGGTAGTCCGACGCGATCGCTCCGACGACGATGCCGTCCACGTCGACCCGTCGAACGATCCGCCGCAAGGCGTCGAGCTCGCCTTCCTCTCCCGCGCGCGCCACTTCGGAAATCAGGGGACGCTGCATCGCCTCCGCGAGGAGCGCGGTCATGTGCACGTTCGGAACGTGGAAGAGCATGGAGTCGCGGTCCTCCGGGAAAATGGAAAGCAGATGGGTGAGCTCCCATCCGCGTTGGACCGCGGCATACGCCGCGTACGTGGAATCCTTGCCGCCGGAGAAAAGGCCCGCGACCCGCACGGCCGTCGGAAGGCCGTCCGCGCGAAAAGGGTTCGGACAGAGCATGTTAACCTTGTTTAAGGTTGACTTCGGAATGGCGGGTCGCGAACGATTTATGGCCCCCGGTCGATTCCGCCGCGTGCGCGTGGCCGAGATGACCTCGGAGGAATTCGCGACGGTGGCCCGGGCGGATCCCGTCGTGATCATCCCGGTCGGTGCCCTGGAGGAACATGGCCCGCACTTGCCCCTCGGCGCGGATATGATCCAGCCGCTGCATGTGCTCGATGAGGTCGCTCGGCGCACCGGCGCCTTCGTCGCGCCGTCCATCCCCTATGGAGTCTGCACGAGCACGCGGCCCTACCCAGGCACCGTGAGCGTGTCCGTCGATTCGCTCAAGGCGTTCGTTCGCGACGTCCTCGACGACTTCGTGCGGAACGGCGTCCGACGCGTGATGGTCGTGAGCGGTCACGCCGGGAGGGAACACATGATGGCCCTCCGCGCGGCGGCCCAAGAGGTCGTGGACCGGGGGAACGGACTGAAGGCGACCGTCCTTTCCGACTATGATCTGATCTACGCCTCCCAGGGGATCCTCCCCGAAGGGGACGGCCACGCGGGCGCCGGTGAGACCTCCCGCATCTTGACGGCGAATCCGGAACTCGTGAAAGGCCGCGCCCCGGCGGGGAAGAATGCAATCCCTCCGTACGCCGTCGTGGACGACCCGAGGAAATATTGGTCCGGGGTCACGGGCGATCCGGCGAAAGCCTCGAAGGCGCTCGGACAGAAACTCGACGCCCTCGTGATCGACGGCCTCGTGGAACTGGTCGAAGAACTCCGGCGGAGGACATGACTTGGCGTCCTCGGAAGACCTCAAGCAGAAGGCCGCGCAGGCCGCCCTCGCGTTCGTGAAACCGGGCATGGTCCTCGGCCTGGGGACGGGTTCGACGGCGCGGCATTTCCTCGACGGCGTCGCCCGACTCATCCAGGGAGGGATGGAATTGAGAGGCGTGCCGACCTCGTTCGCGACCGCGGAGATGGCGAAGGGACTCGGGATCCCGCTCACTTCCCTCGAGGAACGGACGCGCCCGGACCTTTGCGTGGACGGCGCCGACGAGGTCGATCCGAAACTCGATCTGATCAAGGGCCTCGGTGGCGCGTTGTTCCGAGAGAAGATCGTCGCCGCCGCGTCGAAGAAGTTTATCGTGATCGTCGACGAATCCAAGCTGGTGCCGCGCCTCGGGTCGAAGGTCCCGGTCCCCGTCGAGGTGCACCCGTTCGGCTGGCGCTTCGCCGCCGACGCCTTGGAATCGCTTGGTGCGACGGTGGAACTTCGGCGCAAAGATGGGGAGGCCATCCGCACGGACAACGGGAACCACATCGTGGACGCCCGGTTCCGCACTCTGTCGTCCCCCGCGAAGACCGCCGCCCAGATCATGACGATTCCCGGCGTCGTGGGTCACGGCCTGTTCCTCAAGATGGCGGATACGGTCCTCGTCGGGACGGACAAGGGAGTCCGCACCTTGCGGGCACCGCGAAAGCCTAAGCGAACGCCTTGAACTTCTTGCGGTTCGCCTCGATCCGATCGATCTTCGCCTGTTCCTCGCGATCGATGTGCGCCAGGATCTCGGACCAAGGGACACTCAAGCGGTACGAGTGGACCGGCCGACCTTTGCCTTCCTTCTTGATGTCGCGCTTGTCGACCCACCGGCGGCGTCGCAGCTCCTGCATCGCGATGCTCACCTCCGGTTGGCGAAGCCCGGTGGCCTTTTCGATCTCCACCGACGTCGTTTCCTCCCGCTTCGACAGGAAGACGAGCGTCTTCGCGATGTTCCGCGAAAGGCCAGTCTCGATGAGCAGGTCCACCAGGGTTTCGTCTCTTCGACTCAGGCGGACCTCCCTGCTCGTTTGTATCTCCCCGCCAATTATTAATCTATCAATATATATTTCTTCCGATTGAAGAGGCTGCTCGAGGTCCTGACGGAAATTTCGAGGACGATTCACGACGTTCAGGCCAGGTCCGACTCCGCCCGCGGGCCTTCCGCGAGACGCCCATTGCGTGAAGCCAGCAACCCTTTAATAGAAGGTCTCCGCTGTTACGGCGCCCGGTCGGCCTCCATGAAGATGCCCCAGCGTATTCGCGGTTACTGTCCTTTCTGCAACAAGCACACGGAGCTCGAAGTGGAGCGGGTCAAGAACCGTCCACGGTCCGAACTCCGGGCAGGCCAGAGGCGGTTCCGGCGCGTGACCGCGGGGTACGGCGGCTTCCCGCGTCCGAAGCCCGAGGGCCGCGAGAAACCGACGAAACGGATCCATCTGCGGTTCCGCTGCCGCGAGTGCAAGAAGGCCCACCAGCGGCCGGGGATCCGGGCGAAGAAGTTCGAGCTCGTGGAGGTGCACAAGTGATCCCGAAACCCACGAGCCAGTTCCTCCGGGTCAAGTGCGAGGATTGCGGCAACGAGCAGATCGTCTTCGACCGCGCCGCGAGCGTGGTCCTGTGTCCGGTCTGCGGCGCCACGGTCGCGAAGCCGACGGGCGGGAAGGCCGCGATCCGAGGCGAGATCCTGGGGGTCCTGGAGTAATGGTGGAGGCGAAGACGGCCGCGGCTCGCGGCTACGACTGGCCCGATGAGGGCGAGCTCGTCGTCTGCACCGTGACGAACGTGAAGAACTTCGGCGCTTTCGTGACCCTGGACGAGTACGAGAGCAAGGAGGGGTTCATCCACATCGCGGAGGTCTCCTCCGGCTGGATCAAGTACATCCGGGACTACGTCCGCGAAGGGCAGAAGGTCGTCTGCAAGGTCCTGAAGGTCGACAAGGAAAAGGGACACATCGACCTCTCATTGAAGGCGGTCAACGAACACCAGCGCCGCGAGAAGATCCAGGAATGGAAGAACGAACAGAAGGCGGAGAACCTCCTGGGGATCGTGGCCCAGCGTCTCGGGAAGACGGTGGACGAATGTTGGCAGGAGTTCGGGTACGACATCCTCGACTCCTTCGGCACCCTGTACCGCGCGTTCGAGGAGAGCGTGATGGACGAGCACGCCCTCGAGGACGAGGGCTTCAAAGGCCCTTGGGTCAAGACGTTCATCGAGGTCGCGCGGGAGAACATCATCCCGCCGCACGTGACGATCGACGGGTACGTGGAGGCGACGGACTTCTGTCCGGACGGCGCGATCCACATCAAAGAGGCGCTCGCGAAGGCCGCGATGGAGTCGGACGGCTTATCGGTGAAGGTGCAGTACATCGGAGCGCCGCGATACCGGCTCGTCGTCCGGGCGCCCGACTACAAGACCGCGGAAGAGGAGATCCAGAAGGCGGCCGGCCGCGTGATCAAGGTCCTGACCGCGAAAGGCGGCGAGGCGAAATTCCACCGGAAGGACTGATGCGATGCGCTCGATCCTCAAGAAGTGCACCGCTTGCGGCCGCTACTCCCTGAAAGACGTCTGCCCGAACTGCGGTCGTGCGACCGGGAGCCCGATGCCGCCGCGGTATTCTCCCGAGGATCGCTACGGGGTCTACAGGCGCAAACTTAAGCGGGTCCACGAATTGGAGAGATGAGAGGCCATGGATAACATCACGATCCGGTACACGGACCATCCGAAGCTGGACGACCCGATCTTCATCGAAGGCCTCCCCGGCATCGGGAACGTCGGGAAGCTGGCCGCGGAACACCTGAAGGACGAGCTGAAGGCGGTCAAGTTCGCGGAGATCTTCTCGAAGTACTTCCCGCCCCAGGTCCTCGTCCAGGACGATGGGCAGGTGAAGCTCGTGAACAACGAGATGCATTTCGTGAAGAGGGGTCCGGGAAAGGACATCGTCCTCCTGACGGGTGACTATCAGGGCCTTACGCCGGAGGGCCAGTATGAGCTCAGCGACTTCATCCTGCAGGAACTGAAGAAACTCGGAGTGCGCCGGATCTTCACGCTCGGCGGATATGGCATGGGTCGCATGGTCACGAAGCCGCGGGTCCTTGGAGCCGCGACGGGCACCGACCTCGTGAAGGAGATGGAGAAGTATGGCGTCGTGTTCTCCCGTGGGGAACCGGGCGCCGGGATCGTCGGCGCGAGCGGCCTGCTCCTCGGGCTTGGCCGGCTCTACGACATGCACGCCGTGTGCCTCATGGGGGAGACGTCCGGTTACTTCGTCGATCCGAAGAGCGCGCAGGCCGTCCTGGACGTCCTCACGAAATACCTCGGCCTCGAGATTTCCTTCAGCGAGCTCGAGAACAAGGCGAAGCAGATCGATCAGATCACGTCGAAGCTCAAGGATATCGAAGCCGCCCCCGAGACGCCCGACAAACGCGAAGACCTTGGCTACATCGGGTAGACGGAACGCGTCGTGATCGTCGCACGAACCACATCGCCGGGCATCGTCTTGCTCACCGCAGGCGTGGTGCTTACAAAACCCTTAAAAATCCGAACGCGGCTGACAAACCGAGGGACGCTCGGATGATTTCGAATCCAGGTCGGAAAGTCCTGTTCTGGGCCGGTGTGTATCTCACGGCGCAATTTGCCTACGTGCTTTTCGATCGACTCTATACGAGCTGGCTGCTATGGCAGAGCATTAGTTCCCTTGGCTTCTGGGATATGCAGCTCGGCCTGGCTCCGATCGTCGCAGGCGAGGTCTTGGCCGTCGCGGCCGCGGCGATCATGGTCATCTGGAACTTTTGGGTCCGGACGAAACCCGCCACCGAGGTGACCTACCTGTTCTGGATCGGACTCACGATCATGGCCTTCTTCGGGCCGACGCTGGTCACGGGGCTCGCGTTCTATGCCCGGGGCTATTCGCCGGGAGGATACTCCTTCGAGATGTGGCTCCAGCCCGCGGTCCCGTTTGTCGTCGGGCTCATGATGGTCCTCACGGCGTTGGGCATGACGATCATGCGTCTCAACCGCAGGCCGGTTCCTGCTGCGACCTGAGGTCGCCCGGTTCGCGCGTGGCCTCCCCGACCCATGGGAGAATCCCACGAAATCTCTATACGGACGGCCGGGCCTTATGCCGCTGCACAGGGATGGGCGACGACGAGAAGCGCAAGGCCTTTCTGAAGGGCTATGAGGACGGCCTCAAGGCCGCGTGGCGGGAGATCGGCTCCCTCACGACCCGCGGGTATTCGTCCACGGAACTGGGCGTGCTCGCGAAATCGAAGTTGGCGGTCCTGTACCGCGACGTCGAAGCTATGGAAGGACGCCTGATCGAAGAAGAGGGCATCCCGGTCGTCGGCGGAGGCGCCCTCTCCGCGCGGAGCGACATCGGCCGTCGTGGGGTGTACCTCGTTCGGGAGCCGAAGGCGGAGCGCGTGTTCTCACTCTTTTCCGACCTCCTCCAGACGAACGCGCGCGGGCTGTGCATCACCCGCATCCATCCGGACGACCTCAGATCCCGGTATCCGATCGAAGGTGCGGGGTTCATCTGGCTCTCCAAGTCCGCGGGTGGCACGGCGAAAGGGATGGCGGTCGCCGAACCGAGCGCCCTCGTCGACATTGCCACCGCCATTTCCGACTTCGCCTCGGATGGCGGGAACGCGGCGGTCGTCCTCGAAGGCCTCGAGTACATGATCTCTCAGAACGGGTTTGCGTCGATCATGCGTTTCCTGCAAAAAGTGAACGAAAAGATCACGCTGAACGACTCGTACCTCCTGATCTCCGCGAATCCCGCGGCGATGAAGGAGCAAGAATATCGGCTCCTCGCGAAGGAAGTCGCGGCCGAGATCTAGACCATCACCGATGTGAGGCTACCGCGACAGGGCCGGCTTGACGCCTGGATGCGCGCTCCGATTGGACGAGCGACACGAGCACGAGGACCGTGAGGAGTTCCACGAGTTTCGAGACGATCCCGAGGGGTTCCACTTCCTCCACGAATCCGATGGGCCAGATCGCCACCGTGCGGGTGACGACGTAGGCGAGGATCAGAAACGCCGTGAGGGCGAGCCATATGGGGTCGAGTCGATACTTCGTATATGGGATGACGAACGCAGCTACGATCTGAACCGCGGAAAAGACCGCGAAAAACGTCGCCGAGAAGGGGTCACGAAGGTGGTCATTGAACGCGTAAAGATGCAACGAGCCGTCCGCCAAGAAGAGGAGCGCAACGATGAATCGCTTCGCCCGATCCCCGCCTAGGAGGATTTGGGGGAAATTCTCGAAGCCGACCCCGATCGTCGAGAAGGCGACCCCGAACATCGTCATGAAGAGGCGAAGGGGGAACGTGGTCGAGGACCCATGTCCGGCAGGTTGCGATGCGAGCTCGAAGAGGCCGAGGAAGTCTGCGACCCACCCGACGAAGATGATGAGGACGCCGCAGACGAGGAACGCAAGTTCCGTGATGCTCGGCCGGTTTCGCAGCATCGCGGTCGTCGAAAGCAGAACGCCCCATCTAGTTTCCGCTGTCCCGCGATGCGCGGGAGCCGAGTTCCAAAAGCATTTATGGCCCACCCCGCTAACCGGCCGTTCCGCTCCCGTAGTCTAGTCCGGTCAAGGATCGGGGCCTTTCGAGCCTCAGACGCGGGTTCGAATCCCGCCGGGAG
>Ga0137415_10002223_pt1 | contig 19331 bp, 15 predicted proteins | sample CZODoug3_1_1_16f_FD_183082 | JGI IMG/M metagenome (GOLD analysis project Ga0137415, IMG submission 183082) | Vadose zone soil fungal communities from Angelo Coast Range Reserve, California, USA - CZODoug3_1_1_16fungal (Hybrid Assembly) | ecosystem: Environmental > Terrestrial > Soil > Vadose...
CGTGGGGGGCCCCGACATGGCCCCCCTGATTGTTCAAGCGAAGGGGGCTACGCCCCCCTCGGACTCCCCCGGCCGACGCTCGGACGCGCCCCGGCGGAGCCGTGGCGCGCCTCGGGGTTGACACAGGATGTCTCACCGCGCCGGCCCGATCAGCGTGGCCACCGCGCGCGCCACGTCGGTGAAGTCGGCGAAGATGTGGTCCGGCGCGCACGCGGCCAGCTCGTCGTGCGCGTGCTGGCCGGTGGCCACCGCGACGGCCACGGCGCCGCACGCGCGCGCGCAGTCCACGTCGAGCGGGGTGTCGCCGATGATCGTCACGCGCTCGAACGGGAACTCGCGGCCCGCCACCGCTCGCGCGCGCTCGCAGGCGACGGCGGGCAACCGCCGCCGGTCCATGTCGTCCGAGCCGAAGGCGCCGACGCGGAAGAGCGGCCAGAGGCCGGTGGGCGCGAGCTTCAGCCGCGCGCCCGCCTCGATGTTGCCGGTGAGCAGCCCGACCAGCGCGTCGTCGCGCGCGGCCAGCGCTCTCACGACCTCCGCGATGCCCGGCATCACCTGCACGCGCGAGCCGTCGCCGATGGCCCGCCGCAGCTCCTCCAGGTAGGCGGCAAAGAACGTGTCCAGCCCGCGGGTGATGGCGGCGGCGTCGAGGCCGGCGCCACGCATCAGGTCCCACACGATGCGCGGGTCGGTCTTGCCGCGGAAGTCGTAGGTGTCGACGGCGCCCGCCGTGCCGTAGGTGGCCTGCAGCGCGCGGCCGAAGGCGGCGCGCCCGGCTCCGCGCGCGGTGACGAGCGTGCCGTCGATGTCGAAGAGGAACAGGCGCACGTCAGGGCGCGAGGCGGCGCAGGCGCTCCACCACGGCGGGCAGCGCCTCGAGCACCGCGTCCACCTCCGCGGCCGTCGTCCAGCGGCCGAGCGTGAAGCAGAGCGAGCCCTCCAGCTCGTCGCGGGTGCAGCCGATGGCGCGCAGCACGTGCGACGGCTGGCCGCTGGCCATGTTGCACGCCGAGCCCGACGACGCGGCGACCCCACGCAGGTCCAGCTCCAGGAGCACGCCGTCGGCCTTCACGTCGCTCACGACGACGCTGGCGTGGTGCGGCAGGCGCGCGGCCCCGCGCGCGCCGGTGAGCCGCGCGCGCGGCACGCGCTCGAGCACGCCCTCCACGAGCCGGTCGCGTAGCGCTGACAGGCGCGCGACCTCGGCCGCGCCCTCGGCGCGCGCGAGGTCGGCGGCCACGCCCATGCCGACGATCGCGGGCAGGTTTTCCGTCCCCGCCCGATAGCCGCCCTCCTGGCCGCCGCCGACGACGATGGGGCCGAGCTTGACCTCTGCGCGCGTCCAGAGCGCGCCGGCGCCGGGCGGGCCGTAGAGGTCGTTGGAGGAGAGCGTGAGGAGGTCGATGGCGAGGTCGTCCACGGCGAGCGGCACGCGCCCGGCCGCGCCGACGGCGTCGACGTGGAATGGCACGCCGCGCGCGCGCGCGACGCGGCCGATCTCGCGCAGCGGCTCCAGCGTGCCGATCTCCCCGTTGGCCGCCATCACCGACACGAGCGCGGTATCGTCGCGCAGCGCGCGCGCCACCGCGTCGGGATCGACGTGCCCCTCGCCGTCCACCGGCACGTACGCGATCTCCCAGCCGCGTTTGGCGAGGTGGCGGCAGGTGTTGAGAACCGAGATGTGCTCGATGGCCGTGGTCACCAGGTGGCGGCCGGCCGCGCGCTCGGCGAGGCCGCGGATGGCGAGGTTGTTGGCCTCCGTCGCGCTCGCCGTGAAGATGACGCCGGCGGCGGTGGCGCCGACCAGCCGCGCGACCTTCGCGCGCGCGCCGTCGAGCGAGGCGCGCGCCTCGAGGCCGAGCGAATGCGGCGCCCCCGGGTTGCCGACGCCGCCCTCCAGGAACGGGCGCATCAGGGCGACGACGCGCGGGTCGACGGGCGAGAAGCCGGCGTAGTCGAGGTAGACGCGGGTGACGCCGCCGCCTGACCTACCGAGTCTTTCGGAGGAGGAAACGGTAGACCGTGCCATCCTTGTCGATCTCCAGGAGCTCGTGGCCCGTCCTGGCCACCCAGCTCGTCATGTCGGCTTCCGAGGCCGGGTCGTCGGACGTCATCTCGAGCACCTGGCCGACCGTCATTTGCTTCATGGCGTCGCGGGTTTTGAGCACGGGCATGGGACAAAACAGCCCCAGGCAGTCGAGTTTGTGGTCGGCGACGATGCGCATATAAGTCGCTGAAAATTCTGACATTGACAGCCAACGCGGGCAACAAGAATAATGCTGTGTCATGCCCTCTGACGGGTCCCAGGATCTGGTCGTCGCGGGCAGGCGTCTGCGCACAAAGCTGGTGATGGCGCTGACCCTGTCCTCGGTGGTGCCCCTGCTCGTCCTGGCCTATCTCGTGCGCTCCTTCGTCCTGCCCTCGCTGGCGGCCAAGGAGTCGCCGGTGTTCGGCGGGGTGCAAATCCTCGTGGCGTCCACGGTGATCGGCATGATCGCCGGCGCCTGCATCATCTGGGACGTCGGCCGCACGGTCGCGCGGATCGCCGAGATGCTGGGCAGCGAGCGCGCCATCTCGGGGCTGGGACGCCGCAAGGACGAGGTCGGCACGCTGATGACGTCCTTCAACCGCATGCTGGAGACGATCGAGCAGCAGGCGGGCGAGATCAACAGCTTCGCCACGCGGCTCGACGCCGCCTACAAGGAACTGGAGTCGACCAACGCCCGGCTCAAGGAGACCTCGTTCAAGGACGAGGTGACCGGACTCTACAACCGCCGCTTCTTCTCGCTCCGGCTCGAGGAGGAGCTCTCACGCTACCGCCGGTTCAACCACCCCGTATCGGTCGTTCTGCTCGACCTGGACGGCTTCAAGGCCGTCAATGACGATCTCGGACACGCCGTCGGCGACGATACGCTGCGCGACGTGGCCCAGATCCTCATGAAGCACTCGCGCGGGATCAACGTCGTCTCGCGGTACGGCGGCGACGAATTCGCGGTGCTCCTGGTCGAGACGTCGAAGGCGGGCGCCAGACTGTACGCCGACCGCATCCGCGAGGTCGTCGCGAAGTACCCCTTCTCGCACGGCAAGGTCATCACGGCCAGCTTCGGCGTGGCCAGCCTGCCGGACGACGAGGCGACGACGGCGGAGGATCTGTTCCGCGCGGCCGACGAAGCGCTGTACGCCGCCAAACGGGCGGGCAAGAACCAGGTGGCCGCTGCATCGGGGTCGCCAGCCAAGGTCTCATAGCGTGGATTCCGTGGCGCGGGACATCCTGATCGTCGACGACGATCGGCAGGTCCGAGAAGTCCTTCACCAGATCTTCCTGTCGGCGGGGTACGCCTGCCGCCTCGCGGAAGACGGCCGGGCGGGCGTGACCGCCTTCGCCGAGCTGCGAGCGGAGCTCGTCGTCACCGACCTCAAGATGCCGCGGATGTCCGGCATCGAGTTGCTCCAGCGGATCCGCGCCGCCGACGGCGACGCCGCCGTCATCGTCCTCACCGGCGCCGCCGACGTGAAGACCGCCATCGAGAGCCTCAAGCTCGGCGCCTACGACTTCATCATGAAGCCGGTGAACGTCGAGGAGCTGCTGATCGCCGCCGACCGCGCGCTGGAGCGCCGGCAGCTGCTCATCGAGCGCCGCGCCTACCAGGCGATGCTCGAGCGCCGGGTCGAGGAGGCCACGCAGCACCTCACGGCCGCCTACCAGGAGCTGGAGGCCACCTACGGCACGACGCTGGAGGCGCTCGGCTCCGCGCTCGACACGCGCGACATCGGCACCGAGTCGCACTCGCGCCGCGTGCATGGCTACGCGCTGGCCACCGCGAAGGAATACGGCGTCCCCCAGGAGATCGTGCGCGACCTCGCGCACGGCGTGCTCCTGCACGACATCGGCAAGATCGGCATCCCCGACGCGATTCTCCTGAAGCCGGGACCGCTCACGCCCGAGGAGTGGAAGGTGATGCGCACCCATCCGGAGATCGGCAAGCGGCTCATCGAGCGCATCCCGTTCCTGCGCGGCGCGATCCCCATCGTGTACAGCCACCATGAGAAGTGGGACGGCAGCGGATACCCGCGCGGGCTGAGCGGTGCGGACATCCCGCTCGGCGCGCGCATCTTCGCGGTCGTCGACGCCTTCGACGCGATGACGTTCGACCGCCCCTATTCGAAGGCCATCGCCTTCGAGGCGGCCCAGGCCGAGATCAAGCGCTGCGCCGGCACCCACTTCGACCCCGAGGTGGTGGAGGCCTTCCTGCGGGTGCCCGCCCCGCTGCTGGACGAGATCCGCCGCCGCTCCGTCGAGCCCTGACCCCAACGATCCGGCGCGCCCGACCGTCTGACGCCGCCGCGCTCACGCGCATCGCCCACGCCGCCAAGCGCCACTGGCGGTACCCCGAGGAGTGGATCGCGCTCTGGCGCGACGCGCTCACGATCACGCCGTGGCTCGTCGAGCGCGCGCCTGTCTACTGCGCGGAGGACGGCGGCGCCGTGGTCGGTTTTTACGTGCTGAGCGGCGGCGCGCCGGTGATGGAGCTCGAGCACTGCTGGGTGCTGCCCGCCGTGATCGGCCGCGGCCTGGGCGCGCGGTTGCTCGACCACGCCGGGGCGACGTGTCGCGCGATGCGCGGGCGCACGCTCCGGATTGCCTCCGACCCGTTCGCCGAAGGGTTCTACCGACGGATGGGCGCGCGGCCGGCGGGCACGGTGCCGTCGACGCCGCGGGGACGGACGCTGCCGCTGCTGCTGCTCCGCGTGTCGAGGAGCGTGTAGAGGAGCGCCCCGGGTTCCCCGGGGCGCTACGAACGTTGGGGGGCTTGGGGGACCATCTCGGGGCCCCCCATGTTCGTAAGTCTCGCCCGCCGCGTTGCGCAGCCGCCCGCGCAGCTCGACGATCGCGCCGCCCAGACGCGGTGCGGGCCGCACGGCGACCACGAGCCACTCGAGCCGTACCGTCTCGTCGGCGAAGACGGGACGGCGGAACCGGAACCAGAAATCCAGGCCGAGCATCGCGGTGCCGCGCGAGAAGTAGGTGGCGGTCAGGCCCATGAGCAGCCCGGTCGTCTGCGCGCCGCTGGCGATCGGCCGCGCGAAGCGCGTGCCCGCCGCGTACGCGGGATCGTGATGGATGGGGTTGAGGTCGCCGGCGCGCCGCGCGTAGTCGGCGACGTCGTCGGGACGCAGCGTGATCTCGGCGCCGAAGCGGTCGTGCGGGCGGACGCTCATCACGCCGGCCCGCTGAAGCCGTAGCGCTCGACCGCCCACGCCTTCTGCCTGAACTTCTGCACTTTCCCCGAGCCGGTCAGGGGAAACTCGCTCACGATCTCGACGTGCCTGGGGACCTTGAAGTTGGCGATCCGATCCTTCGCGAAGTCCCGGATCTCCTGCGGCGTGAGGGCCACGCCGGCCTTGGGGATGACGAAGGCCATGACGACCTCGCCCAGCACGGGATCGGGCACACCCACGATCGAGACGTCGAGAATCTTCGGGTGACCCAGGTAGAAGTTCTCGATCTCGGCCGGATACGTGTTGAAGCCGCCGACGATGATCATGTCGGTGAGCCGCCCGGTGATGCGCAGGTAGCCCTCCGCATCCTTCACGCCCATGTCGCCGGTGTGCAGCCAGCCGTCGCGGACCTTGTCGGCCGTGGCCTCCGGATTCTTGTAGTAGCCGAGCATCAGGCTCGGCCCCTTCACGCAGACCTCGCCCTCCTCGCCGGCGGCGCAGTCGCGTCCCGTCACCGGATCCACGATGCGGTCGACGAGCTCGGGCGTGACACGGCCGACGGTCGAGACACGCTTGTCGAGCGGATCGCCGAGCCGCGTGAAATGCGTGCCGCCGGTGGCCTCGGTGAGGCCGTAGACGACGGTGGCGTCCATGCCCAGGCCGTGCTCGCGGTCCAGGATCCGGCCCATCATCTCGACGGGCACCGGCGCGGCGCCGATGGTGCCCGTGCGCAGCGAGCGGAGGTCGAACTCGCGGAAGTGAGGGTGTCCGAGCATGGTGATGAACATCGTTGGGACACCGGAGAAGATCGTCACTCGCGCGTCCTGGATGAGGCGCAGGGCGTCCTGGGGCTCGAAGACCTCCATGACGATCTGCGTCGAACCCGCGAGCGCGTTGGCGGCGACGCAGCCGAGCGCGCCGAAGATGTGGAAGTACGGCACCGCGACGAGGCAGCGATCCTCCGCCGTCCACCCGTGCAGGGCGAGATATTCGCGTGCCTTGTACCAGAAGTTGCCGTGCGACAGCACACAGCCCCTGGGCGCGCCGGTGGTGCCGGACGTGTAGAGCATCTCCGCCGGCGCCTCCGGCGCCACGCGGATCTTCGCCAGCTCGCCGGGCGGGACGCGCGCGCCGCGCCGCACGACGTCCTCGGCGCCCAGGCAGCCCGGATCCCGTTCGGCGCCGAAGACAACCACGTGCCGCAGCTCGGGGAGCTGGCCGCTGACGATACGCCGATCCTGCTGCCACAGGACGTCGGGCACGACGCCGCGGAGGATCTCGCGGTAGTCGATGCCGGCGGCGTCGAACCGGTCCACCATCACGAGCGCCTTGGCGTCGGACTGCTGCAGCAGATACGCGAGCTCGAGGGCCTTGTAGCGGCTGTTGCAGGTGACGGTCACCGCGCCGATCTTCGCGATGGCGAAGTTGACGACGTTCCACTCGATCGAGTTCGGCATCCAGAGGACGACGTGGTCGCCGGGCCCGAGGCCGAGGGCCAGCAGGCCGCGGGCGAAGGCGTCGACGCGCGCCGCCAGCTCCGCATAGGTGACGCGCGTGTCTTTGAAGACGACGGCCGGCTTGTCCGGAAAGCGTTCGGCGGCCACATCGAGCATCTGCCCGAGGGCGAGCGGGACGTGGTTCACTGGATTACCGCTCCCGGCCGATCTCCTCGAACAGGCGGCGCACGCGCGTGAAGGCGCCGGCGAGCTCGCGCTCCGAGAGCCCTTCCTCCAGCGCCGCGCGTAGTCGCGTCCACAGCTTGTCGCTGCGCACGATCGCCGCCTCGCGGTCGCCGGCGTCGGCCACCTCGCGGATGGCGAGCGCGCTCGCCTCCGTCCAGCCCTCGAACGCCTGCACAAGCGCCGCGCGCGTCTCCGACTGGCGGTCGGGCGCCGTGCCGGCCAGCCGCAGGGCGCGCAGCAGCGGGTCGAGGGCTTCCTCGAAGGCGCCGCCCTCGACGCGCCGCAGGCCGAGCTTGTTGTAGCCCCACCAGAGACGGCGGTCGACCTCCTCGCGGCGCTTGGGCGGCAACGCCTCGTCGTGCACGGTCTGCAGCAGGCGCTCCGCGCGCTCGAGCGCGCCCAGCGCCTCCGTCTCGCGCGCGTCCTGCATCGAGCGGATCGCCTGCGCCGTGAGCTGGCCGATCTCGCCGGCGAACGTCCCCGAGAACAGCTCGCGGAACGTCTCGGCGCGGGCGCTCGGCAGGCGCTCATGCTCGAGCGCCTCGCGCAGGAGCCGGCGCGCCGCATTGAACTCCTGCCGCTGGACGAGCGCCATCACCACCTGCTCGTACGCCGGCCAGAGCAGCGTCTCCGCCGTCGTCGCCAGCTCGCGGAGCGCCGCGTCGCCGGGCGCCGCCGCGTGGCCGCCCTCGAGCCAGGCGAGCGCGTCGCGCAGCGCGCTCACCCGGCTCTCCGAGTCGGGCGCGACGTGCGCCCCCGCAGACGCGATCAGGTCCTGGGCGACGCCGAGCGCGAGCGTGGCGAGCTGCCGCTGATACGTCACGCGATCGGTCTCGGGCGCGGTCGCGATCGCGGCTTCGAGCGCGGCGCGCGCGCCCGCCTGGTCACCGAGCCCCTGCTGCGCCAGCGCCACCATCGACCAGAGCGCGGCCGCCTCCTTGCCGTCGGCGGGCCGCCGCGCCGCCGGCGCGTCGTCGGCGAGGGCGCCGGTGGCGATGGTGACGACGTCGGTGTAGCGGTGCTCCTGATAAAGCGTAAAGCAGCGATCCACGATCGCGACGGCCCGGGCGGCGACGGGCTCGAGCGGCGCCGGCTCGACGGGTTGCGGCGGACGCGCACGCGGCGCGAGCGTGAACGGCGGCACGGGACGAAGCGGCTCCGGGGACTTGGGCGGCTTGCGGACGTGCGAGTCGCGCGCGCTCGCCGCGTGCCGCGGGCGATTCGAGCGCCAGCGCCGCTCCGCTGCGGCCTCGACCCGGCGCGACGCGGACGCCGGCGCCGGCGGCGTCGACCGGCGGACGGGATGCTTGGGCTTCGAGGGCCACACCAGCTCGAGCGTGCCGAGCACGACGAGCCCGAGGGCGCCGAGCGCGACGAGGAAGATGAGCGCTTCCTCGGTCAGCACCCGGGCGTTACCGGACACCCCTCGGCGATCGAGCGGTAGGCGGCGAGGACCACGGCAAGGTCGCGGCGCCCCTCGGCACCGTCCGTCTCGCTGGCGCGTCCCGTCGTCATCGAGTCGTCGAAGGCTCGCAGCATCGCCTCGTGGCCCCGCGTGTCGCGCCAGAAGACGCGCAGCCGGAGGCCGTCGGTACCCCGCACGAGCGCCCACCGCCCGCGGTTGTCGACGAAACACGTCGCGCGCGTCCCGGTCACCGAGGACCATTGAAACCGGGAAAGGCCGGGAGCGCCAAGAGAATTGGCGAGGAACCCTATCACGCCGCCCTCGCACTCGGCGAGGAGGTCGACGGCGTCCTCGCCGGCCATGTCCGCGAGGGTCTGGGGCGGCCGGAGGGCGAACACCCGGCGGACCTCGCCGCCCCACCACCGCAGCGCGTGCACGTAGTGAATGCCGCCGTCGATGAGGGCGCCGCCGCCCGCGTCCGGCGTGAGCCGCCAGCCCGCGTGGCGCCGCCAGCCCCGCGCGACCAGGTGCACCTCGCGACGCTCGCCGAGCATCCCCGCGTCCAGAGCGCGGCGCACCCAGCGGAAGGCGGGCATGAACCGGAAATTCTCGGCGGTCATGAGCACGCGGCCGGCGCGCGCCGCCGCCACGATCATCCGATCGGCCTCCTCGAGCGTGCGCGCGAGCGGTTTCTCGACCAGCACGTGACGGCCGGCCGCGAGGGCCTCCAGCACGTCGTCGAGGTGCCGATCGTGCGGCGTGCAGACGAGCGCGGCGCGGGCGCGGGGATCGCGCAGCGCCAGCGCGTAGTCGCCGTAGGCGCCCACACCGCCGAACTCGCGCGCGTACCTCCGGGCGCGGTCGGCGTCGCGGCTCGCGAAGATCAGCGGCAGGCGCAACCGGCGCGCCGCCGCCGCGTGGCGGCGCGCGATCCAGCCGCAGCCGAGGACCACCAGCGCCATGGCTCGCTATTCTATTTGTTATGATGACGAGTGAGCGATTGATCGAACGGAGGCCCGGATGCGTCGAGTGGCGGTCATCGGAGTCGGCGTCACGCAGTTCGGTCGGCACGAGCGCACGTCGGCCGAGCTGTTCGCGGAGGCGGCGGCCGACGCCCTCGCCGACGCCGAGATGCCGGCCGGGCGCGTGCAGGCGCTCTACTACGGCAACGTCGTGGGCGGCGAGACGGAGAAGCAGCTCCACACCGGCCCGCAGGCCGCCTCGGTGCTCGGCATTCCGACCGTGCCCACCACGCGCTTCGAGACGGCATGCGCCTCGTCGCACGCGGCCTTCCGTCACGCCGTGATGGAAGTCGCCTCCGGCACCTCCGACGTCGTCCTCGTCGGCGGCGCCGAGCGCGTGCTGAACGTGCCGACCGCGGACTCGACGGAGTACTTCGCCTACGCCTCCGACGCCTCCTGGGAGCAGACGCTGGGGCTCACCTTCCCCGGTGTCTTCGCGCTGGTGGCCCGCGCGCACATGCACAAGCACGGCACCACCGAGGCGCAGATGGCGGCGGTGGCCGTGAAGAACCACAAGCACGGTGTGCTGAACCCCAAGGCGCAGTTCCGCAAGGAGATCACGCTCGACACGGTGCTGAAGTCGCCGATGGTCGCCGATCCGCTGAAGCTCTACGACTGCTGTCCGTTCACCGACGGCGGCGCCGCCCTCGTGCTCGTCTCCGAGGAGGTCGCGCGGAAATCCCGCCGGCCGATCTGGGTGCTCGCCTCCGCGGCCGCGTCGGACTCGATGCTCATCGGCGACAAGCGCGACCTCTCGCGCGTGCCGGCCACCGAGCGCGCGGCGGCGACGGCCTACCGGCAGGCGGGCATCGGCCCGCAAGACGTCGACGTCGTCGAGCTGCACGACTGCTTCACCATCGCCGAGATCGTGGCCACCGAGGGGCTCGGTCTCTTCGAGCCGGGCGCCGGCGGCCTCGCCGCCGAAAAGGGCTGGACGAGCCTTGGTGGCAAGATCCCCGTGAACCCGTCGGGCGGGCTGAAGGCCAAGGGCCACCCGATCGGCGCCACGGGCGCGGCGCAGATCTGCGAGGTCGTGACCCAGCTGCGCGGCGAGGCCGGCCCGCGGCAGGTCGAGGGCGCGCGGCGCGGCCTCACCCACACCCTCGGCGGCAACACCGCGACCGTCCTCGTGAGTCTCTTCGGCCGTGACTGAGCCTTCACAGACCGTCACGCTCGGCCGTTTCTTCGAGCAGGCGCGCGAGGGCGAGCTGACCGGGATCCGCTGCGGCGGCTGCGGTGCGCTGGCGGTGCCGCCGAAGGCGCTGTGTCCCGAGTGCGGCGCGCGCCGCTGGGAGGCGGTGCCGCTCTCCGGCGAGGGCACCATCGCCAGCTACACGATCATCCGCGTGGCGCCGCGCGCTCACGCCGACGACGCGCCCTACGCGATCGCGGCCGTGCGGCTGCGCGAGGGCGTGTCGTTGCTCGGCCGGGTCGTCGACGTCCCGCTGGACGCGCTCGCCGTCGGCTTGCCCGTCCGCTTTCGTCCGATCGTCATCAAGGACCGTTCCGCCGTCGGCTTCGGCCCCGCCTAGTCGCCGTGGCCCCCGACACCCTCGATCTCGACCTCGTCGTGCGCCGCCTCGCGGCCGTCGCGAAGGCGCAGGTTTCGGCCGATGCCGCCGCGGTCTGGCTGCTCGGTCTCGACGGCAGCGAGCTGGAGCTGCACGCGGGGCTCGGCTTCGCGCGCCCCTCCACCGCGCGCACGCTCGCCCATCGTCCCGTCGGCCGCCTCGGCGAGTGGCTGACGACGCGCCGGCCGCCCTCGCTCGCCGCCGTGCCCGTCGCGGCGGCCGCCGGCCGCGCGTGGCTCGCCGACGAGTCGATCCGCTCCGTGCTGGCGGTGCCGCTCGTTGCCGGCGGCATCCGCATCGGCCTGCTCGCCGCCTTCCGACGACGCCGCCCGTTTGCGGCGGGCCATCTCACCCGCCTGCGCGAGGTGGCCGCCGCCGGCGGTCCGGCCATCCACGCGGCATTGCGCTTCGCCGAGGAGCGCGAGCACGTGGAGCGCGCGGAGATGCTGCTGGCCGTGACCCAGACGCTCGCGTCCACGTCGGATCTGCCGGCGGCGCTCGACGAGGTCGCGCACCGCACGGCGGCCGCGCTCGGCGCCGAGCGCTGCGAGATCGTGCTGGCGGAGGCGCCCGGACCGGCGCGTGCAGCGCCGGTGGACGCCGGGGGCGAGCTCGTCGTCCCCATCGGCCGGGAATACGATGCGATCGGCTCGCTGCGGCTCGTGCGGGGGGACGGCGGTGAATGGGCGCCCAAGACCGTCGAGATGGCCACGGCCATCGCGGGGCAGATCGCGCTCGCCGCCGAGAACGCGCGCCTCGTCCGCCAGGCCGAGGCCCATGCCGGCGAGCTGGCGGCGCTGCACGAGGTCGCGGCCGGGCTGACGTCGACGCTCGACCTGCCCACGGTGCTCGAGGCGGTCGCCGACTCCGCACGCTCGCTCATCGGCGCGCAGCGCTGCGCCGTCTTCGAGCTCGACGGCTCACAGCAGCTCGTGCCCCGCGTGAGCCGCGGCCTCCCCGTCGACAGGCTCCTCACGCTCAGGCCCGGCCAGGGCGCTGTCGGCGCCGCCGCCCTGCGGCGCGCGCCCTTCTTCACGCCGGACTGGCGCGAGCACGAGCCGCCCGGCTACGGCCTCGACCGCACCCTCGACGGCGAGCTGTTGCGCGACGCGGTGCGACACCAGGGTGTCCGCGCGATCCTCGCCGTGCCGCTCGTGTCCAAGGACGCGCTGGTCGGTGTCCTGTCCGTGGCGTGGGAGGAGGCCCACAGGTACGACGAGCGCGAGGTGCGGCTGCTCGCCGGACTCGCGCAGCAGGCGGCGGTGGCGCTCGACCGCGCGCGGGTGCACTCGGCCGCGGTGCGGCGCGCCGACGAGCTGGGTGCGCTGCTGCGGGCCGCGCGCACCGTCATGGCCGGCCTCGAGCCGCTGACGACCCTCGAGCAGATCGTGCACGAGGCGGCCGGCATCGCCGGCACACCACACGTCAAGGTGCTGATCGTGGACCCGGAGGCGCGCACCCTGCGCGTCGGCGCGCTGACGGGCGCCCCGGTGCCCGCCGATTTCTCGCTGGCGCTCGGCGCCGGCCACTCCGGGCGCGTGGCGGCCACCGGCGAGCCGCTCTTCGTCCACGACATCGCCAACGACGCTCGGAACGCGCTGCGCGAGCGCGACCGCGAGGCCGGCATGGTCACGTACCTCGGCCTGCCGATCCGCAGCCGTGACCGCGTGCTCGGTGTGCTGAGCTTCAACACCACGACACCGCGCCGCTACTCCCCGGCCGAGCTCGAGTATCTCGGCTCGTTCGCCGACCTCGCCGGCATCGCGCTGGAAAACGCCCGGCTCTACGACGAGGCCCAGCGGGCGCTGGCCGATCTCAAGGCCGTGCAGCAGAAGCTGGTGCAGGGCGAGACGCTGCGCGCGCTGGGCGAGCTGGCGGGCGGCGCCGCCCACCACCTCAATAATCTCCTGACGATCGTCGTCGGGCGCGTGCAGCTGATGCTGCGCGGCCTGGAGGACGAGCGCATCCGCCGCCCGCTCACCATCATCGAGAAGGCCGCCAAGGACGGCGCGGAGGTCGTGCGGCGGCTGCAGCAGTTCTCGCGCACGCACCAGGTGGGGCGCGCACAGCCGCTGAGCCTCGACGACGTCGCGCGCGACGTGCTCGGCCTCACGCGCGGCCACTGGCAGGACGGCGCCCGGGCGCGCGGCGTCAGCATCGACGTGGAGAACCGCCTCGCCGGGGAGACGACGGTCCAGGGCGACGCCGCCGCGCTGCGCGAAGCCGTGATCAATCTCGTCCTCAACGCGGTCGACGCGATGCCGAAGGGCGGCCGGCTCACGGTGGAGACGCGCGTCGACGGCGACCGCGCCGTCCTCGTCGTCGCCGACACGGGCACCGGCATGTCGGAGACGGTCCGTCTCAAGGCGCACGAGCCGTTCTTCACGACGAAGGGCGTGAAGGCCACCGGGCTCGGGCTCAGCGTCGCCTACGGCATCGTGCGCAGCCACGGCGGCCAGCTGGCGCTCGACAGCACGGAGGGACGCGGCACCACCGTCACGCTGACGCTGCCCCGAGCCGTCGCGCCCCATCCGGCCGCGCCGGCGCCGGCGCCGCTGCGGCCGGGCGCGCTACGGCTGCTCCTCGTGGACGACGAGGACGAGGTGCGCGAGGCGCTCGCCGAGATGCTGCAGAGCCACGGCCACACCGTGCTGACCGCCGCCGGCGCCGACGAGGCGCTCGCGCGGCTGGAGACCGAGCCCGATCTCGACCTCGTGCTCACGGATCTCGTGATGCCCGGCCGCACCGGCTGGGACGTGGCGGCGGGCGTCAAGGCGCGGCGGCCGCACGTGCCGGTCGGGCTCATCACAGGCTGGGGCGAGACCACCGACGTCGACGAGGCCCGGCGCGCGATGGTCGACTTCGTCGTCGACAAGCCGGTGAGCGTCGAGGCGCTGCAGGAGGCCGTCGCGCGCGTGCGCGAGCGCTGAGGCTCAGCGCGCCGGCGTGAGCGCGACGGCGGCCGCGCGCACCGCCTTGACGATCCCGTGATAGCCCGTGCAGCGGCAGAGCACGGCCGAAATCCCCTCGCGCACCTCGTCTTCGGTCGGCGTCGGGTTCACGCGCAGCAGGTCGAGCGCGGTCAACAGCATCCCCGGCGTGCAGAAGCCGCACTGCAGGCCGTGGTGCTCACGGAACGCCTCCTGCAGCGGATGCAGCCTGCCGTCGCGCATCAGCCCCTCGACGGTGGTGATCTCGGCGCCGTCCGCCTGCACGGCGAGCATCAGGCAGGAACGCGCGGCCTCGCCGTTGACGAGCACGGTGCAGGCGCCGCAGATGCCGTGCTCGCAGCCGACGTGGGTGCCGGTCAGCTCGAGATCCTCGCGCAGGAAGTCCACCAGGAGCTTGCGCGGCTCGCAGCGGCCCTCGCGCGGCGCGCCGTTGACGGTGAGACGGACGTCAGGCACGCGCCGTCTCTCGCGCGCGCCGGAGCGCCCGCTCGGTGAGGACGCCGACGAGGTGGCGGCGATAGTCGGCGGAGGCGTGGAGGTCGGAGTCCGGCTCGACCAGCTCGCTGGCGCGGCGCGCGGCAGCCGCGATGGCGGTGTCGCCAAGGCCGTCGCGCTCGAGGATCTCCTCGCAGGCGCGCAGGCGCTGCGGGGTGGCGGCCGCCCCGGCCGTCGCCAGCCGGGCCGTGACGCGCGCGCCGTCGCGCCACAGCGCGGCCGCCACCCCGACGATCGCGAAGTCACCGTGACGTCGCGCGAATTCCTCGAAGGCCCAGCCCGCGCCCTCCGGCATCGCGGGCAGCCGCACCTCGGTCAGGACCTCGTCCGCCGCGAGCGTGGTCGTGAGATAGGTCTCGAAGAGCGCGGCCGGCGCGAGCGTGCGCTCGCCCTTCGGCCCGCGCGCGACGATCTCGCCCTCCAGGGCGGTCAGCACCGCGGGGTACTCGGCCGACGGATCGGCGTGGGCGATCGAGCCGCCGATCGTCCCGCGCGAGCGGATCGGCAGGTGGCCGACCCAGCGCGTGGCCTCGCGCAGCAGGGGCAGGCGCCGCGCGACGACGGGCGAGAACTCGATCGTGCGCTGGCGCGTCATGGCGCCGAGCCTCACCTGCCCGTCGTGCTCCCGGATGTAGGCCAGCGACCGGATGCGGTTGAGATCCACGAGCGCCGCCGGGCGCGCCAGCCGGAAGTTGAGCAGCGGCACGAGGCTCTGCCCGCCCGCCAGCAGCTTCGCGTCGCCGCCGTAGCGCACGAGCAGCGCGATCGCCTCGTCGAGCGTGGACGGCGCGTGGTACTCGAACTTGGCGGGTTTCATGTCGTCGCTCGTGCATCGCGAATCATGTGCCACAACGTACTCGGGGTCATGGGCAGCTCGGTGATGCGCAGGCCGAGCGGCGCCAGCGCGTCGCTCACGGCGTTGGCGATGACGGCGGGCACGGTCATCGAGGAGGACTCGCCGAGGCCCTTGGAGCCGAGCGGCGTCAGCGGCGACGGCGACACGACGTGCGCGATCTCGATCTCCTTCGGCGCCTCGGTGGCCGTGGGCACGAGATAGTCCATGAAGGTGCCGGTGAGGAACTGGCCGTCGTCGTCGTACTTCAGCTCCTCGTACAGCGCGCCGCCGAGGCCGTGCAGCGCGCCGCCGTAGATCTGCCCCTCGGCGATCATCGGATTGATGATCGTCCCCGCGTCGTGGACGCTGACGTACTTGAGGATCCTGATGGCCGCCGTCTGGCGATCGACCTCGACGGCCATCACCTCGGCGATGAAGCCGTAGGTGTTGGACGAGTTCACGCGATCCTCGGCATCGACGGCCCTGGCCACCGTGAAGCCGAACACCGCCGTCGCCTGGAGCCCCGGCTCCATGCCCTCGGGCAGCGACTCGGTGTTCCAGTGCGCGCGCCCCGCGAGGTCCTTCACCGAGTACGCCGGGCCCGTGCCGCCGCGCGGCCGCACGGCGCCGTCGCGGAACTCGACCTCGGCGGCCGGCCGCTCCATCAGGTGCGCGGCGTAGTCGACGAGCTTGGCGCGCAGCTTGCGCGCCGCCAGCGCGACCGCGCTGGTGCCGACGGAGCCGAAGCGGCTCGAGTAGGTCCCCGACGAGATCGACCACACGCGCGTGAAGGTGTCCATCTCGTCGACCACGGTGACGTCATCCGGCGTGAGCCCCAGCTCGTCGGCGACGATCTGCGCGACGACCGTCTGGTGGCCCTGCCCCTGCGGCGTCGTGCCGAGGATCGCGGTGACGCGGCCGAGCGGATCGACCTTGATCGTCGCCGCGTCCACCGCACCGGACTTGGGCAGGTACTCGGGCTTGGCGCGGAACTGCGGGTCCAGCGCGGTGGCGACGTAGCCCATGTTGGAGACCGACGGGTCCACCGCGAGCGCCACGCCGATGCCGAACCAGCGCCCCTCGGCGCGCGCCTTCGCCTGCTCGCGGCGCAGCTCGTCGTAGCGCGCGATGTGCACGGCCTTGTCGAGCGCGGCCGGGTAGTCGCCGCTGTCGTAGTAGCCGCCCGTCGGCGTGCGATACGGAAACTGCTCCGGCCGCAGGAGATTGCGCCGGCGGACCTCGACGGGATCGAGGCCGAGCTTCTCGGCGAGCCGGTCCATCATGCCCTCGGTCTCGAAATACAGGTGGCCGCACGCGTAGCCGCGGTTGGGGCCGGTGAGACTCTTGTTGGTCATGACCACCGACGCATCGACGTCGAGGTGCTGAAAACGGTACGGACCAACGAAATTCCCGGTCGGGCGAAAGCTGCAACCCGGCTCGGGGCTGCGGATGTAGCCACCGACATTATCCAGCCACTTGAAGCGCATGCCGAGCACCGTGCCGTCCTTCTTCGCCGCGACCTCGCGGTACGCGACGCGGTCGGTGCCGCTGGAGGACGCCAGCAGGTGCTCGCGGCGGTCCTCGATCCACTTCACGGGCACGCCGGCGTGCTTGGCGGCCAGCGCGATCAGCGCGATGTAGGGATAGATGCTCGACTTGATCCCGAACGAGCCGCCGATGTCGGGCGGCACGATGAAGCGCAGCTTGTTCTCGGCCAGCCCCAGCACGCGCGCGGTGAGCGGATGCATGATGAACGGGCCCATGAAGTTGGACCAGACGGTGCAGACGCCGTCGAGCTCCCAGCGCGCGATGATGCCGTACGTCTCGATGGGCGTGGAGCCGTACTTCGGAAAGCGGAAGCGCTCGCGCAGCACGACCTCCGCCTCGCGGAACGCGCGCTCGGGATCACCGTAGACGAGGCGGCGGTGGCCGGCGAGGTTCGTGCCGACCTTGTCGTGCAGCACGGGCGCGTCGGGTTCGAGCGCCTTCTCGGGATCGATCACGGCGGGCAGCGGCTCGTACTCCACCTCGACCAGCTCCGCCGCGTCCTCGGCGAGATAGCGGTCGCGCGCGACGACGACGGCCACGGGCTCGCCGACGAAGCGGACCTTGTCGGTGGCCGCGCAATAGTAGTGGACGGGCGTGGTCACGCCGACCGCGAAGGGCCGGGTCTCCTTCGCCACGTGCTCGCCGGTGATCACGGCGACCACGCCCTCGGCGGCGCGCGCCCTGGTGACGTCGTACCCGACGATGCGCGCGTGCGCGTACCGCGAGCGCACGATCGCCGCCTGATGGATGTTGCCGACGGGCGGATGATCGTCGATGAACGCTCCGCGTCCCGTGAGAAGGCGGAAATCCTCGACGCGCCTGACCGACTTGCCGATCCAGCGATCGCTCATGAGGGGCGTCGCACTCTAGTCAGGCGGGAATTGTCCTGTCAAGCGAGACTCGCCGCGCCTTGACATCGCCGGGGCGCGGCCGGATGCTCCGCGGCGCACGTCAAAGGAGGCCCCCATGAAGCTCAGCACACTGCCGCTCCTGCTCGTCGTGGTGCTGCTCGTCGGGCCGCTCGCCGCGGGCATCGCGTCGTCGGAGACGAAGGTCGGCTCCAACGTCGACGTTCGCACGATCGTTGGCCTGAAGATCGCGGACGGCGAGGCGCAAAAACTTCTGCCGCCGGGCTGGACGGTGAATCCCATCGCCTCCGGGCCCGCCCAAGGCGCCAACCTGACGATGACGTTCCTCGACCAGCTCCTCAACCAGGATCCCGAGGGCAAGCCCGCGGGCAGCGCGCGCACGCTCGCCTTCGGTGTGCCGGCCAAGAACGCGGCGACGGGCGCGGCCGGCCCCAACGTCGTCCGGATTCTCACCGCGAACACGGCGGGCCTCCCCGGCCCCTACAAGGTCGGCGCGCCGGCGGCGTTCCGGCTCGAGCAATCGATCAAGGCGACCGACATGGAGCCGGCCGCCGTGTCCGAGCGCTGGGAGGTGCGCGCCCAGTCCGGTGGGACGGTGACGCTGGCGCTCGAGTACACGCGGGCGCTACCGACGCGGGCCAAGACCGAGGCGAAGATCTACGGCGGGCCCGATCCGAACTTCTTCCGCATCTATCGCGTCGACGCGGGCAACGACGTCCTGCGCAGCGTGCCGAGCTCCGTCGACCGGGTCAAGAAGGTTCAGCTGCGCGTGACGATTCCCGACCTCAAGAAGGCGTTCGACGGCAGCGAGCAGATCGTGAGCATCACCGCCCTTCCGTGGTACGTCCGCGAGGTGGCGCTGCCGTAGTCGCGCCGGCGCCAGACCGAGGAGCGCCCCGGGTCCCCCGGGGCGCGACGAACGTTGGGGGGTGTGGGGGGCCATTTCGGGGCCCCCCACGTCAGCAGGCGAGCGGATGTAAGACGTCGATAGCCCATCCGACGTCCAGACGCTCGCCCAGCCAACCGGGCATCGCCGTCCGCGCGTGAAGGTGAAGCCCGTGCGCGTCGTGCCGCGCTCGTAGCGCCTCGACGGGATCGACGGGCACCGGAGCCGGTGGCGGGCTTTCGGGCAGCGGCCGGCCATCGGGGCGCCGGAAGCTCAACTCTCCGTCGGGCTGTCGCTCCACCTGGAAGCCCTCTTCGTGAACGGCGCGGTGGTGCCGGCGACACAGGAGCGCCAAGTTCGAAAGCTTAGTAGGGCCGCCGTGCGCCCAATGGTGGATGTGATGGCCCTGGCCGAACCGTCGCCCGCAGCCTGGGAAGCGGCAGCCGCGATCGCGATGCTGCAGCGCTCGCCGCAACGCAGGCGGAATGGTCCGAGTCCGCGCACCGACTTCGAGGATCCGGCCATTCGGATCGTGTCGCATGACGACCCGACTCGCGTCACACGCCAAACGCTGGGACGTCTCCGCGGAAACGCGCGCGCCGTCGTCGAGGACCGATTGACCGGGCGCGTCAGCGTCCGCCAGCACCGGCGCGTCGACGTGGACCACGACCTGGTAGCGCTCGCCCGGGGCGCCGGGATCGATTCCGTGGTGGAGCGCTGTCTCGGCGACGAGAGCCAGCGCGTCCGCCTGCTGCTGCGGCATCGTGGGCGGCTCCGTCGAAACATCGGCGCCAGACGTTCCCGCGGGAACGTTTTGGGCGTGCGCTTTGTGATACAGCGCTTCGCG
>Ga0137415_10002224_pt1 | contig 19328 bp, 14 predicted proteins | sample CZODoug3_1_1_16f_FD_183082 | JGI IMG/M metagenome (GOLD analysis project Ga0137415, IMG submission 183082) | Vadose zone soil fungal communities from Angelo Coast Range Reserve, California, USA - CZODoug3_1_1_16fungal (Hybrid Assembly) | ecosystem: Environmental > Terrestrial > Soil > Vadose...
ACGGCAGGCTATGCTAGACCAAACCGGGTGCGCGCGTCGACACGCCTAGCTTGCCTCTGAGGCACCCGGATGATGCTGGTGGAGTATGATGCCCACGATGAAATCCTCTGCATGCTTTCTTGTTGCCTGCGCGCTGCTGTGTTCCGCGGCGGCACACTCTCAAAACAAAGGCGCAGGTATGCGTCGCGATTGGCCGGTGTGGGGTGGCGGTCCGGAAAACATGCACTACTCACACTTAGCGCAGATCAACCGAAGCAACGTGAAGAAGCTGGGCGTGGCATGGGTGTTCGATACCGGCGAGCCGGGCGGTTTGCAGACCAGCCCGATCATCGTCGGCAATGTGCTCTACGGAATCACCCCAACACAAAAGATTTTTGCCCTGAATGCCGCGACCGGTAAATTGCTATGGAAATTCGATTCGGGGATCAATGGCACACAGCCTGACCGCGGTTTAGCTTATTGGTCGAGCGGAAAAGCCAAGCGAATCCTCGCCGGAGTAATGAATTTCGTTTACGCGCTAGACGCCGCTACCGGCAAGTCGATTCCTACTTTCGGCCAAAATGGACGAATCGACCTGCGCAGAGATTTGGGACGCGACCCCGAGAAGCAATCGATCGCGCTGACCAGCCCGGGAGTTGTGTACAAAGACTTGATCATCGTGGGAGGGCGCAATCCCGAAACCCTGCCGGCTCCGCCCGGTGATGTGCGCGCCTACGATGTGCGCTCCGGCAAACTCCGTTGGTCGTTTCACACAATTCCGTATGACGGCGAATTCGGTCATAACACCTGGCCAGCCGGCGCTCGAGAAACCAGCGGCGCGGCGAATAATTGGGCTGGGATGGCTGTCGATGAACAACGCGGCATCGTCTTCGTCCCGACCGGATCGGCTGCATTTGATTTTTATGGCGCGGATCGCGTGGGTGACGATTTGTTCGCTAACTGCCTGATTGCGTTGAACGCAGAAACCGGCGAGAGAATATGGCACTTCCAAAGCGTCAGGCATGATTTATGGGACCGCGATTTTCCGTCCGCTCCCGTGCTGTTCACCCTGAAGCGCGACGGAAAAGACGTAGACGCCGTGGCGCAGACCACCAAGCAAGGTTTCGTGTATTTGTTCGAGCGCGCCATCGGCAAACCACTCTTTCCCATCGAGTATCACAAATATCCAGCAAGTACGATTCCTGGCGAAGTTGCGGCTTCCGAGCAGCCTCTTCCGACCCAGCCTGCACCCTACGCGCGTCAACTTCTTACCGAAGAGATGTTGAGCAACCGCACGCCCGAAGTTCATCAATGGGCCGTCGAGCAATTTCGAAAATCCCGCAGCGAGGGGCAATTTGTTCCTTTCAGCCTGGGAAAGGATACGGTTATTTTTCCGGGGTTCGATGGCGGCGCAGAGTGGGGAGGTCCGGCCGTCGATCCGGAAACGGCGATGATTTACGTCAATTCCAATGAAATGGCGTGGATGGCCGCGCTCGCGGAAAACACCGACTCCAGCGGCCCGAAGGCGACTTATATGAGTCAGTGCAGCGTCTGTCACGGCGACAAGATGGCCGGCGCCCCGCCCGCCATTCCGTCGCTGATCGGCATCGCGGGACGGCTAACGCCCGATCAAATCACCGCGACGATCAAATCTGGAAAGGGCAGAATGCCGGGGTTTCCGAATCTGTCCGGAGAACCATTGATCGAGCTCGTCGATTTCCTGACTAACGGCGAGAGCAAGGAGCTCGGCAGTGTCGGACCCGAAGTCCTGGGAATGAAATACCGATTCTTGGGATATCGCAGATTTTTGGACCCCGAAGGCTATCCCGCCATTGCTCCGCCTTGGGGCACGCTCAACGCGATTAATCTGAGCACTGGCGAGTACGCTTGGCGGATTCATCTCGGCGAATATCCGGAGCTTGCGGCTCAAGGGTTGAAAAATACAGGGACGGAAAACTATGGCGGGCCAATCGTAACCGCGGGCGGGCTGCTCTTTATCGGCGCCACCAGTTTCGACAAAAAATTCCGCGCGTTCGAAAAATCCACCGGCGAGCTGCTGTGGGAAACGACTCTTCCGTTTGCAGGCAATGCCACTCCGGCTACGTACGAGGTGAATGGGCGGCAATATGTGGTTATTGCGGCTGGAGGCGGAAAGGATGCGAAATCGCCTTCTGGGGGCGTTTACGTTGCCTTCGCTTTGCCAAAACAGTAGCGAACGAAGTATCGAACACGCTGTCGCGCTAAATTCAGGATATGACAGGCGCGAGCATCTGCAATGCTTTTGGCAGCACTTCGATTTCGACGGGCGCCGGTCCCAAGATTTCGCCGTCCCCGTGAAAGAGGCACTCGCGATCGGTGGTTAGGAGCACGCGCGAGGCGCTGAAACGAGTTACATACGAATCCGGAAGATCGCCCCGAGTAAGTAGCCGGGGGACCGCAGCGAGCACCTGCAGCGCGCTTAAGTTCCGCACAAACAAAGTGGTGAGTAACCCGTCGTCAATTCGCGCGTCCGGCGCGAGACGCAGCCCCGCTCCATAGCTCGGCGTGTTGAGCACGCCCGCGAGCAGCACCGGCGCCTCCATTGGGGGCCGCTCGCTGCGTGGGAATTCCGCTCTAATCCGCAAAGGCTTGAATTCGCGAAGGGCACGCAACGCCGCGGCGATATAACGCAATCGCCCGGGGAGGTGCGCGTATGCGCCGGAGTAGCTTGCGGCATCCGCATCGAGCCCCACTCCACCGCCGCCGACGTACAAACGCCGGCTTCCGTCCGCGGTACACGCGCAGAGCACATCCACCCGGCGCGGTTTGGCCGACAGAATGGCCACTGCGGCAGCGATGGGATTCTTCGGCAGCCCCAGCGCGGCAGCGAAGTCGTTCCCGCCGCCGGTGGGCAAAATCCCGAGCACGACCTCGCGGCGGTGCGCGGCATTCACCAGCGCCTGCAGCGTCCCGTCACCGCCCATTGCGAGCAGCACGCGTCGACCCGCCTGGATTGCGCTGCGCGCGTATGACTCCAGCGCTTCCGTGCTCTCGGTAAAGATGAAGTCGGCGGGGAATGAGCGCTCGGCGAAGATCCGCTTGATGGGAGACAAACATCTTCGAGCGCGCCCGCCACCAGCGTGTGGGTTGACGAACACCGCAGCGGGAAATTCGCGCGATGCGATGCAGAATTCGGCCACTGCGCAGCACATGCTGCCCAAAGGCCTTTGCGGTGTCAATCGAATCTGGAAGGCATGGCAGCGGCTTGCTGACGATCGAGAGGGCGCAGGTTTGGCATTTGACTACAAAAGCTGGCCAGCGCTCGCGGTGCTGGCGCGAACGATAAGTTCGGGTTCGACAACGATGGATTTCGGGTAGGGCGATTTCGCCGGCGCATTGATGCGTCGCAGCAGCGTCTCCGCTGCAATCACACCCATTTCGCGCAGGGGCTGCCGCACCGTGGTGAGGGCCGGATTCTGAAACGCCGCGCTCTGAATGTCGTCAAAGCCGACCACGGAAACGTCTTCGGGCACCCGGCGGCCCGTTTCGCGCAGCGCATGGATCGCGCCTATTGCCGAAATATCGTTGAACGCAAAGAGTGCGGTGAAAGGAGCGCCGGTGGCCAGCAGCTTTCGTGTTACTTCATAGCCCAATTGCGGAGAAGAGGACTCACCTTCGAGTTGCCCTACCAACCGGGTGTTCACCGAGAGATGCAAGGCGTCTGCCGTTCGGCGCACGGAGTCCCAACGAATTTCGGTGTCCGAACTGAACGCCTGCCCTTTGATAAACGCAATTTTCTGATGACCAAGCTTGGCCAAATGCTCGAGAGCCAGCCGCGCTGCGTTATCGTGATTCAATACGATGTTGGTGACGCCAGGCAGTTCGCGGTGACCCGAAACCGCGACAACCGGGATCGGCACTCCTCCCTGGCATGCCGTATCGACGGCGATCAGCCCTTCGACCGCGCGCTCCTGCAGTAGACGCGGATATTCGTCCACCAAATCGCTGCGGTGCCTGTGGCTCACGACAAAATAAAAATATCCTTCTTGCAGAAGATAGTCTTCGATTCCAGACATCACCAGCGCCGCATAGCCCTCGCTGATTTCCGGCACCACTACGCCGATGGTGAAGCTGCGTTGAGCTCGAAGCGAGCGCGCCACAAAATTGGGCCGGTAGTTTAGTTCGCGGGCGGCTTGCCGGATGCGCTCCTGGGTGCGATGGGGAATCGATTTTGCAGCGGGAGAGCGATTAATGACGAGGGACACCGTAGCAGGCGAGAGCCCGAGGTGCTCCGCCAGAGATTTCTGGCTGACGGACGGCGCGGAAAAATTTCCGCGCAGCCGAGAAGACGCAACCGTTTTCGACCGGGGCATGGAGTGTAAGGTGCGCGTAGTCTGGCACAAGGGCGAGGCGCGGGCAAGCGTCAATGCAACATTTTTTCGCAAAACTTGAAGCGCAACCGGTCAAATTCAAACCCATGAACACAAGAAAAATCGATTTATCATGGGCCGGTTCTAGTACGGCGCACTACGATCGTTCCTACATTCCACTTGACACGGCTGCTCGGCCGGGTGTTTCATGCTCGGCAGGGGTGGGTAAATCGATTTACTCAATTTATTTTTCCAATATTTGCAAAGATCGATCTGAGGTGATGCCATGCGCTTGAAGACTCTTCTTATTCTTATACTCTCGTTCTACGCTATCCCAACCTACGCACAATACAAGGCGGGGATACAGGGCGTTGTCGTTGATCCCCAAGGCTCCGTCGTCGAGGGAGCCACAGTCACCCTCACCAGCAAAGAGACGAACATCTCGAAGACGACGACAAGCGACTCCAGCGGTATATACAACTTTCTTAGTCTTGCGCCCGGCCGCTATGCGATCACTGTGGAAAAAACCGGCTTCAAGAAGCAGTCTCTCGAAGATGTTGTTGTCGCGGCAGAGCAAACCCAAGCGGTCAACATCGCTTTGGAAGTTGGCGACGTCACGCAATCCGTGACCGTCACCGCGGAGTTTGCGCCTGCGATCGACACAGAAACAGGGCAAATAAGCAGCACGCTTTCCGATAAAGAAATTCAGAGTCTCCCCTCTTTTGGCCGCGACCCCTTTCAACTGCTCCGTTTGGCGCCGGGCGTATTCGGCGATGCCGCGCACAATAATGGCGGCGGCAGTCAGAACACTCCTGGAAGTGCCGGGCCGGGTGGGTCCAGTGCGACAAGCAGCATTTTCGCGACGGAAAATCAGGTTCAAATTAATGCGAACGGACAACGCAATATCGCGAACAGCTTTCAAATCGACGGCGTCGAGGTGAACAGCCTGGACTGGGGAGGTGCCGCGATCGTTACCCCCAATGAAGAATCGGTGAAGGAAGTCAGAATTACTTCCAACCAATATAGCGCGGAGAACGGCCGAAATAGCGGCGCTCAGGTAGAAGTGGTTTCACAAAACGGTACGAACGAATACCACGGAAGCATCTTCATCAAAATCGACCGGCCGGGGCTAAACGCGTTTCAGAAAGTGAACAATCCCAACAATCCGAAATCGGTCCAACGCGTCACCAACCGATTTAATCAAATCGGCGGTAGCGTGGGCGGCCCCATCCTTAAGAATCGCCTTTTTGGCTTTTTCTCGTACGAAACCGTGCGGAATAGCTCTGTGAACACGGGCACAGGATGGGTGGAGACGCAACAGTTTCTTAAGACTGTGGGGGCGCAGACGGGCTTTATCTCCGGCGGTTTGCTGAGCTTCCCGGGCGAGGGGGCGTCGTTTACGACAAATCTCAACGCTACGTGCGCGCAAGTCAATTTGCCGGCGACCAACTGTCAGGCTATTTCTGGCGGTTTGGACATTGGTTCGCCGCTAACCTCCGGGCGTGGTGCGAAGGATTCGACTTTTGGTGCTGCCGGGAGGCCCTACGGAGTGGGAAGTGGCCTCGATGGCATTCCTGACGTCGCTTTCGTGCAAACCGTAAACCCCACTAATACCGTTGCGACGCAATGGAATGGCCGCGCCGATTTCCAGGCCACGAGCAAAGATCTTCTGGCCTACAGCATTTACTGGGTGCCGAACGACGCAACTTTCTTGAACGGGCCGGCGCGGCCAGCAAATCTGTGGCACTCCGATCGCTTGAATTACAGCGAGGCTCTGCTTTGGAACCATACGTTCAACTCAAGTATGCTCAACGAGGCTCGCTTCAATGTTTCGCGCTGGTACTTCGACGAACTCCAATCCAATCCGCAGGAACCGTGGGGATTACCGCTGGATTTCTTGAATTGCGCCCCCGGCAGTAGCTTATGCCCCAGTAATTACGGGACCCAGGGTCCTGGAATTTTCTTTAAGACGGCCTACAACATTCGGGACACCGTTTCCAGAGTGCAAGGCAAGCACACTCTGAAGTTTGGCGTGGACATCTACAAGGAGCAGAATAAGCAAACCAATGCCGGAGGCGCGCGGCCGGACTACGTCTTCCGGAGCATGTGGGAATTCGCGAACGATGCTCCGATTCAGGAATTTGGGAATTTCGACCCCAGGACAGGAGTTCCAACATCTGTCACAGGTTACGTCCGCTCGAACATTTACGCTCTCTTTGTACAGGACGACTTCAAATTAAAGCCGAACTTGACGGTAAATCTCGGCATGCGCTGGGAATATTTCGGTCCCTTTCACGAGAAATTCGGCAATCTAAGTCATCCGATACTGGGTGCTGCGCCGAACCAGTTGGCGGGCCTGACCTTGAAGCTCGGGGGCGATCTCTACAGCTCGAGTGCTCATAATTTCGGACCCCAGATTGGTTTTGCATGGAGCCCGAATGCACTGCCTCTCCTCCATCACGAGTTTCATAATCGGCTGGTAATCCGAGGCGGGTTTGGCATCGGTTACAACCGCATGGAGGATGCGATCCTGCTGGGCAATCTCTCGAACCCGCCGCTCGTATCGTTTTTTAACTTCACCGGATCCTCCGCCGCAAACATCCTCTACGCCGCTCCCAGCAACACGAAGCAATTCGCTGGCTGGCCGATGAATCCCAACGCGGAACTGACTTTCGATCCGACGTCCCACCTCCCAACGAACGGCGGCCCGGTGACTTTGAATGGTGTCGACAACAATTTGTCGACCCCCTACACCTATCGCTACTCCCTTGAGGCTCAATATGACCTCGGACGCAGTTGGGTTGCGACAGTTGGTTACCAAGGCAGCTTGAGCCGCCACTATACGAGGCAAGAAAACCTCAACTGGAACTATTCTCCGCTCAATCCGCGGGTCAATAATCTGTTCTTCTGGACAAACGATGTCAACGGAAACTACAACGCGCTACTTACCGAGATTCAGCACCATTTCTCGAATTCATTTGAAATTGACGCGCAGTACACCTACAGCAAGTCTATGGATGATGGGTCGTTCGACTACAACATTGGCGACTATCCCTTTGACCGCAGGTTGGAATACGGCCCGTCGGATTACGATGTTACTAACAACTTCAAGCTCTGGGGCCTGTGGTCGCCGCGCATATTCAGGGGCAGTAACGGATGGATGGAAAAGGTGGCTGGAGGCTGGACTGTCAGCGGCATCTGGGTCGCGCACTCCGGCTTCCCTTGGACGCCGGAGTACAACGTCCAGATTATTAACTCCCCCGGCGGGAACACTTGCAGCTTGATTTATCCGGGCAGCGGATTTTGCACGGTGAGACCGGGTGCGTACTTGGGCGGCGCAGGCAGCAATTACAGCAACTCTACGTTTGAGAAGTCGCTCGGCAACTTCCCGAACGGCCCGGCCACGTACTTTACGCCGCCGGCGCTCACGACGAGCGGCATTCCTGCGGCGCCGGGAATCGATCGCAACACTTTCCGGGGCCCGCGCTACTCCAGCGTTGACTTTACCCTTGCGAAGGCTTTCGGCTTTCCGCGCCTGCCTGTGCTTGGCGAAAACTCGAAATTAGAGATTCGAGCCAACTTCTACAATCTCTTCAACCAGGTTAATTTTGCAGCTCTCCCCAACCAGACCATCGGAACCATACAAGTGAATGCGCTGACAGGCGTCCAGACGAACCCTACCGCCAGCGGAACCACCAGGTTTGGTCAGGTCCAAAACGGATTAGCCGGGCGTGTCATCGAGTTGCAAGCGCGGTTCTCCTTCTAGCGTGAAATGGAACTAACACGGGGCGCGAGGTGCTGCGCCCCGTGTTTTCCGGCAAATCTATTCAGGAGGCTCGCGATGCGTCGCCCGATTTCTTGGATTGGCGTGCTCTCTTTGCCGTTGCTCTTCGCCCTCACGGCCAAGCCCGAGGGTTCCCTACACGCTCAATCCTTACCGGCCGAAACGATCGAGATTGACGCAAGAGCCCCTTCCCATTCTTTTCCTCATTTTTGGGAAAAGATGTTTGGATCCGGGCGCGCAATCTTGTCGCTTCGCGAAAGCTACCGGCACGATCTGCGCGAGACCAAGCGCATCACGGGATTCGAATACGTGCGCTTCCACGCCATTTTCCATGATGAAGTCGGCTTGTACGACGAGGACGCTGCGGGCAAGCCCGTCTACAACTTCTCCTACGTCGACCAGGTTTACGATGGATTGATGGAAAACAAAGTGCGCCCCTTCGTAGAACTAAGCTTTATGCCGAAGAAGCTCTCTTCCGATCCAAACGCGCTGCACCCGTTTTGGTACAAGCCGAATGTCGCGCCGCCAAAAGACTGGAGCCAATGGGAACAGCTTATCGAAGCTTTCGCGCGGCACTTCGTGGAGCGCTATGGGGAAGACGAAGTCGCGCACTGGTATTTCGAAGTCTGGAATGAGCCGAACCTCGATTTTTGGGCCGGCGACCCCAAAGAAGCCACATATTACGATCTGTACGACCACACCGCCCGCGCCATCAAGCGCGTGAGCGCCCGACTGCGCATCGGAGGGCCGGCAACCGCGCAGGCCGCTTGGGTCGACCGCTTTCTGGCCCACTGCAAAGAGAAGAATGTTCCTGTCGATTTCGCCTCCTCGCACGTCTACGGAAATGACAGGTCAGAAGACGTTTTCGGCACGCACGAAAACATCTCACGCAATGAAATGGTGTGCCGCGCGGTAAAGAAGGTGCATCAGCAGGTCGCGGCCTCCGTCTACCCGCACATGCCGCTCATCTGGACGGAGTACAACGCCGCCTACAACAATCAACCGCAAGTGACCGACAGCGCCTACATGGGACCATTCCTGGCCAACACGATTCGGGAATGCGATGGCCTGACGGAAATGATGAGCTATTGGACCTTTTCCGACGTGTTCGAGGAGCAGGGCGTCGTGAAGACTCCGTTTTACGGCGGCTTTGGCATCCTCGCCGAGCGCAGCATTCCAAAACCGGCTTTCAATGATTTCGCGCTATTGCATCGGCTCGGGGACACGCGGCTCGACGCAAGCTCGGACTCAGCTCTTGTCACACGGCGCAAGGACGGCTCGCTGGCAATCGCAGTCTGGAACCTGTCTTTGCCAGAGGAAGCTGGCTCAACCAAGACTTTGACGCTGCATTTCAACGGGCTGCCGCAAGCGCGCTCGGCTCGCGTTTCGATAGTGGATGACGAGCACGGATCTCCGCTGCCTGTTTACAAACAACTGGGAGCTCCGCAATCTCCGACGCCTGCGCAAATCGCCCAGTTGCGCAAAGCCGCAGCTTTGCCGGCTGCTCAGCCGCGCGCCATTGACGATGGAACGCTGACACTCAGACTTCAGCCGCGCGCACTCGCACTTGTTGAAATAACGCAGTAAGCCGCGGCGCGAGGCTCGCCGCTCACTGACCTTTCCACCCCGAGCAACCATCCGGCAGCTTGGGAGGGGCTGCCGCCTCCGCGGGCGTCACGCCGTGGAACCCCGCGCGGGCCATGCCATCTCGGGCCACGTCGTTCTTCATGAACTGCTCCCACACAAAACCGGTTCGCGCATTTTCCGCCATTAACAACGTTATGCCCAGGTCGATCCCGATCACATCCGGGTCGTACCAGTTTGTTAGCGGATTGAAGGCGTCCACGAATCCGTACCTGTGCCAAACGCGTTTTTCGTATTTTTCACGTATGTTTCTGAGCACCCGCACGGTTTCTTCCGGCAGAAACGGAAGTGAGCCACCCACTGCGCATGGAACGATGCTGCCGTCGATATGGCCCATGGACGGAGGACCGCCCCAAGCGGTATATCCGCGCGCAGAATCGGAAGCCGTGATGCCCCACATGTCTTCCGCATAGTCCGGAAACTCCCTCGACAATTCCAGGCACCACAGTTTGTGCACCTTCGTGGCAATCACTGAATTTGTGAAATAGTCCGCGTACTCGTCGCGCTGGCCACGAAAATCAAACCACGCATGCGAATATTGGTGCACGAATAAAGGAGCATAGGAGCCGATGTAACGCACTCCACGGAATTCGAAGCACGGGCGCTTCCAGGCGTCCCAGTTTTGGCGCGACATGGCCGCTGAGGACGAACCTAAGCCCAACAGGTACAGCATCATGAGTTCGCTGTAACTGTCCCACCGGCTGTGAATGAATCCGTGCTCCGGCGTCCAGCCCATCGACAGCGTTTTTTCTCCCTGCAGCATCCAGTTCCAATCCATGCGCTCGTAGATTCGTTTGGCCAAGGCCTGGATTTCCGCATCTTGAAAGTAGGCACGGCAGGTAAGCACGCCGCAGACAAGAATCGCCGTGTCGATTGAGGACAATTCCGACTGCCAAACGCGTTCGCCGTTCTCGGTGTTCAGAAAGTGGAAGAAGAAGCCGTGTGTTTGGGACACCTGCGATTCGAAAAAGCGCAATGTAGTCGCTACTCGGTCGCGTATCTTGGTGGAATCCATCCAGCCCCGGTGGTCCGCAATGCACAGCGCGGTCAAACCAAAACCTGTCGCGGCGATGCTGGCCACGTTTCGGGAATCCGGCCCGCTGGCCTGGCTGCGGTCCTTCACCAGCCCGGTCGCTGGATTGGCCTCGTCCCAGAAAAATCGAAAGCAGGCACGTTCCAGTTCCTCCAAAAAGCTGTGCTCTTGCGCGGTGAATCGGTATCGTGTGGGATCACCGCTAAATAGCGAATGCGGACCCTCGGCAGGTGGAGGCGTTGCCTGCGACAAACGTGATCTGGAATCTTGCCAGGCTTCGGCCCCCCGCAATTTGGAGAGCGCCGTGAATCCTAAAGGCCCGCCGGCCACAACACGCGAGGCTAGCCGCAACCAGTCGCGTCGCGAACACTTTCCCGCTTTCACCCGCAGCTCCGACAATGATCACGCGTGCGTTCCCACATGCATCACCTCTGGGTCACGTGCCGCATAAGGAGCCATTCTACAGAACTTAGTGTACGCGGGAAAATTGAAATGCGGCGCCTGCGATATGTGGATAAATCGATTTATCTAAGCCTTGCTGTCATGACCAAGAAGGCGCGCGGGCTGGAATCGCATTGCGGGGCCCTCTGCGCGTGCTCGTTCGCATATGGTGCCGGCGGGGGGAATCGAACCCACGGCCTAGGGATTATGAGACCCTCGCTCTACCACTGAGCTACGCCGGCCCAAAGGCAATTTTCCATGCTACGGAGTAGCGAGCGAAAGTGTCAAGGACATCGCGCAAGGCCTCGGAATAGCTTTGTAGGACTGGAGGTTATAGGCCTAGTACTACGGTACCGTTGACCGTACAAGTCCTAAAACCTACGATGCCCCTGCACGACCTCCCCGGAGGCTCCGGCGCGGGCGAAAGCCTGGCGAAGAGTTCGATCGAGGAGACGTGTACTTTTCGGAACAGGCCCGTCTTGTGGGCTGCTTGACATTGGCGTAGTTAGATATAGAGTGCATCAGGGGTTTTTCTACCTTGGAGGCACTCAATGTCACGTAAGCTCACGTCACTACTCCTAGCCATGCTAGTCCTGGCAGGGGCGATGGGTTTGAAAACCGTTGTGATGGCGCACAGTGATGGCGCCGTTATGATGGCGAACGGTGCAGATCCGGTTCCACAACCGCCGGCTGCCCGGAATGGTGCGGATCCGGTTCCACAACCGCCGACTGCCCGATAGTTAACTCCTGCATCCGAACATGCGGGACGGGCACATGAAAAGGTGATGCGTGCCCGCTTCGATCGGATATGTGATCTGGTTCCTAGGAGTGGTCCTAGAAGTCACTGTGGTGGTGTGTGCGCTTAAGCGGCGCACTTTCCGTCGTTACCTCTGCTTGAACCTATACATGTTGTTTACGTTCCTCGTAAGCGTGGGCCGTCACCAAATCCTCAGTCACTTCGGTCTGCGGTCCAGCGAGTATTGGTACTTTTACTATTACTCCGACGCGGTGTTGACGATTTTCCTTTACCTTGCGCTGATCACCCTCTATTTGCATGTCTTTGACGAAATGAAAGTCGAAAAGTGGTTGCGACTCACGGCCGTGCTCCTGCTTGCCGGCACCGCTATGTTTTCCTACGGGGTGGTTCATCAGTCCTTTCAGTCCTCCGGCAAGATGCTTGCGACCTTTGTATTCGAGCTTTCGCAGAATCTCTATTTTGTGGGACTCGTGCTGACCTACGTCCTGTGGGGCGCCATCCTTAAACTCCGCGAAACGCGCACGCAGTTGATCCAGTTAGTGCTCTCGCTGGGGGTATATTTCAGCGCGTTCGCCGCAACCTTCGCTCTTGAGAATATGTTCCGCCATCCCGCATTCTTTACGTACGTCGTGCCCGTGCTCGGCTGCCTGCTGCCTTTGGCGTGGACGTATGCATTCTGGCGATTGGCCCCCGACGCACGGATGGTGCCGGCTCGGCTCGCGGTGGTGCCACGCTAATGGCTACGCTAATTTTCTTTCTCTCCGCCGCCGCCCTGCTGCAGTTTTTCATTTCGTACTGCCGCTCGCTCATAGCCTCGTCCATCAAGCAGCCTCTTTCCGCCGAGGTTCGCGACGTCACCGGCATCCCCAACACCGCTTCTGGCGAAGACTTCGCGCGCGTCATCCAGCTCCTGGACCTTTGCCCCGAGCGCCCCGAGGAACGCGGTCGTATACGGGCCATTAACGCTTACTTCCGCCTGCTAAACTTCGTGCGCTCCACTCTGGCACGCATCATCCCTGCTCTAGTGGCGTGGACCGAAATGGAGCGCGGTCAATGTACTTACTTTGCCGCGGTGACCCTAGACAGGCGTATTGCGTTCAGCCGCGACATGCTGGCGCAGCAGATTGACGTTTAGCCCCAACGCCTTGTATCTGCGACCTGTTCTTCCTGCTGCCTGATACGAAACATTCTCTTCAAGCTTTGACTTTGCTTTCCTTTTCTTCGTGTTATCCTTATCCCGTTTCACTCCTCACCGGAGTGGGAGCGTCCGCAGCGCAAAACGCACCGGTGACAAAAACATGCTCGCAGTGTGGCGCGATACTGCCGTCCAGCGTACGCGGCTGCAACTTCTGTGATTCGTCATTTTCCTCAGACGCCTGTTCGTATGAGGACTCCTCTGCCTCTCTCCATTTGTGTGCGCCTGGCCAGACGCACGTGGCGGCGGACAGTTCCGCGCCCGCCACTGATACTAATAATGTCCCACTAATCTCTGCGCAAACCGATGAGGTTTCCGCATGGCGCGGAGAAATCAGCGTGCGCATGGAGGCATACCGCGCGCGCAAGCGCCGTCGGCCGGCTAGCACAATGCAATCGCAGCTTCCGTTCGAACACAGCGCTGTGCCAGCCCGCACGCAAGCGGCGGCTCTGGATGACGCTCCCAACGTTGCGGCCGGCGATTTTTCGTTCACTATCGCGATTGGCCGCGATGCGGAAAGCAGCGAAAAATCAGCTGGCCGCCTGGAAATTGATGTCTCGGTTCCACCCGCCACGCGGACCGACAACTCGGCGCCGCGCTCCAAAACCGAACCCAATGAAACCTATGGCCTCTATCCCGTCGCGTCGCTCGAGGAGCGACGCTTCGCCGCCGCGATTGACGCTGCGTGCCTGCTTTTTGCTTATGGCGGATTCCTCGCGCTATTCGGTTCTCTGGGCGGCCAATTCACCCTCAGCAAGCTCAGCGCCGCGGTTTATGGGGTAACTTTCGCCATCGTCTACTTGCAATACTTCGCGCTGTTCACCGTTTTCGGCGGCACGACACCCGGCATGATGTTTCGCGGCCTGCAGGTCGCCAGTTTCACGGGGGATCCACCGACGCCACGGCAAATGCTGCTGCGCAGCGCTGGCTATATTCTTTCCGCTGGAACACTTTTCCTCGGATTCTTCTGGGCCTGGTGGGACGAGGACGCTCTCACCTGGCATGATCGCCTGTCCCACACATATCTGACCGTGCCGCAGACTCACGAGGACCTGGAGTCCTCCGCGGTGGCGCACAGTCACAGCCGCTAGGCGCGAAGGCGCCCACGCCACGCTCTTACGCGCCGCACGCGCGTGCGATTCGCACCATTGCCTCCAGGCTACGATCCACGTCCGCTTCGGTGGTAGCCCATGACGACACGCTGATTCGCATTGCGGTCTTTCCCTGCCATTCCGTGGCGCCGCACCAGCACGTCCCATCGTCCTGGATACGGCGTATGACTTCATGCGTGATCGCGGCGTCGCCGAACGACACCAGCACATGGTTGATCACCACCTCATTCAAAACCTGAAACCCTGCCGCTAGCAGCCCGCTCTCAAACCGCTTTGCCAAAGAACAGGTGCGCTCGATCAACGCGCACAATCCCGAGCGGCCCAAAGACTTCAGTGCCGCCCATAGTTCCACTCCTCGTGCTCGGCGCGACGCCTCCGGCGTGTGGTGCATCGGTTCGCGGCGAGTTCCGGGTGCGAGGTAGGCCGCGCTCAGGGTCATCGCTGCTCGCAGCGCAGCGCCATCGCGCACCAGCACGATCCCGCTGTCGTAGTTCACGTTCGGCCATTTGTGCGCATCCGTTGCCCAGGAATCCGCCAGCTCAAAACCCTGGGTGAGATGCCTGTATCGCGGCGAAACTCCCGCCCACAAACCAAAAGCGCCGTCGACATGCACCCACGCACCTTGCTCCTTGGCGCGCCGGCAGATTTCCGCAGCTGGATCGAATGAGCCAGAGTTCACATTGCCGGCTTGAATGCACACGATGGCGCGTTGGCTCAACTTCGGTAGCTTGTCGGCACGCATTCGCCCCTGGCCGTCTGATTCGACGATGGTGAGGCGCCGCTTCCCGAATCCGGCCAGGCTCAGCGCCTTCAGTAGTGACGCATGAACTTCCGCTCCCACAACCACTTCGATCGGAGGCGCACCGAACATTCCATCTTCCGCTACGTCCCAACCGTTCTTTTTCAGCAACGCGTATCGCGCTGCGGCCAGCGCCGTAAAATTTGCCGTGGTCGCGCAGGTGACCAGCCCGCCTTCGCAGTCTGCCGGCAAATTCAACGCTTCGCAGATCCACCGCAAAACCACATCTTCAAGTTCTGCCGCCACCGGCGACATCACTCTCAGACCCGCGTTCTGGTCCCACGCGCCCGCTAGCCAGTTTGCCGCCATCGCCGCCGGCAGGACTCCACCCACCACGAATCCAAAGTATCTTCTTCCCGTAGTCGCCACCGTAGCAGGCGAACCCAGTTGGTCCAACATTCTCACAACGTCTCGAGGGTCGCTCGGCGTTTCCGGGAGTCCTTCGTGAAACTTCGCCAATGCCGCCACAGCATCTGGAGCAGGCGCAACGCGACGCTCGCCGATTTCTCGAACGTATCGTCGTGCGCGTTCCGCCGCCAGACTCAGAGGGTCATCGCCGACGCTGGGCGAGGTTTCTTGTGTTTGCATTTTCATGAATCGGCCTTCTTAGGCGCAGACTGGCACAGCCGCGCCATTTTGCAGGGGACACGTTAGTAGCGTAACGCGGACAAGAAAAGAGCCGAATTGTCCGGTTTGACCTTATTTTTTCACGGCTTGGTCGGAAGCGATTTTGCCGTCGCGGATGTGGATGATGCGGTGCGCATGTTGCGCAATGTCATTTTCGTGGGTAACCAAAATGATCGTATTGCCCTGGCGATAGAGATTCTCGAATAGCGCCATGATTTCGTCGCCGGTCTTCGAGTCCAGATTTCCCGTGGGCTCGTCCGCCAGCACGATCGAGGGCGAATTCACAAGCGCTCGCGCGATCGCCACGCGCTGCCGCTGTCCGCCGGAGAGCTCATTGGGCTTGTGATTCATGCGGTCCACCAGATCCACGCGTTCGAGGGCCTTCTTCGCGCGTTCCAGCCGCTCCTCGGCCGGAGTGCCGTTGTAAATCAGAGGCAGCTCGACATTGTGCAGGGCCGTGGCGCGCGGCAACAGGTTAAACGTTTGAAACACAAATCCAATCTCTTTGTTCCGTATGTACGCCAGTTCGTCGTCATCGAGGTCGCTGACGAGTCGTCCCGCCAGCCAATATTTTCCGGAGCTTGGCGAATCGAGGCAGCCGATCAAATTCATCAGTGTCGACTTGCCGGAGCCCGACGGGCCCATAATCGCCACGTACTCACCCTTGTGAATCTCCACGTCCAGGCCGCGCAGCGCGTGCACCTGCTCCGCTCCCATCTCGTAGACCTTTGCAAGGTCCTCGGTCTTGATCACGATTCCGGAGCTGACCAAATCCTCGCGATAAGAGTCCGTCGACGTCGTCTCCACCGGCATGCGTTTCTCCTGGCTACTTCGCGCTACGTCAGCTCTGATTCTCTTCCGGCTTCTTTGGAGCGGAATTATCAATTTTCACGTTCGACTCCGGTTTCAACGTGCGCAGGGCCTTGTAGCTTCCCACCACGATCTCGTCACCCTTCTGCAGGCCTTTCGTCACTTCAATATCCGTGATGCCGGTAATCCCGGTCTCCACCGGCCGGAATATCGCCTTCTTGCCGTTGACCACAAACACGCCCTGAACTTCATCTTTCTTGGGATCGCCTGGGGCCGGCGGCGGGGGCGCGGCCAGAGTCACTCCGGATTCCTTCTTCGCGTTCTTTGCCGCCTCTTCCAGATCCTTGCGAGTTCTTACCGCGAGGGCCTGAATCGGAATGGCAATGACGTTTTTCTTCTCCGCGGTCTTGATCTTTGCGGTGGTGGAAAGGCCTGGCCGCACATTTTCCGGCGGATTAGTGAGCGTGACCACAACCTTGAAGTCTTTCGCTTCCTGATTGCTGGCTGTCGACTGTGTCGTCGCCAATCCGGAAGTCCGCAGCACGGCTTGCGAACCGATCTCCGTCACCTTGCCCTTGAAAACTTTTCCAGGAACCGCGTCGATGGTGACGTCCGCGTCCTGCCCCATCTTGACGCTGACGATGTCTGTCTCGTCGACCTTCACTTCCGCCGTCACCACCGACATATCCGAGAGTGTCATGATGAAGCTGCCGTTCGCGTTCTGCATGCCCATTACGACGTAGTCGCCGACGCGCTCCGGTAGATAGCTCACGATTCCATCAATCGGAGATGTATAGGTTGTCTTGTGCAGAATATCCTTCTGGTGCACCAGCACCGCACGGCCCTGTATCACCTGCGATCGCACCTGATCCAGCATGGCTTTGAGGGAGAGTACGTGCGCCCTCGACGAATCCACCTGCGCCACTGCGGCGGCATAGCCTGTCTTCCGTTGATCGAAATCCTGTTTGGGGATCAAACCATCCTTATATAAGCCTTGGCCCCGCTCCCAGTCCAACTTGGCCTTCTCCAGGTTCGCTTGCTGCATCAACAAATCCGCTTCCGCCGCTTTATAACTCGCTTCCGCCGCCTGCACGCCGGACTCTGCCGAATTGACGGCCGCTGACTGCGCCTGCACGTCCGCATTCGCCTGCACATTTTCCTGGAGGAGCAACTTGTCGCCCTTCTTAACGTGATCGCCTTCCTTGACAAATATCTCGGTGATTCTGCCGTATCCTTGCGCGGTCACGTTGGTGTACGTCGTCGGCTTGATTTCCCCGGAAGCCGTCACTTGCGACACCAGCGTTTCCTGCGGTGCCACCTTCGCCGTTTGCACCGTTACCACTCCCTTGTTGGCTTGATTGACGCTGAACAGCACAATACCGCCCAGCACAACCGCGGCGCCCACCCCGATCCCCACCTTCTGCCAGGTCTTCATTGCATTCCTCTTTGCTTATTAAATCGGACAACCCACACAGCTACACGAAGCCTTGTCCCGTCGCTACCTTACATACGTCCGAACACCCTAGAATGTTTCGCCTTGGGGACTAAACCCTTCGCGGTCTGACCCTCGGATGTCGGTCCCAAGGCCAGTCTTACGACGATCGCCGCCGGCGGATCGACCCGCATCCCACCGGCATCAACCAAATCGCAGCGGCTATATTTTAGTTTCAAATGAGCTCAAAAGAAAGGATTCCTCTTTGCTGCCAGGGGATGTCTACGGTCAGGAGGCCTTACGTAGGCGACGGCGTCGTGCGAGCGTTGATCCGAACCCCGCGTGGAGCGCCGGCGAGCGTCGTTCATGTCTCGACTTTGGTGGGTAGAGTGAAGTAAAAACTTGCTCAGCGAGGAGTTGAAGTAGTTGGCGCGGTTCAAAAGGCCGAAGGCCCGCGACTTGAAGGTCAAGCCCCGTTGCCAGGATGAGCTGTAATTCAGGCTGTACGCCATGGTTGTCGCCGGCAACCATGTCCCAAAAACCGCGACGGGATCCGCGGTTTCTCCGCGAATCCCGACCTGCTCGGAGCGTGAGGGAGGCTACGGCGACCATCGAAGCCGGCGCGGCAGTGTCTCGACATCACGTTGCAGACGATAGTCCCGCTCCTTTCAGCGAGTTCATGTCGATCGCAAATCGATAGCGGACGCAGAACGTAAGCTTCGCTATGACTTGCACGATTCTTGCATCCACCGCAGCCGCCGCAAAAGAGTCGTACGGCGAAGAGGGCGGGTCACGGTGGACTGGATTCTGCCCAGCACGGAGCCCGCGTTCGGCCCGACTAGTTCCCAGACTGCAGAAGCAAGCGTTGCGCCACCGAGGCACCGTTGTAAGTTGTTCCGTTTCATCGCGCTCTCACTGCTTCGCACGAACCGTTAGTCTAGCGATTCGACAGCGTGTCTAACGCGTTGACACCGCCGTGCTCACTTACCCTGCCGCGACTTGCGATAGCGACCCGACACGAGGTTCTGCAGCCTTCCGCTTTACCGCCGTTACGATTTATCGGGAGGAGCGCGCGCGTGTCGTGCTTACAAAGGAAGAAGCCCGCCAGAGCGGGCTTCTTGTGGGGCCGAGTTGCGGGGGGAGTTGAACTAAAGAGCGCGCAGGAACTCCACGAGGTCCTTCTTTTCTTGCTGCGTTAGCTTTGTGCCGTCAATCAAGTTGGAGAACTCGACTGCGTCCTCCAACGTCAGCAGACGCTCGTCGTGCATATAGGGCGGGTTGTCTTTAACCCCGCGCAGCGCCATGGTTTTGATCGGCCCGTCCCCGATGGCCATCATGTTGTTGATCATCACCGGCTTGAAGAAGC
>Ga0137415_10002225_pt1 | contig 19325 bp, 16 predicted proteins | sample CZODoug3_1_1_16f_FD_183082 | JGI IMG/M metagenome (GOLD analysis project Ga0137415, IMG submission 183082) | Vadose zone soil fungal communities from Angelo Coast Range Reserve, California, USA - CZODoug3_1_1_16fungal (Hybrid Assembly) | ecosystem: Environmental > Terrestrial > Soil > Vadose...
GCGAATTGCCCATACTTGAACCAATCCTCTTCTGCTGGAGCGGCGGCAAGGACAGCGCCCTCGCGTTGCACACATTGCTCCAGCAAAGCCGCGTGCGTATCGCTGCCTTGCTCACTACCGTGACCGAGGGCTACGACCGCATCAGCATGCATGGCGTTCGCCGCGAACTTCTGCAACAGCAGGCGAAATCTCTCCGCCTGCCGCTGCACGAAGTCTTCATCCCTCCGCAATGTGTCAATCCAATCTACGAAGCCCGCATGGAAGAAGCGTTGCTCTTCTATTTCAAACAAGGTATCCGCCGTGTTGCGTTCGGCGACATCTTCCTCGAAGACCTCCGCCTCTACCGCGAGAAAAATCTCGCCCGAGTCGCGATGCAGGCCCTCTTTCCCATCTGGAAACGCGACCCGCGTGAACTCATCCGCGAATTCCATGCCGCGCAATTTCGCTCCGTCGCCGTCTGTATCGATTCCAGGGTCCTCGATCCAAGCTTCGCCGGCCGTGAACTCGATGCGTCCTTCTTCGACGATCTCCCGCCTGGCGTCGATCCCTGCGGCGAAAACGGCGAATTCCACACCTTTGCCTTCGACGGCCCCATCTTCTCGCGCCCCGTAGATTTCACCCTCGGCGAAGTCGTCCGGCGCGATTCCTTCGTCTTCCGCGATCTATTGCCGGGAAAAGCTCTTAAGGAGGTTTGACTCGAATCATGTTCCAGGAAAAATCGTCCACTCACGTTTTCGCGCTTCGCGCCATTCTCGCCGCTGTAATGATCATTCTCGCCGCCGTGTTGCGCATTGTGCCGCATCCATGGAATTTCACGCCCATCGGCGCCATGGCGCTCTTCTCCGGCGCGATGTTCCGCGATCGCCGCGTCGCCTTTCTCTTTCCACTCATAGCCCTTTTTGCCGGAGATCTCTTCGTCGGCTTCCATCGCCTCATTCCCGTCGTCTACGCCAGCTTCCTTCTCAGCGTGTGCATCGGTACAGGTCTCGCCAATAGACCCGGCATCCTTCGCGTCGGCGGCGCCGTTTTTCTAGGCGCGCTCCAGTTCTTCCTCGTGACCAACTTTGCCGTCTGGCAACTCTTTGGTACCTACCCGCACACCCTCACCGGACTCGCAGCCTGTTACATTGCAGGCTTGCCATTCTTCGGCAATGCAATCGCCGGTGATGCCCTCTACGCCACACTTTTCTTCGGCGCCTTCGCGCTTGCGGAAAAGTTCTTTCCCGCACTAAGTGAACCATCGGGACATCCTGTGCATTGAGGAGTCGCCATGGGCGAATCGTGTATTCCTCGCGTCGGGGTCGGCGTCCTACTGGTAGACGAACTGAATCGCGTGCTTCTCACCTTGCGCAACCGCCCGCCAGAGGCCGGTTGCTGGAGCATCGTGGGCGGCAAACTCGATTTTTTAGAGACTCTGGAAGAATGTGCGGCTCGGGAAGTGCGCGAGGAGGTCGGTGTCGAGGTCTCCATTCAATCTTTACTTTGTGTAACCGATCACCGTCTGCCGCAGGAAAATCAACATTGGGTTTCCCCCGCGTATCTAGCGAAAATACGGGCCGGCAAGGCATTCAACTGTGAGCCGGAGAAGACCGCTGACGTCCAGTGGTTCGAACTGGATCGCCTGCCTCCCAATCTGACCATGACCGCTCGCAACGCCATTCGCGCCTACACCCGGCAACGGCTCCCACCGGGCTGAGACCTGCCGCGGTGATGCTATACTTTTTCTTTCCCTATGACGAAATTCGCCACCGAATCCGCCATGTCTCCCGAACTGCTCGCCAAGTACGAGCCAGTCATCGGCTTGGAAGTCCACGTCCAGCTCCTCACCAAAACCAAGATTTTCTGCGGCTGCTCCACGCGGTTTGGCGATCCTCCGAACTCCAACGTGTGCCCGGTCTGCCTCGGCCTCCCCGGCACGCTCCCCGTTCTCAACAAACGCGCCGTCGAAATGGCTATGCGCGCCGCGCTGGCCATCAATTGCACTGTTCACGAGCACTCACGTTTCGCGCGCAAAAATTATTTCTATCCAGACTTGCCCAAGGGCTACCAGATCTCGCAATACGAATTGCCCCTGGCCACCGGCGGCTGGCTCGAAATCGAAATCCACGGTGAAAAAAAGCGCATCGGCATCACGCGCCTCCATCTCGAAGAAGATGCCGGCAAATCCCTTCACGACGGCTTTCCACATTCCGACGAAAAAACCTATGTCGATTTCAACCGCTGCGGCACCCCGCTCAGTGAAATCGTCTCCGAGCCAGACATGCGCACGCCCAATGAAGCCTACGCCTACCTCACCACCCTCCGCCAGATTTTGCTCTACACAGGCGTCAGCGACGTCAATATGGAAGAAGGTTCGCTCCGCTGCGATGCTAACGTCAGCGTCCGCCGCCGCGGCGCCACCGAATTCGGCACCAAGGTGGAAGTGAAGAACCTCAACTCGTTCCGCTATCTCGCCAAAGCCCTCGAATACGAAATCGAACGCCACATCGGCATCATCGAATCCGGCGGCCGAATCTCCCAGGAAACCCGCCTGTGGAATCAGGCCGCGAATCGCACCGACACCATGCGTTCCAAGGAAAAGGCCCACGACTACCGCTATTTCCCGGAGCCCGATCTCCTGCCCGTCCACGTCAGCCCGGTCTGGCGCGATGGAGTTCTCCGCTCCCTCCCCGAACTCCCTGCCGCCAAGCGCGCTCGTTTTGTTTCCGCCTACGCGATCACGCCATACGACGCAGAAGTCCTCACCGGCTCGCAAGAGCTTGCCGATTATTTCGAATCGGTCGTGAAAGCCGGCGCCCCCGGCAAAGCCGCCGCCAACTGGATGCAAACCGAGCTCCTCCGCCGCCTCAACGACTCCGGCAAGGAAATCACCACGAGCCCGGTCAAGCCTGCCGCGCTCGGTGAACTCGTTACATTCGTTGAAGCCGGTAAAATCACTGCCGCCGTCGCCAAAAAAGTCTTCGCCACAATGTTTGAAACCGGCCGTTCTGCTGCCGAAATCATTGCCGCCGAAGGGCTCGGCGCGCAGGTCGCGGACGACGCCATCGAAAAGGCCGCCCGCGAAGTCATCGAAAAAAATCCCGACAATGTCGCTAAATTCAAATCGGGCAACGAAGGCGTCTTCAAATTTTTCGTCGGTCAGGTAATGAAAGCCACCAAAGGCCAGGCCAATCCGCAAGCGGTCAACGACATCGTCCGCCGCCTGCTTTCCCAGCTTTTGTAGCGGCCGCCTTCCGAGGCGGGCGCATTTTCGGCCACTTGCTCGAACATAGGGTCAGGAGAAAGACCTCATGCTCAAAATCGGCGACAAAGCTCCCGAATTCACCCTCGCCTCCGACGGCGGCAAACAACTCTCGCTTAAGGATTTCAAGGGCCGCCGCGTGCTGCTCTTCTTTTTTCCAAAGGCGAATACCCCCGGTTGAACGGTCGAAGCGTCCGAGTTTCGCGACGCAAAAAAGAAGTTTGACCAGCTCAGTGTCTCCATTCTCGGAGCCAGCGCCGACCCGGTGAAGGCCCTGCAGAAATTCAGCGACAAGTGGAAGCTCAATTTCCCGCTGCTCAGCGATCCCACGCACAAGATGATCGAATCCTACGGCGCGTGGCGCGGGAAAAAATTCATGGGCCGCTTGTTCAAGGGAATTATCCGCAGCAGTTTTCTGATCGGCCCCGACGGCAAAATCGAACAAATCTGGGACCCCGTCAGGGCCAAAGGCCACGCCGCCGAAGTCCTCGCCCACCTCCAGGAATTGAATTGAAATTTGGCAGGGCGAGACTTGTCATCCTGAGCGCATCCGATAAGGATGCGCGAAGGACCTCAACGTAAACGGCGAGAAAATCTCGCGGACGCCCCGCCTAAACTTCCACCCGCAACTCTTCCCCCGACGGCTCAATCATCATGTTGTCAATCAGCCGCGTCTTGCCCAAATACACCGCCAGCGCCGCGTAGCACCGCCGAGTCACCCGCACCACCGGCTCAAAAGTCTCCGCATCCACAATCTCTGCGTAATCCACGCGCGCCCGCGGCTCACTTGCCAACACTTTGCTGACAGCTCTTTGCAGCTCAAGCGAATCTCGTACACCGGAAGCAATCTCGCTCTCCGCGGCACGCAGTGCTCGGTACAACACCGTCGCCGCCTTTCGGTCCTCCCCCTTCAAATACGCATTCCGCGAACTCATCGCCAGCCCGTCCGGCTCGCGCACGATCGGGCACACCACAATCTCCGTATCCATATTCAGATCGCGCACCATCTGCTGCACGATTCGCACCTGCTGCGCATCCTTCCGCCCGAAATACGCGAAGTGTGGCTGCGCAATTTCCAGCAGCTTCAGCACCACCGTGGAAACACCGCGAAAATGTCCCGCGCGCGACCTGCCTTCCAGCCGCTCGCTCAATCCCTCCACATGCACGTACGTCGAAAATCCCGCCGGATAAATTTCCGCCGCCTCCGGCAGAAACAGTCCGTCCACCTTCGCCGCGGTCAGCTTTTCCACGTCCGCTTCCAGCGGCCGCGGATATCGCGACAAATCCTCATTCGCCGCAAATTGTTTGGGATTCAGGAAAATCGAAGCGTACACCGGCGAGCATTCCCGCCTCGCCCTCTCCACCAGCGCCAGGTGCCCCGCGTGCAGCGCCCCCATCGTCGGCACCAGCCCGATGGTCCGTTGCTCCTGCCGCGCCGCCCGCGCCCGCTCTTTCATCCAGGCAACTGTCCGAATGGTCTCCATCCGCGCTAAGCGCCCGCCGCTGCGCTGCGTTCCCGGTAAAAGTGCATCAAGTCCGTCAGCACCGGCCCTGCGCCCAATTGCCGCAAGAGTGTTGTTACCTGCCCTCGGTGGTAAGTCCCATGATTCATAACATGCTGCATCGATTGCCAAACCGGGTTGCGGTATACGCCAAATTTCAGCGTCTTGTATTCCATCACCCGGTTCAAATCATCCTCCGTCAAGGAGCCGACAAATCCAAGCAGTCGCCCCTCGAGCTCCGTCCACCTTTCGCGCAAACTTGCCACATCCTGAAATTCCGCCGCGTCCGGCAGGGAAGCCGGCGACCGCCCCTGAAAGCGCTCCAGCCACACCCATTCCCCTCCGTAAATATGCGCCGCGGTGTCCCGCAAGGAACCGAAACTCGATCCCATCGGGCGTAAGAATTCTTCCGGCTTCACTGCTTCGACCGCTCCCAACATTCTCCGGTTGGCCCACGAATTGAATTCGTACAGCACAAGCATTTCGTTCGGAGTCATGTCCCCGCTCCTTGCAGCGATTTATTGGGCCAACTCTGGAGGCGGCGTGAATCTCGTCTGCGGTCCGTCCGATCAAAAATGGGTTGCTGTTAGCGAGCGACGCGAATTGGTTTTCCGCTCTTGAGCGCGCTCGGAGCGTGATAAGACTCCGCATCCGAAGGAAATGCTCCGCCCTGCACGTCCTCGCAATACTCACGTACGGCCTGCGAAATCACTTCGCCTATATTCGCATACCGCCGCGCAAACTTCGGCGGCTCCTGGAACGTCAGCCCCAGCAGATCGTGCAGCACCAGAATCTGCCCGTCGCAATCGGGGCCCGCGCCGATGCCGATTGTCGGAATACGCACGCTTTTTGTAATCTCCGCAGCCAGTTCGCGCGGAATGCCTTCCAGCACAATCGCGAACGCTCCCGCCGCTTCCACCGCGCGTGCGTCGCGCAGCAACTGCTCCGCGGCTCGCTCGGTTTTCCCCTGCACGCGGTATCCGCCCATCGCGTGGACCGACTGCGGCGTCAGTCCAACGTGGCCCATCACCGGGATCTCCGCTTCCGTCAGCCGCGCAATCACTTCCAGCCGCCGCTCGCCGCCTTCCACTTTCACGGCTTCCGCACCAGCCTCTTTCACGAAGCGCACCGCGTTCTTCAGCGCCTCATTCACGTCGCCCTGGTACGTGCCAAACGGCATGTCCGCCACCACCAGCGCCCGCTGCACGCCACGCCGCACCGCCTTCGTGTGGTGCAGCGACTCCTCCATCGTCAGTGGCAGCGTGCTTTCATACCCCAGCACAACCATCGCCACCGAATCGCCCACCAGCACCACGTCCACCCCGGCCTCGTCCATCAGGCGAGCCGTCGGATAGTCGTACGCCGTCAGGCAGGTGATTTTTTTCTTGTTTGTGGAATCCGCAGCCGTGGACTTCCGCTGCAGCAATTCGGGAACGGTCACTTTCGCACTGTTCCCATTCGGAATGATGCTCATGTCGGCCTCCGGTGCCGTTCCCTAAGTTCGGGATACAGCCCTCGCGCGAACAACCCAACTATAGCAAATTGTGATGCAAGTCACCATAATTTGTGATGCTCGACATTACTTTTCCGTCCCAACCTTTACCATCCGCTGCCCCAGGTTCCACCCGCGCAACCCTATGGTGACTGCTCCCGTCGCCGCCGTTTTCTGGTACTGCACAACAATCTCTTTCTTTTCCCCCGGCAGCAGCGAAACATAGTTATCGCTGTAATATGCCGGCAGCACCCGCGTTTTGCCATCCGCCTCCAATAGCGTCAATTTCAATTCAATCGCCGCCGTGCTTCCCACATTCTCCAGCACAACCTTCACGCGCTGTTCGTCACCGTCGGCAGCCGTTCTCACCATCGTCTTGATCTGTGCCTCTCCCAGCCGGTTCAACTTCCGGTAATCCGCGCTCGTTCCGCCCATCCAGTAAAAATTGTCCGACATCAGTTTTCCGCTCGAATCGCGCAACTCCAATTTCACCAGCGCCACGTTCTCCTTCAAAAATGGCGCCAGGTCCAGCGTGAAAAACTCGGTTGTCCCGGTCGGCGCATCCTTCTTCTCTTCGTGCTCCGCCAGCAGCTTGTTCTCCAGCGAGTAAACGCGCGCATGCGCCGTCAGGCCCGCCTTCGTATCCGGCAGCGAATTGGCCACCTCCACGATGTAATTCGAAGGGTCCAGCTGCACGTGCACCATCTCGCTCGCCTTCTTCACCGCGTAAAACGACGCCTGCGTGTCGTAGTCCGAGCTCAAAATCTGCCACGTCGAACTCGGCCACGCCGGCTGCGTCATCCACAGCATCCGTCCGGTATTCGGCGCCCACAGATGCGCGTTCATCCCCTCGAACACCGCGCGGTGCTGCACGTAGTTGAACATCTGCGCCTTCCGCTCAAAATCCTCCAGGCTCGTCGGCGCCCCAAATTCTTTTTCCATCTCCGCCATGAACGGCGTCATGTCCCCGTTCGAGCTCTGGTGCCAGTCGTGATATGCCCAGTTGTCGCTGATCGGCCACAAATCTTCGCGCGGAATCCACGCCTGCCAGTTCTCCAGCGTCGGAAATGACGGCGTCCCGGTCTCCACGGAAAATCCATGATTCAGGATCGTGAAATACAGTTTTGGATCCACATATTTATACGGCCCGCTGTTCTGCAAATTCACCTGGTTCGAAGTCGGCGTGTAATACCGCGTTCCGTCCAACGTCCGCGTCAACTCCTCCAGCCCCTGGTTAAGGATCGGTTGCGGCACGCCTTCATTTCGCCCGCACCACACTGCAATCGACGGGTGATTCCGGAAACGCGAAATCGTGTCCCGCGCATTTTCCAGGAACAGCGCCGGGTCCTCGGGTTCGATGTTGTAGTTTTGTGTCGAAGCCCAGAAGTCGTTCCACACCAACAACCCGTACTCGTCGGCAAGCTGAAAGAAAACCTCTTCCGTGCTCTGTCCAACCCAGTTCCGGATGATGTTCACGTTCGCGTCGCGGTGAAGCCGGAAATACGGCTCCAGGCGCTCCCGCGACACGCGCTTCAGCATGTCGTCCATTCCCCAACTGCCGCCGCGCGCCGCGATCCGCACGCCGTTCACTTTGATCGTCATGTAGGGCGTCGCCCGCGTATCTTCAAGACGCTTCACCGCGGCCGATTTCTCCGCTCCGGGTTTCAGCGAAGCCACCCACGACTTCCAACTGTCTCTCCACTCCTCCGGAAAAATCGAAGGAAACGGGTCCGGCGACGGCACATTTCGGATGCCCGTGTGCGTCACATCCACAATCTGCTCTTGCTTTGCCCGTGCCGTCGTCGGCGAAAACTCCACGCGTTCCAAATGGCCGGCACTGTCCAGCAGGCTCAGCTCATACGTGAGTTCCCGAATCCCGAACCGCACTTCCTTGGCATCAGATTTCTTGCCGTCTACCGTCACCGCAAGCTTCAGCGTGTACAGCTCTGGCTTTCCATATCCGTTCGGCCACCACAATCGCGGGTGTGCCACTTTCAATTGTGTGAACTCCGAAGAGGCTAACGTCACCGTATTCTTCCCCGGCCCAAGCGAAACCGTCTTCGCCACCTTCACACTGTCAAACGACGCCTCCAATGTCCCGCCCACGATTGCGCCCGTTTCGTTCTCCAGCGGCACCGCTATCTCCACGTCCGCCGAACTGGTCTCCGGCAGCGGCAGCCTCGACACCACCTGCGCGTCGCCAATCCTCACCCCACCCGTCGCCCTCACCGTCACCGGCTGCCAGATTCCCGTGTCGCGATCCCGGATCGATGGAATCCAGTCCCATCCTTCCGTGTCCACAAACGTCGGACCATCCAGGCACATCAATCCGCCATTTTCTCCGGGCCCCGCCTTTATGCTCTGCTCATGAGGAATCCCCGGATGCGGCGGAGGTGAAACGCGCACCGCAAGCACATTCGTTCCTCCAGCTTTCATCGTATCCGTCACGTCAAACACGCCGCGAATAAACGCGCCCTTTATCGCCCCGATCCGTCTCCTATTCAGCCAAACTTCCGCCGCGTAGTTGATTCCCTCAAACGTCAACGTCAGTCGTTGCCCATTCCAATCCGCGGGCGCCGTAAACTCGCTCCGATACCAGTAATCCTGCTTGTTCAAACTTTCCGGAATCGCCACGTTGTTCAGCCCGTAATCGGGATCGGGGTAAACGCCCTGATCGATCATCGTCGTCAGCACCGTTCCCGGCACCGTCGCGTCCCACCAGCCATTCGTCCCAAATCCATTTTGCGAAATCACGTCGCCACTCGCCGAAATCTCCGGAGCAGGCCGCAGCTTCCATCGCCCGGAAATCATCCACTCATTCGGACTCTTCGCTTCGATCCCCAGCTTCGATTCGCTCACCGCTTTTTTCTCCGGCCCCGAAAAAGCCGCCTTCGATCTCGGCATCGTGTCCGGATCCTGCGGCGCGCGGTAACCCGCCTGCCCCTGCGTCTGCACCGGCCACGGCTTCGAGCCCTCTTCATACACGACCGCCGCAAAATTCACCGGATTCCCGTAAATTTCCTTCAATTCCTCGCCAGTCAACGCACGCCGCAACACTGTCAGCCCCGCAATCTTTCCCGCAAAATGCCGGTTCTCCTGCGCGGGAAACTGCGCCGGCGCAATCACCAGCAGCGGACTGATTCTTCCTGCATCCACCTTCCCATTTGCCACCTTTGCGCCATTCGCATAAATCTGAACGTCCTGTCCGTCGAATGTTGCCGCCACGAATTGCCACTTTCCCGGCGCAAGCCCGGCGGTCCCGGAAAAAGTCGCGTCCTTGCCTCCCCAGTAAAATAACTTCGCGCCGTCCACTCCCAGGTAATGCGAGTATTCCTCCCCCGGGTCTCCGACACCCGCGATCAGCACCGCACCCTTCGGCGCCTCATCCATCCGGACCCACGCATACAAACTCCACGGCGAATCGCCTCGCAGCACCGTATCGCCCTTCACCAGATGCTTTTTCAACTCATCTCCGCCCGCTAGAAACGTGCCGTTATATGGCCCGTAGTAGGGAGGGTCGTTCGTGGGAATATAAATCTGGCCATACGTCTGCCCAGCGCAGAAAAGCGCGGCTGCAAGCAATATCACAACAGCAGATTTGGTTTTCATGGTGATCCGATTGTTTTCACCTGAAGACTATGGTTTATTCCCGGAAAATAGTTCCACACTATCGGCATCGTTGGAAGGCATTTCCCTACCCCCGCGGAACGAGGCCTGAGGATTATTGTGCGGAAGATTTCACCGGCGCCTGCGCGCGCCCCTTCCACTGCCCGCCGCGCCCCAGCCAATATCTCACCGCGGAAACCCAGGTCGCATACGTGTAAAAAGCCGCCGCCACCGGCAAGGCTGCCGCCCACAGCGGCGACATCCGGTGAAACCGCACCGTCGGTAAATATGTGATCGCCATCAACGCCCACGCCGCCAGTCCCAGTCGCCAAACCACCGGCCGCGCGCTGAACGTGAAAATCACCGGCAGCAGATACGTCACGAACATTCCCAGCAGCGTCCCTGTCAGCAGCAAACTCGAATAGCCAAGTTGCGTGAACGCGGTCCGCGCAATCAAATCCCGAATCTCCGTGAACGACGTATACGTCCGCAGGCTCACGCTTTTCCGCGTCAACCCCATCCAGATTCCGCGGCCCGTTCGCTTCACCGCCCGCGCCATCGTGCAGTCGTCGATCACTTCGCCTCGAATCGCCGCCAGTCCGCCAATCCCCTCCAGCGCCGCGCGTTTCAGCAAAATGCAACCCCCCGCCGCGCCAGCCGTCTTCCGTCTCCTGCCAGCAGTCCAACTCGGCGGGTAAAGTTTCAGGAAAAAATAAAGGAAGGGCGGAATCAGCAGGCGTTCCGGCAAAGAGTTCACCTGCGCTAGCACCATCAACGAGACTAGGTCCAGGTTGTCTTTCTCCGCGCGCTGCACCAAGCGGCGCAATGTGTCCGGCGCGTGCTCGATATCGGCGTCCGTGAACCAGAAATAATCCGCCTCTTGCGCCGCCGAACTCTCGACACCTTGCTTCATCGCCAGCAGTTTCCCGGTCCAACCGCTTTCCAGCGCCGCCCCCTGCAAAATCAAAACTCGCTCACTGGCTCCCGCTCGTGCAGCCGCCTCTCGCGCCAGCGATCCGGTTCCATCCTCGCTGTGGTCGTCCACCACCGCCACACGCAGTTCGCCGGCATACTCCTGCTTTGCCAGCGATTCCACCGTCCGCGCAATGAACTCCGCCTCGTTGCGCGCCGGAACAACCGCGGCCACGCGCGGCCACCGCTCCAACGATTCCTTCTTCGCAATGTCGTCATCAAACGCGAGAACCTGCCAGAACGCCCCGCGCAAAAAGGTGAGTACAACCCAGATCAGTAAAGAAATGACAGCCAGTATCAGGGCCAATAAATTCACGCCCCATTCTGTCGCAAATCCCAACCCGCCGCCACTCTGCAATCTACGCCAGATCCTCCGCCTTTATGGGCAACCGTCGCACCGGCTTCCCCGTCGCGGCGAAAATCGCATTGCACACCGCCGGCGCAATCGGCGGCGTCCCCGGCTCTCCGATCCCGCCCGGCCCGTCGTTGCTCTCCACGATGTGCACTTCCACCTGCGGCGCCTCGTTCATCCGCACCACGTCGTAATCATTGAAGTTCGCCTGCTCCACGCGGCCGTTGGCGATCGTAATCTCGCCTTTCAGCGCCGCCGTCAGTCCGTAAATAATTCCGCCCTCAATTTGCGCGCGAATCGTCTCCGGATTCACATGCCGGCCGCAATCCACCGCCGCTACCACGCGATGCACCTGCACCGTATGCGCCTTGCGATCAATACTGATTTCCGCCACTTCTGCCACGTAGCTCCCAAACGATTCCACCACCGCGATGCCCCGGTAGCGCCCCGCAGCCACCGGTTTGCTCCATCCCGCCTTTTCCGCCGCCAGTTCCAGCACTCCGCGTTGCCGCGCATCCTTGCTCAACAACCCGCGCCGGAATTCAAACGGATCTTTCCCCGCAGCCTTGGCCATTTCCTCCACGAAACATTCCGCGATGTACCCATTGTGCGAATTTCCCACAGACCGCCAGAATCCCACTGGCACTCCAGGCTCCGTCAGCAAATACTCCACCAGAAAATTCGGCACGTCATATTTCAGCGTCGCGATGCCTTCCGTCGCCGTATCATCCAGGCCGTTCTTTACCGACCCGGGGAAAAACCGCGACATGATCGAGGGGCCCACAATCCGCGACTTCCACGCCACAGGTGCGCCCTTGTCGTCCAGCCCCGCCCACAATTTCACCATCACGGCCGGCCTGTAGTAATCGTGCTGCATATCGTCTTCGCGCGACCACGTCACCTGCACCGGCGCGCCCGCCGCTTTCGAAAGTTCCACCGCCTCGATGATGAAATCAGACTCAGCGCGCCGTCCGAATCCTCCGCCGAGATACGTCGTGTGCACGCGCACTTGTTCAGGTTTCAACCCCGTGATCTTTGCCCCGTTGATCTGCGCAAATGTCTGAAACTGCGTCGGTGCATAAATGTCGCAGCCGTCCGCGCGCACGTCCGCGGTGCAGTTCATCGGCTCCATCGTTGCATGCGCCAGGAACGGCACCTCGTATACGGCCTCCACTTTCTTCGCCGCGCCGGGCATCGCAGCGTCCGCGTCGCCGTCCTTGCGCGCAATCACGCCAGTCTGCTCCATGCGTCCTAGATACAACTTGTGGATCGCATCGCTCGAATTCTTCGCGTTCGCGCCCTCGTCCCAGGTAATCTGCAGCGCGTTCCGGCCTTCCATCGCCGACCACGTGTTGTCGGCCACCACGGCCACGCCGGTCGAAACTTGCACCACGCTCTTCACGCCGCGCACAGCCTTCGCCTTCGTTCCATCAAAACTCTTCACCGTGCCGCCGAACACCGGGCACCGTGCCACCACGGCGTGCATCATCTTTGGCTGGCGCACATCAATCCCAAACGGCGCCACGCCATTTACCTTTATCCGGGAATCGATCCGCTTCGTCGCCTTCCCGACGTACTTGTACTCCTTTGCATCTTTTCGCTTCGGACTTGCCGGCACCGGCAGCTTCGCCGCCTCGTCCACCAGCGCCCCGTACCCGATTCGCTTGCCCGAAGCCGTGTTCACCACCGCGCTGTTTTCCGTGTGGCACGCGCTCGGCTCCACACTCCACCGCTTCGCCGCCGTTGCGATCAGCATCTCTCGCGCCGCGGCTCCCGCTTTCGCCAGCGGCTCCCATGATCCACGAACGCTCGTGCTTCCGCCCGTGCCCTGCAGCCCGAATACCGGATTGAAATACTGCGGAGCGGCCGGAGCGAATTCCGTCTTGATCTTTTTCCAGTCGAGGTCCAACTCGTCCGCCAGAATCATCGTCAGCGCGGTATTGATTCCCTGGCCCATCTCAGACTTGTCGATCAGCAGCGTCGTCGTGTCGTCTGGCGCAATCTGCACCCACGCATTGATCGCCGCCGGATCCTTCGGTGGCGTTCCTGCCATCGCCTCATATTTCCCCGGCAGGTATAGACCAATCACCAATCCGGCTCCGCCCGCCGCGCTCTTTTTCAAGAATTCCCGCCGACCCACCATGTCTATCGTTGGCATTTGCTCTCCTCTTAAGCTAAATCCTGGGGCCGAATCGGCAGCCGGCGCAGACGCTTCCCGGTCGCCGCGAAAATCGCGTTGCACATCGCGGGAGCCATCACCGGCAATCCCGGCTCGCCGATGCCCGTCGGCTCTTCCTTGCTCATCACCACATGGACTTCCGTTTTCGGAGCCTCGTTCATCCGTGGCATCCGATAGTCATTGAAATTCGATTGCTCCACCCGTCCTCCGCTGATCGTGATGGCGTCGTACGAAGCGGCGGACAGCCCGTAAATGGCAGCGCTTTCCACTTGCGCGCGGATGCCCTCTGGATTGATCGGCCGCCCGCAATCCACCGCGTAAACCAGCCGCTCCAGTTTCGCTGCGCCGTTCTTTACGCTGACCTCCGCGACGGCCGCGGTGTAGGAATCAAACGAATAAAACGCCGCAATGCCGCGCCCTTGTCCCTTCGGCAATGGCTTCCCCCAGCCGGCCTTCTCTGCGGCGAGTTGCAAGACGCCTTTCAGCCGCGCAGTGTCCAGCGGTGGTGCCTTCTCAGCGTCGAACAGCGGAATTTTGCGATCCGGGCCAATCAGCTTCAGCCGGAACGCCAGTGGATCTTGCCCGGCCGCAACCGCAAGCTCATCAATAAAGCTTTCCACCACAAACCCGCTGGTCGAATGTTCCACGGAACGCCACCACGCCCGCGGCACGCTCGATTCCGCCAGCGTGTATTCGATGCGGATATTCGGCGTCTGGTACGGAATTGTTGAACCGGTGCCGAATTCGCCCTGCTCTGGTTTTTCCGCGCCGTTCTCCCGCCACTTCGCGGCGATAGATGTGGAAGTCTGAAAATGTTTCCATGCGGCAAGATTCCCGTTCGCATCCAGCGCGCCCTGCATCTTGTGGTAAGAGGCGGGCCGATAAAAATCGTGCTGCATGTCGTCTTCGCGCGTCCACAGAACCATCACGGGTTTCCCCGCGGCCTTGGCCACCTGCGCGGCTTCCATCACGAAATCCGCCTGGTAGCGCCGCCCAAATCCTCCACCCATCAGCGTTGTGTGGACGATCACTTTTTCCGGCGGCAGCTTTGTCGCTTCCGCGATCACGCCTTGCGCCCACTGCGGTGCCTGCGTCGGCACCCATGCTTCCGCCCCGTCGGGCCGGATGTGCACGGTGCAGTTCATCGGCTCCATGCAGGCATGAGCGGCAAAAGGGAATTCGTAAGCGGCTTCGATTGTTTTCGCGCTGGATGCCAGCACAGAATCCGCGTCCCCGTCATTGCGGACAATCTTTCCCGGCTTCGCCGCATTCGCCAGGAACTGTTCGTGAAGCCCAGCGCTCGATTCCTTCGCCGCCGGGCCAAGGTCCCATTTCACTTCCAGCGCATTGCGCCCCTGCATCGCGGCCCACGAATTCACGGCCAGCACGGCAATTCCACCCGTCGTGGAAGCTCCTCGCCCGCTCGTTTCAAAAGCGATCACGTCGCGCACACCGGGCACAGCTTTCGCTTTTGCGGCATCAAACGAAACCACTTTTCCGCCAAACACCGGGCATCGCGCCACAACTGCATACAGCATTCCTGGAACGCGGGAATCAATGCCAAAGGTAGCTGCGCCGGTGGCCTTGTCCCGGACTTCATAGCGCCGGGTATCGTGCCCAACCAATGTGAAATCATTGGAATTCTTCAGCGGAACCGTATTGAAATTCGGAATCGGCAGCCTCGCAGCGGTCTCGACCAGTTCTCCGTACGACAGATATCGTTTCGGATTGCCATGGACCACCTGGCCGTCCACCGCTTTGCAGGTGTCTGCGCCGACTTCCCACTTCTGCGCAGCCGCGGCAATCAGCATTTCGCGCGCCGCTGCACCCGCACGCCGCAAGGGCAACCAGGATCCCGCAACGCTTCCGCTGCCGCCGGTGCCCAAATCATAAATCTTCGGATTGGTCGGCGCCTGCTCCACCTTCACATTCTTCCAATCCACGCAAAGTTCTTCCGCAAGGATCATCGGTAGAGCCGTCATGATCCCCTGGCCCATTTCCGATTTGCCAAGAATCAGCGTCACGCGATTGTCCGGAGTGATGCGAACCCACGCGTCAAAGGGATTTGGAGTTTTCTTCTCCTGATCCGCGGTCTGGCCGGCAAAGACGCGCGTCGACAAACGGAACCCGACGACAAGCGCCGCGCCTCCAGTCACACCCGTCCTTAGAAATTCGCGGCGGGAAAAAGCGGAACTCTTTGCCATAAGACACCCCGGAAAGTTTCGCGAACAGTTCGGTGAAAAAAGGGCTGGAGTGTTGAATTAGGACTTGCCGGTTTGCAGTGAAGCGGCGTGGTGGATGGCTTTGCGGATGCGCTGGTACGTGCCGCAGCGGCAGATGTTCCCGCTCATGGCATCGTCAATATCCGCATCGGTCGGATTTGGTTTCTTCGCCAGCAGCGCCGCCGCGGACATGATCTGCCCGGACTGGCAGTATCCGCATTGCGGCACGTCTTCTTCGATCCAGGCTTTCTGTACCGGATGCGACGCATCCGTCGAGAGCCCCTCAATCGTCGTGATTTTCTTTCCCGCCACGCTCGAAACCGGCGTGATGCAGGAGCGTGTCGCCTCGCCGTTGATGTGCACCGTGCAAGCGCCGCAGAGCGCCATGCCGCAGCCGAACTTCGTGCCTGTCATGTTCAGCGTGTCACGCAGCACCCAGAGGAGCGGCATTTGCGGATCAACATCAACGGTCGTGGATTTTCCATTCAGCGTAAAAGTTGTGCCCATGATCTTCTCCCCCAACTCGTTAAATATCCTACAACACCTCGCCACCGGATGGAAATCACCGAAAATCCGCCAGCGGTGCGGGATTCGGTTTCGGCGGTAATCGTTAAGATGCCTCGACGGTTTGCTTCGAATTGGCTAATTCCTGCCCGACTGCTCAGGTCGCAAATTGCGGCGTAGGTAGACTTTGGCTCGAAACATCATCGTTCTCAGTGTTGGAAGGCGCGTGTTCAGCGTGCGAGCGATTTCGGAGTAGCTCATTTGTTTGTAGTAGAGCAACATCAGTGGAACTTTGTATCTTTCCGGCAGACGAGTTAACTGCTCTCTGACCTGGCGGTGTTTGTCCTTGCGCAGAAGTTGGGAGAGTGGCGAAGGAATCGAACGATCGGGGATACACTCAAAGTCGGTGTCCTCCAGAGAAGAACTCTTCTCGCGCTTTCTTTGCCGCAGCTTGTCAATGCAGTGCCGCCATGCCACCTGCGAGACCCAGGGGCGGAAGGGCAACCTCTCGTCCTTTTGGTGCAAAACCCTGTAAAGCTTCACGAAGACCTCGGCAGCCGCATCTTCGGCGTCTTCCGGCTGTCGAAAAAACCGCCGGCAGATCCCCAATACATACCGATAGTGAGCCGTATAGATTGTGCCCAAAACTTCAGGACAGATTGACCGTGGTTCGTTCAGGGCTGGGCAGAGCGGCGCACCCTCCATGATCATTAAAGCGGATTTTGTTGCCATCACCGGTCCCTTCCTTTGAATTTGGACACACCCATAGCTTCGCGCCCGTACGTTACAGGTTGCCGAGCTCGTCGTTATATTTGTTTAACTATCTGTACTTGTTTCCTCTTTGCTTGCGACTTGCCTCGGTCGCGCGTCGGAACCCTGACGGCGGCGAGGCCTCGAAATCTGCCTGTTGCCCGCGGAAGTGTATTTCGCCACCAGGGCTTCGCGGCGACGGACAACCAAGAGTGTCAAATCATCCTCCGGCGGGCACGCATCGGCAAAGTCGAGCACGGCCCCAAGGGTGGAGAAGAGAACCTGGTTTGCGGTTGCCCCGCCCATTGCTTTCCCTGCGGCCGTCAACCTTTCCATCTCAAACTCTTCGTCCAGGGAATTCCGGCATTCCGTGAGACCGTCGGAATAAGCGAGCAGTAAATCGCCAGGATTCAGACAGACCCTCCCTGAGTCGTATCTCGATTCTTTCAGTGCACCCAGCATCGGGCCGCCTTGTTCGAGTCTTTCCACCGACTTGTTGCGCCGCATAAGCAGTGGAGGTGGCAGGCCGGCGTTGCAGTACACAAGTTCACCGCTCTGTGGATCGAGCCGGGCAAAAAACAGTGCCGCGATCGGCGGCTCGTTCTGATCCCGGCAAAGTTCCTGATTAGCCGCGGCGACCACCTCGGCTGGAGGTAAGTTGGTTCGCGCACAGCGCTGAATCAAATCCATCAAATGGGCTTGCCAGATTCCCGCGGATAAACCTTTGCCGGCGATGTCGCCCACGGTTAGTCCGAGCGTCGAGTCGAGTTTCGTCACCTTGAAAAAATCCCCCGACAGATGGCGCACCGGGAAAATCTCGCCCGCGATTTCGAACTCGCCCCAAACTAATTCGCGTGGGGCGCAAAGCCGTCGTTGGATCTGGGCTGCCTCGTAAATAGCCTGTTGCAGTCTTGCATGCTCGCGGCGCACGCTATCAAGCTCATCTCTCAGCGACCGGGCGCTTTCCGTGAAGCCGGTTGCAGCTGGAGCTGGAACCGGCGCCTGCTTACTCACCTGCCCATCCGCCACACGCCTCGCCTCTGGCCCCGGACGTTGCCGGGGCGCCTTCCGCGTTGCGTTCTGTGTTTCTATGCCTGGCGTGATCATGTTCATTTCATCCTACGAATTTGTAGCCCACTCCATGCACGGTAAGAAAAAATCGCGGCTGGTCCGGAACTGGCTCAAGCTTTTGCCGAATCCTTACGATATGAGCATCCACCGTCCGGGTAGTCGGAAAGTTCTCATACCCCCAAACCTCGTCGAGCAGTCGCTCGCGGCTCAGCGTCTCCCCGGAGTGACACAGAAAATGCTTCAGCAACTCAAATTCCTTGTTGGAAAACTCCACTGGGTTACCGCCACGCGTCACCTGGTAGCTCCGCAAATTCACGTCCACGTCGCCGAAGGTATAGCGGTCCTGCTCTTTAGGAAGTGTCTGTGCCCGCCGTAAAACCGCTTTCACGCGAGCGAGTAATTCCCGGATCGAGAAGGGTTTCGTGACGTAATCATCGGCGCCGAGTTCCAGGCCGACAACCTTGTCTACCTCCTGCCCGCGCGCCGTAAGCATGATGATGGGAATCGATGGGCGTTTGGCCTTCAGCTGTTTGCAGACATCCAGCCCGCTCATGCGCGGCATCATCACGTCGAGGACAATCAAGTCCGGAGATTCCTTCAGCGCCCGTTCGAGTCCCTCGACGCCATCGAGCGCCGTTATCACTTGAAACCCCTCGAACTCGAAGTTATCGCGGAGACCGGCAACCATGTTCGGCTCGTCCTCGACTATCAGAATCTTCACTGGACCCATACCATCTCCCTTAATCCCTTAAGCATGACCGGAACACCGGCTCTCCATAACGCTTATGCAGTTGCGCTTCCCGTTTGCGGGGCGGTAGCGAACGGCAACGCGATCGTGAATTTGCTGCCTTTCTCTGGCTCACTCTCCACCAGGACATCCCCGCCGTGCGCCCGTGCGATGTGCCGCACCAGGGAGAGGCCCAGCCCCGATCCCTTCACGTTGTGTACCAGCGGATCCCCGCAACGGTAAAACTTATCGAAGATTTTTTCCTGCTCGTTGGCCGGGATACCGATGCCACTGTCCCGAACTTCCAGGTTTATGGAACTGTTCGAGCGGTACAGGCTCACACCAATGAACTTCCGGTCCTTGGAATACTTCAGTGCATTGTTCACCAGGTTGAGCAGCGATCGCGCGATCGCCTCGCGATCCACCTTCACCGGCGGGATGTCGGGCGAAATGTTCTCCTCGAATGCAAAACCGTTTTGCTGGATCTGGAACCGGTAGGATTCCAGGGTCGAATGAACCAATTCCCCCAGGTCAGTTTCCTGGAACTCGTATTCCTTCCGTCCGGCCTCGATTCGTGAAAAATCCAGGATGTTGTTGATCAGCGCCGTCAGGCGTTCGCTCTCCTCCCGGATGATTCGAAAATACTCCTGGTATTTCTCCTTCGACGTGAGCCGCCCCAGCTCCAGAGTCTCGGCATACAGCCGGAT
>Ga0137415_10002226_pt1 | contig 19316 bp, 13 predicted proteins | sample CZODoug3_1_1_16f_FD_183082 | JGI IMG/M metagenome (GOLD analysis project Ga0137415, IMG submission 183082) | Vadose zone soil fungal communities from Angelo Coast Range Reserve, California, USA - CZODoug3_1_1_16fungal (Hybrid Assembly) | ecosystem: Environmental > Terrestrial > Soil > Vadose...
ACCGACAGGTCGATGCCGCCGATCAGGATCACCAGCGTCATCCCGACCGACAGGATGCCGATCTCGGAGATCGAGCGGACCACGTTGAACAGGTTCTGCGAGTCCAGGAAAAGCAGCTCGCCGTCCCGGCTCGGGGACCACGCCGCGGCGGCAACAAACACCAACACCAGGCCGAACAGGCTCTGGAACTTGAACAGCATGGCGGCGATCCGTGCGCCGCGGCCCGGGAGCTCCGCGCCCGGCGGTTGGCCGGTAGGCGCGGCCGGCGGTTGGCCGGGCTGCGCGGCCGGCATCGTGCCGGCTGGGGTCGCTGTCTCGGAGATCGCGCCGCCGGGGGTTGCGCCGCCCGGGGTCGCGGCGCCGGGGGTTGCGCCGCCCGGGGTCGCGGCGCCGGGGGTTGCGCCGCCCGGAGTTGCGCCGCCCGGGGTTGCGCCGCCGGCGGCGCGCCCCTCTTCGGTTCTGGTGTGCTCGGTCATCCGGCTGCTCCCAGCGCCGACCGCGGCAGCGCTCCCGGCGCCGACTCCGGTGGGCGCGCGCCCTCGCCCATCGCACCCTCGCCCATCGCCGCCGCGAGCAGCGCGGCCTCGCTGACCCCGGCCGGGTCGAGCTCCCGCACGCTCCGCCCGCCGCGCAGCACGACCACGCGGTCGCAGATGCCGATCAGCTCCGCCGGCTCGGAGGAGGCGAGCAGCACACCCACCCCCTGGCTGGCGATCTCGCCGAGCAGCCGGTAGATCTCGGCCTTCGCGCCGATGTCCACCCCTCGGGTCGGATCGTCGAGCAGCAGCAGGGTCGGCTCGGTGAGCAGGCCGCGGCCGAGCACGACCTTCTGCTGGTTGCCGCCGGACAGCGAGCCGACCGGGCTGCTCATCGAGGCCAGCTTCACGCTGAGCCGATCGGTGGTCCGCCGGGTGAGGGCCTGCTCGGTGGACCGGGACACCACGCCCAGCCTGGCGATCCGGCCGACCACCGACAACACCGTGTTGGCCAGCACGGAGTGGTCCAGCGCCAGCCCGGCGATCCGGCGGTCCTCCGGCACGAACGCGATGCCCAGCCGGAGCGCGTGGCGGGGCCCGGTCGGCCGAACCGGCTGGCCGGCCAGCAACACCCGCCCACTCCAGCGTCCCTTCAGGCCGACGCCGAACAGCGTTTCCAGCAGCTCGGTGCGCCCGGAGCCGAGCAGGCCGGCCAGCCCGACGATCTCGCCCCGGCGCACCCGCAGGCTGATCCCGGCCGGATCGCGCCGGCCGGCGCGCGGGCGCCGGGGAACGACCACCAGGTTCTCCACCCGCAGCAGTTCCTCCACCTCGACCACCGCCCGGTGCTCGCCGGCCCGGAACATCTGGTGCAGCGGCCGGCCGACCATCGCCTCGGAAGCCTGCGTCGCGGTCATCGAGCGGGCGTCGAACTCGGCGACCACCGACCCGTTGCGCAGCACCGTCGCCCGGTCGGCCACCCGGCCGATCTCGTCCATCCGGTGCGAGATGTACACGATGCCGGTGCCCGCCCCGCGCAGCTCGCCGATCACCCCGAACAGCTGCTCGACCTCGTGGCCCGACAGCGCCGAGGTGGGCTCGTCCATGATCAGAATGCGGGCGTCCAGGGAGAGCGCCTTGGCGATGGTGACCAGTTGCTGCTCGCCGGTGCGCAGCTGTTCCACCGGTCGGCGCGGGTCCAGCCGGACTCCGGCGCGGGCCAGCAGTCGGGCGGTGTCCCGGACCATCCGGCGCAGGTCGACGGTGCGCAGCCGGGTACGTGGTTCGCGGCCGAGGAAGACGTTCTCCGCGATGGACAACGCCGGTACCAGGTCCAGTTCCTGGTGGATCATCGCGATGCCGGCGCGCTGCGCCTCCGCCGGGCTGTTCAACGCGACCGGCTGACCGGCGATCCGGATCTCGCCCCGGTAGCCGCTCACCTCACCGGAGAGCACCTTCATCAGGGTGGACTTGCCCGCGCCGTTCTCCCCGAGCAGCGCGTGCACCTCGCCGGGCCGGATGCTGAAGTCGACGTCGCGCACGGCGTGCACCCCACCGTAGGACTTGCTCACGCCGATCATGTCGACCGATGCGCCCGGCTTGCCGTCCATCACACCTCACGCCGATGCAGCCGCTCGAGTCTCCGCTCGATCTCTCGATCGCTGAGGCAGGGCGAGAAAACGATTACTCGGCGAAGTTAGGTCCCGCCCGACCACTGTGTCAAGCGTCACTCGGTCAGGTGGTCCGCACCTGCCGCCCGTGAGGACCGCGCGGTTGCTCTGTGCGGGCGCCTCGGGGCGCCGAGATCGACAGGAGGGCTGCTCGCGGTCCGTGATAACAGCCCTGTTGTCGATCTCGATGAACCTCGCGGCCACGGACGGTGAAGCTGCTCAGGCCGGGCGGACCAGGAGGGCTACCGGGTAGCGGGCGAGCAGGTCGGCCAGGCGCGGGGTCGAGGTGCCCACCGACTCGCCGGTGATCACGTCGGTCCAGTCGTCGGCGCCACCCGGCAGGGCCAGCACGGTGTCCGCCCAGCCCCCGGCGGCGGCCAGCCCGAGTGGCAGCCGGGTGGCCACCGCGACCACTCCGGAGTCACGTGCGAAGGCCACCGCGTGCTCCGCCGCCGGGCCGTCCGCGACCAGCGGGCGGTATCCACTGAACAGCTCGGGCCGGTACCGGCGCAGCCGCAGCGCGGACGTGGTGACCAGCAGCTTTGCCGCACCGGAGGCGTCCACCGGCGGCAGCCACTGCTCGTCCAGCCTGGCCAGCAGCTCGCGCCGGGCGGTGAAGTCGACCGGACGCCGGTTGTCCGGGTCGACCAGCGAGTACTCGAAGCACTCGGTGCCCTGGTAGACGTCCGGCACGCCGGGCCCGGCCACCTGCAGCAGCTTCTGGCCCAGCGAGTTGGACCAGCCGGCCGGGGCGATGCGGGCCACGAACTCCTCGATCGAGGCGACGGTCGCGGCGTCGGCCAGCAGCGACGCGGGCCACTCGGCGATCGCCTTGTCCACCTCGGGCACCGGGTCCACGTGGCTGGTCGCCAGCTTGGCTTCCTTCGCGGCCTTGAGCAGGTAGGCGGCCATCCGGTCGGCCGGGGTGGGCCACGCCCCGACCAGACACTGCCAGGCCAGCAGCTCCAGCGAGCGCTCCGGCAGCGGGTGCGCCGCCGCCCAGCCGCGCATCGCGGTGGCCCACGCGCCGGGCAGCTCGGCGAGCACGGCCAGCCGGGCGCGGACGTCCTCCGACCGCTTGGTGTCGTGGGTGGACAGCGTGGTCATGCTGGCCGGCGTGGCGGCCTCCCGGGCGGCGGCCGCCGCGTGCAGCTCGGCCACCGACACCCCGAACCGGGCCGGCTCGCCGCCCACCTCGTTCAGCGCGACGAGCCGGTTCCACCGGTAGAACGCGGTGTCCTCGACGCCCTTCGCGGTGACCATGCCGGAGGTCTGCTGCACCCGCCGGGCCAGCTCGCCGTCCGGGTCGGCCAGCATCCGCCGGTAGATCTCCTCCACCGGCTCGGTGAGGTCCGGGCGGTTGGTGCGGGCCACCGACACCGCCACCTCCAGCGCGTGGTGCCCCTCCGGCAGGTAGGACCGGTATACCGGGAACGAGCAGAGCAGCTCGGCCACCGCGTCGGCCGCCTTGTCCGGCCCGATCTCGGTGCCGATGCTCGGCCCTGGCGAGCAGGCCTCGGTGCCGATGTTCGGCCCTGGCGAGCAGGCCTCGGCAAGCAGCCGGGCGATCCGGCGCACCTCGGCGACCAGGATGGAGTCGGCGACCTCTCGCCGCGCTCTGCGTTCGACGGTGTGCGCGGCCAGCCGCTCGCCGGTGTGCTCGGCGGCGAACTGGGTGAGCAGCCCGGCGCCGGCCGGGTCCACGAACACCCCGCTGATCTCGCCCAGCGCCTCGTACCCGGTGGTGCCGTCCACCGGCCAGGATGCCGGCAGCGCCTCGCCGACGCCGAGGATCTTCTCCACCAGCAGCCAGCGGTTCGGGCCGATCGCGGCGCGCAGCCGGCGCAGGTAACCACCGGGGTCGGTGAGCCCGTCCGGGTGGTCGACCCGCAGTCCGTCCACGTCCCCGTCGATCACCCAGCGCAGCACCTCCTTGTGCGCCGCCTGGAACACCACCGGATCCTCGACCCGCACCGCCGCCAGTGCGGACACGTCGAAGAACCGCCGGTAGGTCAGCTCGGCGGCGCCCCGCCGCCAGGACACCAGCCGGTAGTGCTGCCGATCGTGCACCTCGCGGGGCGAGCCCTGATCAGCACTGCCGTAGGCCACCGGGAACAGGTGCTCGTAGTAGCGCAACCCCGGGTAGCCCTGTTCATCGCGGACCAGCTCAAGGCGGTCCAGCTCAGCGCCTTCCTCGGCCTCCGACTCGGCACCCAGGATCGGCAGCGGAAGCGGCCCGGCCGCCCAGTCGATGTCGAAGTAGCTCGCGTACCGGGAGTCCTTGCCGTGCACCAGCACGTCGGACCACCACGGGTTGGCGGTGGGCACCGCGACGCCGACGTGGTTGGGCACGATGTCCAGCAGCATGCCCATCCCGGCGGCGCGCAGCGCGGCGGCCAGCGCGCGGCGGCCCTCTTCGCCGCCCCGCTCACCGGAGGCGCGGGTGGGGTCGACCACGTCGTAGCCGTGGGTGGAGCCGGGGGTCGATTCCAGCATCGGCGAGGCGTACAGCGCGCCGATGCCCAGCGCGGACAGGTAGTCGGTCAGCTCGGCGGCCTGCCGGAAGGTGAACCCGGCGTGCAGCTGCAGCCGGTAGGTGGAGGTGGGCACCCGGGAAGGTGTCGTCGGCACGAGCTCACTCCGTCCGCTGCAGCACGAGCAGGGACCGGGACGGCACGTTCAGGGTGCCCCCGGCCGATTGGGTCGGCGGGGTGGCCGCGACCATCCCTGGGGCGTCCGCCAGCGTGACCACCTCGCCCTTCGCGGTGTCCACCACGACCGCCCAGGACTCGCCGTAGTTGGGCCCGGGCAGGGTCACCGGGATGTCGTCGGACGAGGCGTTGAAGCACAGCAGGAACGAGTCGTCGAGCACCCGGTCGCCGCGTTCGTCCACATCCGGGATGCCGTCGCCGTTGAGGAAGACCACGACGCACTGGCCGAACCCGGAGGACCAGTCCCGCCCGATCATCTCCTCACCGGACGGGGTGAACCAGGCGATGTCGTTGAGCTCGTCGCTGTCGGCCGCGCCGCGGACCAGCGAGCGGCCGGAGAAGAACCGGCGCCGGCGGAAGATCGGGTGGGCGGCCCGGACAGCGGCCACCCCGGAGGCGAAGCCGACCAGCCCGGCGTGCTTGTCCGCCAGCTCCCAGTCCATCCAGGACAGCTCGTTGTCCTGGCAGTAGACGTTGTTGTTGCCCTGCTGGGTGCGGCTCAGCTCGTCGCCGTGCAGCAGCATCGGCACACCCTGGCTGACCAGCAGGGTGGCGATGAAGTTGCGCTGCTGGCGGGCGCGCAGCTCCACGACGGCCTGGTCGTCGGTGGGGCCTTCCACGCCGCAGTTCCACGAGCGGTTGTGGCTCTCCCCGTCGTTGCCGTCCTCGCCGTTGGCCTCGTTGTGCTTCTCGTTGTAGGAGACCAGGTCGGCCAGGGTGAACCCGTCGTGCGCGGTCACGAAGTTGATCGACGCGTAGGGCCGGCGGCCGTCGTGCTGGTACAGGTCCGAGGACCCGGTCAGCCGGGAGGCGAACTCGCCCAGGGTGTGTGGTTCGCCACGCCAGAAGTCCCGCACGGTGTCGCGGTACATGCCGTTCCACTCGCTCCACTGCGGTGGGAAGTTGCCCACCTGGTAGCCGCCGGGGCCGACGTCCCAGGGCTCGGCGATGAGCTTCACCTGGCTGATCACCGGGTCCTGCTGGACCAGGTCGAAGAACGCACTCAGCCGGTCCACGTCGTAGAACTCCCTGGCCAGCGTGGAGGCCAGGTCGAATCGGAAGCCGTCCACGTGCATCTCCAGCACCCAGTACCGCAGCGAGTCCATGATCAGCTGGAGGGTGTGCGGGTTGCGCACGTTGAGCGAGTTCCCGGTGCCGGTGTAGTCCATGTAGTACTGCTTGTCGTCCTCCACCAGCCGGTAGTAGGCGGCGTTGTCGATGCCCCGCATGGACAGCGTCGGGCCCATCTGGTTGCCCTCGGCGGTGTGGTTGTAGACCACGTCCAGGATGACCTCGATGTCGGCCTGGTGCAGCGCCCGGACCATCGCCTTGAACTCGCGGACCTGGCCGCCGGGGCGGGTGTCGGCGGCGTACCCGTGGTAGGGCGCCAGGAAGGCGACGGTGTTGTAGCCCCAGTAGTTGGCCAGGCCCTTCTCCTGCAGGTGGTGGTCGTTGAGGAACTCGTGCACCGGCATCAGCTCGACGGCGGTCACGCCCAGCCGCTGCAGGTGCTCGATCATCACCGGGTGAGCCAGCCCCGCGTAGGTGCCGCGCTCCTCCTCGGGGATCTCCGGGTGGGCGATGGTCAGGCCCTTGACGTGCGCCTCGTAGATCAGCGTCTCGTGGTAGGGCGTTTTGGGCGGCCGGTCCGCGCCCCAGTCGAAGTACGGGTTCACCACCACGGACTTGGGCACGTGCAGCGAAGAGTCGTTGTCGTTGCGGGTGTCCGGGGCGGCGAACTGGTAGCCGAACACCGACTCGTCCCAGTTCACCCCGCCGTCGACGGCCTTGGCATACGGGTCGATGAGCAGCTTGTTCGGGTTGCACCGAGCGCCGGCGTCCGGGTCGTAGGGGCCGTACACCCGGTAGCCGTAGCGCTGGCCGGGCTCCACGCTGGGCAGGTAGCCGTGCCAGACGAAGCCGTCGACCTCGCGCAGCCGGACCAGTTCCTCGTTGCCGGCCTCGTCGAACAGGCACAGCTCGACACGGTCGGCGACCTCGGAGAACACCGCGAAGTTGGTGCCCGCGCCGTCATAACTCGCGCCGAGTGGATACGCGCTTCCCGGCCACGGTTGCATTACATCTCCTTGCTGCGGACTCAGCACACCGACCGAGGTCGGCGTCGGGGTACAGGCTATCGGTGGCGCTCTGGGCACCTGACGCGCACGCACTGTGACGTACCCGTTCCTGCCGGGGCACTACTGTTCCGGTGCATTAACGTGCAAATGGGGCCTACGGGGGTGGGGCACCAGGAAGGAAACCAATGGCGACGCTGTTCACCAAGATCATCGACGGCGAGTTGCCCGGTCGGTTCGTCTGGCGGGACGAGGTGTCGGTGGGTTTCCTGTCGATCAACCCGATGGGCGCAGGGCACACCCTCGTGGTGCCCAGGGCCGAGGTCGACCACTGGGTGGACGCGGACGACGCGCTGCTCGGCCACCTGCACCAGGTCAGCCACCGGATCTCCGAGGCGATCATGACGATCTGGCAACCGCCCCGGGTGGCCATGATCATCGCTGGTTTCGAGGTACCGCACCTGCACCTGCACGTCTTCCCGGCCTACCGGCTGGAGGACTTCGACTTCCGCAATGCCGAGGGCAACCCGGACCCGGCCGAGCTGGACAAGAACGCCGACTCGCTGCGCGCCGCGCTGCGCGAGGCCGGGCACGGCGACCAGGTCCCGGCCTAGGAGCGCCGCCGGTGCGCCTGATCCTGGTCCGCCACGCGCTGCCGCACCGGGAGCTTGGCGGTACGGCCGCCGCGAGCGAGGCCGGGGGAGTGAACGGGGCCGGCCCCGGGCTCACCGCGCTGGGCCGCCGGCAGGCCGCCCGGGTCGCCGACGCGCTGGCCGGCGAGCCGCTGGCCGCGCTGTACACCAGCCCGCTGCTGCGCGCCCGGCAGACCGCCGAACCGCTGGCCGCCGCCCGGGGCCTGACACCGGTCCCGGTGCCGGGGCTGGCCGAGTACGACGCCGGGGAGGGGCACTACATCCCGGTGCACGAGATGCCTCAGGCCGACCCGGGTGCCTGGCAGCGGATGCTCGCCGGGCTGCTGCCCGAGCACGTGGACGCGGCGGCCTTCCAGGTCAGGGTGGAGCGGGCGGTCACCGAGATCGCCGAGGCGCACCCGGGCGAGGCGACGGTGGCCTGCTTCGCCCACGCCGGCACCATCAACGTCTACCTGGCCGCGCTGCTCGGACTGGCCCGGCCGCTGACCTTCCCGCTGGACTACACCGGCATCACCCGGGTCACCGTGTCCCGGGGCGGGCGCCGCGCGGTGCGCACCGTCAACGAGATCGCTCATGTGGGGGACCTGCTGAATCCGGCCGCCGCCGATACCGGGGGGTTCGGGGCTGGCGGCGTGCCGATCTCCAGCGATGACTGAGCCGATAGGTCGATTCACCAGTGGCGGTTGCGCATGGCCTGCTCCTCCGTGCGACGGGTCCGGGTGGATGGGTCTCACCAGTGGCGGTTGCGCATGGCCTGCCCCTTTTCTGTTCAGCTGAGTCGAATGAGCCTGGAAATGTCAGTTCCAATGCTTGTTGCGCATAGCACAAACCTCCTTATTCGTTCGTTTCGAGGGTGTGATTCTCGCGTCGTCACCAGTGGCGGTTACGCATCTCGGCGCCCTCCTTTCGGTAAGGTGGGGCTCGCCGTCAGTGGGTCAGTGCCAGTGCTTGTTCCGCACGGGGTTCACCTCCTTCGCCGGTGGACGCGGTGGCCGTGACAGCAACGCTCGAACGGGTTACTCTCACGTCAGGTGATCCTGGGATCACACTGAGTATGGGTCTCGACTGAGCTGGGAGAACACATGGAGGCGGAGTCGTCACCGGCTCGCCGATGGTGGCTCACCCGTTGGGCGGTGTGGGCTCTCCCGGCTCGGATCGTGACGTCCGTCCTTCTGGTGGAACTCACCGCGTTCGGACTGTTCCTGGTGGACATATCGCGCGGCTCGTTCACCCAATCAGCCCTAGTCGGCACCCTCACGCTGAGCGTGCTCGGCGTGCTGCACACCGAGATTGCCGTGGGCCTGGAACGGTTGCGCCGTCGGGTGGCCGACACACCCCATGGCGACCTTAGCTCTGTCTGGACGTTCGCGGGCGCGGTATTGCTGCCGCCGGCGTTGGCCACCGTCGTGGTGTTGGTCATATTCACCCACCAATGGTTCCGGGTGTGGCGCTCCATCCGGGTGCCCGCGTACCGGCACACGTTCAGCACCTCCACCGTCGTACTGGCCTGCCACGCCGCCGCCGCGGTGCTCGGCTATGCCGGCGTGACCGGGCTGACCGGTCTGACCGGGTCGAGCGAATTGCTCATCATGCTCATGGCGGTCCTGGCCTATGCGACGGTGAACACCGGGTTGGTGGCCGCCGCGATCGCCCTGAGCGCCCCCTTGCCCCGGCCCAGCCCGGCGCAGTTGATCGGCCACTGGGACGACAACATGCTGGAGCTGGCCACGCTGTGTCTCGGCGCGCTGGCCGCGTTCGCGCTCAGCAGCAACCCGTGGCTGGTCCCGCTGGTGATGGCCCCGCTGTTGGTGCTGCACCGCGCGGTGCTGGTCCGCCAGCTCGAAGAGGTGGCCAGCACGGACAGCAAGACGGGCCTGCTCAACGCGGCCGCTTGGCACACCCGGGCGGCCAAGGAGCTGCGCAGGGCACAGCGCGCGCACACCAGCGCCGCCGTGCTGATCCTGGACCTGGACCACTTCAAGTCGGTGAACGACGATCACGGCCACCTGGCCGGCGACGAGGTGCTGAGCGCGGTCGCCTCCGCGCTGCGCGCCGAGGTCCGCGAGCACGACCTGGTCGGTCGGTTCGGCGGCGAGGAGTTCGTGGTGCTGCTGCCCGAACTCGGCCGGGAGTTGGACGGCGCCGCCGAGCTGTACACCATCGCCGAGCGGATCCGGCACCGGATTAGCACGCTGTCCGTGGTGGTGTCCACCCCGAACGGCCCGCTGACCATCGCCGGGCTGTCCGTGTCGGTCGGTGGGGCCGCGTTCCCCGACCATGGCGGCGGCCTCGAGCTGGTGCTGGAGGCGGCCGATAGGGCGTTGTACGCGGCCAAGCGGGATGGCCGGAACGCCGTCCGCATCGCCGCGGCCGCGCTACCCCGGCAGCGGGCGCCCGGCCGGCGCTGACCAGCGGCATCCGCTGACCAGCGACACCGTCGCCGCACCGATGCCGCCAGGACCCGCGGGGGTTGACCGCTCATCGTCGGGAGCGCGACGGCGGGCGGCTCGCGGTGCCGAGGGGGGCGCGGATTGGGCGGGGGCAGGCTCGATCGGTGCGCCGAGCGGGCCTCCGGCAGGGGGTAACCCGGGTCGGTGAGCCGCTTGTCGCGCCGGATCGCACGGCAGGCTCGGAACGGGCAACTTCGGGATTGACCCGCGCCGTGGTCCGGTAACTTCCCTCACGGATTAATGACGGCGCGATAACGAAAAGGATACGGGCGCCCCGACGCTCGCCGGACCCCCCGGCCGGACATCCTCTCGCCGTCGATCCGAAAGGTTCGTGGCACGGCGCTCCCCCTCTGGCCGTGATGCGCACCGGGTGCCCCCGCCGCCGGGAGAGATCCTGGCGGCGGGGGCCGGCGGCTCTCCCGTCCCGGCTCTCCCGGTCCCGGTCCTCCGGCTACCCAATGTGTGCTGCCGGAGATGCTCAAGATCAAACGCCGGCTGCGAGGTGTGCAGATCATCAACTGGCGGTCTGTGTGCCTGCGTGAGGGTGGTGTTGTTGGTCGCGGCTGGGGTGATGGGTTCGGCCGGGGTGGTGAAGCTTGCTCAGGGTGGGTTCGGTGGGGTTCGGCGGGTACAGGCTTGTGCGGCCTGGTCAATTCAACGTCAGGGCTGCTATATCAGTGGCGCAAGCCGTGGTGTTACATTAATTCCACGCCACAGCTGTTTGATAAGAGATTGGCCGCCGTGACGTGAAGTAACTGAGACAAGGCCGTAGCCCGCCGGGTCCGCCGAACGATTGCTACCACCCCGGCCGAGCTCGCCACACAAGCCACGACGAACACACCACCTCACACCGGTGGTCTACTTGCGCATCCGGCCCGCCGCGTGCGGGCCGGCCCGCGCCCGGTTCGTGCACCACAGCCGTGCCGGGCCGGGCCCCGCCGCTGGGCATGTGCCAGAGTGTCCGGGGTGGCGCCGTCACTGGGGCGGATGCCGGGTGGAACCGCCGAGATGGGGAGGACCACGTGGGGATCGATCCGAGCAGTGTGGGGGCGACGGCCGGCCCGGACAGTCGGAGCTGGGTCGACCGGGACACCCTGCTCTACGCGATCGGGGTGGGCGCCGGCCTTGACGAGCTCGCGTTCACCACGGAGAACTCGCACGACACCGCGCAGCGGGTGCTGCCCACCTACGGCGTGATCGCCTGCGGCCGGGCCGACGTGCTGGGCAAGATCGGCGACATCAACTGGGGCAAGCTGTTGCACGGCTCGCAGGGTGTCCGGCTGCACAAGCCGCTGCCGCCGGCCGGCGAGCTGGCGGTAACCAGCGAGATCGCCGACATCCAGGACAAGGGCGAGGGCAAGAACGCGATCATCATGGTGGCCACCAAAGGCACCGACCCGGCCACCGGCGAGCTGATCGCGGAGACGTCCGCCACGCTGGTGGTGCGCGGCGCCGGCGGGTTCGGCGGGCAGCCCGGCCAGTCCCCGGCCAAGGTCGCCTTCCCGGACCGCGAGCCGGACAGCCGCACCGCCCAGACCACCCGGGAGGACCAGGCGCTGACCTACCGGCTGTCCGGGGACCGCAATCCGCTGCACAGCGACCCGTGGTTCGCCACCGAACTGGCCGGCTTCCCCCGGCCGATCCTGCACGGGCTGTGCACCTACGGCTTCGCCGGGCGGGCCCTGCTGCACGGGCTGTGCGGCAGCGACCCGGCCCGGTTCCGGTCCATGTCGGCCCGGTTCTCCGCGCCCGTGTTCCCCGGCGAGACGCTGACCACGTCGGCGTGGCGGACGGAGGACGGGTTGGCGGTGTTCCGCACCGAGGCCGGTGGCCCGAACGGGGAGAACCAGCGCGTGGTGCTCACCGACGGCCAGCTCGAGTACGTCGGCTGACCGGGCCGGACCGAGCAGCCGCCCCGCCGGTGAACCAGCCGATCGCGACCCTGATCACCAGCACCGCCAACCCCCGGATCAAGGGGCTGGCCCTGCTGCGCCGCCGCCGGCACCGGGACGAGCGGGGCGAGACGCTGGTGGAAGGCTTCGAGGAGCTCTCCCTGGCGCTCGCCGCCGGCGTCGTCCCGATCACCGTGTACCACTGTGCCGAGCTGGCCCGGCCCGGCGAGCTGGACGGGTTGCGCGCCCGGCCGGGGTTCGCCGAGGCGGAGCTGGTCGAGGTCAGCCGCCCGGTGTTCGACAAGATCGCCTACCGGGAGTCGCCGGACGGCTGGCTGGCCGTGCTGCCCTCGGTGCACACCGAGCTGGCCGAGCTGCGGCTGGGCGCGGACCCGTTGCTGCTGATCTGCGACGGCGTGGAGAAGCCGGGCAACCTGGGCGCCATGCTGCGCACCGCCGACGCCGCCGGGGTGGCCGCCGTGATCGCCACCGACCCCGGCACCGACTGGGCGAACCCGAACGTGGTGCGGGCCAGCAAGGGCGCGGTGTACGCCCTCCCGGTGGTCTCCGCCGGCACCGCCGAGGTGCTGGACTGGCTGGCCGAGCGGGACATCCCGGTGCTCGCCGCGACCCCCGAGGGCGCCGCCGTGTACACCGCACTGGACCTGCGCGGACCGCTGGCCATCGCGGTGGGCGAGGAGAAGCACGGGCTGTCGGCGGCGTGGTTGGCCGCGGCCCGGTGGCGCGCGCTCATCCCGATGGGCGGCCTGGTGGACTCGTTGAACGTGTCCACCTCGGCCGCCGTCCTGCTCTACGAGGCGGTCCGGCAGCGCGGGCTGCCGGACCCGCCGCGGGGTTAGAGCAGCAGGTCCGGCACCTCGAACTCCTTGCCGAGCAGATGGTGGTCCAGGAACGCCATCACCGTCTGGTACCAGAGCGCGGCGTGCTCCGGCTTGAGCACCCAGTGGTTCTCGTCCGGGAAGTACAGGAACCGGTGCGGCTGGGTCTCCGGGTCGTCCTGCCTGGCGAGTAGGTCCCACCACATCCGCAGTGCCTCGCCGATGGGCACCCGGTAGTCCTTGTCGCCGTGGATCACCAGCATCGGCGTGGTGATCTTGTCGACGTGCGTGTGCGGGGTGTTGGCGCGGGCCATCTCCTCGGTCATCTCGGCGGTCCAGTAGTACGCCGCGTCCGTGGTGGGGCCGAACTGGTCCAGCGCCCACAGCGAGGCGTGCGTGACGATCGCGTCGAACCGGTCGGTGTGCCCGGCGATCCAGTTCGCCATGAACCCGCCGAACGAGCCGCCCATCGCGGCGGTACGGCTGGCGTCGATGTCCGGCCGCGCCTCGGCGGCATCGGTCAGCGCGAGCACGTCGGTGTACGGCGTGTCGCCCCAGTCCGGCCAGCCGCGCTGCAGGAACGCCTGCCCGAAGCCGGTGGACAGAGCCGGGTTGGGCAGCAGCACGGCGTAACCCCGGGCGGCCGCCAGCCACGGGTTCCACCGCCAGTGCCAGCCGTTCCAGCTGGTCATCGGGCCGCCGTGCACCCAGACCAGCAGCGGTGCGGGCTCCTCGGCCGCGCCGGCCGGCAGTACCAGCCAGGCGCGCAGTGGGCTGCCGTCCACGGCGGTGGCGGTGACCTCGGTGAGCGTGCCGGGCACGGCCGGTGCCTCGACCGGCGCGGGCAGCGGCTCCGGGTGCTGGTCGGCGGCCAGCGCATCTAACCGGACCGGGGCGGGCGGGGTGTCCACCGCGCCGCGCAGCGCGTACACGTACCGGCCGTCCGGGGACACCACGGGGTCGGTGTAGCCGCCGTTGTCGCCGGTCAACCTGGTGACCGTGCCGAACTCGGGGCCGTACTCGGCGGACACCCGGAACAGCGGCGAGCGGCCGTTCTGGTCCGCCACCACGATCAGCGCGGCGGAGTCCGGCGTCCAGTGCAGGCCGAGCGGCCAGTGGTCCCACTCGGCGGTGAGCTCACGCACCGGCCCGCCGGTCAGCGGCACCAGCACGAGGTCCAGCCGAGGGGCCCGGTCGGCAGCGGAGCGGCGGGTGCGCACGGCCGCCACGGTCTGTCCGTCCGGGCTGATCGTGCCGATGTTGAACTCGAACTCCGGGTCGTCGAGCAGGATGCGGCGGTTGCCGGAGGCCAGGTCGAACGCCACGACGCTGCTCCGGCTGGCCCCGCGCGGCTCGGCGACCTGCCAGTCGGCGATCACCGTGGCGCCGTCCGGGCTGATGTCGACGTGGGTCTCGCGCAGCGCGTTGCCCGGGGCCGGGGTCAGGTCCTGCCACTCCACGTGGTCGCCGGCGCCGGGGAGGCCGCCGACCAGCAGCCGGGCCTGGTCCGGACCCAGATCGTGGTCCCATAGCCGCACCGGGTACCCGGTATGCAGCATGGCGGTGATCTTCTTCTCCCGCCGAGCGGCGCGCCGGGCGTCGTCGTCCGCGCTGGTCACCGCGCCCGGCATGGTCATCGAGGTGACCGCCAGGGCGTCGGCCGCGTTGGCCGCCGCCGGACCGGTGATCCCGCCGGGGCGCTCGCCCACCAGCCGCGCCTCACCGCCGGCGGCGGGCAGTAGCCAGAGCGCGGCCGGGGCGTCCGCCTCGGTCGACGTGGCGTCCTTGGCCGGGGTGGCCTCGTGGTCAGGTCGGGCGGAGACGAAGAGCAGGTCGCCGCAGGCGGTGAAGGCGGGCGACTGCTCACCCTTGGCGCTGTGGGTCAGCCGCCGGGCCGGCCGACGGCCCGCCGGGTCGATCTCCCACAGCGCGCTGACGTAGCCATTCCGCTCGGCGTTCAGCGCGGCGGCGGCGGTGACCAGGCGGGTCCCGTCCGGCGACAGGGTGAGCCCGGAGAGGCGGGGCAGCGCGAGAAAGTCGGACAGCTCGCGGAACGGAGTGTCTCTTGACGTGGCCACCCGTCCTTCTTAGTCGCCGGTGGGCAGGATGGTCTCCCTTGGAGGGTCGCCGTCACCCGGCCGTGCGGCCAGGTGACCAGTGTGAGTGGCGATCGCGCCGACCAGGTGCTCGCCCAGCCAGGCCAGGTCTTCGTCGAGCTGCTCCCCGGTCACGGTGAACCTGCCGCCGGACTCCGAGGCGGCGAAACCGATCATGAAGGTGGACAGCATCCGCTCACCGCGGCGCACTTCGAGCTCGGCGAGGCCGGCATCACGCAGCGTGTCGTAGAGGGCCTCCCGCACCCGCAGCGCCGCCTCGGTGGCCGCCGGACGGCGCAGCAGCAGCGGGAACACCGTGGGGTGCCGCCGGGCGACGGCCCGCAGTGCGGTGGCCATGGCGCCGAGCCGCTCCGCCCAGGGCAGCCCCGGATCTGGCGGTGGCAGCTCCACCAGCAGCCGCTCGACCAGCCCATCCAGCAGCGCGCGCTTGTCGCCCACGTGCCGGTACAGCGCCATGGGGGTGACGCCGAGCCGGTCGGCCACCGCGCGCATGGAGACGGCGTCGAGCCCGCGCTGGTCGGCCAGCCGCAGGGTCTCGGCGAGCACCATCGCGCGATCCAGCCGCGCCGGTCGAGGCATGGGAGCACGCTAGCACCGGGTAAGTATCTAGTGTATATATACAGTGTAGATTAATTCGGCCGAGTCGATGGGAGTGCGCCATGCGGGTGCTGTTGAGTGACGGATCGGGGCTGACCTCGCGGCAGTGCGCCGGGCTGCTCGGCGCGGCGGGCCACCGGGTCGGTGTGCTGGCCCCAGGCTCGGCGCCGCTGGCCCATGCCACCCGGTACGTGCGGCGGGTACACCGGGTCCCCCGGTACGGGGTTGACCCGCTGGCCTGGGCGGACGCCGCGCTCGCGGTGCTGGACGAGGGCGGTTACGACGTCCTGCTGCCCACCCAGGAGCAGGTTGCCGTGCTCTCCCTGCTGGCCGGCGAGGTGGCGGCCCGGGGCGTGTGTACCGCCGTGCCGCCGTTCCCGGCGCTGGCCCGGACGTTGGACAAGCTCGCCGCCGACCGGCTGCTCGCCGAGCTGGAGATCCCGCGGCCCGCGGGCACGGTCGCGGCGACGCCCGACGAGCTGCGCGCCGCCGAGCCGCCGGTGTACGTCAAGGCCGCGGTCGGCACCGCGTCCACCGGGGTGCACCTGGCCGCCGACCGTGCCGCGTTGGAGCGGCTGGCCGACCGGTTCGGCGAGCTGGACCCCGGTGGGTTCGGCGGGGTGCTCGTGCAGCGTCCGGTCGCCGGGACGCTGCTCATGGTGCAGGCGGTGTTCGACCGGGGGCGGCTGGTCGCGGCGCACGCCAACTCGCGGGACCGGGCCGGCGTGGGCAACGGGGCCACCCACAAGACCAGTCGGCGGGTCGCGCCGGTGCGCCCGTTGCTGGAACGGCTCGGCACCGGGCTGGGCTGGCACGGCGGGCTCGCCCTGGATGTCATCGACTCGGCCGACGGCCCGGTGGTGATCGACGTCAACCCCCGGCTGGTCGAGCCCGGCAACGCGGCCGCCGCGGGGCTGGACCTGGTCGGCGCCTACCTCGACGTGGCGGTTGCCGGGGCGGCGCCTGCCGAGGTGGCCGCGGCTGGCGGGGTGGCCGCGGCTGGCGGGGCGACGGGTGGCGGGTCGGTGCCTGTCCAGGTGGCCACGGGTGGCGGGGCGACGGGCGGCGGTGCGGCACGCGGTGCGGCGCGCGGTGCGGCGCGGGGGGCGGCACGCGGTGCGGAGCGCGGTGCGGTGGCCGCCGGCCGCGGCCCAGCGGTGCGCGCGGACGGGCGGCCCGGGGTGCGGACACACCAGTACCTGCTCACGTTGCTCTCCGCGGTGGGTCGCCGGGCGGTGCTGGCCGAGGCCAGCGCGGCGCTGACCGGCCGGGGCGCGTACCGGGGGAGTGTGGAGGAGCTGACGCCGGCGCGGCGGGACCCGGCGGCCGGGATGCTGATGGCGGCGCTGACGGCGGCGCTGCTGGTGCGCCCGGGCCTCCGGGAGGAGCTGGTGGGCGGGGCGGTCGGCGGTTATGCGCTGGGTCCGCACGGCTGGCGGCGCCTGCTCGAGCACGCCGGCCGAGCCGACTGAGCCGACTGAGCCGACTGAGCTGGCTGGGCGGGTCGGACTGATCGGTAACGACGGACCCGGCCACCTCTAGACCCGGGGGGCGTCGCTCGAGGCGCCCAGCAGGGGCAGCGCGACCGCGGTCACCAGCAGTGCCGACGCGGCAGCGGCGAACGCCGCGGCGGGGTGCACGTGGTAGAAGGGCAGCCAGGCGACGGGGGCGAGTGCGGAGCCGCTGAACCGGAACGCCGACACGGCCGACAGGGCGCCGCCCCGGTTGTCCGGTACGGCGTGCACGGTGAGGCTCTGCAGCGCCACGTTGACCATCGAGGAGCCCACCCCGGCGGCCGTCCAGCACAGCGTCAGCGCCAGCACCGAGCCGGTCCAGCCGACGCTCGCCACGAACGCCGCCGTGACCAGCGCGGCGGTCGCGCCGCACCACCGAGCACTGGCGCGTTCCAGCAGCCGGCCCCACACCGCGCCCAGCAGCAGGCCGGCCAGCCCGAAGCCGAGCAGCACCAGACCGGTGAGGTCCGGGCGCAGCCGCAGGTTGTCCTCGGCGTGCAGGGCGACCAGGAACGGCAGCGACGCGGCGCCCAGGTAGGAGGTCAGCGCGGCGGCGGAGAGCAGCGCCATCCGGCCGCTGAGCAGCGGGCGGAAGCGCGGGGCCGCCACGCCCCGGGACTCGCCGGGTCGGGGCTCGCCGGGTCGGGGCGCTCCGGGCCGCCGGGGCTCGCCGGGCGGCGGGGCGATGGCGAGCAGCCCGGCCAGCGCCGCCACCGCGATGAAGCCCCAACGCCAGGAGGTGGCCCCGGCGATGCCGCCGACCAGCGGGGCGAACGACTGCCCGCCGGCCTGGCAGCTGGCGTAGATGCCCACCGACCGGCTCAGCTTGTCGCGGCCAACCATGTCTGCCAGCCCGGCGAGCAGTAGCGGCGAGATGAACGCATTGGCGAAGCCCTGCAGCCCGCGCATCGCGAGGAATACGCCGATGCTCGGGGCCAGTCCGCAGACCACCGACACGACCAGGTACGCGAGGTAGGCGACCCGCACCGTGCGCCGCCGCCCCCACCGTTCGCCGAGCGTGCCGGAGACCAGCTGAACCAGGGCGAACGGGACGAAGAAGACGGTCAGCGACAGCGCCACCGCGTCCGCCGAGACCCCCAGCGACCGCCCCACCTGCGGCAGCATCGGCGCCACCACGCCACCGCCGAGCGGGCCCAGCGCCGCCCCGACGTAGACCGCGCTGACCCGCGCCCGGCGCAGCGTGTCCCCGCCCACGCCGTGCCGATCACCCGGATTTCCGGAGGGCTCGATCACCCGCCGCGGCCGTGCGCCACCGCCCAGGCCCGGGTGGAGCGGGCCAGCCGGACGGCGGCGAGGGTGATGCCGGCCAGGATCGCCGCCGCCAGCAGGAGGGGCAGCGCGGGGTCGGCGTACCGGGCGATCACGCCGCCGACCAGCGCACCGAGCGCCAGGGACAGCACCGAGACCAGCCGGGTGCCGACGCGCCCGTCCTTGCCGCCGCCGAGCCGCCCGTCGGTGGCCGTGCCGATGATCGTGGTGGTCATCACCAGCGTCGTCAGGTCTGGCACCCCAAGCCGGCGAACCAGCCCGCCCTGCCCGCCCATGGCCAGCGCGGTGAGCACGATCAGCAGATAACCCCAGCCCCCGGTGAACGGGTTCGCGACCAGCTCCGCACAGCCGAAGGCCGTCGCCAGCAGTACGGTCTCCACGGCACAGAGCACCAGCACCTGCCGGCCCCGGTGCGCCCCCACGCGGCGGCCCAGGCGCGCCGCCCCGACCGCACCGACCACGAACGCCAGCAGCGACACCACGGACGCAGGCAGCGAGAACTCGGGTGCGCCGGCCAGCGAAACCGCGATGAAGATGACGTTCCCGGTCATGTTCGCCACGAACACATGGCCGAGCACCAGGTAGCTGAACGCGTCCACCACACCGGTCGCCACGGTCAGGGCGACCAGCACCGAGGGCAGCGGGCCGTGCGGGCCGTCCCGCTCGGGGACCAGGGTGCGCCAGGCGTCGCGCAGCGGGCGGGGCACGGTGAGCATCAACTGGCCGGCGGCGCGGTGGACTCGCGGACAATCAGCTCCACCGGCTCGGCGACCACCTCGGCGATGGTCTCCTCGGGGCCGCGCTTGGCCAGTAGCTCCAGGGCGCGTCGACCCAGCTCCTCCAGCGGCATCCGGACGGTGGTCAGCGCCGGCACCAGGTGACTGGCCAGCGGCATGTCGTGCACCGCCACCACTGACAGGTCGCGCGGCACCGACAGCCCCGCGGCGTGCGCGGCGTGCAGCGCGCCGACCGCCGAGGCGACATTGGCGACGAAGACGGCGGTGGGCGGGGTCGGCGCGGACAGCAGCCGGC
>Ga0137415_10002227_pt1 | contig 19306 bp, 22 predicted proteins | sample CZODoug3_1_1_16f_FD_183082 | JGI IMG/M metagenome (GOLD analysis project Ga0137415, IMG submission 183082) | Vadose zone soil fungal communities from Angelo Coast Range Reserve, California, USA - CZODoug3_1_1_16fungal (Hybrid Assembly) | ecosystem: Environmental > Terrestrial > Soil > Vadose...
TTGCCGGCTTCGGTTGGACCGGGGCCCATGCGCCCGGCGCCACCGCGGGTGGGCTGACGCCGGCGCTTGCCGGCTTCATTCCAATCCCTCACGGCGGTAGTAGTCGGTGAACCACATCGGGTCGGCGCGAAACTCGACTCGACCGTCGGGACGGATACGGGCCGTGGCCCGGCGTGAGGACAAACAGAAGCTGTGGAGCCCGACCGGCATACCGCCGGTGTGCGAGTACGCGACTTCCACGTGCGTGGCGACGACGAGCGACGTGCCCGCGAATCCCATCGCGCCGATCCCGATGTAGTTGCCGAGCGCGGTCAGCTCGTCCTCGAGCGCGGCGATCGCCGGATCGGGGTTCCGGCTGCCGACGGCCCGCAGACACGCCGCTTCCTTCCCCAGGCGCACGCACGTGTCCTTCGCCCCGCCGATGCCGAGGCCGACGATCGCGGGCTGGCACGCCAGGCCGCGCTTGCCGAACTGGACGAGCGTGTCGACGAAGAACCGCTTGATACCGCCGACTCCATCCGCGGGAAAGAGCATCCGGTAGTCGCTGCCGAAGAGCCCGCCCTTGTGAACGGTCGTGATGTCGATCCAGTCGCCGCCGGGCTCGAACGCGTAGGTGATCTCCGGTGCATGGATGCCGACGTTATTGTCGTGGTCCACGCGGGTCAGGGGATGGACGCGGTTGGGCCGGAGCGGGATCGACGCGGTCGCGTCGGCGGTCGCTCGGCGCAGCGCGCGCTCGAGGGCCACGAAGCCACCTTCGACCAGCGCCTCGTTGCCGACCCGGACGTAGTAGCGCGGCAACCCGGTGTCGGCGCACATGGGACGGCGCTCCTCGGTCGCGATGTCCCAGTTGCGGTCCATCTCGGTGAGCACGAAGCGAGCGATCCGGTTTTGCTCGCGGTCGCGGGCCTTCCGGACACCCTCGCGATAGTCGGCGGGGATGTCGATGGCCGCCCGCGCCATCAGCTCGCGCGCGGTGTCCTCGATGAGCTTGATCGAGATCGGGCTGGGCATGTCGGCTTGCGGCTAGCTTATTACACCGACGGCGCCTTCGCGCGCGTGACCCCGAGTCGGTCAGACGCCAGTCCCCAGGCGGAATAGGCCGCCAGGAGCCCACCGCCCCCCAGCGCCACGAACGCCCATCCCCAGGTCGTCGGCGACGGGCCCGGAACGTTCGTCAGGTCGAGGATCCGCCCGAACACGATGGGCGCGACGGCGCCGGCGCCGAAACCGAGGAACGATCGAAGCGCGAGGGCGGCGCCGAGGTAGGGAGCGCCCACGGTCTCGGTGAGCGCCGTCGACAGCACGGGCGAGTCGCCGAGCGCGGTGAAGCCGTAGAGCGCCCCGACGGCGAAGACGACGGCGATCGGCGCGGTGACGAGCCAGCCGAATACGAGCGAGCACGCCGCGCTCGTGGCGGCGAGACCGAAGAGGACGACCTTACGTCCGAGCCGGTCCGAGAGCCGGCCCATCGAGAATGAGGCGACGAGCCCCGTCAGATGGAAGGCGGCCGAGAGGTACGCGGCCAGCTCGACCGCGCGAATCGCTTCGGCGCCGGTGGCGGCGAAGACGGCGGCGACGAACGCCGGCGTCCACGCCCACATCCCCAGAAGCTCCCAGGAATGAAACGTGTAGCCCACGATCAGCCGCATCGCGGGACGGTTCCTCAACACGGCGCCGCCGAAGCGCACGCCGGCACGCGGGGGGTGAACGAGGTTCGGCGTCGAGCGCAGCGCGAACCACAGGACGACGACACCCACGACCGGACCACCGGCGCTCACCAGAAAGGCCGTCTCGTATCCGCCCCACGCGAGCGAAGGTGCCGAGAGGAACAGCGACAGCGCGTACCCCGCCGATGAGCTGGCGATCAGCCAGCCGACCGCGGCGCCGCGCCGCTCGGGCGGATAACGATCGGCGATCAACATGATCGCCGTCGTGTAGGTTCCGCCCTGAGAGAGCGCCATGAGCGTGCACAGCACGAGGCCGGTCACGTAGGAGCGCGCCCAGAGTCCGAAGGCGATCGCGGTGACCGCGCTGAGCCAGGCCGAGCCGAGGAAGACGCGACGCGCCCCGACGCGATCGGCCAGCGCGGAAAAGGCGACGAGCGAGACGGCGTAGCCCAGCTGGAAGCCCGTCGAGATGGACCCGGCGGCGGTCGCCGACATCTCCCATTGTGTCCGGAGCACCGGCAGCACCGCGGCGTACGTCATGAACACCGACGTCATGCAGGTCCGCGCGATGCACACGGCGAGCAGCCAGCCGTCGAGCCTCACGGAGGACCGAAGGCGTGCGCGATGAATTCGGAGAATCGCGCCTCGAGCTCGGCCACCACCGCGTCGGCGACCTCCGCGGCGCTCCCGGTGCGCTCCTGCGCCTCACCGCGAGACCACAGATCCAGATAGGCGTCCTGGCCCTGGAGCCCGAGCCGCACCGCGACGGAGTCGATGAGCTGCTGGAAGCGATCGCTCAGTGGGCGGGTGACGGTCTCCGCCGCGTCTCGCGCCTCGACCATCGCCGGCACGTTCTTCCAGGCGATGATCTGATAGCTCGCCATCTACCGCCGCGGGCGCAGACTATACCCCGCCCATGAACTGAGCGAGAAGGGTGATCCGATCTCCCGGGCGAAGCGGCGAATCGAGATCGTGCTCGATGCCGAGCACCGCATCGTTGACGAGGACCTCGATGTGCTCACCGAGCTCCTTGCCGTGCCAGAGGGCCTGATGGAGCTCGGGAAATTTCGCGGAGAGTCCGGTCAGCACGCTGCGAACCGTCGAGCCCTGCGTCAACGGCTCCTCCAGGACGCGTCGGCCCGATCCGTCGCCGCCGACGAACCTGGTGACCCACGAGGCGATCTCCACCGGCAGGGTCAGAGTCTTCACGTTTCGAAATCTAACAGATTGGGACGGCGGGTCAACGACCCGGGCGGGGCGACTACGACCCGGAGGAGCGACGAGCACGCTGCGACGGCGACTCGTTCAGGAACTCGTCGCGCTTGGTCTTGAGCCGACGCACGAGCTCATCGTAGGAGCTCGACCGGACGATGCGGTCGAATTGCGAGCGATAGTTGGCCACGAGGCTGACATTCTCGATGAGGATGTCGTAGATCAGCCAGCGGTCGCCCCGAAGGTTCATCCGCGACTCGACGGCCACCTCATTGCCGTTCCTGGTCACGATGCGGGCGCGGACCGAAGCCAGGCTCCCGTCGATCGACTCGCTGAGATACCGGATCCGCTCCCCACCGTACTCGTCCATCCGCGCGATATAGGTCCGCTCCAGCAGGTCCGCGAAGAGCTGGGTGAACTCCTCACGCTCGGCCGGCGTGCGGGCCTGCCAGTGGCGAGCCAGGACTCTCTGCGCGGTCTCCGCGACGTCGAAGGCCTCGTGCGCGATCTTGCGCACCGCGGCCCGCCGATCCTGACGAGCCAATGCCGGGTCGTCGAGGACCTTGACCACCTGGTCGGTGTATTCGCGGAGCTGATCGGTGGGACCGGCCCACGCGGGGGAGCCGGCCAGCAGCACGAGCGCGACGGCGGCGGTCGTCAGTATCCTGGCCATGCCCAGAGTATACGGCGCGGGTCCGGTAACACCGAATATCGGTCGGCCCGACCCCGAGTGTGCCCCGAGGCTCAGGGGGTCAGCACGGGGGCGGGCACGCGAACCCTGAGATCCCGACAGACGAGCCATGCGCCGGAAAACGTGAGGATCGCCGCGACGAGATAGACCGCGTGAATGCCGAAGAAGTGGATCACCAGCCCGCCGACGAGGGGTCCGGCGACGCCGCGAACGCCCGCGAGCGTCGCGCCGATGGCGACGTACTGGGTCGTGCGCTGGGGCCCGGCGACGTCGATGACGGCCATCATCCAGACGAGCTCGAGGCCGACCGCCAGGAGCGAGTCGGTGACGGCGCTGGCGACCAGCACCCAGGGGCTCCAGGCGACGTAGTAGATCAAGGGCGTCATCGCGCCGACCAGGTACATCACGCGGAGCGCTTCGAGGCTCGACTTGCGGTCGACGAGCCATCCCCAGTAGGCGCTCCCGACGAGGGTCGCGACCGCGGCCACCGAGGCGCACACGCCGACTTGCGAAGCGCTCACCCGGAGCACGTCGACGAGCAACAGCGGGTGCGCCGGCGTCTGGATCCAGCAGCCGAACCCGAATAGAAACGACGCGACCAGGAGCCGCCGGAAGGCGTGATCGTCGCGCACCGTCAGCCACGCCTCTCGAAGGCCGGCCCGCGCCTGACCGCAATCGGTCTCCGGCTCGGGCACCGCGAGACGCCGGAGGCGCAGGCACGCGGCCATGCCGAGCAGCGCGGCGGCGACGAAGATCCAACGGTAGCCGATCCGATCGAAAAGCTGACCCGCCGCGAGCGCCAGCCCGATACCCAGCACCGCGCCGGCCATCCGGACCAAGCCGAGGGCGCGACCGCGCTGGGCTCGAGGGTAGACTCGCTCGACGACCGCCGCGTGGGCGGGAGCGACGGCGGCGCCGAAGAAGTCCCGCGCGATCACGAGGCCGACGAACGACCAGGCCGAGCTGACGAATGGGACCAGCAGGAACACGCCTCGGGCGAGGAAGGCGGGCCAGACGAGATATGGCAGTGGGGGCCGCCCGTGGCAGGCCTTCGCCCACAAGAGCGACAGAAGCAGGCACCCGCCCCCTGCGGAGGACATCACGGCGAGCTGAAGCGGCGTGGCGCCCAGCTCGCGCCGGAGAATCAGCCCGATGAACGGACCGGTCAGCCCCGCGAAGACCGTGAACAGGAGCGTCGCCGAGATGTCGATCCTGAGAGCGCGCTGAATCTCAGGGCTGAACCGCGATCCGATCATCTCCGTCTTTCGGGTTTGACTGGGTGGCGGGGCCCAACCCGTGGCCCTCGCTCTCGCCCCAGCAACGATTATGTCTCATCCCTCGGCGCCGACCTCGCTTCCCGGTGATGCTCGCTAACCCTGCGTCGCACCGACGATCCGGGTCGGCTACAATCGGCCTCATGACTCCCCTTTCCGCCGCCGACCCGCACCCCAGAAAACGCGTCAGAGTCCTCGAAACGGAGATGGCGTACGTCGACGCCGGCGCGGGAGACCCCATCGTCTTCCTGCACGGCAACCCGACATCGTCCTACCTCTGGCGCAACATCATCCCTCACGTCGCTGGACCGCGGCGTTGCCTGGCCCCTGACCTGATCGGCATGGGCGACTCGGGCAAGTCGTCGAGCGGTACCTATCGGTTCGTGGACCACGCGCGCTATCTCGACGCCTGGTTCGACGCGCTCGGACTCACGCGCAACGTCGTGCTCGTCGTTCACGACTGGGGCTCGGCGCTCGGGTTCCACTGGGCGCGACGGCATCCCGACCGCGTCACGGGCGTCGCCTACATGGAGGCGATCGTCCGGCCGGTGACCTGGCAGGAGTGGCCCGAGGCAGCACGCAAGATCTTTCAGGCGATGCGCTCGCCGGGCGGAGAGGACATGGTGCTGCAGAAGAACGTCTTCGTCGAGCGGATCCTACCGGCAAGCGTCATTCGCGGCCTCACCTCCGAGGAAATGGAGCGCTACCGGGCGCCGTATCGCCAGGCCGGCGAGTCACGCCGACCCACTCTCACGTGGCCGCGGGAGATCCCGGTGGACGGTGAGCCCGCCGACGTGGTTCAGATCGTCCGAGAGTATGGCGACTGGCTTGCGAAGAGCCCGGTGCCGAAGCTCTTCGTCAACGCGGATCCCGGATCGATCCTCGTCGGTCCCCAGCGGGACTTTTGCCGCAGCTGGCCAAACCAGCAAGAGGTCACGGTGAGGGGCAACCACTTCCTGCAGGAGGACTCCCCGGACGAGATCGGCCGGGCACTCGCTGCGTTCGTTCGCCGGGGCTGAGCAGGCGGGGACGCGCCCGGATCACTCCGGACGCGCCCCGAGATTCAGGTGCGGAACTAGTCTTCCTTGGTAACCAGCAGCTTCACGGTCACCTTGCGCTTCTCGGCGTTCGGCGTTCCCTTCTCTGCGATGGGGCCGAGACCGATCAGGTGGATCCGCGGGAGCTCGATGCCCTTCTCGACCAGGAAGCGGCGAACCGACTCGACGCGACGCTGGCTCAACCCGACGTTGTAGGGATACGACCCGACCGGGTCCGCGTATCCCTGGAGATCGACCGTCAGGTTTGGATTCTCCTTCATCTCCTTGATGATGGAGACCAGCGTGGTCTGCGCGTTGTCGTTCAGGTCCCATTTGTCGAACCCGAACAGGACCTGGTAGTTTTCTACCTGGTTCCGGACGTTGCGGTTCGACCACAGCCGGGTCAGCCGGCTGTTCGTATCATCGGCCTTGCTGTAGGCGCTCTCGGCCCGCTCCTTCGTTTGAGTGAGCGTGCCCTCCGTGCTCTTCAGCCGGGTATCGACGCCCTCCACCCGCTGCTCGACGCGCTGGCTCTCGTCGGCCATCTTCTTGTCGACCCCGGTGAACTTCTGGTCGATCTCGACTTCCTTCTTGCCGACGAACTCGGTCACCCACTTCTTGGTGGCGCAACCGCTGACGAGCATCAGCGCAGCAGGTAGCACCACCCCAACCATCACAGCCTGTCGCATAGCCGCCTCCTCATTAATGCCCAGACCGATAGTGGTCGGGCTTACGGCGACACCGATGCAACCGGGTCGCCAGGTTTTGGACGCGAGTGTTTCTGCGGGAAAGCTGCGAACCCGTGCGTCCACGGTGTCCAGCTTCACGACACACCGGAGTCAGCCGGCTGACGGCCACATCGGGTCCGATGGCCACATCGGTTCCGACGGTCACGTCAGTTCAGGCGACCGCGCAGCGAATGGAGCGCCCGCTGCAGTTCCGCGTCGCCGGGAGCCAGGCGCACGGCGCCTTCGAACTCACGCAACGCGTCCCACCACCTGCCCTGTTTTACATGGATCCGCGCGAGATTCATGTAGGGGAACTGACGCGGCTCGTAGCGTTTGGCCAGTTTCGCCCGCTCGAGCCAGGGCACGGCTTCCTCGAGCTGGCCCTGCTGCATCAGGTAACACCCTATGTCGTTGTAAGGGTTTCCGAAGTCCGGATCGACTTCAATGGCCCGCAGGCACTCCTGTCGAGCCTCGTCGAGGCGGCCCTGGAAGCTATAGGTCCACCCGAGGAACGTGTGGGCTTCGGCTGTCGGGCAGACTTCGATCGAGCGCCGATAGAGCTCGATCGCGCGGTCGAGCTCGCCCTGCATCTGGCGGCGGTAGGCCTCCCGCCAGAGCTCTGTCGCCTGCTCGAAGCGGTCGGGCTCGCTCACCCAGTTACCATGTTTGCCACGCCTCGCGCCGCAAACCCATGTCCCAGAACATCCATTCATAGCGGCTCGTCGCGACGAAGTGGGCCTTCATCCTCTCGCGCTCCTGTGGCCGCAGCCCCTCGGCCACCTGGTCGGTCGCCGAGAGGACGGCCCGGACGACCGAGCCGAACTCCTCGGAGGCGTAAGTACCGATCCAACGCTTGTAGAGGGGATCGGCCGAGCCGGCGCGCTCGAGCTCCTTGCCCACCTCCCAGTAGATCCAGTAGCAGGGCAGCAGCGCCGCGAGCGCCTCGTGGAAGGGGGAACCATAGGCGACCGCCAGAAGGTAGCTCGTGTAGGCCAGGTTCGTCGGCGCCAGCGGCGTCGAGGCCACCGCCTGGGACGTGAGCCCGAACTCCTGGAAAAAGCTATCGTGCAGTGAGCGCTCCACCTTGAGGGCACCGGCGGCGTGCTCGTTGAACATGATGATCCAGTCGTCCTGCGGAGCCCGGGCGCCCGCCAGCGATAGCGCGCGGGCGAACTCACGCAAGTAGAGAGCGTCCTGGACCGCGTAGAACTTGAAGCTCTCGCGAGGGAGGGAGCCGTCGGTGAGGCCGCGGAGGAACGGATGCCGAAGGATCGCGGCGTAGATCGGCTCGATCGACCCCCAGAGTTCCTTGGTGAACGCCATCAGCGGCCCTTGAAGGTCGGCTCTCGCTTCTCGACGAACGCCTTGGCCGCCTCCCGGTGATCCTCGGTCATCCCGCACCGGGTGTGGTGCCAAGCCTCGAGGTCGAGGGAATCCTTGAGCGTCCCGCTCTCGGCCGCGTTGAAGTTACGCTTCATGTATCGGTAGGCGACGCGCGGCCCGCGGGCCAGGCGCCCGGCCAGGGTCATCGTCTCCTCCTCGAGCCTCGTGTCGGGGATAACACGGTTGACGATCCCCAGAGTCAGGGCCTGCTGGGCGTCCACGATGTCGGCGGTGTAGTAGAGCTCACGTGCCTTCGCGGTGCCGACGAGCTGCGTCAGGTACCAGCTGCCGCCGAAGTCGCCGGAGTAGCCGACGCGGGCGAAGGCCGTCGCGAACCGGGCGGTGTCGCTCGCGACACGCAGGTCGCAGGCCAGCGCCAGCGAGAGGCCGGCGCCGGCCGCTGCGCCCCGGACCATCGCGATCGTCACCTTCGGCATCTCGTGGAGCCAGCGCGAGACCTCCATGCTCGAGCGAAGCGTCTGAGCCTTCTCCTCGAGCGAGGTCCCGCTGAACTCGCGACCCTCGGCCATCGCCTTCACGTCACCGCCGGCGCAGAAACCACGGCCGGCCCCGGTGAGGACGATCACACCGACCTCTGGGTCATCGGCGAGCCGCGGGAGCGCCTCGAGCATCGCGGCGAGCATCGGCCCGGACATGGCGTTGAGCCGGTCGGGACGATTCAACGTGAGCACGGCGACTCCATCCTCGACGACTTCCAGCAGGTCCTGGCCCATGCGCGATCCCCCCGAGGTGACGGTGTCGCGATGGTACCATCGCGGCGAAGGGGAGGCGCGTCATGGAAGCCGTCGAACATGAAGGCGTGAAGGACGCGAGCCATCTTTACGAGGTCGAACGCCGGGCCCGGCATGCCGAGCGCCCGGGTTTTCGAGTCTCGGAGCTCCAGATCGGCCCGCGTCAGCAGGTGCCCTGGCATTACCACAGCAACATCCAGGACACGTTCTATGTCCTGCAGGGCCGGCTGCGCCTGTTCCTGCGCGATCCGAAGGAGGAGGTGCGCCTTGGGCCGGGCGAGACGTACACGGTGCGCGAGCGGCGGCCGCACCTCGTCACGAACGGCGGCGAGGGCTCGGCCGTCTTTCTGGTCCTCCAGGGCATCGGCGAATACGACTACGTTCCGCTGACGCAGACTCTCCTCCACGTTGATTCGAGCGCTCCCATGGCGAAGCCGACAAGCCCGGTCGAGGTGGTGATCGCCGATGCCGCGACGGCCGAACTCGTGGAAGCCTTTGGGCGTCTGCTACCCCAGCTGTCCTCGTCCGCCGCGCGGCTGACTCGCGAGTCGCTGGCCGAGATCATCGGCGCGCCTCACAACACGGTGCTGCTGGCCCGCGACCCGAACGCCGGCAACCGGATCATCGGCACCCTGACCCTCGTGATCTTCCGCATCCCGTCGGCGATGCGCGCGTGGATCGAGGTCGTCGTCGTCGACGACGTGGCCCGCGGCCGCGGCGTCGGCGAGGCATTGACCCTGGCGGCGGTGGATCTGGCCAAGCGGCGAGGGGCCAAGACCGTCGATCTCACGTCGCGCCGATCACGGCAGACCGCCCACCGGCTCTACGAGAAGGCCGGCTTTCACGTTCGCGACACGAGTGTCTATCGCTTCGGGCCCAAGCCCGACGCCTGAGGGCTCGGCTTGAGGACGCCGCGTCGATGGCCCGGAGGTCGTCGGCCGACAGCGTGAAGTCGAGGGCCGCGTTCCCGCGCACCGCGCCCGCGGTTCGTGCTCCCCCGCCCGCCTGAGCGAGCCCGAGGTGACGACGGCAAGGCTCGGATCGGCGGCTATGACTCGCGACATCATCCGCGGACGAAGGAGCACGACCCATGATCGGCACGCAGGATCTGGTCATCGCGCTGGCGCTCGGAGTCTTTTTCTTCGGGGCCAAGAAGCTCCCCGAGTTGTCACGCTCGCTCGGCCAGGCGCTCAGCGAGTTCGAGAAGGGGCTGGAGGACCCGCCGGAGCCGGATCAGAAGCCGCCGGTACCGCCCGCCGACAAGCCGGAGGCGAAATGAGAGGCTGGATCATCCTGATCGTGACGCTCCTCGTCGGCGCCGCCCTCGGCGTCGCCGGCACGATCTACGTGCCGCCGAGGCTCGATCCGTATCTGCCCAAGGAGCTGCGCCTGCGTTCCCGCGTCGTCGAAGGGCAAGTGTTGCAGAAGCAGCGCGAGGGCAACCGCGTGCTCGTGAAGATCCAGACCGATCAGGGTGTGATCCTCGCGGCGTTCACGAGGCGAGTCGCCGAAATCGACCTCTTGGTCGAGCCCGGCGCGACCATCGCGCTCTCGCTGCCGAGCGATCAGCCGGTCGTGGACGATCCCGCCATCGAGCGCGTCAAGCGCCCGAAGTAGCGCTCACGCGGCTCGTGTCGCCATCACGGCCCGCGGGTCACGGACCCGCGCGATCAGGAGCCCGAGCGCCACGCTGACGGCGACCCCCGCGATCACGAACACCGCGGTGAAGCCGAGCGCGTCCGCCAGAAGCCCCGCCGCGAGCGGAGCCACGAAGGCGATCGGCGCCTGCAGGGTCGTTCCGAGGCCGACGTAGGTCGGCTGCGCCGATGATTCGGGCGCGAACTCGAGCATCACGTTCAGGTTCGACACGTTCATCGCGGCGATCTGGATCCCCATCATCACGAAGACCGCGCCGAACGCGCCGAGCGACGGCGCGGCGATCGCCACCGCGTTACCAGCCAGGGTCGCGCCGAAGCCGAGGATCATCACGAGCCGGTGACCCCGGCGATCGGCCAGCCAGCCCAGCGCCGTGTTGCCCGCCATCTGGCCCACGAACAGAAGCGTGGTGAAGACCCCGACCTGCGCGGCGGGAGCGTCCCACGCGCGAAGGGCGTACACGGTGTAGAACCCGTTGCCGATCGTGCCGACCACGCCGAACGCCCGCGCCGCGAGAAACCAGGCGAGGTTCGGATCCCGGCCGAGGAGCGCCGGAATCCGGGCGAGATATTCCCGCAGCGGTACCGCCGGCGCCCAGGACGTCGAAGCCGGCTCGCGGACGACGACCAGCGCGGCGAAGGAAAGCCCGAGGCAGACGGCCGTGCCCACGAAACACAGACCGTAGCTGACCGGCGCGGGGATCGTTGCCAGGATGCTCGCCGTCACGACGCTGGCGACCAGACCGCCCGCGCTGGCCCCGAGGTTCGCGAACCCGAAGAAGCGCCCGCGCAAGGTGACCGGGACCACGCGTCCGATCAGATCCATCCACGCCGGCATGAGCGCTCCTCCCACGCCGGTGACGATCAGCAGCATCAGGAGCATCACGCCGAGCGTCAGCGCCGGAGCGCGGTCGGCAAGGAAGAACGCGGCGAGCGCCAGCACGATGAACGGCACGCGCTCCCAGATCGTGTAGCGTACGAGGAACGGCAGCTTCCGCTCGAGCGTCTCGGTGTGGCCGGCCGCGAACAAGGACGGCATGAACCAGCCGAGCGTCATCACCGCGGGGATCGCGCCGATAACGACGTTGGGCGCGCCGAGATAGGCCGCGAAGGCCGGCAGGATCGTGGACTGGGACGCGAAGGCGAGCCCCACGACGAAGAGCGCGTAGTCGGCGCCGAGCGCCGCCACGTTGTGGCGAAGGTTCGCGCTCACGCGATCAGCCGAGGCGGATGTCGAGCCAGCCGTGCGGCGTCACGGTGACCTTCTCGGACTCCCGCACGAGCACCGTCGTCGTCGCCGACTCGAAGACGGCCGGGCCCTTGATCTCCTGCCCGGCGGCGAGCGCTTCCATCCGGTGCAACGGCACGTCGACCCAGTCGCCGAGCCAGACGCGACGACGCGCGGAGGACGCGGCCGCGCCGCGCCCGACGGTGTGAGCGCCGGCCGGGAGCACCGGCAATGCGCCGACCACCGCCATGCGCGCGTTGACGACGACGACTTCCTGGCCCGGCGCGCTGTAGGCGTAGAGCTCCTCGTGGCGGCGGTGGAAGCGCTCGGCCACCTGCTCCATGAGGTCGGCGGCCTGGAGATCGACGCCGTCGAGGTCCACCTGGATCTCGAAGATCTGCTCGCCGTAGCGCATGTCGAGCGCGTGTCGCACCGTCACGGGCCCGTCGAAGCGCGCGAGGCGCTTTCGGCCTTCGCGCTCGAGCGTCGCGAAGAGCTTGCGCAGGCCCGCCGCGGTCATCCGCCCCACCTCGCTCACGTGCGAACGCACGAGCTCGTAGCGCAGATCGGTCGCCAGCATCCCCCACGCCGAGAGCACGGCGGCGACCGACGGCACGACCACGCGCCGGATCTCGAGGAGCCGGGCGACCTCGGTCACGTGCAGGCCGGCCGCGCCGCCGAAGGCGACCAGCGCGAACCGGCGCGGGTCGACGCCGCGCCGAACCGAGACGATCTTGATGCCCTCGGCCATGTTGGTGTTGACCACCCGCGCGATACCCTCGGCCGCGCGGAGCGACGTCGTGCCGAGCTCTCGCGCGATCGCGTCGACGGCCGTTCCCGCGGCGCGCCCGTCGAGCTCGATGCGACCGCCGAGGAAGTTCGCGGGATCCAGGAACCCGAGCACCAGGTTCGCGTCGGTCACCGTCGCGCGCGTGCCGCCCTTGCCGTAGCAGGCGGGGCCTGGCTGGGCGCCGGCGCTCTCGGGTCCGACGTGGAGAATCCCGCCCGGATCGACCCACGCGACGGAGCCGCCGCCAGCGCCGAGCGTGTGGATGTCGATCGCCGGAAGCGCGACCTTCGCGACGCCGATGGTCTTTTCACCGGTCAGCTGAGGCTCGCCGCCCTGCAGGAGCGCGATGTCCGTGGACGTCCCGCCCATGTCGAAGGTTATGAGATTCGGCTCGTCGAGGAGTCGCGCGCAATAGCGTCCCGCGGCAACGCCGCCGGCCGGCCCCGACAACACCGCGCCGGCGGCCAGCCGCGTCGACTCGCGCACCGGCGCCACGCCGCCATGCGACTGGATGATCAGGACGTCGCCACGATAGCCATGGCTCTCGAGACGCGCGGCGAGATTTTTCAGGTAGCGCGCCAGCGCCGGCCCGACGTACGCGTTCACGACGGTCGTCCACACCCGCTCGTACTCCTTGATCTGCGGCAGGACCTCCGACGAGAGCGACACGTAGGCCCGCGGCAGGCGCCGCGCCAGGGCGCGTCCGGTCAGCTTTTCGTGCCGGGGATTCCGGTAGGAGTGCAGATAGCACACCGCGATCGCTTCCACCCGCGCCTTGGCCAGCGCGGCGATACCCGCCTCGAGCGAGCGTGCGTTGAGCGGGGTCGCGACCGTGCCGTCGAAACGCATGCGCTCACGCACGCCCAGACGGCGTACGCGCGGCACGAGCGGCACGGGCGGCGGCATCCGCAAGTTGTAGCGGTCATCCTTCAGCCCCTCGCGCATCTCGATGACGTCGCGGTGGCCCTCGGTCGTCAGGAGACCGACCTTCGCCCCCTTCCGCTCGAGCAGCGCGTTGGTGGCGACGGTCGTGCCGTGAACGATCGATTCGGTCTGGGCCAGCAGCCCGTGGAGGTCCGTGCCGAGCTCGGTGGCCAGGAGCGCGAGCCCGTCGATCAGGCCGATGGACGGGTCGGGCGGCGTCGAGGCGCACTTGGCGATCGTGACAGAGCCGCGCTCCTCGACGAGGACGAGGTCGGTGAACGTGCCGCCGACGTCGATGCCGATCCGGTAACGTCGGCTCAGTAGAGCGTCCTCTGGATGCCCTCTTCGCTCTCGCGCACGTAGTCCTCGAGGCTCTTACCCTCCGGCTGGAGCTTCTCGTAGAGCACGCACGCCATCGAGGGAAGCACGGAGCGATCCGGCCACGCCCCGGGTTCCCAGAGCTGCGAGCGCCGAAACGCCTTGGGACAGTGCAGGAAGCACTCCTCGACCTCGACGCCGATGGCGATCTGCGGCCGCTTGCCGCGCGCGGCGAGCGATTCCAGGACGTCCTCGTCGCGCACGATCGAGGCGCGCCCGTTCACGCGCAAGGTCTCCTCGCGGCCCGGGATCAGGAAGATCGTTCCGACGTGCGGGTTCGCGAGCAGGTTGCGCAGCCCGTCGAGCCGCTTGTTGCCCGGGCGGTCGGGGATCACGAGGTGCCGCTCGTCGAGCACGCGCACGAAGCCCGGCGCGTCGCCCTTGGGCGAGACGTCGCAGCGACCGGTCGTGTCGGAGGTGGCCAGCAGCAGGAACGGCGAGCGCGCGATGAACTCGCGGCTGGGCTCGTCGATGAAGGCGGACTCCTTCTTGACGGCCCGCTCGCTCGGGGTGCCCATCAGGTCGCGCAGTTCCTTCTCCGAGGTCACCACTCGCTTGAACATTGCAACCTCCTCGAACTTAGAGGCGCGCACTGCACCGGCGATGCGCTCTGCGCGCAGATGTCAGGAATCGCCGTTCAGCCAAAGTAGACGGAGCCTGCGACCAAGTCAACGGTCGGTCTGGTCACGCCGCGGGGCGTACGGGTACGGGCCCTCGGGCGATTTCCCCTCGGCGAAGCGCCCGAGACCGAACGCGTCGATGTCGACCGTCTTCGCCCGGCCGTCCAGGATCAGCTCGGCCATGCACACGCCGACCGCGGGCGAGATCTTGAAGCCGGAGCCGCTGAACGCGGTCGCGAGATAGAGGCCGTCGATTCCCTCGACTCGCCCCAGGATCGCGTGCCGATCGCGGCTGTAACAGTCGACGGCGCGATAGCCCCGCGCGAGCGTCGCGCCCTCCATGGCCGGAATCCGGTGCGTGAGGATCTGGGCGCCGATCGCCGCCGCGCCGGGCGAGAGCACCATCGGCGCGTCGGGATCGACGTCCCAGTCCTGGCACGGCACACCGACGATCGTGCGGATACCGCTCTCGGGTCGGAAATAGGTCCCGAGCACGTTGTCGATGAAGATCACGTGGGGCTCGGCGAGCGCCGCCGGCCGCTCCACCTGCACCGTGTCGAGCCCTTTGGCCCGTGCCGGGAGCTCGATCCCGATCTCGCGGCACAGGCGTGGTGCCCAGGCGCCGGCGGCGACGACGACGGCGCCGGCATCGATGCGCCCGGCGCTCGTCTCGACGCCGACGACGCGGCTCTCCCGGCGCAGGATCGTCCGGACCGGAGTCCACTGGAGGATCCGCGCGCCGAGCTCGGATGCACGACGCCTGAAGCCCTCGACCGTACCGGCGGGATCCGCGTAGCCGCTCTCGGGCTCCCACGCGGCGGCGCCGATGTCGTCGACGTTGGCGAAGGGCTGTAGCTCGTGGAGCTCGCCCGCCGTCAGCGCGGTCGTGTTGACCCCGATGCCGCGCAGCATCTCGACGTTCTTGCCGAGCGCGGTGGCGTACGCCGGCGCGACGACGTTCACGAATCCGGTGTGGGTGAACACGGCCGGGCCGCCCATGATCTCGGGCCAGTGCCTGAAGACCGGAAAGCTGGCGAACGCGAGGCGCGCGTCCCACTCGTTCGTGTAATGCATGCGGATGAGCGCGCTCGAGCGACCCGAGGCGCCGTTGGCGAGCGCCGCCTGCTCGCAGAGCACGACACGGCTCACGCCCCGCGCCGCCAGCGCGTAGGCGATGCTCACGCCGTTGACCCCACCTCCCACGACGACGACGTCGGCCGTCTCGTTCACGCGGAATACCTTATCATGTGCTGAGCCCGCCGGGCGTTTCACATCCGGGCCCGCGCGGTGTCTTCACTGATGATGGGCGCACAACCGTTCGAGACCATCGTGGGAGCGCACCATGGGGAGATCTACCGCTATCTCCGGAGGGTGACCTCTCGCACCGCGGAGGCCGAGGACCTCTCACAGGAGACCTTCCTGCGAGCCTATCGCGCCTACCGCACCCTCGGGCCAGACGCCAACGTCCGGGCGTGGCTCTTCGCGATCGCCACCAACCTGTCGCGCAATCACTTCCGCTCCGAGAAACGCCGGCGGGTCGCTCACCAGGCCATGTCGGTCGAGAACCGAGAGGCCGATCCCGAGGGGCCGGAGGACGAAGTGCGGTTCGGCGAAGCTCGAACGCTCCTGGAGACCACGGTGCAAGGGCTTCCGCTGAAGCAACGCCTGGCGTTCATCATGCGCAAGATCCACGACCTCGACTACGAAGCGATCGGCCGAAGCCTCGACTGCTCGGCGGAGAGCGCGCGAGCGCACGTCTTTCAAGCGCTCCGCAAGATCCGGCTGAGCCTCAACGGTCACGAGCTTCCGCCTGCCGGAGGCGTCGAAAGGCGGGCATCGCCCGCCGGTTCGACCGAACGTCGCGGGACTGATGTCCCGTCCTCCGAGAGCCCACTCAGCATGGAGCGACCGCGATGAAGCGTAAACCACAAGTCTGCGTGGAGATCGAACCGGACCTCGTCGCCGCGGCGACGGGCGACGCCGAGCCCGGGGCCGTACATCGCGTCGAGCAGCACATCGAATCGTGCGGCGCCTGCCGCGGCGAGTTTCACCGTTATCGCGAGATCGAGGCCGGCGTGGGCGCGCTCCTGCGCGCGCCGGCGGCGGCGGAAGGCGTGGCGCGCGCGCGGCAGGGACTGGAGTCGAGGCTCGCGGACCTGCGATCGCGCCTGGTGTCCTATCGGGTGTTCTCCTCGCCGCTCGGCCGCATTCTCATCGCGCGGTCGGAGCACGGCGTCTCGCTCGTCGAGTATCTGGACGGCGGAGCCGATCTGAGCACGTCGCGCCTGGGCCGGATCGCGGGCGTCGAGCTGCAGGAGGACGGGGCCGAGATCGAGTCGCTCTACCGCGAGCTCATGGAATACCTGCGCGGCGATCGCACGCGGCTGGAGTGGCCGCTCGACCTGCGGCTGGTGCGCAGCGACTTCCATCGCTCGGTGCTCCGCGCGACCGCCGCGATCCCCTACGGCGCGGTCACGTCGTACGCCGGCATCGCCGCCGAGATCGGCAAGCCCGCGGCCACGCGCGCGGTCGCGCAGGCGCTGCGCTGGAATCCGCTCCCCATCGTCGTACCCTGCCACCGCATCATCGGCACCTCGGGCGCGCTCACCGGCTACTCCGGCGACAAGATCGGGCTCAAGCAGCATCTCCTCGCCGTCGAGGGCATCCAGGCGATCGGGACGCGGAGCGACTCGCGCGTCGCGCGCAACACGCTCTATCACTACGACCGTAACGATCAGCACGAGTACTGCCTGCCGACGTGCGGCGACATCGCGCGCCGTCCGATCGGACCCGTCACCTTGCTGGCCTCGCGCGAGCTCGCCGGCTCGATGGGGCTCGTACCCTGCACGGCCTGCCGACCGGACCTCCACCCGCTCGCGGCCTGATCATCGCTCGCCGTTTCACACCCGCCTCCTCGCGGTGTCATAGGGAGCAAGAGGAGGAGGTCGACATGCAATCTGTGGTGCCGGGCACGCTGTCCGTCTTGATCACGCTGTTCCCGATCGGCCTGATCGTCGCGCTGCTGCAGCTGTCGACGTGGCGTCAGCGCGCGCGGCTGGCGGAGATCGCGCGGCAGATCGCCGTGACGGACGCGATCCATTCCGCGCTGGGCGCGGTCGTCTCGCCGGTGGTGCGCCGTACGCTCTGGCGCGGCTGGCGGCTCACGATCCCCGTCCCGCTCGATCGGGCCGACACGGTCACGCAGGTGGTCGAGGCCGCCTGCGGCGCCTTTGGCGCGGCCGAGCGGACGCGGCCGGGACGCTTCGAGATCGTACTGACCCCGCAGGAGCGACCGGTCCCGCGGCGAAGCCACGCGCTGGTCCCGGCGGGGACGGCGAGAGGAGAGTCGGTGTCATGGACTTGAACATGTATCTGGTCGAATGGTGGGCGAAGGAACGTCTCGACGAGCTTCGGGCCGCGGTCGTGCGAGAGCACCTGGCGGAGTCATTGCGACAGAAACCGCCTCTGCGAGTCACGCTCGGGCTGGCGTTGATCAGCCTCGGCAAGCGCGTTCAGGGCAACGCTGCCGGCACCGCGGCTCCGACGGCCGGAACCTCCGCCGCCTTCTAGCCTCGGATCGAGTCGGGGGGGCTCCGTGCTCCCCCGACTACTTCTTCACGAAGCCGTTCTCGCGATCGATGGCCCGCGCTTGACGCGCGCGCTTCGACGGCGGTCCGTAGCCGCCACCACCGGAGGACTCGATCAGGAACACGTCACCCTTTCGGACGGGAACCCCGACTTCCTTGGTCTTCAAGACCCGGCTCGGACGTCCGCGCGATGCGAGCCGATAGCGATGGGGAAGGCCGTCCTTACCCCCGAGCAGTCCGTACGGGGCGTGGCGGATACCGTCGCCCGCCGTGTTGGCAACCGCAGGGTCCTCGATGTCGACGCGCAGCCGCAGCACCGCGCCGACGCCGCCGCGATGCATGCCGTCGCCGGCGGAGTCGGGCCGGAACTCGTGCCGCTCGAAGGTCAACGGGAACCGCGCTTCCGCGACCTCGACACTGCCGAACTTGATCCCGCCGGCCGCCTGCCCCTCGCCCGCGGTCTCCCACCCATCCCCCGCGGCGCTCGCGCCGCCGCCGGGGCGCGCATGGAACATGTGCCAGATGAACGGCTTGCGGGTTCGCGGATTCACGCCCTTGATCGCGATGCGGAAGCGCCGGCCCCATCCCGCGAGCACACGCTCGGGGCACGCCGGCGCCAGCGCCCGGATCATCGCCTCGGCGATCTCCTGGGCGCAGTGATTGGTCGCGAGCGTCACGGGCGCGGGCGGAAAGGGCCACACGATCGTGCCCTGCTTCGCGATCACCCTGACCGGACGGAACGTGCCCGAGTTCTTCGGCGTGCGCGGGTCGATGAGATACGCGAAGGCCATGTGCACCGCCGACATCGTGTTCGGGAACGAAGAGTTCACGAATCCGGAGACTTGCGGATGCGAGTCGCTGAGATCGACCGTCAGCGAGTCGCCCTTCTTCGTCACGGTCGCGCGGATCCAGATGTCGGTGAACCCGTGGCCGTCGTCGTCCAGGATCGACTCGCCGCGATAGACCCCATCCTTCCAGGTGGCGACACACGCTCGGGCCTGCCGCTCGGCGCCGTCCAGAATCTCGTCGATGGCCTCCAGGACCGTCGGCGCGCCGTAGTCGGCGTTCAGCGCGAGCAGGCGCCGCTCGCCGACGCGCGCCGAGCCGATCATCGCCCGGAGGTCGCCCATGAAGTCGTGCGGGTGGCGCACGTTGGTCGTGATCATCCGGAGCACGTCGTCCCGCAGCTCGCCCGCGTCGTAGAGCTTGAGCGGCGTGATCCGGAGACCCTCCTGCCAGATTTCGGTCGCGCCCGGGTTGTAGGCGCCGTGGGTCGAGCCGCCGATATCGCTCTGATGGGCGCGGTTGACCGACCAGAAGGCAACCTCGTCGCCCACGAACACCGGCACGAACGCGGTCAGGTCCGGCAGGTGGTTG
>Ga0137415_10002228_pt1 | contig 19305 bp, 15 predicted proteins | sample CZODoug3_1_1_16f_FD_183082 | JGI IMG/M metagenome (GOLD analysis project Ga0137415, IMG submission 183082) | Vadose zone soil fungal communities from Angelo Coast Range Reserve, California, USA - CZODoug3_1_1_16fungal (Hybrid Assembly) | ecosystem: Environmental > Terrestrial > Soil > Vadose...
CGCATCGCCATCTTCGAATGTGCCGATCTCGGGCCGGGCAAGTCGTCCTACGGCATGCACCATTTCCAGCTGCGGGTGCCCAGCATCGGTGCCCTGCTCGATCGCTACCGCAGGCTCAAAACCGCCGGCCACCGCCCGACCGAGTCGGCCAACCACGGCCCTGGTACCAGCCTCTACTACCTCGACCCGGATGCGAACAAGCTCGAACTGTCCGCCCTGAACTTCTCCTCGCAACAGCAAATGCGGGAGTTCATGGACACGCCGGAATTCAAGACCAATCCGAACGGCTTTCCGGTCGATCCCGAGCGGCTGATCGAGGGTCAGCGGGCCGGCCGGGACCTGCACGAGCTGGTGTGGCAACGGTGAGCCTCGCCTCCGCGCCCGGACCGACCGGCCCGATCCGACAAGACCGCTACGACGTCGTGGTGGTGGGCGGCGGCCCCGTCGGTCTGGCGGCGGCAATCGAACTGGGCAGCCGCCAGCTCACCGTGCTCCTGGTCGACCGCGACGACGGGATGATCCACTACCCGACGGCGGAGTCCATCGACGTCGCCTCCATGGAGCTGCTGCGCCGCTGGGGAATGGCGCAGCTGGTCGACCACAGCGGCTTTCCCGCCGACGCGCCGCGCGATATCGCCTTCGTCTCCCGGATGTCCGGCCATGAGCTGGCCCGCTTCCCGCGCCCTTCCAACGCCGACCGGCGCCAGACCACCCACGGGCTCAGCCCGGAAGGCGGTGTGTGGTGGCCGAAGTTCTGGTTCGACCCCGCGCTGCGTGCATGCGCGGACACCGAACCCAGTGTGGAGCTGCGTTACCAGTGGGACTGCGAGGGTTTCGAGGACAGCGCCGATCCCGACGCCGATCCCGACGACGGCAACAGCTCTGGCCACGTCGGGGTGCGGCTGCGCTCCGCTCGCTACGGTCCGAAGCTGGTTCGAGCCCGCTACCTGGTCGCCTGTGACGGCGCCAGCTCGCCGATCCGACGCGCGCTGGGGATCGCCTCGGTCCGGGACTCGCCGGAGGTTCGTGCCCGTTGGCAGGGCGCCTTCGTCCGGCTGCCCGGGCTGCGTGAGCGGACCGCGCACGCACCCGCTGTGCAGTATTACCTGATCAACCCCCGTCGGATGATCCTTGGGTCGCTGGATGGCGCCGACCTGTGGCGGGTCACCTACCCCCTGCGGGGTGGCGAGGCACCCACTGCCGACGACGTCCGCGACACCGTCGCCGACGCACTGGACCACGAGCCGGACACCGTCGAGGTGCTGGACACCCGTGAGTGGAGCGGCGATGCGGTGGTGGCCGAGACCTTCCGCTCCGGCCGCGCGCTGTTGGCCGGCGACTCGGCGCACCGGATGTGGCCCTCCGGCGGGCACGGCATGAACACCGGGCTCGGTGACGTGGCCAACCTCGGCTGGAAGCTGGAGGCCGTGCTGCGCGGCTGGTCCCCCGCGAGCCTGCTCGACACCTACACCACCGAGCGGCGGCCGCACTGCGAGCGCATGATCCGGCGCGCCTGGTACAACTACCGCGCCGACCTGGCGCTGCGACCTGATCCGGCCCTGGACGATCCGCAACGTTCCGCCGAACGTGACGCGATCAGCCGACAGATCCACGCCACCCGTGCATCGGAATGGCTCTCGCTCGACGCCCAACTCGGCGTCAACTACGCCAACTCCCCGCTGGTCGTCGCCGATGGCACGCGCGAACCCGCCGAGGACGTTGTGCTGACCGCCCAGCCCGGGCACCGCGCCCCGCACATCACCTTGCCCGATCACACCTCCACCCTGGACCTGTGCCGCGGCCGCTTCACGCTGTTGCAGCTCACGCCCACCGCGGACAGCGGCGGCCTGGCCCAGACCTTGCGCAAACGTGGCTTTCCGGTGGACGAGTACCGGATCAGCGCGCCGGAGGTCCATGCCGTGTATCGATACGCACTCGTTCTGGTTCGCCCGGACGGCATCCTTGCCTGGCGCGCCGACACCGCACCCGCCGACCCCGAACGCGTCGTCAACCAAATGACCGGGCATGCCGACACCGACTGCTGGTGCTTCAGGCACGGGCCCCGCTGAGAACGGACACCAATTGCTGTTCGCACAGACCAGCCTGGGCCCCGCGCGTGTGGTGGACGGCGGCCTCGAACTTCTAGCGTGCTCCGGACGGTCGCTGGACGACTACATCGTCGCGGAACGACTGGACGAGCTGGCATACCAAGAGACACTCGGAGCCGCGACCTGGGAAGAAGTCACCGTCGCCCCACCGGTAGGCCGCCCCGGAAAGATCATCATCGTTGGCCTCAACTACCGCGATCACGCGGCAGAGATCGGCAGCCCGCTGCCCACCTTCCCCCGCTTCCACCTGGTGCCCGGCTCCGCCGTCACGGGCAGCGGCGGCCAAGTCACCATGCCGCGATTCGCCGCCGGGAAGATCGACTACGAAGGCGAACTCGCCATCGTGATCGGACGCACCGGGCGGGACATCCCGGAAGAATCGGCATGGAACTTCGTGGCCGGCGGAACAGTCGCCAACGACATCTCGGCACGCGACATCCAGATGGGAGAGAACCCGCGGCTGCCCATGGCCAGCCCCGCGCTGGCCAAAGGCATGGACGGCTTCAAACCCCTCGGCCCGGCTTTGCTGACCACGGATGAACTGCGCTGCCGCCGCGCGCTCAGTATCACCACCCGAGTCAACACTGAGGTCCGGCAGAGTTCCTCCACCGCGGAGCTCGTCTTCACCGTCCCCGAACTGTTGGCGCGGATCAGCTCGTTCCTGACCCTCGAAGCCGGCGATGTCGTGCTCACTGGCACACCGGGCGGAGTCGGCCTGGCCGAAGGCCGCTTCCTTTCCGGCGGCGACGTCGTCACCGTGACCATCGAGAACATCGGCACCCTGACCAGCACGCTGGTGGACATGGAACCGACCTTGGCCGAGGCGGTGACGACTCCCTCGCGAGAGCCACAGACACTAAGCACATCTACACGTATTCGCTCGGTGAAGGAGTCCCGCACACACACATCCTGATGGGACCGCCCAGTCATGGGGTGCGTGGCAGAGCGTTCCTCGATCGGCTCATGCGACGCGACCAGTCTCTCGTCGATCACCCGACGGCGAAGCGCATCGCGGCTGATGTCCCGGCCCTGCTTGCTGGGAGCGGCTCCGCGGCGCACGAAATGCGCGAGTAACGGAATCGCCGCCACCGTGGCCGTCTGCCGCTCGGATTAATCCGCCGAGATTCTTCACCAGCTCGGCATGCCACCGATGTGGATCCATGGGAACAAGAGTGGCGTACTGTCGGGAAATGCCGCCCACAGCTCGGCGACGTCCAGGGCCTATGGGATTTCCGACCGTCTGGTCGGTCGACTCTGTGTGTTGTGCATCACCGCGAGCGAGATGTCGGCCGCCGATCCCTCTCTCATCCGACTGGTCGGTCGATTGGAACGGTAGGGTGGAAGCGTGAGGAACCAGGAGGTCAGGCGCTCGTCAACCCGGTCAGCGCGCAGCTCGGCCGCGGGAGAAGAGGGCCGGACGACGAGGGCCGACGGTCAGCGGGAACGAGTCCTCAAGGCCGCCGTTGAGATTTTCAGCAGGCGAGGCTACCGAGGCACCTCGATGCTCGACATCGCCCAAGAGGTCGGGCTGGGCAAGCCAACGCTCTATCACTACTTTCACAGCAAAGAGGAGATCCTCGTTCGGCTCTACGAGGATGTTCTCGACGAAAGCCTCGGTGCGGCCCGGACGATCGTCGCTGACGCAACGGGCCCTTGGGAAGCGCTCCAACGGCTGCTCGCCGATCGAGTCGTCTACACCTGCCATCACCGCCAGCTCCTCACGGTGTTCTTCGAGGAAGAGGCCGAGCTGCCGGCGGCTCTTGCCGAGTCGGTCCTCGTTCGTCGGCGGGAGTACGAGGATCTGTTCGTTGCCGTCGTCAACGCGCATCTCGCTGATACAGGGTTCGAGCTCCACACGCCCGTTCGCGTGTACGTCAACGCGTGCCTCGGCGCCGCGAACTGGGTTTACAAATGGTACAACCCGGATGGTCCGCTCTCTGCCGAGCAGCTCGGAGCCGACATCGCAGCTCTCATGCTGAAGGCTCTTCCTGCGCCGATCCGCCGGCGAAGGACCACTCACCGGTAGCGCGGCGCACCCCCCGGGTACGTCCCGGCGGAGCATGTTTCGCGGTGTGCCGCGGTCGCCGGGAGCCCTTGACCTAGGTTGGAGCCCAAAGTATGGTCGGCGATATCGACCGTCCGGTCGGTCCGGCGGATGCTGTCTGTGCTTGAGTCGGGAGCAGGGGTCGGCGTGTCATCAACCGAGTGAGGCCCTGCTAGCCACAATCGGTCCTCTGCGAAACCGAACTATTCCGCTGGATTCACGAGAAAGCGAGGACCTGGTGCGTATCCGGCCGAAGCGATCGTTCGAAGCTCTGGACAACCTGATTGCTCGTACGTCAAATCCCGATCACCTGGTTATGCTCCAAAATCTCAGGGACCACCTGCGGGCCGAGATCTCGGCCGACCTGCCCACCCTCATGAAGACCATGAGTGCAAATCCCGTCTACCACACGTACGGCTCCGGGATCGACGCGGAAAACATGAATCCGAAGGGTCTGGGCGAGACGGAGAAATTTTACCAACGCCGCTTCGACGAAGGCACGAACGTCCTCGAATACGAATTCGAACGCCTCACCGTCGACGACTGGGGGATCGCGGGCGACGGCACGATTCACGTCATCTACCCGGCACGCGCCTTCCGTTCGCTCGGCATGGACGTCGACGACGTCGACGGCCATTACCTCGTCAGCGTGCACCAAGCCTTCTTCCTGCCCTACGAGGACGGGCTGATGGCCGGTGAGGACGTCTACTCGGACGTGGCCGGCGTGAAGATTGAGAAGCTCGACCCGGCTGACGTTGTGACTACCGAGCAAGCCTTCGATTGAGCCAGCCGTTCAAGGGTGCGGCGGTTCTCGGCACCCCGGCGCCCAACTCGTCGCCCTTCGCGGAACGCGACACTTCCGCCCGGCCGGCTACCCGGCTGGGCGGAAGTACGGTAGGTGAAGGTCGCCATGCACGCGGTGGAACTCAACCTCCACCGCCATCCCCGGTGTGATGTCCTCCGGCGCGATCCCGACGAGGCATGTGACGAGCTGGAAGCCCTCGTCGAGGTCGACGATGGCGGGGGCGTAGGGCACCACCTCGAACGCCGGGGTGACCGGGCGGTACACGACGGTCCAGCTGTAGAGGGAGCCGCGGCCCGCGCTGACCTCCCAGCGCAGACCGGTCAGCTGGCACTCGCGGCAGACGTCAGCCGGCGGAACGTTGATGAACGCGCAGAACGTACACGCCTGGTAGCGCAGCTCGCCGAGCGCGACGCCGTCCCAGAAGGGGGCGCTGATGCGGGTCGGGGTGGCGTAGGGCAGGGCGGTGTGCTGCGGTGCGAGGAGCGTGCCGCTCATCAGGCCTCTGTCCCGAGCAGGACGACCGAGGTGAACAGTGCGCCCGCTCCCCCGCCGCTGCACAGGGCGACCCGTGCACCCGGGACCTGGAGCTGGCCGGCCTGGCCGCGCAGCTGCTGCACGCCGCGGATCACCCGCTGCAGCATCTGCGGGGAGGCGCCCGCATGGCTGAACGACATCGTCCCTCCATCCGTGGTGACCGGGTGGCTGCCGGTGATGGCGATGTGGCCGTCCTCGACGAATGGTCCGCCCTCGCCGGGGTTGCAGAACCCGAACGCCTCGAGCTGGCGGATGATCTCGAAGGAGAACGGGTCGTACAGCTCGAGCACGTCGACGTCGCGGCGGCTGAGCCCGGCACGGCGGAACGCCCGTTCGGCGGCGCGCGCCCCGACCTGACCGTTGACGTGATCGCCGCGGCGACCGGCCAGGTCCCAGCTGGGCGGGTGCCGGTAGGCGGGGCCGAAGTAGTCAGCACTCGCCCCTAGGACGTACACCGGCCTGGTCGCGACGTCGGGGATCCGGTCGGCGGACGCGACGACCAGCGCGCACCCGCCCTCCGAGGTCATGGCGCAGTCGAGGAGGTGGAACGGGTCGGCCACCATCCGGGAGGCCAGGATGTCCTCGGGCTTGAACGGCCCTCGTCCGAAGTACACGGCATCCGGGTTGTGGTGGCCGTTGTTGCGGATCGTCGCGGCGACGGTCGCCAGTTGCTCGGGCTTCGTGCCGTACTCGATCATGTGCCGGCGGGCGATCAGGGCGAACTCCGCGGCGGTGAACAGCCCGAACGGTGCGACGAACTCGTTCTCCGGACGGGTCCACGGTGCGGTGGAGGCGCGGTCGTTGTAGGTCCCGGCCGCGGCGGCGACGATGAGCACGACGTCGGCCTCGCCCGCCTCCACGGCGCTCACGGCCTCCGGCACCGCTGACACACCGAAGCGGCCGCCCTGCCACGCCGGCCCGAGGCGCAGGTCGTAGATCAGGGAGGACGTGTCGATGTCGCCGATCACGCCGTCCACGTCGGCCAGGGCGAGGCCGGCGTCGTCGAGCGCGCCGAGGGCGGCCTCGGAGATCAGCTTGCGACTGGTCGTCCCCTCCAGGCGGCGGGCCTGGGGCGTGTTGTGGACGCCCACGATCGCGGCGCGCGGGTCGCTCACCCCAGCGCCTCAGGAGACGGTCGGCCCCGGTTCGCGTCCATGTGCAACCACCCTCCGCAAGTGATGTAGATCTCGCCAAAGTGAGACTATTAGATGCAGAGAATCAAGGTAAGTCAAGGTTGCTACATCGCTTCAGACCGTTGTAACCTGCTAAGAGCTGAGTTCTGCCCTGTTAGGTATAAGCAACTTTTCTGAGACTAAGAGTCTTAGCGTAGCCAGGCGTGCTCGCCACAGATCCACAGAGATCGTCGGAGGTCGAATTGCACAAGGACGACCTGATCCTCGTCAGCGTCGACGACCACATCGCCGAGCCCGCCGACATGTTCCACGCCCATGTCCCGGAGCGTTACAAGGACAAGGCGCCTCGGGTCGTCATCGAGCCCGACGGCACCCAGCAGTGGTATTACGGCAACCTGCGCGGCCGGAACCTGGGTCTAAACGCCGTCGCGGGGAAGCCGCGCGAGATGTACAACGTCGACGCCAGCAGCTACGACGAGATGCGCCCCGGCTGCTTCAACGTCGACGAGCGGGTGCGGGACATGAACGCCGGCGGGCAACTCGCCGGGCTGAACTTCCCGAACTGGACCGGGTTCGCCGGGCAGGTGCTCAACCAGGGCCCGGACCGTGACCTCAACCTGATCATGATCAAGTCGTACAACGACTGGCACCTCGACGAGTGGTGCGGCGCCCATCCCGGCCGGTTCATCCCGTGCGGGATCCTGCCGTTGTTCGACGTCGAGGAGGCGGCCAAGGAGGTCAAGCGCCTCGCCGACAAGGGCTGTCACGCGGTGACGTTCTCGGAGAACCCCGAGGCGCTGAAGATGCCGAGCATTCACACGGACTACTGGTACCCGCTGTTCACGGCGGCCTCGGAGCACAACGTCGTCCTCTGTACGCACGTCGGGTCGTCGTCGCGGTCGCCGATGGTGTCGACCGACGCGCCGCCCAGTGTCGCCATGACGGCGTCGTCGATGATGAGCATGTACACCCTGACCGAGCTCATCTGGGCCGAGTTCTGGGGTGATTTCCCCGACCTGAGGTTCTCCCTCACCGAGGGCGACGTCGGCTGGATCCCCTACTTCCTGTGGCGCGCCGAGCACGTCCTCAACCGCCACTCCGGCTGGACCAAGGCCACGTTCCCGCCGCGTTACTCCGGTCCGGGCGACGTGTTCCGCAAGCACATCTACTGCTGCTTCATCTCCGACAAGGTCGGGGTGAAGAACATGGAGTGGTTCGGCAAGGACAACCTGTGCTGGGAGTCCGACTACCCGCACTCCGACTCGAGCTGGCCCTTCGGGCCCGAGGATGTCATCGAGACGATGGGACACCTGTCGGACGAGGTGATCAACAAGGTCACGCACGAGAACGCGATGAAGGCCTACTCGTTCGACCCGTTCGCGCACATTCCCAGGGAGCAGGCGACGGCCAGGTACCTGCGCTCCCAGGCGACCGATGTCGACGTGGTCACCCGGGTCGGCCGCGAGGCCAGCGAGCGGGACCTCGAGGCGTGGGCCCGGATGACCCGGTTCGGCCAGGCCAGGACCGCGGCCGAAACGCGCCGGTGAGGCGGCCGTCCCGATGACAGCGCGCACTCCCTTCGCCGGCCTGCGGGTCGTCGAGGTCTCCGCCGGCATCTCCGCGGCGTACTGCGGGAAGCTGTTCGTCGACGCCGGGGCCGAGGTCGTCAAGATCGAGCCGCCGGATGGCGACCCGATGCGTGGCTGGAGTGCCTCGGGCGTCGACCTCGCGCCGGGGCACAGCGGTGCGCTGTTCGGCTTCCTCCACGCGGGCAAGAGGTCGGTCGTGGCCGACGCCGCCGCGACACCGGCCACGGCCGACCTGCTCGCCGACGCCGACCTCGTCGTCACCGACGGGTCGGCCGGCTGGAGCGCGGCGGCGATCACCGAAATGATCACAACCGACTCGGCCACCGTGCTGGTCTCGGTGACACCGTTCGGCCTGGCCGGGCCGTACGTCGATGCCGAGGTCGAGGCCAACGAGTTCATCCTGCAGGCGCTCTGCGGGTCGATCGGCAGCCGTTCCTGGCCCGGCGAGACGCCGATGCAGGCGGGCGGCCGGATCGGGGAATGGGTCGCCGGGGTGTACGGGGCGGTCGCCGCGGCGGCGGCCCTGCGCCGCGGCCGCCGAACCGGGCGGGGCGAGGTCATCGACGTCTCCACGTTCGAGTCGATGATCGTCACGATGGGCGGTCTCGGGGCGGTCTCGGCCAGCGCGCTCCGCGAACACCAGGCCCCGGTTTCGCGCAGCCTCGAGATCCCCTCGATCGCGCCCACCTCGGACGGGCTCGTCGGGTTCTGCACGATCACCGCGCAGCAGTTCGCTGACTTCCTCGTCCTGATCGACCGGGCCGATCTCCTCGACGACGCCCATCTCGCCTCCTTCGCCGGGCGCAGGAAGCGCCGCGACGAGTTCCTCGCGATGGTTGAGAGCTGGACGTCGAGCCGTACGACCGCCGAGATCGTCGAGCTCGCCGTGGCGTTGCGGATCCCGGTGGCCCCGATCGGCACACCGGCCTCGGTCGCCGAGATCGACCATTTCCGGGAGCGCGGCGTGCTGGTCAAGAACGCCGGCGGCCACCTGCAGCCCCGGGTGCCCTACCGGGGTGCGGCGTTCGACACCGCGGCACCCGGGGAGCCGCCCGCGCTCGGGGCGGCAGGACAGGCGATCACCTGGCCCGCTCGCCCGGAGCGTGCCCCGAGTGAACCGGACGAGCCGGGTCGGCGCCCGCTGGCGGGGTTGCGCGTCATCGACTTCACCGCGTTCTGGGCGGGACCGTGCGCGACTCACGTCCTCGCCTCGCTCGGGGCGGAGGTCATCAAGATCGAGGGGCTGCGCCGCCCCGACGGGTTGCGCTTCTCCGGCGGCAGGCCGCCGACGGTCGAGCAGTGGTGGGAGTGGGGACCGTTCTTCCTCGCCAACAACTCCGACAAGCGCGGGGTCACGCTGGAGCTGAGTCTGCCGGCGGCGCGCGAGTTGGCCCTGCGCCTGATCGCCACCGCCGATCTCGTGATCGAGAACTTCTCCCCGAGGGTCATGGCCAACCTCGGGCTCCAATGGGACGACGTCCACGCGGCCAACCCGCGGGCCATCATGATCCGGATGCCCGCCTTCGGACTCGACGGGCCGTGGCGTGATCGGGTCGGCTTCGCGCAGACGATGGAGCAGGCGAGCGGGATGGCCTGGATGACGGGGCCGGCGGGCGGACCGCCGATCATCCCGCGCGGGGTGTGCGATCCGGTGGCCGGTCTGCACGCCGCGTTCGCGGCCCTCGCCGCGCTCGAGGTCCGGGACGTGACCGGCGAGGGCATGCAGGTGGAGTCGACGATGGTCGAGGCCGCGCTCAACGTCGCGGCCGAGGCGCTGCTGGAGGCAAGCACCTACGGGCGAGAGCTGCACCGCGACGGCAACCGTGGGCCTGGAGCCAGCCCGCAGGGGGTGTACCGGGCCGCCGGCGCTGACGAGTGGGTCGCGCTGGCCGTGCTCGCCGACGACCGGTGGCCGGCGCTGGCCGGGCTGCTCGGCCGCGACGACCTGGCGAGCCGCCCGGACCTCGCGACCGAGGCGGGCCGGCGTGCGGCCGCCGACGAGCTGGACGAGGCGATCGCCGTCTGGGTCGCGGCACGGGAACCGGCCGACGCGGTGGCGAAGCTGCGCGCCGAGGGAGTCGCGGCGGCACGGGTCAACGCTCCAGCCGACCTGCCGCGGGATCCGCACCTGATCGCCCGCCGGTTCTGGGAGCCCGTCGTGCACCCTGTGGTCGGGCGGTTCCTGACCGCCGGGATGCCGTTCCGGTACGCGAGCCTCGCCGAGCCTTGGACGCGGACTCCCGCACCGCTGCTCGGCGAGCACAACAGCGAGGTGCTCGGCGGGATCCTCGGTCTCACCGAGGAGGAGATCCGAGCACTCGAGGACGCTCAGGTGATCGGTTCCCGGCCGGCGGGACTGTGAGAGCCCGGCCCGCCATGGCGAAGATACCTACCCGCCCGACCCCGCGCACCCTGCGGATGAACTCGTTCACCAGCGAGTTCGCGCGACTCAGCGTACGTGCCGCGGCCGCGGGCATCCCCGAGCGGGACGCGCTGCTGCCTGCCCACGGCGTGGTACGAGCCCCCGACGGCGTCCGTCTGCACTACCTCGAATGGCCAGGCAGCGCCGACGGACCGCTCCTGCTGTTCCTCCACGGTGGTGGGTTGCACGCTCACTCGTTCGACGTCGTCGGACTGCTCCTGCGCGGCGTCGGCCGATGTGTGGCCCTCGACCTGCGTGGGCACGGCGAGAGCGAGTGGGCACCCGACGGCCGCTACGGCACCCGGCCGCTCGTCGCCGACATCGAGGCCGTCGTCGACGCCTTGGGCGCCGGACCCGTCGTCGTGGTCGGGCATTCGCTGGGTGGGATGGCGTCGCTGATCTGGGCGAGCCGGCGCCCCCCGGAGCTGGCGGCGCTGGTGATCCTCGACGTCGGCCCGGAGATCGACATCGCCGCCGGCCGGTCCGTCGCGGAGCTGATCCGAGGGCGGACGGTGTTCGGCGACCTCGACGAGGCGGAGGCATTCCTCTCGGGCGCAGTACCCGCGAAGCGGGAGGCGGCGACATCCGGGATCGCGCAGAACCTGACGTGGACCGACGACGGCCTGCTCACCTGGAAGCACGATCCCGTGCAGTTCCAGCCAGGGGCGGCTGGCCCCCCCACCCCGGACGAGTTGCGCTCGGCCGCGCGCCGCATCGCCTGCCCCACCCTCGTCCTGCGTGGCGCCCGCAGCCGCATCTTCAGCGACGACGGCGCCGCCGAACTCGCCGGGCTGGTGCCCGGCGGGCGATGGGAGACCGTCCCCGACGCGGGACACACCATCCAGACCGGCAACCCGCGCGGCCTCGCCGACACCGTGACGCGCTTCCTCCGCGAGCACCACATCGTGGCCACCGGCACGGCGACCACCGATCAAGGAGCCGACACATGGCAGTGACCTTGTGCGTCCCGCCCCGACCAGGGGAGCTCTGCGCCCCGGTGCGCTTCGACCTCACCGGGCGCAGCACATTCCTGGAGCTGACGGCCCGCCACCGCGTCACCAAGGTCCAGACCGATCACGAGAAGGGCACGGTCGTGGTGTGGGTGGACATCACCGACCCGGAGCTGTCGCGTCCGGTGCACGTGCGGGTCGACCTCGTCGAGCCCGGGACCCGGCAGGGCGAGCGGAGCGTAGTGCTCGGCGAGGTCGAGCACGACGGCGGCCGCGTCGAGGTCGTCGGTACCTACCTCGGGGTTGTATCGGAGGAAAACTGAATCTCAGGCGGCCTACCCTCCTCGACATGACGCACGCCACACAGGCCGACGGCGACGACGTTGCGGCGCAAGAGCTCCAGACCGGAGAGCTGCCATCGACCGCCTACGCGGTCCTGGCGATCCTGTCCGTCAACGATGAGCAACTCTCGGTCGGAGAGATCAAAACTCGGGCGTCGCACGGGATGCGGCACTTCTACTGGTCGCCCGCGGTGAGCCACATCCGCAAGGAGCTGCGCCGGCTGCTCGCGCTGGGCATGGTCGAGGAACAGAGACTCAAGATCGGCCCGGTGCGGCACAGCCAGGCCTACCAGACGACCGGGACGGGAGAGGATGCCTTGGCGCGGTGGGTCGCCAGCAGCAGCCCCGACGAGCAGGTAGTCGTCAAGAACTCCGTCCTGCTGCGGGTCTACCTCGGGGCCAAGGCGCCCCTCGACGTCGTCCTCGCGGTTCTCGACCGACGCATCGCGCAGGTCGAGGAGGCGATCGAGGAGATCACCTGGGGCCGGCGACGCGCCGCGGAACTCGGCCTGGACCAGGAGGGGCACCTGCGGTTCCCCATGGCGGTCGGCGACTTCACGCTGCGCGGCCTGTACTTCGAGCAGGCCAACCTTCGCCAGCTACGGGCCCAGATAGCGGGCTTCGACACCGAGGACTTCCGCCGTGACACCAGCCGCCGACGCGGTCCGATACGGCCCAAGCGCACGACGCCCGACAGCTGACGCCGACCTCCCCACGCCGTCGAGTAGGAGCCACAGTGACCAGCACAATGAACGCGCTGATTGCGGGAACGGGACCGGACTGGGAGCTGCGCCGGGTTCCGGTGCCCACACCCGGGCCAGGGCAGCTGCTGGTCCGAGTGTGTGCGGCGGGAGTCAACCGTGCAGACCTCTACATGCTGACCAGGTCGTACAACCCCGCCCTCGAGCTCGGCTCGGAGTTCCCGGCGGGCGTGGAGCTGGCCGGCCGGGTTGCCGCGGTCGGCCCCGGCGCTGACGGCTTCGCGGTCGGGGACGCCATCATGGGCATCTCGCTGGGTGCCTTCGCCGAATACAGCGTGGTCGATCACCGCATGGTTGTCCCGGTGCCGGACTCCCTGTCCTGGGTGCAGGCGGCCGCCCTGCCGGTGGGCCTGACCACCGAACACGACGCCCTCGTGGCCCAGGGCGGGTTCGTCGCCGGCCAGAGCGTGCTGATCGTGGGTGCGACCTCGGCGGTAGGGCTGTTGGGAGTTCAGCTGGCCGGCTCTCTGGGCGCCGGCCAGGTGATCGGTACGACGACGTCGGCCTCCAAACGCAACGTGGTCACACGTGCGGGGGCCGGTCGCGTGGTCGACACGAGAACCGAACGGTTGGCCGACGCAGTCCTGGCGGCCACCGGTGACGCCGGCGTCGACCTGGTGATCGATCATGTCGGCGGCCAGTCGTTCGCCGACCTGCTGCCCGCCACCCACATCGGCGGCACCATCGTCAGCGTGGGCAGGCTCGCGGGCCCAACCGCGACCATCGACCTGAACGCCGTAGCCTACCGCCGGCTACGGATCGTGGGCACCACGTTCACCGTCCGCACCCCGGACGAAGTGGCCGCCGTCTTTTCGGCCCTACGGCCGGATGTGCTCGCCGCCGTCGATCGCGGCGATGTGCGCCCCGTCATCGACCGGGTGTTTGCTTTCGCCGACGCCCCCGCCGCGGCGAAGTACCAGGGCGGTAACACCACTGCCGGCAAGGTGGTCCTGGAAATGCCGGCAGCATCCGAGCATCAGGCTTACGATCGAATCGACGAAGGCTAGGCCTGATCGGACATGTCCTGGGTGTGGTGTGCGGGCTTGTCAGAATGGGGGCGGGTCAGCGCTTTGTTGGTGTGGTGTGGGTAGTGGGTGGAGGATTGGTTCGCTTTGGCTATGGTGGGTTTGGCCGAGGGGTGTGCGCCAGATGAACTGTCCTGGTTTGGGTTGGTGGAGTGTCCAGCCGCCTTGTGTTTTCAGGTTGTGGTCGTGATTGCATACCGGGCCACCGTTGGTCGAGGTGGTCGGGCCGTAGTGTTGGTATTCCCGGGTGTGGTCGAACTCGGATTTGCTGGCCGGCCGCCGGCAACCCGGGCCGACGCAGGAGCGGTCGCGTTGTTGAATATGTCGGCGTAGCGTCTCGGTGGGGAATCGCCGGTCGGGGTTGGCGTCGATATCGCGGAGTTGCTGTTCGTGCTCGTGGAATTGGGTTGCGATATCCGCCACGACCCGGCTCCACTCGCTGGGCCAGGGTAGGTGGTGGGTGAGTTCGTCGAGGAGGTCGATTGGGATGAGGAGCTCCACGATCCCGCCGTGGGAGTGCTCGCCGGTTCCGGTGGGTCTGCGGCGGGTAATCCCGCCGCACACGAAGTGGCCGTCAGGGTTGAGAAGGGTGTAGCGCCACTGGGCGCCGCGTTGGCCCGCCACGACCCGACGCGCTACGTCGGCCAGGACTGGGCCTAACCCGGGGATCGTGGCGGGGTGGTCGTTGCGGCCGAGCAGTGTGGCCAGCTCCACGCTCACCTCAACCCCCATGAGTCGACCACGCGGGCCTCTCGTCGTGCCGCCCAGCGCGAGGTCGTCTCGCGCGGCGGCCTGATCGGTGGCCGGCTGGCTGGCTTGATCGGTGTGGGCCTGGGCTGGGCTGGACTCGAGGTCGCTGGTCATGGTGGTGATGATCTGGGTGGTGGTCATGTGGTCGAAGCGGCGGTTGAGCAGCCCGAGCGTCACGTCGGCCTTGATCTGGTCCAGTGTGGCGGGGTGGCCAGCGCGTTTGACCTGGGTGGCCAGCTGGTGGATGCGTTCGCACGCGGCGGCCGCTTCATCAGCCGGCAGGCCCTGCGCGGTGAGGGTAACCGTGCCATCGGGGTTGAGGTAGGCGATCACGCTGCGTTCGGTGACGGCGCGTTCGTATTCGTCGCGGGCTCGCCCGGGATCGACAGCGATGACCGCGCGGGCGAGGCGGGCGGCGAGTTGGCCGGTGGTGAGCCGGCCGGCGTGGGGTAGCAGAGCTGTGCAGATCGACTCGACGTGGTGGGGTGGCAACGGGTGGAGGTGGTGCCAGAACACCCGGGCCTTGGCCGGATCGATGCGCCCGGCGGAGAGCGCGGCGTGCACGTGGGGCAGGTGGAATACCAGATCATCGGCGTAGCCTTGGGTGTTTTCCGCGCTGCGCCGGGTCCAGGCTAATGCGACTCGGAGTTCGTCGGCGGCATAGCGGCCCGGCTCGTCTAGAGTGACGACGGTCTCCAGGCTGGCGAAAGGGTCACGCCGACCCATTTCAGCGATAACACGCAGGAATTCCGCTTCCCCGTGGGAACGCTGCCGGGCTTGCGCCCGCAACACAACGGGCAAATCTCCGCCCGCGACCCGAGAAATATCTAGTGAGGCGAGTATGGCGGCAAGTTCTGGACCCGGAAGAATCTCCTCCAAGCCATCAGGAACCTGCTCAACCAACATGGCCACAGAATAACGGCCCGCACCGACAAGAAACTGACAGCGCCAGAACCCAACATCGAAAAGAACGACAGGAACCACCGCGCGCGGCACCCTATTGACAACCACCTGGCCTTGCAGTATCAGGACGGCTTCCTTCAGATCAGCGTGTTCGGCGGTCGGGTTGGACACGCCGGAGCCTGTGATCAGCTCGGCCCTGACGGGCCGCCGATGCCGGCGGGGCGGTGACCTTCACCGGACAGGACCCAATCGTGCCGGCCCATCACCACACCTGCCCCAGGACACCTGGACCGGCCACGCGATCAGCCACCGCGACAACCGCGGACACGTCATCGTGGAGATCGCTCTCGACCCACCGACTCGGAGCTGATCCCGTGGGTCTCATCGCGGCCACGGCGCTTGTGTAGCGTTCGGTACCAGGCTCGTCGCAGCGGCCGCCGCGAGCGGTCCCGTGTACTGCAGGAGCCGGAACGCCCGGTTGACGCGGCCAGCGTCCAAGCGAGTCGGCGCCGGACGTGTGCGGTGCCGAGGTCCAGCTGAGCAGCCGCACCTGGAGCGTACCGGTCCTGCCCGCTCTCTAGCTTAGATCAATCGATCTAATCGAGCCGAGGGAGCTGATCACCCAGCTGTACGCACACAAACTTTTGTCCAGCGCACCGCGAGCTAGATATCCCGACGTGCTCGTTGCGGGGATCGAGCGATGATCCGATCGACTGATCGTATCGCTTGATACTATGATGTCTCGCGGGCGGAGCTCGCAGGAGCCGAGACCTTCGGTGAGAGGGATGACATGGAATTCGAGAACCTGCTGGTCGACATCGATGGTCCGGTGGCGACCATCACGTTGAACCGCCCGCACGCCCTGAATGCGCTCAGCCCCGGTCTGATGGCTGACTACGACGCCGCGCTGACCGCCCTGGCTCCCGGCGACGCCGTGCGGGTGATCCGGGTGCGCGGTGCGGGACGCGCGTTCTCCCCGGGCTACGACCTGGCTCCGCCGGACGGTGGGAACGGCACGTACGGACCGGGGGCGGCCGGGGGCGGGTCCGCGGATCCGGATGCCCGTGCGCTGGCCGACTTCGGTGAATCGATCGCTCTGCTGGAGCGGGAAACCATGCGGGAGATGGCCGAGCGGTGGTTGCGGATCTGGAACTACAAGAAGCCGGTGATCGCCCAGGTGCACGGGTACTGCCTATCCGGTGGTCTGGATCTGTTGAGTACCACGGATCTGGCGTTTGCCGCGACGGGCACTCGGTTCGGGCATCCTGCCTCGCGCTGTGTCGGGATCCCGATCCTGATGGGCATGCTCCCGCTCAAGATCGGGGCGGCCAAGACCAAGAGGATTTTGTTCACCGGCGACCTCATTGACGCTGACGAGGCGCTGGAGTGGGGGCTGGTCGAGTGGGTGGTCGATCCGGACGAGCTGGATGCCCGCACCATGGAGTACTGCCAGCGGGTGGCCCTGCTTCCGATGGACGGGTTGTCCATCCACAAGCACGCCGTCAACCGGTGGAGCGAGATCCAGGGATGTCGGGTTGCCAGCCTGGAGATGGTCGAGATGGACGCGCTCTACCACACCACGCCGGTCTACCACGAGTTCCTCCGGCGCATCGCGGAGCACGGCCTGCACCAGGCGCTGGCCTGGCGCGACGGGCCCTTCGCGGCCTCCGAGCGCAAGCCGGTGTCGAAATGACCGATGTGCCGCCGGCGACGACGTCGCGGGGGCCGCTGGCCGAACGGCCCGATGTGCTCGAGCGGGCGCACGCCTTCGGTGCGGCCTGCGCACATCCGGCAGGCGATCTCGTCGGCCCGCGGGCTGCCCAGTTCGATGCCGGCTTGGCCTGGGTGCACTTTCCCGAAGGCCGCGGCGGCCTCGGGGTGCCCCGCGGCGTGCAGGCGGACGTGGACGGCGTCCTGGAGAGCTACGGCATTCCCGCGTCGTCGCTCGGTGACAATCCGATCGGTGTCGGCATGGCCGCCCCGACGGTCCTCGCCTATGGCTCCGAGGAACTCGTCGACCGGCACCTGAAGCGCATCTTCACCGGCGAGGACATCTGGTGCCAGCTGTTCTCCGAACCCTCCAGCGGCTCCGACGTCGCCGGTGTCGGCACCCGCGCTACCCGCACCGAGGGCGGCTGGATCGTCAATGGGCAGAAGGTCTGGACCAGCTTTGCTCACCTCGCGGCGTTCGGCCTGCTGCTCGCCCGTACCGACCCGCATCAGCCCAAACATCGCGGCCTGTCGTACTTCGTGCTGGACATGAGCGCGCCAGGCGTCGAGGTTCGTCCGTTGTTCCAGATCAACGGGGACTCGCAGTTCAACGAGGTATTCCTGACCGACGTCTTCGTCCCCGACGACGCGATACTCGGCGCCGAGGGCGGAGGCTGGGCTGTCGCCACAGCCACCCTGATGAACGAACGGGTCGCGCTCGGTGGGGGCGGCGCCCGCCGGATGGCGGAGCCGCTGCTGAGCGCATTCGACACGGCGGCAGAGTCGTTCGACCCGATCGAGCGCGCCGTCTGCCAGGACCGGGTCGCGCGGCTGTGGATCGAGTCTGAGGCATTCATGCTGACGATGCAGCGTGCCGCGGCGAGTGAGCGGCCGGGTCCGGAGGGGTCGATCGGCAAGCTCTGGGGCACCGAGATTCTGCAGCGTATCGCCGCGCTCGAGCTTGAACTGACCAGCAGATGGTGCGTTCGAATACCCGAGGGCTACGCCATGACTCGCAGCAGCCCGGGAAATTACGGGGGTTCGCCGGCGAAGCGATATCTGCGCAGTCGCGGCTTCACCATCGAAGGCGGCACCTCGGAAATTCTCCGCAACATCGTGGGCGAGCGAGTACTCGGACTCCCGCCTGACCAACGCGTCGACAAGAACGTCCCCTGGAACGAGATTCCGCGGTGACAGGCGCGACGTAGCCGTACCAGTCGAAGGACACTCACATGTACCCTGCCCAGGTTGCCGAGAATGCCCCGGATCGGCCCGCGATCGTCATCGCGGACTCCGCAAAGCAGATCAGCTACCGGCAGCTCGCCGATCGCGCCAATCAGATCGCCCAACTATTCCGTGCGCACGGCCTCGGTCCGGGAGCACACGTTGCGATCATGGTCGAGAACGCTGCCGCGTATGTCGAGACGGTGTGGGCCGCGCACATTTCCGGCATCATCCTCACCCCGGTCAACAACCGCCTGACGACCCGCGAGGTCGCCTATATCATCAACGACTCCGGCGCCCAAGCGGTGATCGCCAGCGCGCGCTTCGCCGACGTCATCGAGGCGCTGACGCCGAAAATCGAAAACGTGCGGCTCCGCTTCCTCGTAGGCGGCACGCTACCCGGTTGGCTGTCATTCGAGCAGGCGCGCGACGCGCAGCCCAGCACGCCGATCAAGGACGAATGCCAGGGCGGGTACATGTACTACTCGTCCGGAACCACCGGCCGGCCCAAAGGAATCGCGCTTCCATTCGTCCGGACGCCGTTGGAAGTCGACGAGAACATCGTCCGGTTCCTGCCGAGACTTGCGGGGCTCGGCGAGGGTGAAGTCGTTCTGGTTCCTGGTCCGCTGTTTCACTCGGCGGCTTCGAACTGGTTGCTCGCGTTGATGCACTGCGGCGCCACGATGGTGTTGATGCAGCGGTTCGACGCCGAAGCCGTGTTGCGTCTGATCGAGCGGTACCGGGTCACGTTCGTGCAATTCGTGCCGACCCACATGATTCGGCTGCTGCGGCTACCCGAGGACGCTCGCCGAAGCTATGACGTCTCCAGCCTGAAGGCCATCGTGCATGCCGCGGCGCCGTGCCCGGCCGAGGTCAAACGGGCGATGATCGATTGGGTGGGCCCGATTCTCGACGAGTACTACGCGGCCACCGAAGGCATCGGCGTCACCTGGATCAACTCGGCGGACTGGCTCCGCCATCCCGGCTCGGTCGGCCGCTCCCTGGT
>Ga0137415_10002230_pt1 | contig 19299 bp, 16 predicted proteins | sample CZODoug3_1_1_16f_FD_183082 | JGI IMG/M metagenome (GOLD analysis project Ga0137415, IMG submission 183082) | Vadose zone soil fungal communities from Angelo Coast Range Reserve, California, USA - CZODoug3_1_1_16fungal (Hybrid Assembly) | ecosystem: Environmental > Terrestrial > Soil > Vadose...
ACCGTCAGCAACGCGCCAGGGCTTTCAGCGGCGCAGCTGCTCTCGCAAAAACGGCAGCACCGCCTGAGCGACCGCACCGGGGTCGTCCACGAACGGCCAGTGGCCACTCTGCTCGAGGACGACGACCTTCGCGCTTGGGAACACCTCGCGCTGGCGCTCGGCGTACCTGACCGGGACGTAGGGGTCGCGCTTGCCCCACACGACCAGCGCCGGCCGGGCGAGCGGTCGCAGCGCTTGCGCCATCTCCTCCATCCGCCCCGGATCGCCGGTCGCCCGATACAGCTTGAGCACCGCGCGACGTGTTCCCCTATCGTAGTCGTCAAACATCTGGTCGATGAACTCGCGCGGCAGTCCCCGGGGGTTGCCGTGCTTGAGCAGCAAATGGAAGGTGCGGCGCGTGGCGGTGGCCTGAAACAGCTCGCCCAAGAGAGGAGTGCGCCAGATGCGCGCGAGATAGTGCCAGCGATAGCCGCTGAGCACGCCGGTGTCGATGAGGGTGACCGTGGCGAACTCGTGCGGATGCGTTGCGGCCCACGCGAGCCCCCACGGCCCTCCGAAGTCGTGCAGCACCAGGTGCGCCCGGCGGATGTGAAGCCCGGCCAGGGCACCCGCGAGATGGCGGGCATACCCACGGACCGTGTACTCGAAACCCGGGGGTTTGTCGGCGCGCCCGAAACCCGGCATGTCGAGCGCAACCACGCGCCCGAACTCGGCCGCCGCGGTGGCGAGGCGCGTCCAATCGCGGGAAGAGCCGGGATTCCCGTGCACGAATACGATGGCCTCGTCCGATTCTGCACGGCCACCTTCCAACAGCGGCGAGCGCACGCCGTCGACCGATATCTCGCCGGCGCGCAGAGCGGTGTTCGACATGCTCCCGCCAATATGCCGTTCGCGGGGGCAGCCGCAACGAGCCGTGGTGAGCACCACCTTGCGGGCTCTGGGACCGGACGCATATTCGACGGATCTCAGATGCCATGAACCCCGGGGCCGATGTCGTGCAGGTCGCCCATGCCCCGAGGGGAGCAAATCGCGAAACCGGCTGAGCGAGCCCCGTCGAAAGGAGCTTGCCTATGCCCTCGCCTGTGGATCTACGCTCGGTAAACCTCAGCGCCTTTCCCGACCTGGTAGTGATCTATCTCGGCATGCGCGTCCGCACGCTGGCGGGCATCAAGACGTTGCTGGGCCTGGGCCCGCAGATCGACAAGGCCGGCGCCGGGCGTCCCGACGGGCTGCTGCACTTCGAGAACAACATCATCTATCGTCTCTTCCCGCTGCATCTCGGCATGCGGTGGTACTGGAAAGACTTTGCGTCGATGGAGAAGTGGACCAGGTCGGAACCCCACCGGATGTGGTGGCAGAACTTCCTTCGCAGCTCCGGTGGCACGGGGTTTTGGCACGAGGTCTACTGCATGCGGGGCGGGATGGAAGGGGTCTACGTCGACGTCAACCTGCCGCCGCTTGGGTTCCAGGCGTTCGCGCCCGGCGTGCCCGGACGGGGGCCCATGTTCTCGGCGCGCAAGCGGCTCAACCTGCCCGGCGAGGTGCCTGCAGAGCCCGCTGGTGTCAGCGAGGCCGACTTGTACTAGGGGGGCGAGACACGTCGCGTTGTTCCCGGTGCTGCGGGGCACCAACCTGTACGGTGATCCGCGACCGTGGAGCGCCACGACGCCGCTGCCGGCGCTGCTGTCGTTCCTCAACACCACCAAGTACCCGGCGTCGCTCTACTTCCCCTGCCGCTGGTACGCCGATCTTAAGGCGCGGCGCCAGGACTGGTGGCTCAAGTACCTCTAACCTCTATACATCAGCACCACCGAGGTCTCCGGAGTAGGGGGCCGCTCCGGCTACCTCGCGCCAGTCAGCTTCGACAGCTCGGCGATGGTCGCCTTGTCGTCATAGATCCCTGCGCCCACCGCGTACGTGGTCCCTTCCGCACTCAAGCCGTACGTCAGCTTGCGGGAGCCCTCCTTCTGGCCGGGCTTCGGCCACCAATACTCGATCCAGATGCCGGAAGGCTTCTTCGCCGCATCGCACCAACCTTCCGGGAAGAAATTCTTCCCCTTGGTGTCCTTCAGCGACGCGTAGTCTTGGCCGACCAGCTCCGGCTTGATGGGGTGAGCCGCGATCACCTTCTTGTCGCAGTCCACGACGAAGATATAGGTGTCCTTCCACACCCACGGTCCCTGCTTCTGATTAAACGCTGCCAGGTCGCCCTTCTTCGACAAGGCGCTTGCCGCCTGTCTGACCTTGGCGACGACTTCTCGAGCTGTTGCCTTGTCCTGCCCCACGGCGACGGTGGCGACAAGCGGAGCCACCGCCAGAACAACGAGGATCTTGCCGTTTTTCATACGTTCTCCTTGTGCGACGGTCAAACCGCTCACAAAGACTCACACGCGGCCCCTTAAGGAGACTCAGGGAGTCGCGGGCCTGTCACAAAACGCGCGCAGCTCCTCCTCACGGGCGCTTGCTCTGGCTCTCGCAGCAACAAATCTTTCCCTTCCCATGACGACTTCCCGCGGGACAGCTCTGCCAGCCCTGCGCTGGTTGGCGCGCGCGCTGGCGCTGGCCGCCGCGTACTTCGTGGTCGCCAAAATCGGCCTGCGCTACGCGACGATCGGGCCCTCCATCTCCCCGGTGTGGCCGCCCACGGGCGTCGCCGTGGCGGCGCTGGTGCTGCTGGGCCCGGGGTATTGGCCGGCTATCCTGCTCGGCGCGTTCGTGGCCAATGCGACGACGAGCATCCCGGTCCTCGCCGCAGCCGGCATTGCCTGCGGCAACACTGTCGAAGCGCTGGTCGCCGCGTATCTCCTGCGAAGCCGAGCCGGACATCGCCTGGCGCTCGATGATCTCCTCGGGGTGCGCACGTTGGTCGGCGTCGCGGCACCCGCGGGCGCGTTGGCGAGTGCCACCGTCGGTGTCACGACCCTGTGGCTGGCCCACGTGATACCAGGAGCCGGCGTTTGGTCCGCCCTCAGCCTCTGGTGGGCCGGTGACTACCTCGGCGCATTGGTGGTGGCGCCGGTATTGCTCACGTGGGCGGGTCCGGCTGGCGGGCGCATCGGCCGGCGTACGGCGGTCGAGCTGTCTCTCCTGGTGGGCGGTGCCGTGCTCGCGACCATGGCGATCTTCGAGGGCCTCTTGCCGGCGTCGCTCCTGCCGCAGGCCCAGTACCCCTATCTGTTGTTTCCCTGCGTGATTGGGGCGGCGCTGCGGTTCGGCCCTCGGGGGGCCTCGCTCCTGACCATGACCGTGGCGACGCTCGCCGTCGGCTACACCGCGCGGGGCGGCGGTCCCTTCGTCATGCAGACCGTGCCGAGCACCGATACGGCGCTGCTGCTCTACGTCGGCATCCTCGCCATCACCGGATTATCCCTGGGCCCCGCCACGGCCCGTCACGAGCGGGCGGAACGTGCGCTGCGAGACGCCAACGAGCATCTCGCGGCCGTGATTCAAAGCTCGCCGCTCGCGATCTACACGCTCGACCCGACGAGCACGGTCCGGAGCTGGAATCCCGCGGCCGAGGCGCTGTACGGGTGGCAGGCGGAAGAGGTCATCGGTCGTCCGCTGCCGACGATCGGCCAGGATCTGGAGGAGCATGGGCGCTTGCGCGACCGCGTGTTGCGGGGCGAAGCGCTGCGGGGGGTGGAGGTCACCCGACGCAGGAAAGACGGCACGCCGGTGAACGTCAGTCTCTCCGTGGCTCCGCTGCACGATGCCCTGGGGCGGGTCACGGGGATGTTGTCGCTCGCGGCGGACATCACGGAGATGCGACAGCTCGAGGTGCAGTACCGCCAGGCGCAGAAGATGGAGGCGGTCGGGCGGCTCGCCGGCGGCATTGCGCACGATTTCAACAATCTGCTGACCGCGATCATCGGGACGACCGCCCTGGTGCTGGAGGATCTGGGGCTCGAGTCACGGGCTCGCCTGGACATCCAGGAAATCGAGAAGGCCGCCAAGCGGGCCGCCGGGCTCACGCGTCAGCTGTTGATCTTCAGCCGGCAGCAAGTGCTCGAGCCCCGCGCCCTCGACCTGAACGCGTTAGTCGCCAACCTCGAGAAGATGCTGCATCGGCTCATCGGCGAAGACATCGAGCTGCGGACGAAGCCGGCCGCCGCGCTGGGGGCGGTGCGAGCCGATCCGGGCCAGCTCGAACAGGCGATCGTGAACCTGGTGGTGAATGCCCGGGACGCCATGCCGCAGGGAGGCCGTCTCACGATCGAAACGGCGGAGGTCGAGCTCGATCGGAGCTACGTTGCAGGGCATGTACCAACCCAGCCGGGCCCGTACGTGCTGCTGGCCGTCAGCGACACGGGTGTGGGTATGGATGGCGCGACCAAGGCGCGCCTGTTCGAGCCCTTCTTCACGACCAAGGAGCCTGGGCAGGGGACGGGACTCGGGCTCGCGACGGTCTACGGCATCGTCAAGCAGAGCGGCGGGTACGTCTGGGCGTACAGCGAGCTGGGCCACGGCACCACCTTCAAGATCTATCTACCGCGCGTGGCCGAGACTGCGGAGGCGCCGGAGGCGACGACGGGCACACCCACCCCGGCGCGCGGATCGGAGACGGTGCTCGTCGTGGAGGACCAGGAAGAGGTCCGCAAGCTGACCAAGCGCGTCCTCGCGGCTCGGGGGTATACGGTGCTGGCCGCTCGGAACGGCGTCGAGGCGTTGGAGATAATCGCCCAGCATCCGACGCAGATCCACCTGATGGTCACCGATGTGGTGATGCCCGGTATGAACGGCCGCGAGCTGGCGCAGCTCGCCTGCGCCAAGCGGAGCGACCTGAAAGTGCTCTATGTGTCGGGCTACACCGGCGAGGCGGTGCTCCAGAACCGTCTGCTGGAACCGGGCGTGGCATTTCTCCAGAAGCCTTTCACTCCGGACGTCCTGGCGCGCAAGGCTCGCGAGCTGCTCGATAACGGCAAGGAGACGTAGCCCAGATAGTGGATGAGGTAATCGAGGTTCGAACCCCGTTTGCTTGAATCGAGGATGGGACCATGTCCGATAGCACCCTCGTCGTCTTCACTTTCTGTATCGCATCGCTCGCCGCGCAGCAGCCGGCTCACCCGCCGGTCGTCGGCCGCTGGGACCTGACGGTCAGCGGCGGCGAAGGCCGTCAGCTGCCCTCCTGGCTCGAGGTCCACTGGTCCGGCGATCGCGTCCTGGTGGGGCAGTTCGTCGGCGTCGTCGGCAGTGTCCGGCCGATCTCCCGGCTCGATTTCGCGCACGACACGTTGCGCTGGTCGCTCCCGCCGCAGTGGGAGGGCGGGAATGGCGATTTCCAGTTTACGGGCGTCTTCGCGGGCGACTCGCTCGCGGGTTCGCTGACCACGCCGGATGGGCGCCAGCTCGCCTGGAGCGGTCATCGCGCGCCGGCGCTCGAGCATACGGGCGTGGTGCAGTGGGGCGCGGCGCGGCAGCTCTTCAACGCGCGCGATCTCACCGGTTGGCATGTGGTGGGTGGCGAGAATCAGTGGAAGGCGCTCGCCGGCGTTCTCACGAATACGCAGCGCGGCGGCAATCTCGTGACGGACGCGACGTACGGCGACTTCAAGCTGCACGTCGAGTTCCGCTATCCCAAGGAAGGCAACAGCGGCGTGTATTTGCGTGGCCGCTACGAGGCGCAGATCGAGGACTCGGTCGTGACCAGCGCGAGCGGCGAGGCCACGGGCGGCGTCGGCGCGATCTACGGATTCCTGATTCCCAACCAGAATGCGGCAAAGGGCGCCGGCGAGTGGCAGACCTACGACATCACGTTAGTCGGCCGGATGGTGACCGTGGTGCTCAACGGCAAACAGGTGATCTGCCGGATGAACATTCCTGGACCCACTGGAGGGGCGCTCGACAGCCATGAGGAGAAGCCGGGGCCGATCATGCTGCAGGGGGATCATGGGCCGGTCGAGTACCGCAACCTGACGATCACGAATGCCCACTGATCCACCGGCACGACGCCTACTGGACGCGCCGACGGTCGTCGCCATTGCGATCGTCGTCTACGTCCTGGCGGACGTGCTCCACGAGGCAGTGGGTCACGGCGGCGCCTGCGTCCTCACTGGTGGCAAACCGCTCGTCCTCTCGACGGTACACTTAGAATGTGGCGGTGACTCCCGGTGGGTGGCCGCAGGGGGCACGCTCGTCAATCTCGCGGCGGGCGCCGTGAGCCTCGGGCTGCTCCAGCTGGCCCGCAACGCGTCGGCTCACCTTCGCTATTTCCTCTGGCTGTTCATGACGGTCAATCTGCTGCAGGGCGGCGGGTATTTTCTTTTTTCCGGCGTAGCCAATGTCGGGGACTGGGCAGCCGTCGTGGCAGGACTGAGCCCCGTGTGGCTGTGGCGCGTGGGCCTCGCGCTGTTCGGGTGCTTGACCTACTTCGGGTTCGTGTGGATCGCGCTGCTCCAGATGGGACGGATCGTCGGGGGTGAGGAGCCCGAGCGCTCTCGCCGTGCCGGCCAGCTCGCTCTTGTGCCTTATCTCACCGGCGGGATCGTCTCGTGCCTGGCCGGCCTGCTCAACCCGGTGGGTATCGTACTGGTCGGGATCTCGGCCGCCGCTGCATCGTTCGGCGGCACGTCCGGACTCGCTTGGATGATGCAGCTGCTCCCCAGCGAGTGGATCCCCAAGGCACCGGCGCCCCCGCTCGCTATTCCTCGACACTGGGGCTGGATCGCCACCGGCGGTGCCCTGCTCACCGCGTTCGTCTTGGTGCTCGGACCTGGCGTGCGGCTGTCCTAGTCTGTGCTCGGGATTGCACGAACTTTGCTGACTAGATGGCGCGGCTAGGTCCTGCGGCAAACACTCCGGCAAAGCGTCGTGGAACCGGCGACTTTCGAGCGCGAAGCTGTGCATCTGGGAGTGTTGGGGCCGATCACTGCGGCCACCCAGATGTACGACATTGGTGGGTTCCACGAAATCAGGTTCAAGCACGTGACGGATCCTGTCAGAATCTCTTCGAGGCGTTTCTCTCCGGACACTGCGCCTTATGGCAAGGCGAATGCCAGATACGCGTCGCCCGACTTCGTTCCCAGCTTCCCGCCGCCCGCGGCGATGACGACGTATTGCTTTCCCCCCACCGCAAAGGTGCTCGGCGTCGCATAGCCCGCCGCGGGGAGCGTGGTCTCCCACAGCAGTTGCCCCGTGGACTTGTCGAAGGTACGGAACTTCGCGTCCATCGTCGCGGCGATGAAGACGACCCCGCCCCCGGTGACGATCGGGCCACCGTACTGCTCCGTCCCGGTCGGCTGCTCCGCCTTGCCGGTCAGCGCGGGATGCTGGCCGAGGGGGATGCGCCAGCGATAGACGCCGGTGTTGAGGTCGATTGCGCTCAGCGTGCCCCACGGTGGCTTCACGACGGAGAGCCCGGTCGAGTCCCCCCGCCGCCAGCGTTCGTATCCGACGAACTGGTAGGGCGACGTCCGCTTGAAGTGGGAGGGGGGCATCCCGCTCGGTCCGGTCGGCGCGTGACCAGTGAGGAAGGTGACCACGGCACGAAGCTCGGATGGCGACAGATACGCAGAGGGCATGAAGCCGCGGCCGCGCGTGATCACCTCCTCGAGCTGAGCGGTGGTGCGACGCGTCCCGATCTCGACGAGTGATGGCGCGCGATCCTTGCCGCGCCGGTCGAGCCCGTGGCAGCCCGCGCAGCGGTCGGCGTACACTGCGGGACCGGTCGTGGCGCGGCTGCCCGTATCGCGCATCGCCGCGATCCACGGCACATCGCTCGCATTGACGTAAAGCACACCGGTCTCGGGATCGACTGCGGCCCCGCCCCACTCGCCGCCGCCATCGAACCCCGGGAACACGATGCTGCCTTCGTGACTGGGGGGCGTGAAGAGAGCGCCGTGCCGCAGTGTACGAAAGCGAGCCAGTGCGGCCTCGTTGAGATCAGCCTCGGCGATCGTCTGGCGCGCGAACGGTGCGGGCTGCAGCGGGATGGGCTGCGTCGGCCACGCCTGCTCGCCCTTGAGGTCGGACGGCGGCATGGGACGCTCTTCCACGGGAAAGAGCGGTCGGCCCGAGTCGCGATCGAACACATAGACGAAGCCGCTCTTCGTGATCTGTGCGATGGCTGGGACGCGTCGTCCGTCGCGCGTGACGTTGACGAGATTGGGCGCTGCGGGGAGATCGCGATCCCACAGGTCGTGATGCACCGTCTGGAAGTGCCAGCGCCGCTGTCCGGTCGCGGCATCGAGCGCGAGCAACGAGTTCGCGAACAGATCGGCGCCGAGGCGGCCGCCGCCGTAGAAGTCGGGTGACGCCGAGCCGAGCGGGACGTAGACGACGCCGCGCTGCACGTCCACCGTCATGCCGGCCCAGCAGTTCGCACCGCCGGCCGTTCGCCAGGCGTTCGCTGGCCAAGTGTTGTAGCCAAATTCCCCCGGCCGGGGAATCGTGTGGAAGGTCCAGCGAATGCGGCCGGTTCTAACGTCGTAGGCGCGGACGTCCCCCGGCGCGGCGCCCTCGTCCTCGCTGACCCGGGTGCCCTGGATGAGCAAGTCTTTGTAGATGACTCCGGGACTCGTCGCGACCACGTAGGCATCCGAAACGTCGCGACCGAGTCCGGCGCCGAGATCCACCGAGCCTGAGTCCCCGAATCTCGCGATCGGCCCGCCGGTGCCGGCGTCGAGCGCCCATAGCCTGCGGCCGGCGGTGAAAAAGATCCGACGTTGGTCACCGTCGGCCCAATACACGACGCCGCGGTTCACGTGGGACTCACGCCGCCGCTGCGCGAATGGATCGAACCGCCAAAGCAGTGTCCCCTTGTCGGCGCGGAGCGCGATCACGGCGAGGGCAGGCGTGGTCGTGTAGAGAACGTTGTCCACCACGATCGGCGTCGCCTGGATCTGGGATTGACTGTCTGGAGGGACGTCACCCGAGTGATAGGTCCACACCAATCGCAGGCGCGCGACGTTGCGGCGATCGATCTGGGTGAGCGGTGAATAGCGGGTGTTGCCGGGGTCGCCGCCTGTCACCGGCCAGTCGCGGGGGGGCGCCGGCGCCGCGCGTGTCGTGCAGCCCGCGGTGGCGGCCAGAAGCGCGTAGAGCTGGATGCTCCTCACGAGGGGACTAACATACTCGTTTTCGACGGCGGTACGAACCTCCCGCGCTCACAGACTATCAGTGCATGCCTTGTGAGCATTTCCTTTGCAATTGTCGGTTCACGCCGTCAAGCGAGACGGCGTAAGTCCGGCCTTCCAGGGTGTATGAGACCACCTTGTTCTTCCAGCCGGGGTGCTGCCTTATAGCGCGCTCGTACGCGCTCCTGACTCGGGATAGTTCCTGCGGATAGAGGCAAGAGCATTCGCTGGCCGGAGCGCGTTTTCGCTGTACGCACTCCATGACTTTATTGCTGAGGCCGACTATGGCCTGGTCCACGGTCGACGCCTGTCGAATGTCTTCAGGTTTGGTCAACTGGATAACCTCACCCTGCTCCGAGATTGCTGCCCAGACAAGGAGGATCCTGACGAGGGGGGCCGTCACGGCAGCCGAACGATCTCGTCGTCAGCGGGCATTTCACCGCGATGCAACACATCCTCATGTTTGGCCCCTGGCTCGTACGTCGCACCGAAGCCGACATGGCGGAATGTTGTCAGGCGAAACGGCACCCCCTCCGCACCCAGAACCGACGGGCCGTCGGTCACTTGGAAATGCAAGTGCGGCGCCGTGGCCTGGCCCGAGTTGCCGAGCAGTCCCAAGACCTGCCCGGCCGCTACGTGCTCGTGCACTCGGACCCGGACGCTCCCGAGCCGCAGGTGCGCATAGCTGACATAACGGTTGCCGGCGATCCGGACCGTCACAAAGTTGCCCGCCAGGTTGGCGAACGGCATCCGCGGCAGGGGTTCGTGTGGCGTGTTCTCGTGGACGGTATCGAGCGCGGCGATGACTTCTCCGGGAGCGACCGATAGGACCGGCTCCCCATAGGACCAGTAGTCGTCGTTGTGGTGTCCGTCGCCATGGTAGGTATTCTCGTTCGGACCGAGTTTCTGCCAATCGATCGCGAAGCGCTGCGCTAGGTACGCGCGTCCCCTGACCGCCGTGATGGATCGCCGATGATCGGAGCCGTTGGACGGTCCGGCCGCCAGCCACACGCCGCCGCGCAGCGGCGCCTGGAACAACGGCGTGACGACCCCCGACAGCTTCACGAGGATGCTGTCGAGTACCGACTCGGTGCCTCCGTCCCGCCGAACGTCCGCGCTGTCGAGTATTGCGAAGGTGAGCCGGTGTCGCAGCGCCGATGGGAGCGAGCCGGTGTCGGGGAACGTCAGCCACAGGAAGGCGACGGTCCGCTGCTCCGGCTCGAGTCGGGCCGGCGAGACGCTGTCGTGCATCGCCGGTCCCCCCACCCCGAGGACCTGGGCCAGCGCGGTGTCGCGGTAGGAGTCGATCGCCGGCGCTCCTGGTCGGGCCCCCCCGCCGGCGCGGTACACGTCGAGCGCTGTGATTCGGAGCGCTCCAGCGCCCAGGTTGGTGATGTGCAGCTCATAGACAAGGGCGCGCTTGCCCGCAAAGTAGGCCGGGATTGGTGATGCGGGCACAATTACTTCGACGCGGGCCGGGCGCTCGACGAGTTGTGCCCCCAGGCGGGGCGCGGGTCCCACGGCTGCCGCCCCGATGGCGATGGTGAGGTTGTGTCGCAGGTTGGGCGTCACGAGGAAGCCTCCTTTGATCAGCAAGTCCCTCAGGACGGCTTGACGCGGGTGGAATCAGAGATCGAATCAGCCGTCACGAACGACGGGAGCGTCATGGAGTGAACGCAGCTCGTATCGACCGGCGCAACCGACCCTGCTTCCAGAAACGCACGCTCCATCGAGTCGATGCACGGCCCGCGCGGCACGTGGGCGCCGGGTGCGACTACGTGGAGGCTATTGGGGAGATACCGTGCCGCTTCCGCTCCGAAATGCGGTGGCGAAACAGGATCGAGCGTTCCGGAGAGGAGAAAGACTGGGGTGTCCGACCGGACGGGATCCCCGTAGTCCGCCGGCAATGCCCCGCGGGGCCACCCATCGCACGCCGCCATCTGCTCACGCACCCGCGAATCCCCCAGATAGGTGCCGTCCGTCTCGCGCGCGATCTCGCCGGGGAGGATGCGTGAGACGTCCTCAGTACAGGTCACCGAGAGGAGGAATCCGAACCGGAGTCGCGATCGCAAGGCACGATTGGAGGCAATGCCGGCTTCTGCGAACGGTGTCAGGTCGCCGAGATAGGCGCGGTGCAACAGGAACGGGACGCGGCGCGCGCTGGGCAGATAATACGTCATCACCCGCAGCACCTCGGCGAATTGCTGCCGGGTGAGCCGCACCGCTACTGGAGCCCCAGTGGTCGGCGGCCGTACCGTCACGTCCGCCGGCGCCTGCTGCAGACGTTGAACAACGCTGTGCATCTCGGCGCGGATGTTCGGGAATGCTGCGTGGCAGGCGGGTTGGTGGTCGCACTCGTCGAACAGCAGGTCGAGGGCGTCCTGTGCGGAGCGGGCGTGAGGGAGCGGATTCTTGAGGGACGGCGGAGCCACGCCCTCCATGGTGGCAGTGCGCACCGCTTGCGGATGGCGCCGGAGGTAGAGGAAGACGGCGCGCGTACCCCAGGAGCCACCCCAGAGATTGACCTTCGCAAAGCCGAGGGCTGCCCGTATTTCGTCGAGATCGTCGACGGCGAGCATCGTGTTGTAGAATCGCAAGTCGACGTGCTCTCCAAGGTGTTGCCGGCAAGCCCGGATGACGGCCGCAGGGAACAGCGTGGAGAGGTAGCCCTCGGGGTGAGCGTCCGAGCCTGGAAGCTCGCAATCGAGACGACTCGCCCCGCTCGTACCGCGCAAATCCACCAACACCACCTCACGCCTGTCGCGCCACCATGCCGACCACAGCGGAACTACCAAGTCACTGTTCGTCGTTCCCGGGCCGCCCGGCGAAACGAACCAAACTGGATCGGGGGCGGGGGACGCGCTCTTGGAAGGTAGGACGATCACATTAAGGGGGATCTTGCGCCCCTTGCGCCGGATCCGATCCTCGAAAACCCAGTATGTCCCGCACCGGATGTCGGCTTCGATGCCTGGGATTCGACAGGGCGCGAGGGTGAAGGGCGTCTGGGCCCTCGCCACCGCGGGGCCGATCGGCGCGGCCAGCAATAACACCAAGTGTATTGTGAGTCTCATCCCGCCGACCGCACGCGCGTATTCACGCGTGAATCATTCGTCCCCACCGAGCGCGGCACAAGGACGCGAGGTGTTTGGATCTCGTCCGGGTACGGCACCAGACTACGTCTTCACCGATTACCAGAGCCGCTGAACGGGGAAGAGGGCATGGCCTGCTGGTGCGGCCTTACTATCGGCTTCGCTTGTGGCGAACGTTGCAGACTTGGAGACCGATCTTCGGGAACAGCTGCAAACCACCCTGAGCGACGCGTATCGCCTGGAGCGTGAGCTCGGCGGCGGTGGCATGAGTCGCGTGTTTCTCGCGGAGGAGCTCGCGCTCGGTCGTCGTGTCGTGGTCAAAGTGCTGTCACCCGACCTCGCCGCCGGCGTCAACTTCGAGCGTTTCAAACGCGAGATACTCGTCACCGCGCGACTGCAACACCCGCACATCGTGCCCGTGTTCACCGCCGGTGAAACGTCCGGACTCCCCTATTACACCATGCCGTTCGTGGAAGGGGAGTCGCTGCGGGTGCGTCTGTTGCGCACCGGCGCGATGCCGCTGCTCGTCGCGGTCAGCATTCTCAGGGACGTCGCGCGCGCGTTGGAATTCGCGCACTCCAGGGGAGTCGTGCACCGGGACGTCAAGCCCGACAACATCCTGCTCACCGACAACACCGCGGCCGTCGCGGACTTTGGAATCGCCAAAGCACTGATCGCTTCCCGCGTGGCGACGAGCGATGCGCCGATGACGGAACGGGGCGTTGCGATCGGCACACCGCAGTACATGGCACCCGAACAGGTGGCCGCCGATGCAGCGATGGACCATCGCGTCGACCTGTACGCGCTCGGCTGCGTTGCCTACGAGATGATCGCGGGCGAACCGCCCTTTGTGGGTCGTACCGCGGCGTCGCTGATGCGCGCCCATATCGTCGAGGTCCCGACGCCGATCGCGACCAAGCGAGCCGATGTCCCGGAGGCGCTCGGCGCGCTCATCGAGCGGTGTCTCGAGAAGGATCCCGTCGATCGGCCGGCGAGCGCGCATGAGATCATCGAGGTCCTCGACAGCCTCGCCGCCGCGCAAGCTCCTGGCGCGCGGTCCAGTGGATCCACCGAGCTGGCGACGATCGCCGTGCTGCCGTTCGCGAGCGTCAGCGCGGAGCAGGAGAGCGACCTGTTCGCCGACGGCCTGACCGACGAGGTGATCACCGACCTCTCCATGATCAAGACGCTGCGCGTCATCTCGCGCCAGTCGGCGATGCGCCTGAAGGGCAGCGACAAGGACCTGCGGACCATCGCGCGCGAGCTGGGCGCGCGCTACGTGTTGACCGGTACCATCCGACGCGCCGGGTCGAGCTTACGCGTTACGGCGCAGCTCGTGGACGCCAAGGCCGATGCGCCGCTCTGGGCGGATAAGTTCAACGGCACGCTGGAGGACGTGTTCGACATTCAGGAGCGCCTCTCGCGCCAGATCGTCGACGCGTTGCGCCTCAGACTCACGCCCAACGAGGACAAGCGGCTGGCGCAACGTCCCCTCGCGGATGTGCGTGCGTACGAGTATTACCTGCTCGCGCGCCAGGAGATCTGGACCTTCAACGCCCAGTCGCTCGACCACGCGCTGCAGCTCGTCCGGCGTGCCCAGGACATCGTCGGCGACAACGAGCTGCTGTTCGTCGCCGAAGGACTCATCTACTGGCAGAAGGTCAACGTCGGCATGGTCCCCGTGGCGCAGTACGATGAGTGCCTGGGGAGGGCGGAAGCGTGCGCGGCACAGGTGTTCGCGCTCAACCCGGACTCCTCCAAAGGGCACAGTCTCCGCGGCGCGATTCGACACACCCGCGCCGACCCGGCCGGCGCGGCGCGCGATTACAAGCGAGCCTTGTTGCTCGATCCTAACGATCCGGAGGCGCTGCTCTGGCTCGCCTACTCCTACGGCGTTTCCGGACGCCCCGCGCTCGCGCGGGCGCTGCTGGATCGGCTGCAGCAAGTGGATCCGTTGACGTCCGTCAACCTCATCATGTCCGGGATGGTGGCGATGTTCGCCGGCAACTACGCCGAGGCACTCGGCTGGACGCAACGCGCGGTCGACATCGATCCAGCGAACCCGACGCCGCGGATGATGCACGCCATGATGCTGGCGGCGAACGGGCAGCGCGCCGCGGGGCTCGCCCTGCTCGACGGCGTGGGGCGTGACCCATCTCCCATGGCATGGGCGCGGTTGGCGCCGGCCATGGCCTGCGCCCTCCGCGGTGAGCACGACAAGCTGCTGCGCGTCGTGACGCCGGAGCTGCGCGCCGCCGCGCAGTGGGATGAGATCTTCTCCTGGTGGCTGGCGGATTGCTTTGCGCTGGTGAACGAGCGCGACGCGGCGATCGATTGCTGCGAGCGTGCCGTGGAGTTTGGCTTCATCAATTTGCCGTGGCTCTCCGAGTACGAGCCGTTTCTCGCGAATCTGCGAGGTGAGCCGCGGTTTGTTCGTCTGATGGAGCGGGTGCGGAGAGCGTGGGAGGCGTTCGAGCCGTGAGGAGGCCTGGGTCCGTCCACCCGAGGGCCCTCACCCGAAGAATGTGAAGCGGCATTATTATCCAGTTTCCCGCATCCCGGTGGGGCGTGAGCATGTGCCGAAACATCAAGACGCTGGCGAACTTCCAACCCCCGGCGACGGACGACGAGATCCGCGCGTCCGCGCTGCAGTTCGTGCGGAAGCTCAGCGGTGCGACACGGCCGTCGCGCGTCAATGAGATGGTATTTCAGCGAGCCGTGGACGAAGTGACGGCAGCGGCCCACCGCCTGATCCACGGTCTTGAGACGACCGCCCCACCACGCGACCGGGATGAGGAACGGCGTAAGGCACACGAGCGTGCGATCAAACGGTTCGGCTCGCCCGCGGAGCGTGAGTCAGAGGGCCTTCGCCGCGATCACAACCCGATCCAATAAGTCGCCTTCACCGCCAGGACGTTGTTCGCCTGAGCATGGAACAGCGCGGACAGGTCCCGGCCCAGCCGGAAGTCGCCCACGCCCCCCTGGTCCTCCAGAGCCGGCTGCCACACGACGAAGAGCGTCGACCCCGGTCGCCATTCCCAGCGCAGCACCGCGTTGACGCGCAGCGAGCGGAAATTGAAGTCCTCGTTCCCGATGAAGAACGGCGCCCCGCCGTCCCCGGGGTGGATGGTGTCACCCGCCGCGGTCGGAACCACACTGCCGCGATCGCGGCCGTACACCACAAAGTCGAACGTCCGGGGCCGGGCCAGCTGTTTCAAGTCGCTGAACCGAGCCGCCGCGATGAGCGGCTGCAGGAACAGCTGAAACGAGAGCCGTGGGGTGAAGGTCCAGTCGAGCCGCGCTAGGATCGCGAGCTGGGTCTGGTCGAGCGCCGCGAACACATAGCGATGTTGGTAGGTCGCGATGGCGGAATCGTCCGCGATCGTCGTGAGGTACTGGGCCAGCGAATGGTTCTTGCTGAAGCTCGGACCGATGTTGATGTGGGCCGCGGAGGTGGGGCGCAGGTCCAGCGTGAGGCTGTACTGCCCGTTCCATTGCCCTGCCCGGTCCCATTGGTAAAACGCGCTCCCCGACAGCTGTGTGGTGCGCCTCGAATCGGACCTGAAGGAAATCGCAGCGTCCTCATAGCTCGGAAACCCGGCGAGCGGCCCACCGCGCGTGAGCCGGTCGTCCAACGCCGTCACCGAATAGTCGTGGCGTAGCTGGACGTTCCAGAAATTCGCGAAGTTGTAGTTGTTGAGGAGCCCGAAGCCCCCGAACACGAGATCCCCGTCGAAGTTCCAGGTGTGGTTCTCGAACGGGATGAGATACCAGTTGCGTACCACCGCATGAGGGTGGTTGTCCTGGTAGCCGAACAGGGTCGAGAGCGCCCGCCGGTCGGCCCCGGTCTGGAAGCCCAGGTCGTTCGACTCGAACCCCGGTCCCGTCTCCTGATACGCAATCGAGCCGAGCCAGTGCTCGGCGGAGTTGCGCGACAGGGCCACCTGCCAGGCGAGGCCGTCCAGCGAGGTGCGCGACGGATCGTACGTGAGGGTGCGCGCGTCTGGGCGCTGGTAATACCGCGCGCTCGAGCGCTGGGTGAGGGCGATGCTCGAATCCGTGCCCGCGACGTGGCTCACGACCACCGCCCCGTCGAGCGACCAGGATCTATTCGACCAGCCGTGGGTGAAATCGATGCCCGTCACGTACGCCTGAGCGTGCTCCATGCCGGCGAGCACGCTGTCCGAGAGCCGCCGATGGACGGCGGTCACGATGGCGCCGACGGTGGAGTTTCCCGCGTCCAGGTCCTTCCGTACTCGACCCACGAAATAGTTGGTGCGCGGCTCGACGCTGGTCAGGTGGTCGCGGCCGAGGGTGTCCCGCCACCGGGTCTCTTCGTTCGCGGTGACGGCGTCGAGCACGCCGACAGACCACCCGCCGCGCGTGTGACCGGTGAGCTTTGCGGCGCTGCGGATCGCGGTCTGCGTCGGCGGGTCCGTATAAGCGACGCTGTCGCCAGCGACGGTGCGCTCGGGCATGCGGCCGATCCGGCGTGAGAAGAAGAACTGAGGAAAGTTGAACAGGTTGTGAGCCCGGATATTGCCGAACTGGAACAGCCCGCCGCCTTCGATGAAGAACGGCCGCTTCTCTGGGAAGAACGTCTCGAACGCGCTCAGGTTCACGACGGCCGAGTCGACCTCGACCTGGCCGAAGTCGGGATTGACGGTCGCGTCGAGCGTGAGGTCGCTCGTGACTCCGTACTTCACGTCGGCCCCGCCGTTGCCGAAATAGTCGTGACCGCTGCGGAACGGGTCGCCCGCGGGCCTGTGGGTGTACTCGGCGCGGGTGACGCCGTAGGGCACGACCTCGAGGCGCCGCGCGGCGGGCACGCGGCCCAGGCCCGTCAGATGGCCGTAGCGATTCACGCCCGCGTGCTCGCGCTTGGGCGTGAACGCGAAGAAGTCGTCCTCACCTTTGTGAAGGATGTAGCGCTCGAACTGGATGCCCCAGCGGGCATCGGCCTGGGAGTTGTACCGCAGCTGGGAGAGCGGAATTCTGAGCTCGACCGTCCAGCCGAGTGAGTCCACGCGCGCGCCGTACTCCCACACGGGATCCCAGGAGACGTCGTCCGAGCCGCTCTGGTTGTCGACCAACGCATCCTGGATCGCGCCGCCCGGCGTAATGCGGAACCGCGCGGCGGTGAGATGATCGTGGTAGGAATCGACGAAGACCTGGAAGTAGTCGGAGATGACGGCGTCGTCGCGCCGGGCGAGCACCGGCTTGATCGAGCGGGGCGCGGAGTCGAACAGGCGGGCGCCGATGTAGAGCGCGTCGGACCCGATGAGCACGCGTACCTCGGTGCGCTCCGTTGCCGGTTGCCCCGGCTGAGGATCGAGCTGTGTGAACGTGGTCACGGGGATCGCGCCCGCCCAGGTAGGCTCGTCGAGCCGGCCGTCGATCTTCATATCGCCCGACGCCCGTGCGGCTCGAACTGCCGGCGTGGCATCATGGACGTAGGGCAGGGCTGAGGAGACCGTATCCCGCGTCTGGGCGACCGCGAACAGCAGGAGACCCGCTAGGAACGGCATCGGGAGACCCTCGGCGCGAAGGTGGAGACGGTCTAGTAAGCTGACGCCGAACGAGGGCGAATGGTTGCATCCGCGCCACGGTTCACAAAAGGCTGACAAACCGGGCGGCGGCCCGCGCAACAGGGGTCTGGGGCGTCGCGTATCCAGCGAAAGACGCGGAGGGCCGCACCCATGTTTCGGATCACGAGTCTCGGCCTCGTTGCCCTGGCCACCACCTTGCCATTCGCATGTGCGGCGGCGCAGGCTGGACCTCAAGGCTGCACCTACGTACGCTGCTTCCTCAGTCTGCAGCGCCACCCGCCCCGCCTGGTACAGGGTGCGGGCGCCACACCGGTGGCCGACTTTGGGATGTTCGCCCCGCGCATCGATCTCCTGTCGAGCAGCTCGGACAGCGCGCGGCTCCACTACCAGGCGTTTCGCGGCGACTACAATCGGGCGGGCGCATTCAGGCTGATCACCATCTTGACCGACGTCTCCGCTCTAATCGTGCTCGCGGGCAACCCACGGTCCAATTACCGGTACTCGCTCGGACTGTTCGCCGTGGGCTTGCCGACCGGCATCGGCGCGGTCGTGTTTGGCGCCAAGGCACAACGGCAGATCGAGCACTCGATCGCCGATTACAACCGGTCGCTGCCGGACGCACGGTAGGCGGTTGTGACTTGCTCGTCTTCCACGGAGGCCTCATGTTGGCCCCATGAGCGCGTCGTTTTCCCCCGCCGCTTCCGCACCGGTTGCTTCACAGTCCCGCATCGCCTCCATCGACCTGATCCGCGGCGCGGTCATGGTCCTCATGGCGATCGATCACGTTCGCGTTTACTCCGGCCTTCCCGCCGGCGGGCCCACGGCCGGGATCTTCTTCACCCGCTGGGTGACGCACTTCGTCGCCCCCGCGTTCATTTTCCTGGCGGGCACGAGCGCGTTTTTCTACGGCCGCAAACACTCCGATCTGTCGCGCTTCCTGTTCCTTCGGGGCGTGTGGCTGGTGCTGCTCGAGCTCACCGTCATTCGCGTGGCGTGGACGTTCAACCTCGACTTCGCGCACTATCTGCTCGCCGGCGTCATCTGGGTGATTGGGTGGTGCATGATCCTGATGGCGGCGCTGGTACGGCTGCGGGTTCGCACGATCGCGATCATCGGCCTGGCGATCATCACGCTTCACAATGCCCTACTGCCTCCGCTCATAAGCGCGGTCCCCGCCCTGGGAGAACTGTGGAAGGTGTTGTACATCGGTTTCTTCAACGGACCGGTCGGCGGAACGCCCCTGATCGTGCTCTATTCGATTGTTCCGTGGATCGGCGTGATGGCGGCGGGATATGCCTTCGGGACGATCCTGACGTTGGACCCTGCTCGACGTAACCGCACGTGCCTGCGCCTCGGACTCGGCGCCATCGCGCTCTTCCTGGTGCTGCGGGGATTCAACCTCTACGGTGATCCCCGACCGTGGAGCGCGACGACGCCGCTGCCGGCGTTCCTCTCATTCCTCAACACGACTAAATACCCGGCGTCGCTCAACTTTCTGTTGATGACGCTCGGGCCGACGATCGCGCTGATCCCGCTGCTCGATCGCGCGCGCGGGCCAATCGCCAATTGGCTCGCCATCTTCGGGCGGGT
>Ga0137415_10002232_pt1 | contig 19297 bp, 15 predicted proteins | sample CZODoug3_1_1_16f_FD_183082 | JGI IMG/M metagenome (GOLD analysis project Ga0137415, IMG submission 183082) | Vadose zone soil fungal communities from Angelo Coast Range Reserve, California, USA - CZODoug3_1_1_16fungal (Hybrid Assembly) | ecosystem: Environmental > Terrestrial > Soil > Vadose...
AAATTCGCCGGCTTCGACGCCAATGGAGACATCTTCGGCAACAACGACCGCGTGGGCATCGAACCGCGCAACACGTTTGTCGGCGACAACTTCCGGTCGGTCGATTTCCGCATCGCGCGCACTATTCCCTTTGGGGAAAAGAGAAACCTGGAGGTGATCGCGGAGGCGTTCAACCTCTTCAACACCACGAATATCCGGTTCTTCAACACCGTATATGGTGCGTCGGATTTCTGTCCCGTGGATCCCACGGCGTTCGGCTGCGGCGGCGCAACGGGAAATCTGGAAGGCTCACCGAATCCGCTGTATGGCACACCGCGGGCGGTGTTCAACCCGCGGCAGATTCAGTTGGCGCTGAAGTTTAACTTCTAGGTGGCACCGCCGGAGTGTGGGGCACCCCCACCCCCTCCCCCCGGTTTTCTGGAAGTGCGCATTCTAAAGCACTTACCGGAGGGGTGTTCTGTAAGTGCGGAAAACAAAGGAGTTACTATCCGGTGAATTCGGCCACGAACCGGTAAAACACTGTGACCCCTTGGAACTGTTGATTCTAAATGACTTAGGCGTCTTTACGAGCGGGATCGAGATGCGAATGCTGAGTCTGCGTGGAAATGCCAGCCTTGAGTATAACATACAGTAATCGGATGTCAAGCACAAAATGCCTGAGTAAGCGGTGGTTGTGTCTGGAGCGCAGGGATTGACGAACACGGCGCGGCAAGTATCTGAAGCTGGGGAGTTTGCGGCCATGAGCGCGCGACGCCTTTTTCTCCTCGGCGGTATCACGCTGATCCTAACCGGGATGTTCTTCGGCGACATATTCGCGGTATTCACGCTGCACCAAAACGCCGCGCAGGTCGGGGCGAATCTGGCAGCGGCGGCGCAGGCGGCGGTGGCCGGGAATCGCGACGCGGTGCTGGCTAATTTTCAAAACGTTGGGGCGTTTCTCGAGAATCGGGGGACCAAAGTCGATACGCACGTGCATATGATCGACTTTGGGTACTTGGCGCTGTTGTTGGCCGTTCTCCAGCCCTGGGTGGCTTTCACAGAACGCGCAAAGAAGAAGTTGGCTTGGCTTTTTCTGGCTGGCGCTTGGTTGCTGCCCATCGGGGTCTATCTCATCCATTATGTGGGGCTTGCGCATAGCCCGATGAAAACCATTGGATGGGCCAGCATCGCTGCAGACTCCGGCGGCTTGCTCGTTCTAATCGCGACTTTCGCCTGCCTGCTCGGCTTGTGGGGGCACTTTCGCGGGAAGCCGGCGAGCCTCGCGGACAAGCTGCTCAGCGACCGTAGCACGGAGGGGCGCATGTTATTCGCGGGAGGGATTGCGCTGGTCCTTCTCGGTTTCTTTCACGGCGCCTACTACGCCGCAACGGACCTCTACAAGCATGAGGCGCAGGATTACTCGCTTTTGGCGCAAATGAGCGCGGGCGCTGCGGCCGGCGCTGGAGCGGTGGTCGAGGAGGCGCTCGCCGACTATGGCCAACTGCAAGGAGCCAAGGCCGTGAATATCGCCGCGCACGCGCACAGCATCGAATTCGGCTTGCTGGCCATCATGATGGCTTTCTTCCAGCCGTATGTGAGATTGCGCGCAAGCTGGAAGCGCCTCTGGGCTGGCGCACTCCTGCTCGGCTCGCTTTTGCTGCCTGTATGCGTCCTGCTGGAGCTGCAATACGGTTTGGTTGCCGGCGGTTTGGCGGACTTCGCCGGCTTGCTGATTATTTTCGCGCTGCTCGCTATGTGGATTGGCATCTTGCGGTACACGGGTGAGTTGGACGCATGGGCGAGGCCAGCGTCAGGGCCGGGAGCGCCGCAATGAGCGGTTCGCGCCGGCTTCTGATTGTCGGAGGCATCGCTCTTGCAGTTTGGGGCATGAGCTACGGGCTGTGGTACGCGGTCTTCGCCGAGCACCAAGCCCTGGACAGTATCGGAGCATCTCTGGCGGAAGGTTTTGCGGCCGCTGCAGACCGAAATGCCGCCGGCATGGAGACTTCGCTCCAGCAATACAGGGAAGCGAAATATATCTACGATCGCCAAGTTGATGTGCACGGGCATTGGATTGGATTGGCGATGGTGCTCATCATTCTTGGCATCGGCTTCGATCGCGTGAACTTTTCCGAGCGTCTTAAGCTGTTCCTCGCGCTGGGACTTGTGTTGGGGTCTGTGGTCTTTCCGCTCGGTGTACTCCTGCAGACGATGAGTCATGGCCCATTGCCGAGAGCCATCGCCATCGCCGGATCAGCGTTTGTTATTGCGGCCCTCTTAGGATCTGCCGCCGGTGTTGTCGCCCGCGATTCCTCGCGTGGCGCCGGCTAAGTCTGCGATCATTTTCGGGCCATGAATTTGCGCAGGCATTCCGCGTAAGACTGCGGCGCATGGAAGTCCTCGAAAATCGAACTGGTCCTCACGTTTAGCACGCGGATACGCTCCGGCACTCGATAAATCACTTCGCGCCCAGTTCGAGCGGTGAAAAACTCTGGGCGCACAGCCGCAGACACAATCACCGGGTGGCCGTGAGCGTTTTTGTGCCGCGGCATCACAATCTCTTGCGACGCGGACCGGCTGCGGAACGCGCGCACCAACTGTTCAACGGTTTCTGACTTTAACAAAGCATGGTCTACCGGATAAATCAAAAATGCAGCGTCGTCACGGATTTTTCGCAAGGCCGCTTGCAGCGAGCTGAGTTGGCCCTCGCGCCATCTGCGATTGATTACGACTTGCGAGGATTTTGGCACATGAGGCAAGATGCGCTCCGCGTCGGAACCCAAGACCACCAGGCTCGCAGCCAAAAAAGCGCAATTCTCAACCGCAATCTCCAGCGCTGTTTTCCTGCCAAAAGGGGCCAGCGCTTTTGGAAACGGCAATGGCTGCGAACTCCCGGCGGCCAGAATAATAGGGATGATTTTTTCGGGCTTGCGCATCCAAGGGCTGCGGCAGAATAAACGAACGCGGCGGCAAACTCCAGCGCCGTCCGTTGCGTTCTGTGCAGGTTTTAGCTTCAGTGCATTTGTTTCACCTTGCCACCACGCGGCAAGCGCAATAAAATGCGCGCTGCGATCAACACCTTCGTTTGCACCGCGGACCTGCCATTCTAAGAGGCGAGCCGACCAACTGTGTACGCACATCCCTTCTCGTACCATCGCGCGAAATCGCTTGCGGAGGCCTCCAAACTCTTGCAGCAATTGGGCGAGGAGTCTCGCGTGCTGGCCGGCGGGCAAAGCCTCATCCCCTTGATGAAGATGCGTCTGGCGCGACCCACTGCGCTCATCGACATCAATTTCGTTCCGGGGTTAAGCGGCATTCAGAGCCACAACGGCGAGCTGCGCTTCGGAGCGCTGGCTCGTCATACGGATGTAGAAATGTCCGAGGCGGTAGCTACCATTCCGATTCTGCACGATTGCGCCGCGGGCATTGCGGATGTACAGGTGCGCAATCAGGGCACGATTGGCGGCTCGCTGGCGGAGGCGGATCCCAGCGGGGACTGGGGCGCGACGCTTCTCACCTTGGAAACCTCGCTGCAGTGCACTGGCCCTCAGGGCGAGCGGTCGATCAGGCTGGAAGATTTCATCAAAGACGCCTATACAACGGTTCTTGCACACGATGAGTTGGTGCGTGGAATCACGGTGAAGAAGCCGCCGAGAAACAGTGGCGGGGCGTACCAGGCATTCAAGCGCAGCGCGCCGGTGTACGCGACCGCAAGCGCGGCCGTGCAGCTGACGCTCGAGGGCAAGGACATTTGCAAAGACATTCGTGTTGTATTGGGCTGTGTGGGATTGACGGCGATCCGCGCAAAGAAAGCGGAGGACGAGCTGCGAGGCAAGAAAATCGACGGGAAGACGATTCAACGCGCGGCCGAAGCAGCGCGGGAAGCGGCCGAACCGTATAGCGACATGCGCGGTTCCGCGGACTATAAGCGTGCGCTGGTGGCGGCACTGGTGAAGCGCGCGCTCGGCATCGCGTTGCGCCGCGCTCGCGGCGAGCGCGTGGAGGCAGGACACGAATATGTCGGGCGTTGAAACAGTTTCTGTGCGCGTTCGCGTGAATGGCGAGCCGCGCGAGGCGCTGGTCGAGCCGCGAACGCTGCTGGTGGAATTTCTACGCGAGAATCTGAACCTTACGGGCACGCACATCGGTTGCGATACGACGTATTGCGGGGCCTGCACGGTGCTTTTGAACGGCCGCACGGTAAAGTCGTGCACACTGTTCGCGCCCATGGCTGACGGCGGCGAGATCACCACGGTGGAGGGCCTTTCCACGAACGGCGCACTTCATCCGGTGCAGCAGGCCTTCGCGGAATGCCACGGGCTGCAGTGCGGCTACTGCACTCCGGGGCTTCTTCTTTCTACGGTACACCTGCTGAATAAGACTGCAAAGCCGACGGACAAGCAGATCCGCAAAGCGATCGCGGGAAATACTTGCCGCTGCACCGGCTACCAAAACATTTTGAAAGCCATACGCATGGCTGCCGACGAGATGGGGAAACGTTAATCAATGGAGATCAAGTTCAATGGCGACTTTACCGTTAAGAAAACGCCGCAAGAGGTCTACGACTTTCTCGTGGACCCGAAACGCTTCTGTCCGCTGCTGCCGGATTATCAGAGCATGGAAATACTCGACGACAAGAATTTTTTGGTAAAGCTCAGCGTGGGCATTTCGCACATTCGCGGGACCGCCGCCGTGAAGATGTCGCTCGTGGAGACGCTAAGCCCCAATCGCGCCGTTTATGAAGGAAGGGGAGAAGTGCCGGGCGGCTCGGCGAGTCTGCGCGCGGGATTTGACCTGCAATCTTCGCCGGGCGGAGCGACCAAGGTGGTTTGGCTGGGACAATCGAATGTCGTTGGCCGGATTGCTTCGCTGGCCGGCGGAATGCTCGAGCCGCTGGCCAAGAAGAACGTGCAGAAATTGATTGATGGCTTGCAGAAAGCTTTGGGGTAGCGCGACCGATCATGACAACTACGCTGCGCAGGAAAAGCAAAAATGAAACGGCCACGACTGCGAGCAGCGCCGCAAAATGGGTCGGCCAGCCCATTCGCCGCAAGGAAGAAGACCGCTTGGTGCGCGGCAAGGGAATTTTTGTCGACGACCAGAAATTGACGGGCATGCTGCATATTCGTTTCGTGCGCTCGTCTTACGGTCACGCAAAACTTGTGAAGGTTGACGTTTCCAAGGCCGCGGCATTGCCGGGCGTGGTGTGCACGCTTACGGGCACCGAGGTCAAGGGGATGGTGAAGCCCTTCATCGAGATTGGCCCCGATGTGGGACAAAAGATTGCGGACTATCCCATGGCCGTCGACAAAGTAACCTTTCAGGGCGAGCCGGTTGCGGCGGTCGTTGCCGAGACGCGCATGATTGCGGAAGACGCGTCTGAATTGGTTGAGGTCGAGTACGAGCCGCTGCCGCCGATTCTTTCCGCTGAAGAGGCGTTAAAGGACGAGACCCTTGTGCATCCCGAAATGGGCACGAATCGAAACTGGCACGGCGTGTTCGAGTATGGCAACGTCGAGAAAGCGTTTACGCAGGCCGCTCATGTTGTTCACATAGGCAGGCTGCACTTTCATCGCTTCTCCAGCACGCCGCTGGAAAACAATGCGATGATCGCCGTTTGGGATTCACGGTCGGAGCGAATTGAATACTGGTCGAACAATTCGTTTCCGTCGTTCGCCGCGCAGTTTCTCTCGCCGGCGCTTGGCGTGGGCATCGATCAAATCCTGATGAAGAGTTTTGACATCGGTGGCGGCTTTGGAATCAAGATCACGAACTATCCGTATATGGCGGTGTGCGCTTTGGCGTCGCGGAAGACCGGCGGCCGCCCGGTGAAGTGGGCGGAGACGCGCACCGAGCACATGCAAGCGAGCGCGCACGGCAACGAGCGCACCTTTTTCGATACGCGTGTGGCGCTGGATAAGAATGGAGTGATCACCGCCATCGATTCGCGGCACGTCGATGATTGCGGAGCGTATCCGCGGTACGAGCCGCTGGGCTGCGTCATCTGGGCACAAGTGCTGCCCGGGGCGTATCGCGTCAAGAACGTGCGCATCGACATGAATCAGGTGGTGACCAACAAGTGTCCGGTGGGTCCGAACCGCGGCTACTCGCGCATGCAGCACCTCTGGTTCATGGAGCGCGTGCTCGATATCTGCGGCCACACTCTGGGCATTTCCACGGACGAAATGCGCGTGCGCAATTACATCCGGAAGGAGGAAATGCCGTACACCACGCCGAACGGCTGTGTCTACGATTCCGGCGATTATGCAGGGATGTTCGCATTGGCAAAGAAACTGATCGGCTGGGAGGAATGGAAGAAAAAACAAGCCGCCGCGGGCAAGGAAGGCCGCTGGATTGGAATTGGCATCGGCTCGACTCTCGATTCCGGCACAAACAATTTTGGCCAGGCGCGCATCATCAACAGCTTCGCTCCGTTTTCGGGGCAATCCAAGGCCGCCATCGCCAAGCTCGATATTTACGGCGAAGTCGTTATCAGCATGGGGTCCGTTCCGCAGGGGCAAGGGCATGAAACGACCGCGGCGCAAGTTGTCGCCGACGTGCTGGGCATTTCACCTGATCTTGTCAAAGTGAAACCGGGTTTCGATACAGAGCAGAACGCTTATACCGGCCACACGGGAACCTACGCGAGCCAATTTGCGGTTACGGGGCTTTCCGCCATTCACGGAGCAACGGTGAAGCTGCGGAAGGAGATGGCGCGGCTGGCGGCCTGGACGCTGAAAGCGAACGAAAAGAACCTGGAGTTTGGAATCGGCGCGCAGGGACCGGAAGTTCGCGACAAGCGCACGAAAAAATCCATCAACTACTGGGGCCTGGCTAATCTGGTGAACGTCAACAACGCCGGAATGCCCGAGAATCTTTGGGACGTTACGTTGAACTGCCGTCATGTGTACCACGCGCCGTTCCAAATCCCGGACATCAAGCGCAAGTATGGCAACTTGACGCTGACCTATGCAGCCCAGGTGCATATCGGGGTGATCGAAGTCGACCGCGAGACTTTTCAGCCAAAGATTCTCGCCTACGCTTGCGTGGATGATTGCGGCCGCACCATCAATCCGCGCATTGTCGAGGGCCAAGTCCACGGCTGCACGGCGCACGGCATCGGTGCTGCGCTGATGGAAAATTGCGCTTACGATGGCGACGGCAATTTGCTTGCCTCCACGTTCAGCGACTACACGCCGATCACCGCGGTCAATATGCCCGATCTGCTTTATGGACACATGGAGTCGCCCTCGCCTTTTTCGTACAACGGCGCAAAAGGAATGGGAGAAGGCGGTGCAGCGCCAGTGCATACCATCTGTGCCGCGTTGCAGGACGCGCTGTATCCAAGCGGAGTGATCATCGACGATTCGCACAACACTGGCGATTCCATCTTTCGCGCGCTGCAGCGAGCCAGCGCCGGTGGTTATGCTTCCACGGTTCGTGTCGAACATCCGCGCGCGTCGCGCTAAGGATCCGCCCTGATGCTGGTCCAATTCCGAGAGCCTCGCTACCGAGAGTCACTGAGTTGATCAAACGCGTTTGCATCATCGGGTGCGGCTCGATCGGAAGCCTCTACGCCGCGCACTTGGCGAAGGTCACTGAGGTATGGGCTTTTGTTCGGCGGCCTGAACACGCCGAGGCACTGAATCGCGACGGGTTACAAGTATCCGGAACGCATCAGTTTCACGCAAAGCTGCATGCCTCGCATGACCCCGGCCGCCTGTCGGAATTCGATTTGGGCATCGTTGCCAGCAAAGCCACGCAAACCGCGGACGCCGTGCGGCCCGTCGCGCATCTTTTCAAAAATGGCGCCATTCTCTCGGCGCAAAACGGCCTCGGGAGTGAAGAAATCATTGCAGACCTGGCAAAGACATTCGTGATTCGCGGCACAACGTTTATGAGCGGCACGCGCCACAGCGACAGGCATGTGCAATACGAACTCGACACCGCGACGTGGATGGGTCCGTTCGAGCCGACAAACACGCCCTTCGCTATCGTTCAGGAAGCCGCCGAACTGATCGGCTCTTCCGGCCTCAAGGCCATCGCTCTGCAAGATGCGAGGCCGGCGCAGTGGTCCAAGCTCATCTTCAATGCCTCGGTTAACGCCGTTTCCGCGCTGACGGAATTGCCGCATAGCTCCCATTTCGCGGCGGAAATGAATTTCGCTGATTTGGGACATTTGCTGCACGCGCTCATTGATGAAGGTAAGCAAGTCGCGTCTGGCTTGGGCATCAAGCTCCACGAAGATCCTTGGGAGATGAATAAAATCGGCGCGCAGACCGATCATCCGCCCTCCATGCTGTACGACGTGCGCCACAAGTTGAAAACGGAAGTCGACTTCCTGGGTGGTGCGATTGCCCGCGAAGCGCAGCGCGCGGGCATTCCTGCCCCGCTTCACACTGCTCTCTATCGCTTGATCAAAGGCAAGGAAGCATCCTGGACCTACGAAGGCAACCAACACGCAGCGGTGCAGCGACAGACGTAATGGCCTATCCACTCGATCAGGAAAAATGGCGCCGCGCCCGCGCAATGCTGGACCGGAACGATCTCGACGCGATCGTGGTTCGCGCGCCAGACAATGTCCTGTACTTGACGAACTACTGGACCATGAAAGGCTACGACCTCGCGATCTTCCCGCGTGAAGGCGAGCCCACGCTTCTGGTCATCGAGCCGCAGTTTCGTGAGGCGCAGCGCACCGCCTGGAACAAAGACGTTCGCTTCTTTCCGTTTTACCATCCGAAGGATCCGCGGCCTCCGATGATTCGCGCGGTGGAAATGGGCGTAGAGGTCTTGAAGGAACGGAATCTCACTCGCCGTGTGGGCATCGAGCTGTCACAAAATTCACAAATTTGCGACCGCATGGTCGGCGAGCCCACTGTGTATTGGCAAGGCTTCTACGACGCTTTCCGCGCTGCCAGCAGAGAAACCGTCGATGCGGCTCCTCTTCTCGCCCAGTTGCGCATGATCAAAACTCCGCAAGAGATCGAACGCATGCGCCTTGCCAACGAACTCGCCGCGCTCGGAATGGTGCACGCCCGCGACAATATCCGGCCTGGGATGAAAGAAAGCGAAGTCGCGGCCATGATCGAAGGGCATATCCACCACGTTGGAGTCGGCTACAAAGGGAAAGTCGAAATGGCGCGCGCTTTCACTCTGGTCTGGTCCGGGCCCGGCATCGCGACCTTCACCGCCACTAGTCATCGCCCAGTCATCGAAAATGAGCCAACGCTTGTCGAAATCTGGGTCTGTGCAGACGGGTATTGGACCGACCTCACAAAAAATCTCTGTCCGGACCACCTAACGCCAAAATACAACCAACTCCTCGATCAGTTGCTGAACATTTTCAACGATGCCATCGCTTCCGTGTGCGACGGCGCTCCCATGGGCGATATCGACCGCATCATTCGCAAAGGAATCGACGCCGCGGGCTATCCTGGGCAACCCTCGCATCCTGTTGGACACGGTGTCGGCGCGCGTGCTCATGAGCCGCCCTACTCGCATCAGGCTGCGCCCGGAACGATGCAGTCCGGCATGGTCTGGGCCATCGAACCCGGCGTTTACTGGGAAGGTGGCGGGGGCCTGCGTCTCGAAGACAATTTCTTGGTGACCGCCACTGGGTGTGAGAAGCTTTGCTCTTATCCCGACGATTTTCGTCGCTAAACACGCGAGCCATGACGCCACATCCAGCCGAGGCCCACGAATCGATGAAGGATGACCTCGCCAAAGCGATTCTCTCGCAAATTCGCGAGGACGAAATCGTCGCCATGTGCTGCGACGTCGTGAACATCCCCAGTCCCACCGGCGAAGAATTGGAGATGGGCCGCTACATGCGCAAAGCGCTCGAAGAAATGGGCCTCACCGTTTCCTGGCAAGAAGTGGAAGACGCTCGCGCGAACGTGGTCGGCCTCTGGGAAGGAACCGGCCACGGCAAAAGCCTCATGTTCAACGGCCACATGGACACCTCCAACACCGGCCGCGAAACGTTTCTCACCGGGCTCGGCTACAAAGCCAAAGCCGTCATTCGCGGCAAGATGATTTACGGCCTGGGCATCTACAACATGAAAGGCGCGCTGGTCTGCTACACGCAAGCGGTAAGAGCCCTTATGCGCGCGGGTGTAAAGCTCGAAGGCGACGTCACCATCGCCGCCGTCGTCGGCGAAATCGAGAAGAGTCAATGGAGCGATGAATTCGTCGGCAAGGAATTTCGCGGATACGGAGTCGGCACGCATCACCTCGTCAATCACGGCGTTTTGCCGGACATGTGTCTCCTCGGCGAACCTACGGACATGCAGTTGGTACTTGGCCATTACGGCACGGTGTGGGTGCGCCTCTCCACGGGCGGCCACTACGTCCACACCGCATTCACGCGCGGAAAGCAAGACCACAGCTCCATCTTCCGCATGAAGCAAATTCTCGACCCGATTTACGAGTGGATTTCCACGTGGGAGCGCAAAGCCACGTACGACGGCCAGCCCGGAGTAGTAAACGTTGGCTGCATTCGCGGCGGCTTCCCCTGGCGGGTCAGCCGCACTCCGGATCGCACGGACATTTTTCTCGATGTGCGCGTTCCTCCCACGATGGCGCTGAAGGAAGTGCGTACCTCCATCAAACAACTCGTTCTCGATCTGCGAAAAAAACATCCGGAGTACGGTATCGAATCCGAGATTTTCATTTCCGTTCCCGGCGCCGAAATTTCCAAGGACCACGAGCTAGTCAAGACTATCGAGGCCTGCCATCACCGCGTGCTCGGTGTCCCAGCCAAACATGCAACCGTTCTCTGGGATTCTGACGCTTCTGTAATGACCCGCTTCGGCATTGAAACATTGAATTACGGCCCGTCGAGCGGCCCGCGCGATGCCGAAGGGGAAAAGGTCGCTATCGAAACGTTTGTGAACACCACCAAGGTGTATGCGCTCGCCGCCGCCGAAATTTGCGGGGCGCATTAACCAGAGGTCAGTCGCCAAATGCCCAGCCAAAACGAAATCGAGCGACGCTACAAAAACATTCGCGCGGCCATGGAAGCCGAAAAGGTCGACGCTCTGATTGTCTGCGGAAATCAATACGCCGGTTTCGAAGGCGCGGTACGCTACGTTTCCGACTTCGAGATTGTCCATCGTTACGTCTACGTGCTGGTCCCGCTCTCCGGTGATCCTGTTCTCGTTTTCCCGCGTGAAGCGCTTTGGATTGGCGACAAAAAGGCACCCTTCGTTCGCGAGAAAGTCTGGGCTGAGATTCCGGGCAAATGGCTGCGTGAGGAAATCGAAAAGCGCGGCTGGAAACGCGTGGCCGTCTATGGCTTGGATTTCGTCATGGCCGTTCGCGATTATCGCGAACTGCAAGACCACTCTTTCGAGCTGGTGCCGTTCGATTTCCATTTCGATATGTCCCGCGCCGTCAAGAGTGAGGAAGAGCTCGAAGGCTTCCGCGATAGCATGGATATCATCCTTGACGGCTTCCACGCACTTCTCGCCGCCTACGAACCCGGAAAAACCGAAGCTGAAATCATGGCCCCCGCCGTCGAGCGCTTCTTCGCCCGCGGCGCGGGTCCGCGCATGATGAACATCGTCTTAAGCGGCACAAACGGCGAAGCTGAAGCATTTTTCAAGGTTCCGTCGCTCCGTAAAGTCGGTTCCGACGACTTGCTGCTTTACTCGCTGGAAGTCACCGGAGCCGCCGGCTATTGGATTGAATTCTCCCGCGCCCTCATCCGCGGCAAAATCAGCCCGCGCACGCAAGCGATGAGCGAAGTCTATCCGCACGCCATGGAAGCCGCGCGCGTCAGGATGCGCGACGGCATGGTTGCCAGCGAAGTCCACAAAGCCGCCGCCGAGGTCTTCAGCAAAGCCGGCTTTTCGCTCGGACACCTCACCGGCCACTCCATCGGCATGACCATGATCGAGCATCCTGCCATCGGCGCGAACACGCAGATCGAGCTGAAAGAAAACATGGTCCTCAGCTTTCATCCGCAAGTCGTCGATCAGGAGGGCCAGGTCTGCCTCTACACGCAGGACACCTACCGCGTTGGCAAGAATGAAGGCGAGTGCCTTGCGAACGTTCCGTGGCGCTTTTATACCGGGTTGGAGGCGCGAAAGACCGCATGAGCGTCAAGATTTGCATCGTCGGTTGCGGAGCCATCGGCAGCATCTTCGGCGCCCACCTTGCGCGCCTCTCCGATGTCGAAGTCCACGCCTACGACGTTTCGCAGGCGCATACTCTCGCGATCAACGACCGCGGCCTGCGCATCAGCGGCGCCGCCGATTTCACTTCGCGCCTCCACGCGACGACAAATCCTAGGGAAATCCCTCCTTGCGAATTCGGAATCGTCGCTACCAAGAGCACGCACACCCGCCCGGCGATCGAGCAAACCGCTCACCTGTTCGGCGACTCCAGCGCCGTCTGCTCGGTACAGAACGGCGTAGGCAATGAAGAAATTCTGGCGAAATACGTGCGATTTGTAATTCGCGGTACGACATTCCCCGCCGGTCACGTCATCGAACCCGGCCACGTTGGGTTTGATATTAACGGCGATACCTGGATCGGCCCTTTTGAGCCGACAAACACTCCCTATGCGCGCGTCGAAAAACTTGCTGAGCTGTTGAACCGCGCCGGTCTGAAAGTGATTCCCCTTCAAGACGCTCGCGGCGCCCAATGGACCAAACTCATCTTTAACGCCTCCACGAATCCCGTTGGCGCTCTCACACTTCTGCACCACGGCGCAGCCACCCGCTTCCCTCCCACCGGCGCGCTCTTCAACGCGCTCATCTCCGAAGGTGAAGCGGTCGCCAAAGCGCTCGGCATCCAGCTCCACGGCGATCCCCGCGCTTTGGTTCAAAAAGGCGCCAATGCGCCCGGCAAGCACAAAGCCAGCATGCTGCAAGACATTCTCGCCAAGCGGCAAACCGAGGTCGACTTCATGAACGGCGCTATCGCCGAAAGCGGCGAAAAACTCGGAGTGCCCACGCCGCTCAATCGTGCTCTGTGGCAGCTCGTAAAAGGTTTGGAGCATTCCTGGAGCGATCCGGCCTAGGAAATGGCGCGCAGCAGCGGCGGCCAATCACGAACGGAGAAAAATCAGAACGATGAGCACGCCTTTCAAAATTGGTGTCTTGCAGCTCAGCATGGAGCCCCTCGACGAAACCATTCGCATGTCGCAAGCGTGCGACGCTGCCGGGTTTGACACCTTCTGGCTCGCCGAAGCTTACCCGTGGTGGCGCAAGCATTCGATGGAAGCGCGCTCCTCCACGGCCGTCACCGCCATCGCGGCGCGCGAAACGAAACGCATCACCATCGGCTGGGGCATCATTTCTCCTTACACCCGCCATCCCGTGCAAATCGCTATGGAGGCTCGCGTTTTGCAAGAAGCCGCCGGCAAAGACCGCTTCCTCCTCGGCCTCGGTGCATCAAAAATCTTCATGAAAGAAATCGGTGAAGGCGAGAGAGGCAAAGAAGTCGGCCCGGCCACCGTGATGCGCGAAAGCATAGAAATCATCGTAGCCATGCTCGCCGGCGACGAAGTCAAGTACGAAGGCAAAGCCTTCCAAGCCTTCGCGCCCGCGGTGAAAGCCGATGCGCATGTGCCTCGCTGGCGTGTCCCGATCTACGTCGGCGCCACCGGCCCGGTTCTTCAGCGTCTAGCCGGTTCGCATTCCGACGGATTGCTCACCGCCAGCATCACCACGCCGAAATTCGTTCAGTATTCGCGCAAGATGATGGAAGAGGGTGCTCGCAAAGCAGGCAAAGATCCCGCTAAGCTCGATCTCGGCTCCGTAATCGTCGGTAGCGTCGGAGAAGATCCAAAAACTGCCCGCGAAGGCGCCCGCGAAATGGCTGCCATGTACCTCGCCAACAAAGTGCAGAATATTCGCGGCTCTGCCGACACGCTGCTCGAGTGCGCCGGTCTCACCTTCGATGAAATTCGTCCCATCGCCGAGGCCATGGAGCAAGGCGGAAGAAAAGCCGCCGCCCGCGCGGTGACCGACGCTGTTCTGCAGAAAGTGTGCTCAATCGCCGGCACACCGTCGCAGTGCATTGAACGATTGGAGGAGTATCGCGCTTCCGGCTGCACGCACATCATGCTGGAGCTGTGGGGAGACGACCGCCTCGAACAAGCCCGCCTCTTCGGCCAAAAAGTCTTGCCGCACTTCAAAGGAAAATGATCGAGGCGAAGGTCTAAGCCGATGCCGCCCGTTTTATACGCTCGGTGATGGCGCGAAACTCGTTGTCCGTAACCAAGCCGCGCTTTTCGGTCCCCGCCCGCTTGACTGCGGCCAGCGCCGCCTGCTGTTCCTCCGCGCTCAGCGAAATACCCAGTTCCTTGGCCTTGATCGCGATGCTGTCGATTCCGCTCTTTTTCCCCAGCACAATCGCGCGCGTCGCTCCCACCAGCTCCGCCGAAAACGGCTCAATCGCTTCCGGAATATGAAACTGGCTCGCCACGGCCCCGCTTTCCCGCATGAACAAATTTTCTCCGACCACAGGTTTCCACGGCTCCAGTTCATGGCCCGCCGCGCGCCGCACCAATCCCGAAACTTCTCGAATCTTCGTCAGATTCAGCTTCACCGGCACGCCATAAAGGGCCGTAAGCGCCATCGCAACTTCGCCAATATCCGCGTTCCCCGCGCGCTCGCCCATCCCATTCACGGTGCCCTGAATCCATTCCGCGCCGCCGCGCACCGCCGCCACGGCGCAAGCCGTCGCCATCCCAAAATCGTTGTGTCCGTGAAAATGCAGCGGAATTTTCATGCCAATCCACTCTCGCACGCTCCGCACCAAAAACTCCACCGCTTCAGGGCCGCAAGCGCCGATCGTGTCGACTACCACCAACTCCTCCGAACCGGCATCGAGCGCGCAACGATAAAAATCGTGTAGCACATCCAAATCCGTGCGCGTGCCGTCCACCGTGAAAAACGCCACGGTGACTCCATTCTTGCGTGCGTAACCGATCGCCTCTGCCGCGCGCCGTTTCGCCTCCTCCACGCTCAGGCCATAAGCCTTTAGCTTGATCGCGCTCGTCGGCGTTTCAATGACCGTCGCGTGCGCGCCCAACCGCAGCAACTCATCGATGTCCGCTTTCAGCGCGCGCCCAAATCCCCAAATCTCGGCCTTCAGGCCGGCCTTCGCGATCAGCCCGAACGCCTCGGCATCCTCCGCAGAAACGCGAGGAAACCCGGCTTCGATGCGTCCAACGCCTAAATCATCGAGCGCCCGCGCAATCTCCAGCTTCTGCTGCGGCGTCAGCACCACGCCAACGCTCTGTTCGCCATCCCGCAGCGTCGTGTCGTAAAACCGAACAGCGCGCCCCGAAACGAAATCCTTTCGCACCTCCGGCCTGCTGTTCAGTTCGCTGACCCAAACGCCGTTTTGTCCTGTGCCCATCGTCAATTCCGTCGCATCAACATTCAAGCGGCAGCCACAGATTTCCCGCCGTGCTTCTCTCTGTACGAGACCACCGGATTCCGCAGCACACCAATCTTCTCGATCTCGCACTCCACGACGTCGCCCGGTTTCAGATACAAGGATTTCGGATCTCCGCTGAACGCCGCCACGCCAGAAACCGTTCCCGTCGACAACACATCGCCCGCCGAATATCCCATCGGTGAATAATGAGCGATGATTTCCGGCACCGTCACAGACATTTTGCTCGAATGCGACTGCTGCCGCGTCTTCCCATTCACGCGCAGCTCCATCGCCAAATTATTTGCGTTGGGTATTTCATCGGCCGTGACAATGTGGGGCCCTAGCGGACAAAACGTATCGATCCCCTTGCAAAAGCTGAAGACGCCCGACTTCATCTCCGTCCGCTGAATGTCGCGCGCTGTGATGTCGTTGAAAATCACATACCCGCCGATGTACTCGTGCGCCTGCTCCGCCGAAAAATGTTTTCCGGTCTTCTTCATCACCACCGCAAGCTCCAGCTCATAATCCAGCTCTTCGGTAAGATGCTCCGGGTAAACGATCTCCTCATCCGGTCCGATAATCGCGTCCACATTCTGAAAAAACACGATCCACGGCAGCACCGGATGCGAAAATCCCGCCTTCTGCGCCTCTGTATGGTGCTCCCGAAAATTCCCAGCGGTGTGAAAAAACTTTTTCGGAGCAATCGGCGCTTTGATGCGAACCGCCTCTCTGCGGAAAAAAACCGACTCTCCGTTCGGCCCCTTCGTTTCCGGCCCTTCCTTCCACACATATTCGAGCGCGTCGCGCGCCGCGTCCAAACCGCGATCCCCATTCTCAAAAAGCCCACGCATGTCCGCAGGCACCCGCGCGTCCGCCAACGCATAAAAAGCGCCCTCGTGCTCCACGTTTCGCAGATAGAGCGCGTACGCGGTGTTGAGATCGACGATGCTCCCGTTCGCTGCGACGGCGCCAACCCGATCTTCGCGCGCTCCCCAATTGAATGTAACCAGTTTCATGCGAGTCCCTGCAAGGTTTCGGTCTATTCGAGGCCAAACGCCCTGAGACAGAACGCCGTGGTTTCTACATTTTCTATGGGCAGTTTGAGTTTCGATTTGTCGTTTCTGGAAAAACGCCGGCGGTCCTCGTCACCAGACAGCTTAAGGTCTTTCAAAAGACAGTCTCGGCAAAGACAACTATCAGTCTCCGTCGGCATCGGACCGTGTGGGAGTTCGGCGCACCAGCAATTTCCCTTTGGATTGCAGATCATTGGCGCATTGCAGCGAGAGCAGCGCGTTTCCATGCGCACGATTATAGCCCAAAGCCCGAGCGGTCCCGTCGTCAGAAATTGCAGCCGCGCATTTGTTCCAAATCATTATAAAATCAAGCGTTGCTTCCCGCAGGGCCCGTAGCTCAGCGGTTAGAGCAGCGGACTCATAATGCTCTGTGCAATCGGCGCCTCCTTTGTTTTTCAAGTACTTACGAGGCCAATGGTTGGATACAATTGGGTCGTTTCGGGCATGGTTGTGGGGGTTTTGGACTCAGTAATGGACTCAGTTTTGGACCCAAACAGCCTCTGGCCTCCGGCCGAGGTCGAGAATCTCAACAATTGCGAATTCGCTCGCCGTGGGGTGCTTGCCTACCGCCCTCGGGGATGTCCTCACGCCATGCCTGCCGAAAATGGCACCGCTGAGTTCTTAACATTTACAATTCACTCTGCTAAGCGGCGAACACATGCTCGACTGAGATGCCCGGATAACTGACGTGCTGTTCAGTGCGGCTCGGGCCTGCTCCAATTGTGGAATTGAGAATGTTCCTTCCATCTGCGAATCTGATACCACAAAAAAACGAGCGCCTAGTGCAGGGCTAAGATGTCGATGGATGAGATCCATTTGCCACAACCATTTTTGTTATTTCAAATCAATGCGTTACACGGCGTTCTCGACTACGAGTTCTACTTCACTTTGCGGACAACACGTACAACCTCGGTGTTTTTGTATCGGTTTGGCAAACTGCTATTTTGCTGAGCGTGGGGCTAAGCGAAAAAAGGGAAAGCTAAACTATCCAGTACGGGATAAGAACAGAAAAATTATTCAGCAGGCTCGCGATAACTTACCTAAGGACAGACTGCTTAGGATCACAGCAGGAGGATGCTTGTGTGGAATCGGCTGCCACGGAATCGGTTGACCTTGGGAAGGACTCGAAGTTCCTAGGAAGCCAAAACTTTTCGCGCTCAAGTAACCACCGAGTGTGGGGGTAGAGCATTCGGCTCTCGACCGAATGGTCGGGCATGTTGAAGTGAAATTAGCGTGCGGAAGTTGTTGGAGGGGGAAAGCTCTTTTCGGCAATTCGGCGCAGAGTCAAGATGCCGTGTCATAAAAATGTAGTAGTGCTTTCGGATTTCGGAGCTAGGGTAACGATGTAAGTGGTTGGGTGGGCTTCGACAAATAATTAAAAGATCGTAATGCCATCGAAGCGATGGCATTCCTAGAAACCTCGCCGATGCTGCAAATCATGCGCCCTATCTAGAGCTGGAGATTCCGACCGGGCGATCCTACGCAGCGCTGGTTGCCTCAAAAGTTCTCCAACATCCAGATGTTGCCATTTGTGGTCGAGCGATGGAATTCAAAGAGGCGCCGCTCGGGAGACGTTTCTGCCAGCGTTCTTTTGCGTACTCTGAACAAGCATGTGCTTCGATCTCAATCAAAACCCCTGCCGGCCGCAGGAAAGGAATAGTATTGCAGCTACGTTCGCAGGTCGTAAAACCCTTGAGAAAATTTTCCTGGAATCTTAGGTGCACTTCGACGACATGGAAGCTCCCGATCCAGCTCCTGGCAGTCCTTGCCCTCGCCTTCTTCTCGATCCGCGATTCACGTGCGCAGACAACGACTTCCGGTGGGTTGACCGGCGTCATCACTGATCCGAGTGCTGCGACCGGATTCACCAACGTGGAGGTCAAGGTTCTGCCCGTAGCAGCGCCCAATTACAACAATGGTAAAACATTTATGGGCAAGATTGACTACGACATCTCTTCCAAGGACCAACTTCGCGGCAGCTACCTTTACAATGACTTTTTTGCAATCGACGCTACGCCTTCGTTGCCGGCATTTTTCTTACCAAATCCGGCTAATATTAACCGACTAATTACTGTAAACGAATATCATACATTCAACGCTAGCATGAGCAACGAGCTGCGGCTCGGCTTTAACCGCTCGTACAACCGGGTGTCAACAGGTAACTTCAAATTCCCCGGACTGGATAGTTTTCCGGATTTGCTCTTCGATCAACTCAATACCCTGCAGCTAGGACCCGACCCGAACGGGCCACAGTTTGGATATCAGAACGTTTATCAGGCCACCGACAACGTCACCTGGACCAAGTCTCATCACACGTTCAAGTTTGGGATCGAAGGGCGCAAATACATCTCGCCGCAGTCTTTCACGCAGCGTTCCCGCGGCGATTATGAATACTCCTCCATGGACCGTTATTTCAGGGATCTAAACCCCGACCTGCTAGCCGAACGCAGCAACGGAAATCCCATCTACTATGGCGACCAGACCGCTCTCTACTGGTTTGCCAACGACGACTGGCGTATCCGCCCCAATCTTACGCTGAACATCGGGATGCGTTATGAATATATGACCATCCCATTTGGCGAGCGTTCACAAGCACTGAACCAAGCGGCGAGTGTGTCCGGCCTGATCAGCTTTGCTGAGCCGCAAGCCGCCAAGAATAACTGGGGTCCGCGGATTGGCATCGCCTATACTCCAGGTCCGAGCGGAACGACTTCCATCCGCGCGGGTTTTGGCATCTCCTACGACGTCTTGTATGACAACATCGGCATTTTGTCGCTGCCTCCACAGTTGAGTGGAACGATTGATACGCCGTTTACGCCGGACATTCCGAATTATCTGGGCAGCGGCGG
>Ga0137415_10002235_pt1 | contig 19292 bp, 15 predicted proteins | sample CZODoug3_1_1_16f_FD_183082 | JGI IMG/M metagenome (GOLD analysis project Ga0137415, IMG submission 183082) | Vadose zone soil fungal communities from Angelo Coast Range Reserve, California, USA - CZODoug3_1_1_16fungal (Hybrid Assembly) | ecosystem: Environmental > Terrestrial > Soil > Vadose...
GAAATGGGACGGATGCCGTTCTTCTACAACCAGGAAGGTCGGCTCGTCCAAGTGGACTACGCCCTCCAGGCGGTCAGCCGTGGATCGACGACGCTCGGCTTGAAGACGAAGGACTTCGCCTTGCTGTCGAGTCAGGTGAAGCCGACGCGGCCCCTCATGGAGCCCGCGGAGAAGGTCTTCGTCGTGGACGAGCACATCGGGGCGACGGGCAGCGGGTACATCGGCGACGTGACGACGCTCCTGGACCAACTTCGGGTCGCGGCCCAGCGCCACCGGCTCGTGTACGATGAACCGGTCGATGTCGGCACGCTCTCCCGCAATCTCTCGGAGTATTTGCATGAGTTCACCATGTACGCCGTGCGTCCGTTCGGCGCATCGGTCGTGATCGCGGGCGTCGACGCCCTCGGGGTGCAGCTCATCCAAGTGGATCCGAGCGGGACGACGTTCAAAGGTTCCGCGTTCGCGATCGGTCAAGCGGCCGACGAGGCCCTCGACACGATCGTGAAAGGGTACCGTCCGGACCTCAACGTCGAGCAGGCGATCGCCCTCTCGACGCAGGCGATTGAGGTCGCCAACGGCGGCAAGACGCAGATCGAACACGGGGTCGTGACCTCGTCCTCGAAACGCTTCGAGCACCAGCACGGCCCGAACAACGCCGGGTAGACCACCCGGCCCTTCCTTCTTTTCTTCCTGCGCCTCAGCGCTTCACGCGATACACGTCGTGCTTCTGGCCGGGCACGCGCTCGATGACCCCACGAGCCTCTAAGTCGAGCTTCGTGCCTTCCATGTACCAAGGGATCGAGCCGTTGAACTTCCCTTTGAGCCTCGTCTCGACCGCCGCGGTGAGTCCGTCGTGAGTGAGATCCCCTTTCCCAAGCACCTCGAGGATCGTCCTCTTCATCGTTTCATACTTTGTTCGGCTGATGTTGACACCCCTCTTCCCTTGAGGGTGTAACGTCAGGACTTTCTCTTCCATGGCGCGAAGGGACAAGCTGAGAGCTATTTAGACAAGTCGTCTTGCGGGTCCTCCGGACCCGCCTTGAACAATCCTTTTAGCGGTCCGTCCGCTATCGAGACGGGGAAATCCGATGCGGATCGTCTCCCTTCTCCCCGCGGCGACCGAAATCTGCTTCGCCCTTGGCCTTGGCGATGAAGTCGTCGGCGTCTCGCCGGAATGCGACTTCCCCGGGGCTGCGCGCGTGAAGCCGATCGTGAGCCATGCCCTTCTGCAATACGAAGGAAAGACGAGCGGCGAGACGAGCCGCATGGTCGGGGACCGACTCGAGTCGGGCGAGGCCCTGTACCAAGTGGACGAGTCCGCGCTCCGTTCCTCGGGCCCGGACCTGATCCTCACGCAAGGCCTCTGTGACGTCTGCGCACCCACCCTCGGAGACGTCGAGAATGTCGCGAGGCGACTTCCGGGGACGCCCGCCATCGAACCCCTGGATCCACACCGGTTGGACGATATGCTGCAGGACATCCTTCGCGTGGGGCGCGCGTGTGCCATCGAGGCGAGAGCGGTCGAAGTCGTCGCCGCCCTCCGAGAGCGGATCGACCGCGTGGCCGAACGTGCGTCGACGGCGCTCGTCCGTCCGAAGACGGTGTGCTTGGAGTGGCTCGATCCGTTGTTCCTGGGTGGCCATTGGGTGCCGGAGATGGTCGCACTCGCGGGAGGGATCGACGTGCTAGGTCGGGCGGGAGAGAAATCCCGCCGGGTGGAGGGCCACGAGGTCGTCACGGCTTCGCCCGATGTGGCGGTGTTGATGCCCTGCGGCTTCGATCTCGATCGGACGCGGAAAGAGGCGTCGGTCGTGACCGGGACGCGTTGGTGGACGGACCTGCCTGCGGCGCGAGCCGACCGGGCGTGGATCGTGGACGGCTCCAGCTACTTCAACCGGCCGGGGCCCCGGCTCGTCGACGGATTGGAGATCCTCGCGCACATCGTGCAGCCCGATCTCTTTCCGAAACCGCCGGATACGGTTGCGGCGCGGGTGAGCTGATGGCAAAGCTGTACACGCGTCGAGGCGACGCGGGCGAGACGGGCCTCCTCGGGCCGGAACGCGTTTCGAAGGATGACCCGCGAATCGAGGCGATGGGGACGGTGGACGAGCTCAATGCGGTGATCGGCCTGGCGATGGCCGTGCAACGCGAACGGCGAATCCGCGACCTCCTGTCGAAGATTCAGGACGACCTCTTCACGGTCGGCGCGGAGCTCGCGATCAGCCATGCGGCGGAGCGGACGAAGGTCCCTCAGATTACGCGAGTCCATGTGGCGCGGCTCGAGGACGCGATCGAAGCGTTCGATGTCGGCAAGATCACGGAGTTCATCCTCCCCCGGGGCTCCGAACAGCTCGCGCGACTTCACTGGGCGCGCACCGTGGCGCGACGCGCCGAGCGTCGGGTCGTCGGCCTCTCGAAGCGGGACGCACTGAACCCGGAGCTCCTGCGATACATGAACCGCCTTTCGTCGCTCCTTTACCAGATGGCGGTCTGGGCACAACACAAACAACGAAGGAAGCCGGAGCATCCGACATACACGCGATAGGCCGGGCAAGGCTTTGGCCCAGAACTGGACAAAGGCTAAGGGCGGGGACCCGTTCGCGTCGGCGTGGCCGTCGAGTTCACGAATCTCCTCGAACTGGAGGAGATGGCGCGGGCGAAGGTCCCTCGCGCGATCTTCGATTACATTGCGGGAGGAGCCGAGGACGAAGTCACCCTCCGAAGGAACCGCGAAGCGTTCGGGCGATGGGCCCTGCGGCCCCGCGTCTTGATGGACGTCTCGAAGCGCGACACGAAGACCGTCCTCCTCGGAGAGCGCGTGTCGATGCCGGTCTGCGTGGCTCCCACTTCGTTCCATGCCCTCGTCCATCCCGAGGGGGAGGTCGCGACCGCCCGGGGCGCCGCCGCCGCGGAAACGATCCTCATCGCGAGCACGATCTCGACGAAGCCCCTGGAAGAAGTCGCGGCCGCAGCCGACGCTCCTCGGTGGTTCCAGCTGTACGTCTATCGGGACCGCGCGGTGACGGAGGAGCTCGTCGCACGAGCGGTCAAGGCCGGTTACAAGGCGCTCTGCCTCACGGCCGACACACCGGTCCTCGGCCGTCGCGAGCGAGACGAGCGAAACGCGTTCACGCTCCCGCCAGGATTCGGGATCGCGAATCTGAAAGGGGCCGGCCTCGACGGCATGCCGGAGGTGGAGCACGGCTCCGCCTTCGCGAAGTACGTCACCGATCTCCTGGATTCATCGCTCACCTGGGAGGATGTCGATTGGCTGAAGTCCATCAGCCCGCTCCCGCTCGTCATCAAAGGAATCATGACCGCGGAAGACGCGGTGCTCGCGGTCGAGCATGGGGCCGCGGGGATCGTCGTCTCGAACCACGGGGGCCGGCAACTCGACTCGACGCTCGGGAGCCTCGACGCGTTGCCCGACGTCGTCGCGGCGGTGCGCGGACGGATCGAGGTCTACCTCGATGGCGGAATCCGGCGCGGCACGGATGTGCTCAAGGCCCTCGCGCTCGGAGCGAAAGCGGTCCTCGTCGGTCGGCCGATACTCTGGGGTCTCGCCTTGGGAGGCGCGGATGGAGTGCGAGCGGTCTTGGATGAGTTGCACACGGAACTCGACACGGCGATGGCGCTCGCAGGCCGTGCGAATGTGAAGGACATCGATGCGAGCTTGGTCGTGCGGGCGCTCTAGCGATTCGCCGCGCGATCAAGAAAGTCGATCAAGAAGCCTACCGCCTCCTCGTTCCCCATGGGCTTCGGAGGAAGGCGTCCGAGGGCGAGCCGTTCGGGAATCAGCTCCTTCAAGCGGCGGATGTCGTCGGGTCGATAGCCGAGCGCCGCAGCGTTCCGTTCGGCCTCGGCGTGACCCTTCGGGGGAACCGCGATCACCGGCGTCCCGGCCGCGAGCGCTTCGTTGACCGTGCCCTTCCCCGCGGTCGTGATAACGAGGTCCGCCGCGAGGACGTAGTCCTGGAGATTCGGCAAGAATCCGTATGTGTAGACGCCGGATCCCGGGTCCGCCTTTAGTTTCGGGCCGCTCACGACGACCATCGAAACGTCGTCCAGCTTCAATTCGTGGAACACACGAACGGCCTCGCGAATCAGGAATTCACCGACGGCCGTGCCGCCGACGGTCACAAGGATCGTCTGCTTCCGGAACACAAAGTCCTCTCGGAGCCTCTCTCGGGATGCACTGAACGCGCGGACGATGGGTCCGATGCGACGGACGTTCGGCCAGTCCGGCGGGGACTCCGCTGCGAGGACGAGGTCGGCCCTCCGTGCGATCCGAGAGGCCCAGAAGTTCGCGGGGCCTTCGACCAACCGCGACAACGGATCCCGGGCAAAGTCGTGGCGGGTGGCGTCGAGGATCAAGGCGGTTGGAATCCGGTGACGAATCGCCTCGCGCGCGGACGCCAGCTCGCTGTCGGAGAGGAGGAAGCGATAGTAATCCCAGTCGGCCTCGCCCTCCAAGAATCGACGGGCGATCCGCAGGTATCGACCGTAGTCTCGGTACCACCGCCACACCGGGTCGAGGACTCCATCCGTCGTCTGCCAGTCGGGCGCCGGCGGCATCGTGAGGGCATCGAATCCGCTCGACACGACGAGATCCAACGCCGGCGAACCGGCGAGGAAGAGCAGATACAAGTCCCGCCGGCGTTCCATGAGGCCGCGGGCGAGGGCCACCGCTCGGGTCGCGTGGCCGAGGCCCTGGGAATGGACCGCGAAGTACCCACGGAGTTCCTCCATCGCGCGACTCATCGTCCGCTTCCCCAAAGACCTTCGGATGGGACATCCGCGTTCCCGGGCAACGACCCGTTTCGTGGCCGACACGAGCGGCGTACGGGCGTCGTTATATAGCAGGCGGTTCCTAGGGGCGAACGTTAGGGGTTTTCAGGAGGAGAACAACATGGGAGAAGAAGAGAACAAAGCGACCGCGAGAATGTTTTACGAAGAAGTCGTGAACCGAGGCAACATCAGCGTGATTGACAAGGTCACGGCCGAGAACTACGTCGACCACACCGCGGCGCCAGGAATGCCGCCCGGCCGCGAAGGCGAGAAGCAATGGTTCATGATGCTGCGCGCAGCCTTCCCCGACGGTCACACGACAATCGATGACATCATCGCGGAAGGCGACAAGGTCGTTGTCCGCGGGACGATGACGGGCACTCACACCGGCGAGTTCATGGGAATCCCCGCGACCGGGAAGCCCGTGGAGATCTCCGGAATCGACATCACGCGGTTCGAGAACGGGCAGAGCACCGAGCACTGGGGACAGTGGGACGTCGCGGGCCTAATGGTGCAGCTGGGCGTCGCCCCGCCTCCGCCCGGGGCACCAGAGACCGAGACCGAGTGAAGGTCCCACCCGAATTCGTAGCTCCCGTTTCGCGGGTCCTCGCGTTGGCCTTTTATGGCCTCGCGGTGTTCCTTCGGACGTGGAGCTAGCAACCCTCGCGAAGTATCCGTTCCTACGCGAAGCGTCCGCGTTCATTCGAGCGGAGAAGGTCAGCCTCGAAGAGATCCTTCTGGAACCTGCCTACGCCCGGGCCCGGAGCCTCGGGAAGGCGCGAGTCCTTGAGGCGCTCGAGCGCGGGGCCGCGTCCGATCGAGTCGCGATCGCGCCGGCGGACCAGCTGGCCCAGCTGCTCGCGTACCCGGTGTCCCGAATCCTCGTCTCGGCCCTGGAGGACACGTATCTGATCCGGAGGTTCGCTCTGCGGGAGGCGATTGCCGCGGAGGGACGTCTCGAGTCGGAGTCGGACGATTTCGCGATCCACATGGCCGGGCAGCTGGCGATGGACCTACGGCGCGAGAACGGCGGCTTCCGCCTTCACTTCACGGACTTCCTGCGCTTTACGAGCACGATGCGCGACGCGCCTTGGAAACTGATCAATCAGCGAGTGGACCGCGGGTACGTGATTCTGCAACGGGCCAAGGCGCTTCGAGTCATGCGAAACGCGATCCAGCGGCACATCGAGGAAGGCCTGCCCCTCCCCGTGAACGACGACATCGTCACGGCATTCCGGACGGACCTCCGCGAGATCCGCGGCATCCTGGAGGCGAAGAAGGCGACGTTCAAGGCGGAAGACATCGGGAAGGTGAGCATCACCCGGTTCCCGCCGTGCATGTACAACCTCCTCGCGCAGATCCAGAACCACGAGAACGTCCCGCACATGGGCCGCTTCGCGATCGTTGCATTCCTCCATCACATCGGCCTGGGCAACGAGGAGATCTTCCGCGTCTTCGGGGACGTGCCGGATTTCGCGGCCGACGTGACGAAGTACCAGATCGAACACATCACCGGTACGTCGAGTCCGACGGAGTACACGCCGCCAGAGTGTGCGACGATGAAGTCGTACGGCATTTGTCCGGGACCGGACCGGATCTGCCTGACGATCAAGCATCCCCTTCAGTACTATCGCGTGAAGGGGCGCGAGCAACGGCCCCGAGGCGAGAGTGCGTCGACCGCGACCTAGGCGGAGAAACCGCGCCACGTCTTCACGGCGCGTTGCACGGCCGTCGCGTTGCCGAGGACCGCGAAGAGGACCATGAACCACTCGAGCGGCCCGAACGTCAGGACGCCGACGCCCCACGTTGCACCGCCGGACGACGCGATGATCAGCTGAATCAAGGCGCCGAGGAACAGGAGCACGAGACGGTCCGCGCGGCCGAGGACGCCGCCGTACGCCCGGCCTTGCCCGACGGCCTGCGCCTGGGTCCCCATGTACGACGTCAGGAGGACGCCGAGGAGGGCGAGCATCCCGACCTGGAGATGGCAGTACATCGCGTTGAATGCGACCCCTCCCAGCATGAACACGTCCGCATAGCGGTCGAGCACATGGTCCAGGAAATCGCCCCGCGCGGACGCCTTTCCGGCCATCTTCGCAATCTTGCCGTCGAGCGCGTCCAGGTAGGAGTTGGCCAGGATCAGAACGAGCGCGAGGCTGAGGAACCCTGGCCCGCCGATGAAGAAGGAGATACCCGCGCCGACCGCCGCGAGGAAGGCGATCCACGAGACGACGTTCGGATTGACGCGCAACATCCGGGAAGCGACGGGGACGAGGAACCAGTCTGCGGCCTTGCGGTACCGGTCTAGTACCACGAGAGCACCTCGGACGCCCAGTCGACGGTCCCCGGTTCGTGGCCTTTCGTCTTTCCTTGAAGGATCTCGAGAATCGCTTCGGCGGTGTCGGTTGGTTGTGTACTCGTCGTGTCGATCTCGAAGACGAACGGAAGGCGGGCGACCGCCTCTTGCAGGATCACGTCGATCGCCTCCGCCTCGACGTTCTCGCGGACTTTCTCCGGAGCCCAACCGCGCGCGTCGAGTCGGGCGCGGAGGACGGACGGCCGGCACCGCAAGACCACCGCGAGGTTCACGTCCATCCGGTGACTGTAGTGGCTCTTGAGGAACGCGACTTTAGCGGGGATGCGCAATCCCTCCCGTAAGGCATCCACATCGACCTCGTCCGTGCCTCGTTCCACGTCGCGCCCGACGATGAGGCCCTCGCGCCGCGCGATCTCGTCCAGGTCGGCGACGACATAGCCTCGCTTCGCGAGCACATCGCATGCGGAGGACTTTCCTGTCCCGGGCGTCCCGGTGATGGCGACGAGCACGCCGACACCATCGGGGCGGGGCCTAAATCACTTGCGTTCCGGGCGAAACGAGACCGGACGTCCGCGGCGCAGGAAGTAGCGCTCCCTCAGCGCGAGTCCGGTGCTCGTGCCGACCAAGTCGACGACGAAGCCGAGGACGAAGAGCAGGAATCCGTAGTGGAACAGGAACGCGGGCACGGAATCGGGGGAGACGAAGACGACTCCGACGAGCAACGGGGACAGGGCCATCCCGGTCGCGACCGCACCGCCCAGGAGGAGTCCGAGGAACACCTCGAAGATCATCTCGGACAGATTCTCGGTCGCGAGGCCCACGAGGATGGACGTGACTCCGAGGAGCACGAGCATCCACGGCACGGAGGCCTCCCCCGATGCCGGGACGCCGCTCACCGGGAAAATACCGTAGAAGATGACATAGCCGCTCGCGACGCCGAGGACCGCGGCCAACGCGACCGTCCGGGCAATCGAACGCCTCTTGCTCCGAATCGGGCTAGCCAAGGTTCGGTCCCTCTTCGAGTACGATGCGGATCAAGGAGCTGAGGAACACATTCGCATCGGGAGCTGGAACTGGCAAATCCCGGACCTCGACGACCAACTGCACCCAATGGATCCAAGGCATGACCGTTCCGTTGCCTCGAACCTGGGCCGCATACTCAGTGATGTTCTGCACCACTCCAAACCGGAAGGCATCGGAGTTCCGGGTCAGGACGAACGACAAAGTCGCCATCCCGGTTCCCCTAGGCGGGATCGGTACGGGCGGGACGTCGACCGAGCCCAAGAAGGCCTTGAAGAAGTACTGGGGCCCCGTCCCGTTGAAGACGACCTCGTCGGTTCGGCCGAGGTTCGGAAGCCCGGCCTCCCTCGGAAGATCCTCGATCCATGCCTTATAGGCGATCGACGACAAGGCGAGGGACCTCGCACTCGGGTTCGTGACTGTGAGCCGGATCGTCAGGTTGACGGAGCCGGTGGCGAGCAGGGCACCCATCGACGTCGTGCCGGTGAACGAGACGGTTCGGGACGGCGTCAGCTCGACGGACGTGTGGGCGAGGACCACCGACGAGTAGCTGGCGGACGACACGACCACAAGGGCCATCAGCACCACGACCCAGCCCGCAACGAAGAACCAGACCCGCTGCTCCGGGTACTTCCATCGGGAAGCGAGGCGTGCGACCCAGCCCATTGTCCTCACTTCGCGGGAGGCCCGTGGGACGCGAACAGCTTCTGCGCGATGTCCTCGACGACGCTCTGCTCCGGCATCGGCGGTTCGACCAGGCGGCCATCGTAGATGTCCTGGGCGAAGTGGCATTCCGCGGTGTGACCCGGCGCCACCTCCACGTTCGGAGGCGCCGTCGTCTTGCAGATGTCCTGGGCCAAGAGACAGCGCGTGCGGAAGCGGCAGCCCGACGGCAGATCGATCGGGCTCGGCAGCTCGCCCTTGATCGGCACCTGCGTGTACGTGTGCTCCGGATCCGGGACGGGCACGGCCAACAACAGGGCGCGGGTGTAGGGGTGGGTCGGCTTCGAGACGACGTCCTCCGTCGGGCCGCTCTCCACGATCCGGCCGAGGTACATCACGGCGATCCGGTCCGACATGTACCGCGCGACCGCGATGTCGTGGGTGATGAACACGTACGGGATTCGATACTTGTCGCGGAGGTCCAGCATGAGGTTCATCACGCCGGCGCGGATCGACACGTCAAGCATCGACACCGGTTCGTCCGCGATGATCACCTTCGGGTTGAGGACGAGGGCCCGCGCGATCGCGACGCGCTGCCGCTGCCCGCCCGACATCTCGTGCGGGAAGCGGTCGAGGAAGTCCTGCCCCGGCCGAAGGCCGGCGTCCTCGAGCGCGTGGATCACGAGTTCGGCCCGCTGCTCACGATCGTTCGCGATCCCGTGGATCAGGAGCGGCTCCGAGACGGCCCGCAAGACGGAGAACCGCGGGTTGAGCGACTCGTACGGATCCTGGAAGATCATCTGGAGGTCCCGCCGGAAGTCGAACATCTCCCGCGCGGTCAACGAGGCGATGTCGGTCCCCTGGAACAGGATGAACCCTTCGGTGGGAGTCTCGAGGCGCGAGATGAGCCGTCCGGTCGTCGTCTTGCCACAGCCGCTCTCGCCCACCAGGCCGAGGATTTCTCCCTGCATCAGGTTGAAACTGACCCCGTCCACGGCGTGCACGTACACTTGCTCGCCGCGGAAGGAGCGGAGAAACCCTTTCTTCAGCTCGAAGTATCTCTTGAGTTTCTGGACGCTCACGACAGTCCCAGGCGGCGGTGGGACCGGGCCGAGCGGGACGTCGCCCGAAAACTCGGGAAGGGGAGCCGCCGTCAGGTCCGCGTCAATCCCCCCTGGGTGTAGAAGTCCTGGCTGAAGTGGCAGAGCGACCGGTGGCCCGGCTCCGGCACGACGTATGGAGGTGGGGTCGTCGTGCAGATGTCTTTCGCATATTTGCAGCGGGGATGGAAACGACAGCCGCTGGGTGGGGTCACGAGGCTCGGCGGGCTGCCCGGGATCGACTCGATCCGCTTCTTCTCTCCCTTCACGCTCGGGAAGGCGCCGAGCAGCCCTTCCGTATACGGGTGCAACGTCTGTGAGAAGATCTTCTTCGAAGAACTCTCCTCGATGATTTCGCCGGCGTACATCACGCAGATCCGGTCCGCGACCTTCGCGACCGTGGAGACGTCGTGGGAGATGATGATCAACGTCATCTTCAGGGTCTGCTGGAGCTGGAGGATCTCGTCCATGATCTTCGCCGCCGTGATGACGTCCAGCGCGGTCGTCGGCTCATCCATGATCACGAGCCGGGGCCCGAGGGCCAGGGCCATCGCGATCATCGCGCGCTGCTTCATCCCGCCGCTGTACTCGTGCGGATAGTTGTCGATCCGATCCGTCGGGATGCCGACGAGCCGGTACAGTTCCTCGACGCGTTTCCGCGCCTCGACGTCGCTCATCTGCTCGTGGGTCTGGATCGCCTCGACGATCTGATCGCCGACCGTGTATACGGGATTCAGGGCGTTCATCGCCCCCTGGAACACGATCGAGATTTGGGCCCATCGGACGGCGGACAGCTTCGGGTGGTACTCCCGCAGCCGCCCGTCCTTCCGGCGGGTGACCGCCACGAGATCGCCTTCTTGACTGGCGGCGGCCAACCGCGCTTGGATCTGGGCGAGCTGCCTACTGGCCCCGCGGCTGCCTTGCTCCATCTGCGCCTCGAGCTCAGCGACCTTCGCCTCGAGCGCACGGATCTCGGGCTCGAGGTAGGTCCGGTACGTCAGGCTGAGCGGGTGCCGAAGGAGTTCGATCTCCTCTTCAAGCGCCGTTCGTTCGTCGTTGGGCTTGCCCCCTTCCTCGGGCTTCGGCATCCCGGCGAGCCGGGCTTGCATCACCTGGATGTCTCTCGCGATCCGTTCCGCGGCGATCTTCCAGTACTCCTCGCGATACGGGTACAGTTTCCCATCCGGGTCCCAAATCACCTGACCGCCGAGGATGTACGCGTTGGAGGGAAGGAGCTGGGTGATCGCATACGCGAGGGTCGTCTTCCCGCAGCCGCTCTCCCCGACGAGTCCGACGGTCTCTCCGCGATCGATCGACAGATTCACGCCGTCGACAGCGCGCACCCACCCCTGGCGAATCCGGAAGTATACGCGCAGGTCCCGGACGGCGACGAGGGGCACGCTCAGCGCCTCCGGAGGCGCGGGTTGATGATCTCGTCGAAACCGCGTCCCAGCAGGTAGAAGCCGAGGCTCAGGAAAGTGATCGACAAGCCGGGCGGGAGGAGCCACCACCAGTACGCCAGCGCGCCGCCTTGTGTGAGGACGTTCGACAGGATTCCGCCCCAGGAGACGACCGTCGCGTCGCCGAGGCCGAGGAAGCTCAACGCCGCCTCCGTGATGATCGCCCCCGCGACGGCGAGGCTCATGTACAGGAAGCTGAACGGGAGCACGTTCGGCGCGATGTGCAGGAAGATCAGACGCAAATCGGACGCACCGGAGACGCGGGCCGCGTCGACGAACGGACGTTCCTTCAGCGTGAGGACCTGCGCCCGGATGACCCGCGCGATGCCGGGCCATCCGAGGAGACTGAGGACCATGATAATCGTCCAGATGCTCGGCCGTAAGATGGAATCCAGGATTAGCACGACGGGCAGGAACGGGAGGACGAGGAAGATGTCGGTGAGCCGCATCAAGAGGGTGTCCACGATCCCGCCGTTGTAGCCCGCGACGAGGCCGACGATCGTTCCGATGCCGACCCCGAGGAGAGCCGCCAGCAACCCGACGAGGAACGCGACCTGGGCCCCGTAGAATACCAACGTGAGGATGTCGTGGCCGATGAAGTCCGTCCCGAGGATGTATCGGTTTCCGGAGGGGTAGACTCCCGGGGGCAGCGGGGCCCGCGTGGTCCCGAGGAGCTGGAAGACGCGCACCTCCCGCGAGACGGGATCCGTGAAGGCGCCGTTCACCTCTTGCGGGGTGATCGCGCTCCCAATGAGCGTGCCTCCGAACGCCCCGGCGTAGACGACGTGCGGAACGTTCGGGGGAGGAACGACCCCGAGGGCCGCAGGCCTCTCGACCGCCCCGATCGAGAACGTGGTGCCCATCGACAGAATCTCGCGGTCGGCCGTGAAGATGAAGACGGAGGTCCGGGCGTCGACCTCGAAGTAATCCCGGAGCGGGCCTTTGAAGTACGCCTGGAACTGGGGAATCACGGCGCCGGTCTGGTTCAGACCGACGAGATAGCTCGTGTCGTTGGCGGAGCGATAGAAAGCCGCGTAGACGGCCTCTCCGCGGGTGCTGAGGGGAAGCCCGATCGGCTCCCACGAGCTGTCGAGCTCCGCGAACTCGCGGGCCGGAACCAGGGACAGCGCGTTGAGGTCGAGATACGCAATCCCCGTGTGCGAAGCGGATTTCACAGGAAGGTAGAACAGCATGGGGAAGCTGGAACGCGTGAAGCCGATCTGTCCTTGAACCGTCGCCGGTTCACCCCCGAGGGAGAGCGGAATCCAAGCCCGGTGCACGCCGGTGATGTTCCGGACCTCGAGCGTGTTGTTCGTAAGGGGCAAGAGGACCGCCGCGCCGCGGCCGGCCCGCCACGCTTCCCATTTGTCGACGCGCTCCTGATTGTAGTAGACGAACGGCGGAGCGCTCAGGCTCGCGTTCGACGCAAACATGATGCGACCGGAGGGGGCGACCGGATCTCCCTCATGGACGTACGTGAGCTCGTAGACGCGCGTATGGTTCAGGTCCGAGGCGTAGAAGTACCGATATGGGCCAACCGGGACATTGGAAATGCCGACTGACACGATGCGTTCGAGCGGTTGGACGAGGAGGTTCCCCGAGGACGCAGGGTCTTCGCCCGTATACAAGGGGTCGAAGTCGAGGCGATCGCGGGTGAAATTCGTCTTCAGGAACGGATTGACCGCGGCGAAATCCCGTCCGGAGAAGAAGGCCAAGGCGCCATTGTCCCGGCCGGAACCGAACGTGCCGGGAAGCCCGGTCGGCGTGATGTTTTTCCCGGGGACGATGTAATAAACGTTGGACAGGGGCGAATCGATCAACGGGATGAACCCGAAGTCCGAATGGACGTCCAGCCACCGCGACTCGTTCCCCGCCTGGAACGGGCTCTCGTTCACTCCTAACGTGTAACGCAGCAAATCCATCCGAATGAATCCCGAGCTCGCGTAATTAATCAGCCACATGGAGCCCGCCCGATCGCTCGAGAGCGGAGTCGTCGGCCCCATGACCGGCACGCCGTACGTCGAGCCGGCGGGAAGCGTCGGCAGCGTGATGTTGTACGAGTTCACGATGAAGCGGTCCGACGCGGGCGCCTCGAATGTCTTCGGGTACGGAGAAATGAACGGTGCGAAAATCGCGATGATCGCAAAGACGAGGACGACCGCCGCGCCCGCCATCCCGAGACGGCTCTGACGAATGCTGTCCCACGAGCGCTTGACGAGGAACCGAAGTTGCTTCAGAATCCCGGAGCCGGTGAGCCTCGCGACGGGCGCCTCGACCTCAGAGACGGACACGCGGATCGAGCACTCCGTACAAAATGTCGGCGACGATGTTGCCTAAGATGACCAACACGGAGATCAGGTACAGGATCGCTCCCGCGAGCATGTTGTCTTGCTTGAAGATCGATTGAAGCAAGTACCAGCCCATCCCGTAGTAGGAGAAGACCTGCTCGAGGATGATCGCCCCGCCGATCACGAAGCCGAGGCTGATCGCCAGGGTCGTCACGATCGGCAGGTAGGCGTTCCGAGCGACGTGGCGGTTGCGGACCTTTCGCGCGGACAAGCCTTTCGCGCGCGCGGTCAGGATGAAGTCTTCGCCGAGAACCTCGAGCATCGAGGTCTGCATGAGGAGGATCGTACCCGCCGCGCTGATCAGGACGAGGGCAAGCATCGGCAGCGCGCCGTGCATCACGATGTCCGCCGCCTGGAACAGGAAGCTCCCGCGGGCCAGGGACGGGAAGTGCTGCGCCGTCCACGTCGGATCGCTGTATCCGTTGAGAGGGAAGATCGGGATCGCGAACCCGAAGGCCCACAGGAGGATGAGGCCGATCCAGAAGGACGGCATGTTGTAGAAGAACAGGCTCGAGACGATCGCGAGGCCTTCCGTCTTGCCGCGATGCCACGCGATGAACCGCCCAATCGCGATGCCGACCAAGTACTCCGCGATCAGCGCGCCACCGAACAAGAACAGCGTCCTGGGCAACGCGATGGCGAGAATCTCGGAGACGGGCCGTCCCTCCGAGAACGAGCGACCGAAGTTGAACGTGAACATGTTCCCGAGGAAAATCCACAGCTGAACGTACCAAGGTTGATCGAGGCCGAACTGGATGCGAAGCTGGGCCCGACAGGGCGCCTGGCACGTCGGGTCTTGCGTATAGGCCGCGAGCGGGCCTCCCGGCAACGCCTGGAACAGCAAGAAGATAATGATGGTCACAACGAAAATCGTGATGACACCCTGAATGCCGCGACGGATCAGATACCGCCTCAGCGACGCCAACCCGACTCACCCCCGACTCCGGTACTTCTAACGGTCGCCAGCATATTTGTACGTTCCCCCGACCGGACCGAGGGATCCCAAAAATGGAAAGAGGAAAGGGACCGGGGCGTTCGCCCCGGTCGTTCGGGCCTAGAGGTTCTCCTCCGGCGGCAACTCCTCCTCGGCTTGGCTTCCGCCCTTCGTGTCGTCAATCATTCCCGGGGCCTTGGGTGGCCTCCGACCGCGGCTCATCATGCGGCCGACGACGACTCCGACGATCAGGCCGACCACCAACAGTCCACCCGCGAGCGCGTACAGCGTCGTCAGGTCCTGCGGAGGCGGAGCCGGAATGCTCGCCGTCGTCGACGAGCTTCCCACCGCTACGGTGTGGGAGCCCGCCGTCGGGAAGATGTACGTGAAGGTCACGGTCGCGCTGCCCAGCGCCGTCAGGTTCACGGTCTGGACCGCCACGGGCGTGCTATCCACGTATAACGTGACGGGCAGGGAACCGGCGACGCTCAACGTGTTCGTCACCGTTGCCGTAATCGTGGACGATGTCCCAGCCACTTTGGCATCCACGGTTGGCGTACCGTACGTGACCACGGGTGGCGACGCGACGTATCCGTACCAACCGCGAGCGGCGCCGCCGTAGGAGGTCGTCGCGACGACGAGTCCTTCCGTCGCACCCAGGGTCGCGGCCGTGACGTTGAACGTTGCCGCACCGGCCGAGTCCGTGGCCACCTGCGTACTGCCGCTCCAGACGTCCGCACCGGCAATCGGCGCGCCCGTCAGGATGCTCCAGACCTGGACCGTCGCCGTCGCGGTGCCGCCGGGCGGCAAGAGCGTGCGATCCAACGACACGGTCAGGAACGCTCGCGTCGTCGGCAGGTACAGGTACCCGACCGTGAAGTCGAACGGAATCTTCGCGAGCGGCGCCGCGAACGTCGGGGCGAACCAGTACTTGCCGAAGGCGCCCGCGAACAGCTGGTCGGTCCCACCGTAGGCGTAGCGGAAGTCCGACGGGATGAAGCTCAGCGGGAACGACTGCGACAGGCTCACGAGCGCTTCGCTCCGCGTGTAGTTCACGTAGCCGAGGGACGTTCCCGTGATCGTTCCGCCGAACCGGCCTAGGACGTTGCGAGCCGACGTGCAGGTGCCGCACCAGGGACCGGCGCCTTGCACGAGGAAGACTTCCGGATTGGCCACGGTCGCGCCGTTTAGTCCCTTGAACAGGGCGGAAATCGTCATGCCCAAGGCCTGCGACGTGAAGATTGGCCGGGTCGTGGTCACCGACGCGAGTCCGAAGACCGGCGCCCGCTGGATCACGACACCTGAATCAATCGCAAACGCGTAGTTCTCGGCAGCCGCGACGAAGTTGCACGCATCTGCCGAGATGTCCGGTGTCCCGCCGATGTACGCCTTGACCTGGACCCGCGAGTCGATCTTGTGCGGCATCGCCGTGAAGTGGGCCTTGAATGTGCCCGTCGCATCGGTCGCGCTCGTCGCATTGATGGTATACAGGCCACTGAATCCGGCGGGGAACGTGCTCGAGTCGCACGAATCGACGACGGCAAGGTTACCGACGACTTCGGCGTCCTCGACGAAGTTCGTGACACCCCATTTGGTGCCGACCGTCGGGTCACCGATCACGGGTGAGTTCGCAAAGGATCCGCCCAAGCTGCCCATCGCGAAGGAGTTCAGATCGAGTCCCACGCTTTGGTAGGTGGGTGGGTCCGCCCCGCAGGTCGTGCTGCAGCCATAGTGATACGCCCAGTCGAATTCCGCCGGGAGGCCGAGGTCGCCGTAGGTGATCTGGAAGAACACCGGGATCCCGGTGGCGTTGGCTCCCGTTTGGTCGACCACGTGCGCGGTGACGTTGTTCTGTTTGCCGGTGGGATTGAATGCCATCGTCCGTGCGTCAAACGTGACCCATGCCGCGTGGCCTGCAGTGGCGAGGCCGGCCGATACGAGGACTTCGAGCTGGTCCGACGTGGCGAAGACCTTGTTTCGGGCCACGAAGCGCAATCCCACGTTCAGATTGTGCAAGCCCGTCCTTGCGGCGCTCGTCTCCGTCGCCGTGAATGTCGCGTGCCCGCTCGCGTCCGTCTTGTTCGAGTTAGCGCTCGTGGCTGCGACGGTCAGGTTCGCGGCGTCTGAGACCTGCGGGTCGACATCAACGCCCGCGATCGGGGTCCCTGCCCAGTTCCTCACGGTCACCGTGAAATTCGCCTGGCTCAGGAGAGGACTCACAACGAGGCCGTTCGCCGATGTCGCCGCGGCACTGACTATCAGCCAGTCCGGCGTGACGTCGTTCTGGACGAACAGGATCATCGACGCCTTCTGCGTGTCGGCGGCGATCGTGTTCGGCACGGTCGTGTTCGCCTTGATGACCTCCGTCAAGTGCTGGTTCGGGTACACGGTCGCGGAGGGCGGCGTGTACGTAAACGTGGTCTTCCCGGTCGCGTCCGTCACGCCCGAGGCCGGCGAGATCGTCCCGAACACCAGGGTCGTGTCAATGCGGACCGTGTATCCGGCGATACCTGTGCCGGCCGCGTCCGTGAGGGTCGCGGTGATCGTGGCCGTGCCCGACGGCGCAATGACGGGTGTCGGTGTGCTCAGCCGCAGAGTCGAGATTGGTGCCGGCGGAGCGACCGTCACCTCCATCACCTTGCCGTTCGTGCCGGTGAGAGATCCTTTCGTCGCCACGACGGATACAATCACGTTACCTTGAATCACGGGGACCGTCCAGGTGAAGTGGACGCGCCCGCCCGCATCCGTGGTCCCGCTCTGGACGACGGACTGGGAGCCGTACCGCAACGTCAAGGTGACCGCCGCGCCGCTCGCCGGGGCGGTGCCCTGGGAGACGAGGATGTCAAAGGGCGCCACCTGGCGTGCGTACACCTGGTCCGGCATCGAGAGGGCCACGGTGAGAGAACCGCCGGTCGGTGGCGTCACGGTGCCCGCGGGGACGATGTGCGGAATGGACCACGGGTTGTAGATGCCGCCGCCGTTCGGGTAGTTCGCCCAGCCCGTCCAGGCGTCGTTCCGGTACGCGTTCAGGTTCTTGCGGTAGTAGAGGATGTTCCACGGCAGCTGATCGGTCAGGATGCCTTCCACGTCTTTGATCGCCTTGACCCGGCTCGTGGTGTCCGTGTCGGTCAGCGCGTTGTGGATCAGATTGTCGACCGCCGTGTTGCTGTAGCCGGCGGAGTTGGATCCGCCGGTCCCCAGGTTCACGTCCCGTTCGGTGCAGAAGAAGTCACAGATGTACGTCTCCGGGAAGTCACCCAGCGAGAAGCCGAGGACGTAGATGTCAAACGAGACAGGGGCCGAGAACGCCTTCGCCACGATTGTGTCGAAGCTGGTCGGCGCGGCGTCGATGTCCAAGCCCATCAGCTTCAGGTTCTTCGAGATCATGATGCCGGCGTCCGCCCGGATCGGGTCGTAGTCCTTCGGAGGCGTCAGGATGGTCGCTTTGATTGGAGAGCAGTCCGGAGCCTCAAGGAAACCGTCTGCCGGCGAGCTGCAGTCCTTGAAGCCGGCCGCGAGGAGGGCCGCATGGCCTGCCGTGATGTCGAATGCCGGCGGAGTGGCGGTCGTGTTCACGTAGAGCGGGTTCGAAATCGCGATGGGGACCGTGCCCTTGACGCCGAATCCGCCCATCAGTGTGTTCACGATGTAGTCCTTGTTGATCGCCTGCGAGAACGCCTTGCGCAGGGTCTGGCTCCAGGGAGCCTGTCCCCAGGGGCGCTCGCGCATGTTGAAGGACAGATAGAAGAACCCGGAATCGGTGACCTGTTCGATGTTGATCGCCGGGTTGGACTGGACCTGGCTCAGGAAGCCGGGCGTGAGAGGCCAGACGAGGGTGTCAATGTCGCCCCGCTGAAGCGCCAAACTGATGACGTCGAGGCTACCGTAGATCACCGCGCGAATGTGCCGCAGGGCCTTCGGGTAGAACGGATACGCATCGCCCCTCCAGGTGTGGGATTGTCCCTTGCCCCAGTAGCTCGGCGAGACGTCTATCGTGGCGTCGGCGTTGTGCGTCCACGATGTCAGCTTGAAGGGCCCCGAGCCCGTCGCCGCGTCGATCCCATTGTACGTCGTATCGATCGAGTTGTCGAACGTGTCCGTCAACCGGCTGGCTGGGTCGGACAGGTTCAGCTGCGGCCACGTGCCTAGGTGGTTCTTCCACAGGCCCGACGGGATGATCGGAATCTCCATCGTATCGTAGAAGAACAGGGCGTACGTCTTGGAGAGATGGAATTTCACGGTCGTCGCGTCGATCTTCGTGACGCCGATGTGGGACACGCACTTCGCGCCGCTGCAACCAGTGGTCGCGTTCCAGAGCGGGTACTTCTGCGTGTCGGACCAGACCGCGTTGAAGATCCCCAGCTGGTACGTGGACCACGGCAACGTCTGGAACGTGAACACGACGTCGTCGGCCGTCAGTGCTTGGCCGTTCGTGAACGTCGCATTGTTGTGGATATAAACGGTTACACCGAAGCCCGTTGAATCAATGCAATATCCTGGGCCGCTCGGGAGGCTCCCGGCGGGACAGACCGACCCACCGCGGGCCGGATCTGACAACACGTTAAACGTCGTAAAATCGGGATCGTGGGAGAACAACCCTTCGAAGTTGAACTCCACGTGATACTGTTTCCAGACGCTATTCGTGGCAGTATCGAAATAGTT
>Ga0137415_10002236_pt1 | contig 19290 bp, 16 predicted proteins | sample CZODoug3_1_1_16f_FD_183082 | JGI IMG/M metagenome (GOLD analysis project Ga0137415, IMG submission 183082) | Vadose zone soil fungal communities from Angelo Coast Range Reserve, California, USA - CZODoug3_1_1_16fungal (Hybrid Assembly) | ecosystem: Environmental > Terrestrial > Soil > Vadose...
ATGGCGGGGACGACGGGGCTCGAACCCGCGACCTCTGCCGTGACAGGGCAGCATTCTAACCAACTGAACTACGTCCCCAGAGATCTAACTTTGGAAGATTCATTGACTTACTGGGCTCAACAACGCTGAATAAGCTATGAACTGTCCTTCATGAATATAACAGATACTTGCTGAATTTCCGAATCTGTTGCGTATGGAATTCGAGAAATTTAGCGAGGTTCTGAATCAATATGATTGCAGTCCCTCAGGGGCTAAAGCCCCACTCATTTTGTAGGTTTTATGTACGGGCTGAAGTCCGTACCCTTCAAAATCTAAGCTTCATTTTCAAATCTGACCTTACCGTAGTTCCTACAGGTCGCTTGATGTTTAGCAATCAGAGTGCAGCCCATACTGCACTCTGATTTATAGCTTTATGGAACGCCAGATCCCATCGAATGGCTTTGACTTTGCAAGTTCTGAGAAGCGGTTGTTCCTGATCCGGGATACTGGGCTGTTACGTGAACATCCACGATGTTGCCTTGCATCTGCAACGTGGTGGAGACAACGTCGGTGTCTGTACGGATGACTGTTAAGTATGGGCTTGTTGAGCCGGTCTGTCCGGAGACGTATACCTTGCCGGTTGGGTAGTTGTAGATGGAAGCAATCGAGCGTGGGCTGCCACCTATGGAGATTGTCTTGTCTACAGTAAAGCTTGTCAGGTTGACAACCGAGACTGTGCCATCTTGTGTGCAAGAAGTATCGGTATCGGAGCAGATAGTGCCTTTATTCGCCACATAGGCTTTGCTGCCATTCTGGAGGATGGTAACTGCTGCTGGATGCGTGCCTACTTGGACCGTCTTCAATACATTGCCAAACGTCGAACTGTCGTTGCCGTATACGTCGAGCGAGACATCGATGATGCTGACTGTTCCTGAATCGTAGTTCGCTGTCACCAGCAGATTGCTGGTGGTGTAGAGATCGGCAAAGACTGGGCCTGCGCCTACTGAAATAGTACGATCCAGCGTGTTGAGCTGGCTATTGATGACGGTGACGGTTCCGCTGCCGCGGTTCAGGATGAACGTTCGTTTCCCGTCGGCGCTGGTGAGGCCATACACGGGACAGGCACCGACCGTGATGCGGTTCGAGACAGTGTTCGTGGCTACTTCGATGGAATCTGCCACGCCGTACGTCGTCACAGAGGACGGGTTATCGCAGTCGCCCCACTTGGGCTGTGTGCCGTTATCAGAATTGCCCTGGCTAATGGAATAAATGCGCTGTCCCAAGGGAATTCCTGTCATGTTGATCGGAATCGGATCAATGGCGATCTCTTGCTTGAGTGATGGCGGCGCGGTGCCGGACATCCAGGCGATGGCATCTTTGCGGTCTTTCTGCACGACGTAAATGCCACCCGAGATGGGGAGCACATTGATCGGAATTGGATCGGGATCGGTCAAAAGCGTACTGCTTTGTACGTTCTTGGTCTGGAGCGAGTTGCTGATAGGAACGGTGTCGAGCGTACAGTCCGCATGCGGGACATATGCGCTGAAACCCGAAGCGTCCAATGCAAATGTCAGTGGGCCGATCCCGACCAGGGCCTGCGCCATGATGCTGTCACCGGAGAAATCCACTACTGTAGTTACGCCTTGCGTGGCGCTATAGGTGGAAGACGCATCCGAGCACTTGCCGAGGGGAATTGCCCCTGTTGTAGGCATGTTTGGTTGGGACAGAACGATTGCGTAAGCCGACGGTTGTGCTGCCGGACCAGTTGGTGTTACGGGATTGACGACGGGACGATACTGGTTACCGCAACCAACGGTTCCTACAAGAGCCAGCAAGCCTACGGCTGCCAGCGATGCCATGCTTCGCACTCGCAAATTACCTCACTCCACTTTTAGAGCCGATGCAACGGCTCCGATGCTGGTAGAAAGATGATTGTAAATCACTGCGCGTGTGTACCTTGCCGCAGCGATCCAGAAAAACCAAATGAGCTTAAATCGGCAACAAAATGAAGAGCTTCTCCATTGGCAGTCGAAACTGATTCTTTTAGCCACTTTGCCATTGCTTGCAGCTTATGCCGTGCTGGCTACTGGGCAGGCGCTGTGGTTGGGGCAGCATGTTGCATGGCAAGCGCTGGCGATCAGCGCGGCCTTTGGCATTCTTGTCTTCAGCCTGCGCGCAGCTACGGCTTTTGCAGCGTTCACCGGGGCGCTGATTACCGCCACGCTCTACTATTGGACGCCTGGCTGGCACACTGCGTTATGGCCATTGCTGGCGCTCTTTCTGCTTACCTTTGCCGCGACCAAATTTGGCCGCAGGCATAAGGAAAAAATGGGCACGGCGGAAGGGAAGCGAGGCCGTACCGCGTCCCAGGTAGCTGCCAACCTGGGAGTGGCTGCTCTGGCCAGTATCCCCATGTCGTCTGGACACCTTTTTACCAATTCTGTTCCGGGCCGGGTGTCCCTTATTGCCATGCTGGCTGCCTTAGCCGAAGCGACTGCGGATACACTCTCCTCCGAATTGGGCCAGGTGTTGGGCGGGGAGCCGCGCATGCTGACGACCTTCCGGCGTGTTCCACCGGGGACGGATGGAGGTATTAGTTTTCCGGGAACCGTTGCGGGTTGTGCTGGAGCGGCGGTGGTCATAGGTGTTGCTTTCGTCTCCCTGCATTTGCGTCTCTGGGAAGTGTCTGTGGCCTGGATCGGTGGCGTCGTTGGTCTGTTTGCCGACAGTCTGTTCGGGGCGACTCTGGAGCGGCGGGGCTGGCTGAATAATGATGCGGTGAACTTCCTTTCTACGCTTGTTGCTGCTCTTGTGGGGGCGTGGTTATGGGGAGTGTGGCGATGAGTGCTTCTGTACAAGGGCGCAGAGCTCAGGGCACAGAAAGGCGGGCGGTCTTTGACCGCTTAGGCCCACACTTCGCAAAAAACGCGCGAAGTGTGGGGCACCCGGCATTGATTAGGTACCCCTATCCCCATCTCAAATGATTAAGTTGTTTATATTCAATAGTTTATCCTGGTATGTATATTCTTGATACTAGGCTAATTGATTGTATTTAGAACACTTAGCTGTTAGGCCCTAACCGGGTTTCTGTGGTCTGTTCAGGGCCTAACTACGTTTTTGTGTGACGGTCAGGCCCTGACTCGACTACAGAAAACGCATTAGGGCCTGAAGAGGCTTTCCGAAAAGCAAAAGCCCATCCTTGATGAGGATGGGCTTTTAGGTTTCCTAGTTCTATTTTAACAATTTGCCGAAATTGGAGTGCCAATTATTTTCTTTGAAAAAACCTTTTGATTGAGCGACTTAGAGTCGTTTTTCAGAATTGGATGCTTGACAGGAAAGGTAAAGACCCAGGTTAGCCGCCAACTGCGGGTCGGCGAACTTGGGGTACCCGTCTTCGTTTTCTATTTATCGGTTTTAGTGCGCGCGGATGCGCCAGAAGGTGTAGCTGAGGATTTCGTGGGCGATGCGTTTGAAGGCTTCGGTTCTGGAGATGCTTCGGTTTACGGGGCGGGGGGATGTGTGCACCACCAGCCCCAGGCGCTCGCACAGGGCGTGGATGCGGAAGAGGTGGGTGTCGTCGCTTACGGCTACGATGCGCGTCAGGTGGTTTTTGCGGGCGATGACGGCGAGCCTTGCGGCCGATTCTTCAGTGTTGTTGCTCTGGGTTTCTGCGATGATGTTCGCTTCGGGGACTCCGCGAGCGATGAGGTAATCATGTCCGACGCCGCCTTCGGAGTGGCGGTCGGCGGGATCTCCGCCTCCTAAGGTGATGATGAGCGGTGCGAGCTTTTCCTGGTAGAGAGTGAGGGCGTGATCGAGCCGTGCCCGTAGAACAGGAGAAGGCCGGCCATCGTATTCAGCTGCTCCGAAGACGGCGATGGCGTCGGCGGGGCGGGCTTCGTCGCGGTCTCCGTAGGCCTGGATCTGGGAGTAGACCCAGAGTGTCCAGCCGATGATGACGATCAGGCAGGACAAGAGGAGGGTGCGGAGAAACCGGCGCCATCCTGAATTCGTTTGTCCTGCACGGCTGGTTCGCAGATTGTCTTTTGGAACAATCATCAAGAATTCAATGCTAACGCGATGGTGTGGGTTGGAATTGCGCCTTCGCGCAGGATTTGCCAGGTACGGTCCCCTCCGGAAAGGTCGACGATGGAGGTCGGCAGGCTTCGTCCGGTTGGTCCGCCATCGACGATGAGCGGGATGCGGTCGCCGATCTGATCGCGGACGCAGGCGGCGTAGGTACACTCTGGCGTTCCTTGCAGGTTGGCGGATGTGGCGGTGATGGGGAGGCCGAATGCTTCGACTACGGCTCGCGGAATGGCAGAGTCGGGCACGCGGAGCGCTACGTTGCCGGTGTGCGCGGTGCTGCGCAGTGGGAGACGTGAGCTGGCTTTGACGATGATGGTCAACGGGCCGGGCCAGAATTTTTCGGCGAGCTTGTCGAAGTGCGGGCTTACGTCGCGCGAAAGCTCATAGGCCTGGGCGATGTTCGCGATGAGCAGCGAGAGCGGCTTGTGCTTCATGCGGGTTTTGATCTCGTAAATGCGCTCGACGGCGCGAAGGTTGACGGGGTCTACGGCGAGGCCGTAGAAGGTGTCGGTCGGCAAGCCGACTACTTTCCCGCTTCTTAAACAGGACGCGACATATTCGACCCGATCCTGCTCCGGTTCGTCGGGGTGTATACGCAGAATTTCTGCAGACAAGGCTTCTCCAAAGAAAGAACGTCGTTGCGCGGCGCGGTTTCCGCACGGGATAACCTGCACACCCGGCACAGGCGGTTTAGAATCTCACCCATGCCATCGCGCTCAATTCGCATTGTACAGAGTCGACAGAATGGTCGCGTGAAAGAACTTCGTGCGGCGTTTGCGAAGCCGGGAAAGAGCGAGTCCGGGCTGGTTGGGCTGGAAGGCGAACATCTGATAGCGGAAGCATTACGCAGTGGTTTGCGGCTGGCGACAGTCTTTTTCCGCACGGGGAGTGAGGCGCTGCTGGAGCGTCTCGCCTTGCAGGAAGAGGATGTGGTCGAGTTGCCGGGCGAGGTGTTCGATTCGGCGGTGTTGACGGAATCGCCGCAGGGGATTGCAGCGTTGGTTGAGCCTCCGCAGTTTCGTCTGGTGGATGCGCTTACAGGTTCGAGCCCTCTGGCGGTGGTAGCCGCGGGATTGCAGGACCCGGGAAATCTGGGGACGCTGGTTCGTTCGGCGGAGGCTTTTGGAGCAAGCGGCGTGATTGCGTTGCCGGGGACGGTAAGTATTTGGAATGCGAAGGCGCTGCGTGCTTCTTCGGGATCGGCGTTCCGGCTGCCAGTGGTTTTTGCGCGGGAGGCGGAGACGTTTGCTGCTCTGAAAGAGCACGGTGTGCAGATATTGGCAACGGTTCCGGGCCGAGGCGAGTCCATCATAGCCGTGGATCTTTCGAAAGGCAGCGCTTTGCTGATTGGCAATGAGGGGAGCGGGTTGTCTGCTGAGTTGCTGGCTCAGGCCGATGGGCTGGTTACGATTCCATGTCCTGGTCCGGTGGAGTCGCTGAATGCGGCGGTGGCGGCGAGCGTGGTGCTCTATGAGGCGGCGCGTCAGCGATTGGGAACGGTGCGGTCATGAGCCTGTTTGGCGGTGTTCCGGATATTCAGAAGGTTCCTGCGAATGCTCCGCTGGCCGAGCGGATGCGTCCGCATACCCTGGATGAATATGTGGGGCAGGAGCATTTGATCGGACCCGGTAAGCCGCTGCGCGTACAGATTGAACGTGACGATGCGGCGTCGATGATCTTCTGGGGACCTCCAGGCGTAGGCAAGACGACGCTGGCAAAGATCATTGCCGAAACGACGAAGGCCAGCTTCATCGAATTCTCCGCCGTGCTGAGCGGGATCAAAGAGATCAAGCAGGTGATGGCCGATGCGGAGAAGGCGTCCGGCTACGGCTCACGCACGATTCTCTTCGTGGATGAGATTCATCGCTTCAACAAAGCACAGCAGGATGCGTTTTTGCCTTATGTGGAGCGGGGAACGATCCGGCTGATTGGGGCGACGACGGAGAATCCTTCGTTTGAGATTATCTCGGCGCTTCTTTCACGCTGCCGGGTGTACACGCTTCACGCTCTGACGGAAGAGCAGCTTGTCGGGCTGCTGAAGCGGGCGCTTAGCGACTCTAAGCGCGGACTCGGGACGATGCAGATCGAGGCGGATGAAGATGCGCTGGAGGTGCTGGCGTCGTATTCCTCGGGTGACGCGCGGAATGCCTTGAATGCGCTCGAAGTTTCGGTGAAGCTGGCGGATGCGACGGGACATAAGCGCATTGCGCGTGAGATTGCCACGGAGGCATTGCAGCAGCGTGTCCTGATGTATGACAAGCAGGGCGAGGAGCATTACAACCTCATTTCGGCGCTGCATAAATCGGTCCGCAACAGTGACGCAAATGCTTCTCTGTATTGGCTGGGACGCATGCTCAAGGCTGGTGAAGATCCGATGTATGTTGCGCGGCGCGTGGTTCGTATGGCGGTCGAAGATATTGGGCTGGCTTCTCCGGAGGCGCTGAATCTTACGCTCTCCGCACGCGATGCGATGGATTTTCTGGGCTCGCCGGAGGGTGATTTGGCGCTGGCGCAGGCGGTGGTGTATCTGGCGCTGGCTCCTAAGTCGAATGCGGTTTATACGGCTTATGCGGAGGCGCTTTCAGACATAGAGAACACGCGGCAGGAGCCGGTTCCGCTGCACTTGCGCAATGCTCCCACCGGGCTGATGAAGGCGCTCGATTACGGCAAAGGCTACAAGTATGCCCATGATGAAGAAGGGAAAGTCGCCGATATGGAGTGCCTGCCGGAGAGCCTGCGTGGGAGGAGGTACTATCAGCCTACTCAGGAAGGGCGCGAGAAACTGCTGGCGCAGCGGATGGAGGAGATTCGGAAGATTCGGGAGGGGAAGCGGGGATAATGCTGGATGATAAAGACAAGTCCGATAAAAAATGTGAGCCTATTTCCGTTCGCAGCCTTAAGGAGCTATTTGAATCCTGGACGCCGTTGACCGAAGACGATGCTATGCCGGTGATCGAAGATCCATCACCAGCACTATTCAAATCCCATGGCTGAGAGGACTTTTTGTCCGAGTTCGCGGAGCCGCGATTCGCTCAATCGCCGCAGCATCTGATTCGGTTCTATAAGGTGCGATTTGCGAATCACTGTTATGTCTTCAGCGCGAGCTATGCAGTCCTGGGACAGGCCTGTTTCACCGGACGCTAAAAACAAGTGAAATGGCACGTTTTTGTGAACAGAAGTCGAGATGGGAATGGCGAGAACGGTATCGGCTTTTTCGTGCCGGTTACGCGCATCCAGGGAGATGATGATTACCGGGCGCCTGCCTTTGCCAGGAGGATCTGTATAAAGCTGCACAAACCAGATTTCACCCCGTAACGGCGACCTCGTTAGGGCCGTCACTCGCCAGGCTCCGCCGGCATCTGTTTCAGGGCAAACTCACCCCACTCCGATTGTTCTTTCAAGTCTTCGGAGGAGAGAGCGTCGTAATAGCTGGTTGTGGCTGCTTCCAGTTTTTTACGTTCGCGCTCCCTGCGCGCTTCCAGAATGATCTCTTCGAGCACTAAGGAAGTGGAGGGGCGATGCTCATCCCGCCGCAACCTCTCCAGGAACGCAACCGTCTCCACGGAAAGCGTGAAGCTTTTCTTGGCCTTCCGCGTCGGATTTTGAGTCCTTCCTTTGGTCATACTCATGATCGTACCATAAGTATGACATTTATCGGAACTACTCCGCCGAGTTCTGGTACTTCACGCTGCAGCCGTAGGGGCGTGTATAGGACGTAGCGATCTGTTTGCCAGCCAGTGCTTCGGTTAGCGCGTCGGAGACATAATTCTTGGACGACTTGATGTCGCTGGTGTCGGTGGTTGGGTGGTCGTCAATAGCGCCTTCGTAGACTATCTTGCCTGTGGGGTCGATGACGAACATGTGTGGCGTGGTCTTTGCTTCATAGGCATGGCCGATCTTTCCGGTTGGATCGAGCAATACTGCGGTTGGACTTGCGTGCTCTTTCGCTATGTAGGCATTTTCCTCGGCGGCTGTCTTGTAGCCGTCATGATCCGGAGCGGAAGAGAGAATTGTGAACCAGACGACTCCTTTGGCGGTCCACTGTTTCTGGAGTGACTGCATGTTGCCGCTGTCGTAATGCTTTTTGGTAAACGGGCAGTTGCTATTGGTCCATTCGAGTACTACAAGTTTGCCGTGGTAGCTGGAGAGAGTATGCGATTGGCCGTGGGAGTCGACACCGGTGAAGTCTGGTGCGGGGTCGCCTACGCGCACGGCATAGGCGGAAAAAGCTGTAGCAAGGAGAGCGACGATTGCAGCGGACTGTAGACGAAGCACGGGGACACCTCCTTATGGTGGTGTTGAGTGGTTGACCTGCGCCGATTGCGACTGCGGCTTCGGCAGCCCATCGAGCGCGCCGATGACGATCCCAGGGGTCAAAACTTCTGGCAGTACCTGCGGCGGCGTGTTTGCGTCGCCTGAATAGAGAACGTAGGTGGGTACGCCGCTGCGTCCTAAATTGGCTAATGCCTGCGCGATGGTCTCGTCGTGGCGTGTCCAGTCGGCGCGTACCAGCACTACTCCGCTGTTCTTGAGATGCTGCTGGACGTCCGCGCGGTTGAGCACGACCCGCTCATTCACCTGGCAGCTCAGGCACCAGCTTGCGGTGAAGTCCACAAATATTGGACGGCCCTGCGCTCGATATTGTTCCACCAACGCCGGAGTAAATGGCTGCCAGTCCTTTGCCGCTGCTGTAGAGGAGGAAGGCTGCGTTGCCAGGCGCTGCACTGCGTAGATGGAGATGCCGATCGCTGGGAGGATGAGTAGAGCCGCGAAGACTGCCGCGAGCGTTTTTCCGGGCCAGCGGCCGAGTACCCAGCCGGCGATAGCAAGCAGAAGAAAGGCTGCGAGTAAACCGATGAGGGCATTCGGACCAGTGGTCTGTGTGAAGAGCCAAACGAGCCAGATGACGGTTCCGAAGATAGGGATGGAGACGGCCTGTTTCAGGACTTCCATCCACGCGCCGGGACGTGGCAGCAGTTTGGTCCATGCGGGATTGTAGGCAAGGAGCAGGTAGGGAGCGGCTAATCCCAGAGCGAGTGCGGTGAAGACGGCGAATGTGACAAACGCGGATTGGCTGAGTGCGTAGCCAATAGCTGCTCCCATGAATGGCGCGGTGCAGGGAGTCGCTACGACCATCGCCAGCACACCGGTGAAGAAGCTGCCGGTGTAGCCCTGCTTGCTGGCCAGGCTGCCGCCTGCACTGGTGAGCGAAAGGCCGATTTCAAATTGTCCGGCAAGCGAGAGGCCGAGGAAGAAGAGCAGCAGCGCCATCAGGGCGATGAAAGTGGGCGATTGGAATTGGAATCCCCAGCCTAGCTGATGGCCTGCTCCGCGCAGGATGAGCAGCAGTGCTACGACTGCCCAGAACGAGGCGAGAATACCTAGTGTGTAGACCCATCCATGCGCGCGCATTTTGCTGCGCTCGTGCTGCGACGACTGCACGAGGGACAGCCCTTTGATGAAGAGGACGGGGAAGACGCAAGGCATCAGGTTGAGGATGATGCCGCCGATGAATGCCAGTCCGACGATTTTTGCCAGTGAGCCGAGATCTGTGCTGCTGCCTCCGGGCAACGGTCCAGGCGTTGCGTGTACTTCGTAAGCTGTTCCGTCGGCAAGTACCAGTAAGCCGTGCAGTTCTTTTGGAGTTGTACGGAGGTTCTCGTCTTTTGTTAGATCGAGGCTCACTCCGTTGCTGAGCGGTTTTTCTGCTTGCGGAGCGGGATTGCTGAGAATGGTCTGCTCGAAGGGGAAGAACTGTGCGCCGCTTTCGCGCTTGCCGGTAGTGACTGCGAGCGTGAAGCCCTTTGTGTTTGCAGCAAATCGGGCCTGGTTGCCGGACGGGAGTGGCTTAGGCAGTGTATCTGCGAAGCGTGCGACTAATTGTGCATCTGCAGCAATTTGATGCGGTACATCGGGAGTAGCGCTGAGAGCTTTGCGGTCGATGCTCAATGCTGCTTTGCCTGGTATGCAGACTTCGCGGCAGACGAGCCAGTTTACTTTGGCGGCGAAGGTAGTTGTATCAGCAGAGGGCTTGAAGTCTGCGGCTACATGGATGGGAACGGGGAAGAGCACTTCCTTTTCGTAGCCAAAGTCCATGAGCGGGCCGAGAGGCAGGCGTTTAGGAGCAGGGAACTGGAGCGCCTCGGTGCTGATGCCTTGCGGTAAGGTCCACTTCATTGTGGGCGGCTCACCGGAGTCGCCTGCGTTTGTCCAGTAGACGTGCCAGCCGGGTTCGAGTTTGAAGTAGAGTCCGGCGGTGAAGTTTTGTCCTGGGTAAATTTCGGCAGGTGGAACTACGAGCTGCACGGTTAGATGCTGCGCGGAAACCGTGGAACTGGCAGGTTGCTGGGCATAGGTGAGGTGAGTCAGCAGTGCCAGCAGAAAGAGAGATACGAGATGGAGTCGTGCGCGCATTGAAGCTCGTGTGCCTTCTATTGTAGGACGTTTATGGGATGCAAGTTGTTACAGGAGACTGGTCAGTTCCGCCAGCCGGATGCCATGCGGTCTTTGAGGATACATCGATCCATCACGACTTTGATGCCTGCTGCTTCGGCCCATTCAGCTGCTTCTGGATGGATGACGCCTTCCTGTAGCCAGAGGTAGGGAATCTTCAGGCGGATGGTGTCCTTTACGACTTCTGGAACGAACTCTGGAGCGCGGAAGACATTTACGAGATCGATTTTGTAGCCAGAGGATGCGACTGCCTCATCGAGCGAGGCATAGGCTTTTTCTCCCAATACGCTATCGACTTTGGGGTTGATGGGGATGATCTTGTACTTCTGGCTCTGCATGAAGCGGGATACGCCGAGGCTGGCGCGTCCTTCGCGATCTGTGAGACCTACGACGGCAATTGTTTTGGTGCTGTCGAGGATCTCGCGGATTGTGGCTGGTTCGTTCATCGGTGTTTCTATGACTTCATCTTACGACGAAGAACTGTTATCGCGTATTTGTTATGGGATGTAATAGAACGGATTTGGCAGCTTGATGGACATCTCTGCTTGTGGATTGCCCTTTAGATCACTCAGCTGATCGCCAACATTCAAGATGATGCGGTATCCAGCGTCGACGATCTTGCGGCGCTCCGCAGATTTGTAATCGATGGTTGTTTGTTCGGGCGCGTGCTGCCCGCGCAGTGCGAGGCCTGCCCAGTTTTCGTAGCCAGCGTTTTTGAGATTCAGCGCAGTGATCTCCCGCAGCCTTTCGTCTCTGCCTGTAATGAAGAACACGGCGACGCCTAGAGACTGTGCTTCCCTGTAGAGTCGCAGGGTTCCGGCAATGGCTGGAGCTTTTTCTGAGCCTGCCCACGCGTCCCAATCGCTGGCGATGAATCCGAAATCATCCCGTTTCTCTTCATCCCAGTTGGAGAGCGATGTCTCGTCGATGTCGAGTATAAGCGCGAGTTTCTCTCCTGGTTTTGCGGTAGCTGCACGACGCTTCAGGTAAGCGATGGCGCGGTTGCTCTGGCGGTCGAGTTCTGGAACATAGCAGCCGGGATGTATGCAGTCGTGATATTCGGTCAGTTTTATTTTGATCTGGCCGAGGTTTGTGGCTGGTTCTTGCGGTAGTAGTAGAGGGCTGAAGCGTTGCGGTGTTTGCGCAATCAAGCTAGCGGTAAATAAGAAGCAAGCAGAAAATTTAAAGATGGGGTGGGACAGATGCAAAATTATTCTCCGCGAAAGGTCGTAACAAGCTCTAGCTTATCGAGCTGGCATCGAGACTTCAAACGGAGCGATTATGCAGTGTAAACTCAACAGGAGTGGCCCTGTAGCTCAGGTGGATAGAGCAACGGTTTCCTAAACCGCAGGTCGGAAGTTCGAATCTTCCCAGGGTCACCAGAACGGCAGCCATTAGGGATTAGCCAATAGCCATCAGGGGTTGGTGGCTTTGAGCTTGAATGCGTTCGGATTGATCTTCAGTGCTTTCTGTGTGCTTTTCTGTGCGGCTTGCTGGTCACCAATTAAAGACTGCCCTTTTGCCAATGTTGCTATTGCTTGCGAATTTGCCAGGGGCAGTTTGCTTACCTGTGAGGTAACGACTGCTAATTGCTGCTTGGCCGCGGCGTCCGAAGGGTTTTTCTCTACAGTGTCTGCCAACTGCTTCAGCTTGTTCACCGATGTCATTTTATTCTTCAACGTCACTGCTGCCGGTTGATTTGGGTCGATCTTGAGAACCTTGTCTAAGTTGACTTGAGCGGCTTTCTCATCTCCGAGCGCGTACTGCGCGCTGGCCAACGTGGCAACTGTCGCGGGATCGGCACCGGGGCGCGCTGCTACCTGGTTCGTTACTTGCGCGAGAGTGTTGCGCGAGTTCGGGTTAGTCGGGTTCGCCAGCACTTGCTGCTGTTGATTGTTCAGGCTGACGGTGAGGTCTTTGTATTTGATTGACTGGACGCTGGGATAGCCGATCATCACGATGGAAATGATGAACAGCGGCACGAGTATGGTGGGAATTTTTCCGCGTATCAGTCCGGCGGTCAGCCCAACGAGCAGGATCACGAGGAGGACGACGCCGCCAATCAGCAATACCACTTCGAATGGATATAAGCCTTGTGTGAATGCTGACATGCTCTCTCCTACGAAGCATAGTGTTTTGCGCTATGCATTCGTTGCAGTATATGGAATAGCTCAGAAAGGAAAGCGATCTGGGAGCAGGGGTAGTATTCGCGTGGCCTTATAAGCTGTCAAGGGGAATCCCGGAGGCAATTGTAACGGAAATTGCGGTATGGTCTACGTGGAGACTTTTCCTGCGTTGCAGTCATCCAACAGGAAACGAATCACATATCGAGGGTGATGGATGGAGTCGATTCAGTCGGATGCAGTTGTGTTCTTTGGAGCTACTGGCGATCTTGCCTACAAACAGATTTTTCCTGCACTGCAGCGGCTTGCGAAGCGAGGCAAGCTGAATGGTCCGGTAATCGGAGTCGCCAAAGCCGGCTGGACGCTCGATCAATTAAAGGCGCGCGCTAAGGACAGCGTGGACAAGCATGGAGGCATCGATCCCGAGGGGCTTGAACGGCTGCTGGCGGCGCTTTGTTATGTCGATGGCGACTACAGCGATGCGTCGACCTTTGCTGAAGTCAGAAAACAATTAGGCAGTGCAAAACGTCCGCTGCATTATCTGGCTATTCCTCCCAGCCTTTTTGGCGAGGTTATCGATCAGTTGCAGGCATCGGGATGCTCGGATGGCGCTCGTGTGGTTGTCGAAAAACCGTTTGGTCATGATCTGGCATCGGCGCGTGCGTTGAATGCTGAGATTCATCGTGTCTTTCAGGAGAAGGATGTTTTTCGTATCGATCACTATCTGGGGAAGAATCCGGTACAGAACCTGATCTTCTTTCGCTTCGCCAACTCTTTCCTTGAGCCTATCTGGAACCGGCAGTACATCGAGAGCGTGCAGATTACGATGGCGGAGCAGTTTGGTATTCAGGGACGCGGCACATTCTATGACGGCGTGGGTGCGATACGCGATGTTGTGCAGAACCACTTGATGCAACTGCTGAGCAACATTGCGATGGAGCCGCCGCCGTGTCCGGATGTAGAAGCATTGCGTGATGAGCGTGTGAAGGTGCTGAAGAGCGTGCATTCATTGCGTCCGGAAGACGTGGTGTTTGGCCAGTTCAAGGGATATCTGGATGAGCCTGGCGTGAAGGCTGGCTCCAGCGTTGAGACTTTTGCCGCTTTGCACGTTCGTGTGAATTCCTGGCGTTGGCGCGACGTGCCGTTCTTTATTCGTACGGGCAAGCAGCTTCCCATTACGGCTACGGAAGTGATTGCGAAGCTGCGGCAGACGCCTGCGGTTTTCTCTGAAGACCTGACGCCGCAGAACTACATTCGCTTCCGGCTGAGCCCTGCGCCGGAGATCGCCATTGGCGGCTCGGTGAAAGAGGCTGGCGATAGTCTGCGTGGTTGCATGGTTGAGCTGGCAGCGTCACAGGAGTGCGGCAGCAACGATTTGTTGCCCTATGAAGAACTGCTGGAAGATGCCATGCAGGGAAATCAGACCTGGTTTGCGCGGCAGGATTATGTGGAAGAATCATGGCGTGTTATCGATCCTGCTCTGACGGACAGACCCGCGGTAGCGCAATATGATCCGGGAACCTGGGGACCGGAGGCTGCCAGCAATCTTATGGACAGCGTTGGCGGATGGGTGAATCCGACCTAAGAGATTATCCAGGTTGTATCTGCAGGGGGCGTGGATGGGGCCTGCTATTCCACGCTCATGTTGTCTCTTTGGTCGTACCCCTCTGAAATGGTAATGGGTCATATATTCGAAAAGCCGGTTTTACAGTAACTTGGATAGGCTTCATATTATCTCCAATGCCGCGAATCGAAGAAAGATATAATCCGGGCCATGATTCGTAGCGCTCAAATGGTAGTGATCTTGCTCCTGCTGCTAGTCAGGATGCCCGTCCAGGGCAAAGTGCAGGAGGCAGGCGGGAAGCCAACGCCGCAAATTGTCGCCGCAGATTCACCTCAAGCCACGCCCGGGGGCGCCACATTTACCGTTCCGGCAGGCTGGTCCATTGCAGCTGGAACTTCCGCGACAACAGTGCAAACTCCCGAACCCGACACTCATATCGCAATTCTTGATGTCCACACAGCGGACGCAGCAGCAGCCGTCGCGAGTGCTTGGGCTAAGTATCAGCCGGAGATGAAGCGGCCCCTCAAAGTTGCTGTCACCGTTCCTGATCGTAACGGCTGGACGGACGGGAAACAGTTCATCTATGAAACATCACCAAACGAACGCGCTGTGATTATTGGAGTTGCGTTGCATTCAGGCGATAGCTGGACCGTAGTCCTTCTTGACGGCAAAGAACCTACTATCGAAAAGCGTGGCGCGCAAATCAATCTTCTCATCGGAAGCTTGCGCCCTAAAGGGTACCAACGCGAATCGTTTGCGGGACGCAAAGCACTTCCTCTCACGGCGGAGCGCATCGAAGAGCTGAAGAACTTCGTCGAGACTTCGATGAAGAAGCTCGGTGTGCCAGGCGCTTCGCTGGCGCTCATAGAAAACGGCAAGATTGTTTACGAGGGTGGTTTGGGAGTGCGCGAACTCGGGAAACCCGCTCCGGTGGACGCCAAGACGTTGTTCATGGCTGCCTCGAATACGAAGGGAATGACTACGCTCATGCTTGCCCGTTTAGTGGACGCCAAGAAGCTTCAATGGGACGAGTCAGTTACTCAGGTCTATCCTGCCTTCAAGCTCGGCGATGCAGACACGACAAGCCGGGTTGAAATCAAGCACCTGATTTGTGCGTGCACTGGCCTGCCGAGGCAAGATTTGGAATGGGTCTTTGAGTTCAAGAAGTTTACGCCGGCATCCACGTTTTCTCTGCTCAGCGGCATGCAACCAACCAGTCGCTTCGGGGAAGTCTTTCAATACAGCAACCTGATGGCTTCCGCCGCCGGTTACGTCGGGGCTCACCTATACGAACCGTCTCGCGAACTCGGGGCAGCTTACGACGACACGATGCAGAAGCAGATATTCGGTCCTCTGCAGATGACAGATACGACATTCGACATGGCGCGAGCGCAGCGCGGTGACTTCGCGAGCCCGCATGGGGACGATGTGGACGGGCGCCCCACCTTGGCCACCATGGGCAATAACTATTCCGTTGTGCCGTTCCGGCCTGCCGGCGGTGTCTGGACTTCCGTTCATGACATGACGCGCTACATGCAGCTGGAACTCTCGCTCGGCAAACTGCCCAATGGCGAACAATTTGTCTCACAAGAGAATTTACTCATGCGCCGCAAGCCACAGATTTCGACCGGCGAAGACGAAACATATGGAATGGGATTGGAGACAAACAACCGTTGGGGCGTGCCTATCATTCACCACGGTGGTAGCTTGTTCGGTTATAAGAGTGACTGGATGATCCTGCCCGACTCCGGGATTGGAGCCGTGCTACTTACGAATTCCGACACCGGCGGTATGCTGCTGTATCCATTTATGCGCCGTCTGGTGGAAGTCGTCTTTGACGGCAAGCCCGAAGCTGTAGGTGATGTCGACGCCGCGGCCGCAAACTATCACGCTGTTATAGCAAAAGAGCGGCAACGCCTGGTCATACCCGCCAGCCAGGATGAGGTCGTGACACTTGCCGGTCACTACACCAGCAGCTCACTAGGGAATCTCACGGTCCAGCGCGAGGGCGGGAACACGGTGTTTGTTTTCGATGGATGGAAGAGCAGCGTTGCCTCACGTAAAAACGATGATGGCACGATCTCGTTCATCACGATTGATCCAACCCGTAAGGGTTTCGAGTTCGTCAAGGCGGAACGCAACGGCAAACGCGCGCTCATAATCCGTGACGGCCAGCATGAATATGTCTTTACTGAAGCAAGCTAAGCCAGCGGCATGTATAGCTTTTGCTTCGAACAATCCACTTGACTGTGTAGTCGCCTTCTCGGACAAATACGGCCTACTTTTGACTTGTAGATTTAAACTAACCTACTACCTAGCTTTCATTGGCTTTGACATCCTGGCTGAGTGATAGTTATATAAAGCTTTCCGGCTCATAATATGAGCCGGGTCTTCGCGATGTGCATGGCGTGGAACGCCTCGCTATTGCCATCGCGACAATTGATTGCCAATAAATGCAACGGATGCTCGGGAAGGCGGTGCGAATCCGCCACTGCCCCGCAACTGTAAACACTCCTTCACGCGTCTATCTTGCTACGCTTGAGGAAGCAGGATCTTGCAAGCCACTGAAGCGGCGCTTCGGGAAGGCGGTCCTGTTGGGTGTGAGTCAGGAGACCGGTCCTTTGCAATTTCCAAACCGCGTTCCGAGGGGGAACGGAGGATACATGTTAAGTTTCTCGCGGCGAGTCAGCCGCTTTTTCCTATCTGGTTGTTTGTTTCTCTCTGCTGCATCTTTGCATGCAGTTACAGTGCATGGAACTGTCACTGATCCACTTGGCCAGCCTGTTGTAGGCGCCGTGGTTGCCCTGGTGCAGAACGGTAAGGTGATCGTGAGCGCGCAGGCTGGCGCAGACGGCAGCTATCAGATCAGCTCGGCTACGTCGGGGCGTTTCTATGTGCTTGCGAGCGGACGATCGTTCCGCCAGCTTGTGACGCAGAGCTTCTACAGCGACAAACTTGGCTCTGTAGAACAGAACGTTGTGCTTGAGCCGGAATGGGTGCGGCAGTCGGTTGTGGTGACGGCTACGGGCACGCCTACTCCTGAGGCGCAGGTGAGCGCTTCGATCACGAAGCTTGATGCTACCGATTTACAGAATCGCTCGGATGTGGTTGGCGCGTTGCGTCAAGTTCCTGGTGTGAACGTTGTGCAGACTGGGCAGCGTGGCGGCGTGACTTCTGTCTTCATTCGCGGCGGCGGCTCCGATGCTAACAAAGTTGTGCTGGATGGCGTGCCGATTGAGGATATCGGCGGCCGTTTTGATTTCTCCACGCTCTCGACGCTGGGTATTGCGAATGCAGAGGTCTATCGCGGCCCTAATAGTGTGCTCTACGGTTCGAATGCTGCTGCGGGTGTGGTTGCCTTTACTACTCCGCAGGGAAGTACGTCATTCCCATCGCTGATGTATGAGGGTGATGCAGGCAACTTCGGTGTCTATCGCAACCAGGCGCAGCTTGCCGGGATGAAGCATTTCATCGATTACTATGCTGGCGTCAGCGATCTGCAGACGAGGAACTCGATTCCGAACGACAGCTATCACAACATCACGTCGGTCGCGAATCTGGGTTGGAATCTGTCCACGAAGACTACTGTTCGCGGCATTGTGCATAACATCAACGCGGCTACGGATCTTCCTGGGACGACTGCGTTCTATGGCATGTCGAATGATGGCAAGCAGTCTGACCAGAACATTTTCTTCTCCGGCGTCATTGATCACAAGTTCACGGATGCGTGGCAGGGATTTGTCCGCTATGGTCTGGTGCGCAAGCGTGAGCAGTCGAAGCAGTGGTATCCGGTAGGGAATCTTGTCAATGGCAATTACTACGGCAATAACGTAACCATTCAAGGGGCAAATGGATATTCGGTGAGCGGCCAGGCCTTTATGAACTCGGGGGGAGCATTTGGTGTTTATCCCAATGATTTCAAGCTTGTCTCCAATAACGACAATCTTTATGCGCAGTCGACGTATCAGTTCAATCAGCATGTGAGTTTCACGGGTGGTTTTCGCTATGAGAATGAGCGTGGGTCGGAGAAGTCCGAGGCTTATTTCATCAACGAGGCCATCGAGCGCACGAACTATGACTACACCGGGCAACTGAATGGCGAGTTTAAGAACCGTCTTTATTACTCTTTTGGCGGCGGCGTTTCTAAGAATCAGGTGTTCGGTACAGTCGGCATGCCGCGCATTGGAGCCGCGTACTATCTTGTGCGTCCTGGCTCGGGCCTCCTTCATGGAACCAAGTTGAGTTTTAATTTCTCGAAAGGGCAACAAGAACCTACGCTTTCCGAACAACTTGGTTCGCTCTATACGTTCCTGCTCGATAACGGCGGTCAGGCGAGCGTGCAGCAGTATGGCATCCGGCCTATTCGAGCAGAGCTTTCGCGCAGTTATGACGGCGGCGTGCAACAGAGTCTCTTCAGCGAGAAGGTTGTATTACGCGCTACTTACTTTCACAATGAGTTTGGCGATCAGATCGAGTCGGTCGGCGCTTCGATTGTGCCCCAATTGCTGCCGAATCTTTCCGCCGAGCAGCAGCAACTGCTTGAAGAGTTTCTGCGGGCAAACTTTGCTTTTTCTCTTGATTTGAACTCACTCTCTTTCCGTGCGCAGGGTGTGGAGTCTGAGATTCAGTATGGCCTTGGGAAGAATCTCTTCATGAGGGGCGGCTATACGTATCTTGATGCGGTGGTGCAGCACTCTTTTGACTCCGATGCGGTGAATCCTAGCCACAATCCTGCATTTCCCAATATCCCCATTGGCAATTTCTCTCCTTTGCGTGGAGCGCGTCCTTTCCGGCGTCCTCCGCATACTGGTTTTGCTACCGTTACCTACACCGGCAAAGGCTGGACGGGGATGGTGACTGGGGCTTTTGCCAGCCAGAGCGATGATTCGACGTTTCTGGGCGGCTCGGATCTGGATTTTGGCAACTCATTACTGTTGCCGAATCGCAACCTCGATCATGGATATGCAAGGGTAGATGTAGGTGCTACCTATCAGGTGAAGTCCTGGATGACGGCTTATACGCAGTTGGATAATTTATTGAGCCAGCAGCATATTACGCCGATTGGGTATCCATCGCTGCCGT
>Ga0137415_10002237_pt1 | contig 19290 bp, 19 predicted proteins | sample CZODoug3_1_1_16f_FD_183082 | JGI IMG/M metagenome (GOLD analysis project Ga0137415, IMG submission 183082) | Vadose zone soil fungal communities from Angelo Coast Range Reserve, California, USA - CZODoug3_1_1_16fungal (Hybrid Assembly) | ecosystem: Environmental > Terrestrial > Soil > Vadose...
ATGTGCTCGTCGTCGATGATGGATCCAACGATCAGACGGCGGCGCGCGCGCGTAAAGCTGGCGCAGAAGTAATTGTTCATCCGCAAAATCGTGGCAAGGGCGAGGCGATCAAGACGGGGCTTCGTCACTGGTTGGATCGGCAATTCACTTACGTCGTTATTCTCGACGCCGATGGCCAGCACCTTCCCGAGGAAATTGATCGTTTTGTTAACGTTGCATTGGCCAGCGATGCGCAATTGTTCATCGGCACGCGCATGAACGATCTCTCCGGCATGCCGCCGCTGCGTCGCATCGTCAATCGTTACATGAGCAAACGAATCAGCCGCACCTGTGGGCAAAAAATTCCCGATACACAGTGCGGCTTCCGCATGTTGCATCGACAATTGGTTCCGGACGTGCTCGGCGGCGCAAACCGCTTCGACTATGAAACCGAGATGCTCATCTTTGCCAGCCGCAAAGGTTATCGGATCGAATCAATTCCAATCACAACCGTTTACTCCGACGAAGTCAGCAGCATCCATCCCATTCGTGATACGATTCGTTTCTTCAAGTTGATGCGGCGTTATCGAAAATTGTAATTCGCGGATTCGGGGGAGCGCACGCGCCTCGCGTGCTGGCACTGGCGCCTTGCCAGTGCGAACTTTGTTGACTCCTTTTTTCAAAACGACCGGTCGGATTCTGTAAAGCGGGACTTCGGAAAAGTTCGTTGTCGCGAGGGCGCGACAACCAACACGCGAGGCGTGTGTGCTCCCCAGATCAGATTCTCGCGCGCCGCACAACGGCGCGGCTACAGCCTCCCTTCAAATCATGGCTTTTTCGCCGGCAATGGCTTGCTGCTTTTAATGATCTCTTCTTCAGGCGTGAGCTTATTCGCTTTGCCGCTGAAGATGAGCCGATTCGGTTTTTCCCCAAGCGCCTCGGTGATTGCCTTCGCGTGGGTGGTGATCACTTTCAAGTTCAATAAAATTACGTGCAACTCTTTCATCTGCTCCTGGAGTTGCTTGTCGGTGGTGCCAACGAATTTGTCCGCCGTTCCAAGAACCGTGTTCGCGTTTTTTTCCACACCGCCCAGAGCCGTAACAACCTTCTGCAACTCGTCCAGATCGGTTTTCACTGTATCAACCAGCGGCGATATCTTCGGCATGAATTGTCCCAGATTGCCTTTCAAGTCGGTGACCGTGACGTTCAAATTATCGAGTAATCTGTTTGCGTTCTCGAAGAGCGGACCGGCCGCGGCCGTGATTTGTTCGAGGCCGTAAGCGGGATGACCTTCAATCGCGGCGTTGTTCGCGAGCGTCTTTCCGCCCGGCGTGCCGGCGGAGAGCGCGACAAATTTCGGTGCAAGCAGCGTGTCCGAGCTGAGCGTCGCGATCACGTCGCTAGGCAGCGGCGGAACCCCTTCATCGAGGCTGATCGTGACGCGCACAGCGTCCTTCTTGTTCTCCGACGCGCCGCGCTCGGCGGCACTCAAGTGACGCATCGCAATCACGCGGCCGGCGGGCGCGCCCGCGTAGCGGACTTCGGAATGGACCTTGACGCCGGTCACGTCCTCGTAATTGATTTGCAGAGTCCGCGCCGGTTTTTTCAATCGATAACCGGAGAGCGCGATGGTAAGGGCGCCGAGCAGCACGAGACTGCAAGCGATGACCGCGAGGGCCACGATGTAATCGGAGAGATTTCGTTTCATGAAGTTTTGAGATGAAATCTGTCGCGTGCGGCGACGCACGGACGTGGCTTCACGTGCCGATGATGCTCGTGCTCATCTTGCGAGAGGTTCAACGGTATCGGTCCGTCGGCTTCACCGTTGATAAATTGTTGCACCTCTGCGTTGGGACTGGTGCGGATTTCCTCCGGCGTGCCTTGCGCGATAATATCCCCGTGTCCGAGCATAATCATCCGGGTCGCGATTCGAAATGCACTCGTCATATCGTGCGTGACGACAACCGCGGTCATGCCAGCTTCGCGCGTGAGCTTCAACGTTAATTGATCGACCACTGCCGTCATGATCGGATCGAGTCCTGAGGTGGGTTCATCGCTGAAGAGCAATTCGGGATCGAGCGCGAGTGCGCGGGCGAGGCCTACTCGCTTTTTCATGCCGCCGCTGATTTCCGCCGGTTTGAGATTCTCAAAACCGGTCAATCCGACCATCCGAAGTTTTTGTTCTACAATCTCTTCGATTTCATCGTCTGACATTTTGGTGTGCTGCACCAGTGGGAGCGCAACGTTCTCGCCAACCGTGAGTGAGGCCAGCAACGCGCCCGATTGGAACAGCATTCCGAATCTTCCCCGGATGCGCGCGATCTCCCGTTCATTCATCGTCGTAATTTCCTCGCCGAAAATCTTAACGGAGCCGGAAGTCGGTTTCATCGAACCAATGATATGGCGGAGCAACGTGCTCTTGCCGCAACCGCTCCCGCCCATAATCACGAGTGTCTCGCCGCGATCGATTCTGAACGAGATATCGTTGATCACAGTGCGATCCGCGAATCTTCGGACCAGATCGACAACTTCGATGATGGGCGAGTCAGGCATGAGGACAATGACGAATGACGAATTGGTAAAAATGACGAAATCCGAATGACGAATGACGAATTAATGACGAAGCTCGAATGACGAAGAAATTGTCTGGCGAGCTTCGACCTTCCAATTTGGTCATTGTTTCGTGCTTAGTCATTCTTCTTGCTTCTCCAAATGTTGGAAAAGATCAGGTGCAGTTCTTTGGCTTCAATCCAAGGCGTTCGAGCTTGCGGCTTCAATGCAGGCACTGCGCGCACGACCATGCGGAGAAAATGTTTCGCTTCGCGCGCTTCTTTCCGGCATGTACCGATACTTTCTAAAAAGTCCTTTTTCGACACCGCGTCATCGGCTTCGACATAGTTCGCTCCGACGCTTGTTCCCGCACCTACAAGTTGACTGATGATTCGGTTTGTCATCGGTCCCTGCGGAATCGATCGCGCAAAATCGATGACCGCCTCTCCGAACCGCGCTGTCCGTTCCTCAAGATCGTAAACGCGGTTCTCGCTCGGTTCCTCGCGAACAACTGGTATCACATCATCATTCCAAAACGCTTCGTCGTAATCGTCGCGCGGGCTTTGGCCTTTGGGTTTCGTCATTCTTTCGTCATTCGTCATTCGAGCTTCGTCATTCTCGTCATCCGCTTCTTCGCGAACGACGACAGTGTCGCCGTCATCTCCAAACGGATCGTAATCTTCTCGCGAATTTTGGCCTTTGGATTTCGTCATTCGTCATTCGAGCTTCGTCATTCCGCTCATCCCCCAAAGAAGAAGATCCCCGTGAGCACCGCATTAGTAACGAGCATGGCCAGCAAAGCTTGCACAACGGACGCCGTCGTGGCCTGGCCGACACCTTCCGCCCCGCCCTCGACACGGAGACCGGCGTTGCACGCGATCGTAATAACGAGCCAGGCAAAGACCGCGCTCTTAATCATTCCCGAATACAAATCCCACGTGTCCGCGCTCTGCAAGGCGCGCAGCACATAACCGGCGGTATTAAAATTGAGAGCAAAATGGCACACGGCCCAGCCGCCGAAAACGCCGACGTAATTTCCCATGATCGTAAGCGCCGGCAACATCACGAGCATGGCGAGAAAGCGCGGCACTACCAGATACTGGACCGGATTGATCGCCATCACTTCCAGCGCCTCGATCTCTTCGGAAACTTTCATCGTGCCCAACTCGGCCGCGACAGCCGAGCCGCTGCGCCCGATCACGATCACCGCGATCAGAACTGGACCCATCTCGCGCAACAACGTCACCATCACGAGATCGGGCACGTAAATTTCCGCGCCGAGTTGTTGGAGAGAATGCGCGGCTTGCATGGCGAGGGTCACGCCCACGCTAAACGCCGTCAGCGCGACCATCGGCGTTGCGCGCACCCCGATGAACACCATCTGCCGGAAGATCTGAGAGATGTCGAAAAACTGCCCGGTGAAGGGCGCTACGAAGATCCAGTAAAGAAGGTTGAGGTTGAGTTGAAGGTAATTTTTCAAAACGTGATCGTGCCGAACGCGCAGGATGACAAGAGACGCGAAACGACAAAAGCGGAAAGTTCCTTCTATCGCGAATCGAATCCGGATGGGAGCCACGCGTAAATTTGCCTATGATGCGGACTCCAGGCCTGCCAGGCACTGCATGCCCATTCTCGCACGCGGGCGACGTGCTCCTTTGGATTTGTGGCGTGATGAACATCGGCGACGGTGATGGCGCCACGAGTTGGCGGCGGTTCGAGCCAGACAAATTGTTTTTTTGATTCAGTGGCTTTGAGCATCGCCTCGTTAGCCCGGCTCATTTCCAAACCACGTTCGAGCAAAAGGCACAGTCGAATCAAATGCACAGCGACCGATTGAATGCTCTGCGACGAAGGACGGCCGGGATGCTGCACCGCATAAGCATCCACACTCAGCCGATAATCTTTCGCATAGGCAGGATCCCCGTATCCGCGCGCCAGCACTTCGCCGTACGCCGCCCAGCAGCCCGGCGAAGATTCCATGTACCGATGCGTCGGCGCTTCCATCTCCGGGAAAAGTCCACAGCAGCCCATGCACGGAACAAGATTCATGGCGGCAAGATAAATAGCCCATCTGGGTAGCGCACGCGTCTCGCGTGCTGGTTTCGGCGTCGCGCCGAAACGATCTTTTCTTTATATCCGATTCGCAGCAGCGGGTAAGAATTCACAGGGAAAGCACGCGCGGCCAGCGCGATCGCGCCATTGCGTTCTAAATGAGCCCGCGCTTGCGGAAGTCACCGATGTTTCCGCCGCTTGAGCGCTCGATCATGTCGATGGTGAATTTGAGCAAACAAACTTCCCAGGCGTCGTCCACGCCCTGGATGACGGCGCTGAGCGGCTCCTGCAAATCCTCGACTTGCGACTTTGTTCGCGCGACCACGGCGTCGATCGGATCGCGAAACATGCGCTCGATCACGTCGGTCTTGCGAAATTGAAAACCGTAGCGAAGGACCGCGGTGTTGCGCGCCTGCTCGCGCAGTTGCTCGATGTAGCGCTCTGCCTTCTCGCCGAATCCTTCCAGCAATAAGCGGCTGAAATGCTCGGGCGTCAGAATTTGCGGCCGGTCGGCGTGAATATTTCCGTCGCGCACGCGCACTTCGTTCACCCGGTCCATCAACTCCGAGATCAGATAGAAATGAAAACTCGTGCTGCCAAAGGTCGCGATCTTACGCTCGGGCGCGAGAATCACCTGTGTGTTTTCAATGGCGTACTGGAAATCGTCTTCCTTCACTGTCGAAGATAACGATAAAAGATCGACCATCTTCGCGCAAATTCTGGCAGGGGCGGTTTACCAAAGCGCGCGCGGGCCGATTGAGGTCAATCGCCCTACCTTTCGACGAAGCTGCGCATTGACTTGCCCGGTTCTCGCCGCGATTTACGTCCATCGGAAAAACGTGAACCCGAAGAAATTTTTTGCCGAGCTCAAACGGCGCAAGGTCTATAAGGTGGCGATCGGTTACGCGGTCGGCGGTTGGGCTTTGGCTCAAGGTGTCGCGCAGGTTTTTCCAGTATTTGATATTCCGAATTGGGCGGTTCGTCTCATTGTGCTTCTCATCGTGCTCGGCTTCCCGGTCGCGCTGGTCGTCTCCTGGTTTTTCGACCTTACCCGATACGGGATAGTGCGCACACCGGATCGAGAATCCAACGCGAAGATAGACATCGCCCAAACGGAGAGCACGAATGAGAAATCGATTGCCGTCCTGCCTTTCCGCGATCTGAGTCCGGGCAAGGATCATGCTTACTTTAGTGATGGAATCGCCGAGGAAATTCTCTCTGCACTGGCAAAGACTGAGGGTTTACGCGTGGCGGCTCGGCGGTCGTCGTTCTGGTTCAGGGGCAAGGAAGCTGAGCTAGGCGAGATCGCACAGAAGTTAAATGTGGAACACGTGCTCGAGGGCAGCGTCCGTCGCGACGGCAATCGAGTTCGCATTACCGCCGAGCTGATCGACGCGGGTGACGGCTTCACCGTCTGGTCGGAAACGTTCGATCGCGAGATGCAGGGAATCTTCGCGGTCCAGGACGAGATTACGCGATCGATTGTCGAGGCGCTTAAATTGAGACTCGATATCTCCGCGTTACCCACGTCGCGCAGCCCCGACGCTTACGACGTTTATCTGCAGGGTCTTTTTTATTCGGATAAGAGTACGGAAGAAGCGTTGCAGCAAAGTTTGGAATTTTTCGAACGCGCGCTGGAAAAAGATCCGCAATTGAGCCGCGCTTGGACGGGAATTGCGAAAGCGTGGCTTTGGCTGGCTGACGCCTACGTGGCGCCGCGCCAAGCTTATCCGAAAGTGCGCGAGGCGGCGACCAATGCGCTCAAGATCGACAATGACGATGCGGAAGCGCACGTCTATTTGGGCGAAGTGAAACGCATCCTCGATTGGGACATGGACGGCGCCGCGCGGGAATTTTGTCGGGCCGTCGAGATCGATCCAAAATCGACGCCGTCAAATTATTTTTCGGCTGCGTTTTGGGCTGCGCGTGGCAAGCGTGATGAAGCGCTCGCTTATTTGCAGCGCACTTCCAAAATCGATCCGGCGTCGCTGTGGGTGAACAATTCCGCGTGCGAGCTCTACCGTTACTTCGGTCTGTATGATGAAGCGATCGCGGCTGGCGAACGCGCATTGCAACTTGATCCGGCATTTATTTATGGCGAGCCGTTGCTGGCGGCGCTGTATCGCGAGACGGGGCGCTTCGACGACGCGATCAGACTTTATAAAAAGGCGGAGAATCTCAGTGGCAGACCAGCATTTGGTCTGGCTATCACCTACGCGCGGATGGACCGGCGTGATGAAGCGGTGCGAGCTCTCAATGCAGCCACGGCGAACCGGCGCTACACCCCCGGTGACGCCATCGCGCATGTCCATGTCGCCCTGGGAGGGCGCGACGATGCGATTCGTGAGCTTGAACGCGCGTGCGCGGAGCGATCTTCATCGTTGCATTTCGTCGGCATCGCGCCGGAGTTCGCCCCACTGCGTTCGGACGAAAGGTTCTTGTCTATCTTAAGCAAGATCGGGCTCGAACCGGAGAAAGTTTTCGCGAGCACGGCGCCGCGGTCAGCGACCGCGGCTACAACGAATTAATTTCCGGCACGCGAATGCGGCGGGGAAATGCGTCTCGACGTTTCCAGTTCGAGAAACGCAGCCGGCACGTGCCTAATCAACCGTCGCTTCGCAGCTAAGCGTTACTCACTTCCCGGGTTCTCGCCTCCGCCTTCCGGTTTCGAAAAGAGCGGGAGATATTCGCCGTAGCCTTCAGCCTGCAATTTCTCGATGGGAATAAAGCGGTGCACCACCGAGTTGACACAGTAACGTTGCCCGGTTGGCGCGGGGCCATCTTCGAACACATGGCCGAGGTGCGAATCGCTTTTGCCCGAGCGGACCTCGGTGCGTTCCATTCCGTAGGAAGAATCCCTTTTTTCCAGCACGTGCTCTTTCGAAATTGGTTTCGTGAAACTGGGCCAGCCCGTGCCGCTGTCGAATTTATCCAGCGAGCTGAAAAGCGGTTCGCCGGTGATAAGATCCACGTAAATACCGGCCCGATGATTGTCCCAATATTGGTTATGAAACGCCGGCTCGGTGCCACATTGTCGTGTCACACGATATTGTTCTTCAGTAAGCTTTGATCGCAACTCGGCGTCGCTGGGCACTGCTTTTACCGGATTCATTTTCCCACTTCTCCATTTCTGCTCTTGCGCGTGACTTATTAAGATCGAGACGGTAACCACCGCGATGGCGCCAAACAGACCAAGCCACAGACTCAGGTGTGACGTGCGTTTGTGTGTGATTCTCGTGCTCATCATCCCAAAAGTTTCCGCCGGTGCACAAGCCGTCTCCTCAATAATTACTCGCGAAAACTTCGTCCGGCAAGTGCATCGGCGCGAGTTCTATTTCTTTTAGTTGAATTCGCAAACAGGCGGAGAAATGGTCGGGTGCGACTTCCTTCAGCGTGATTTCTGAAGTCACGCATTTTTCCTGCGCGTATTCGCAGCGTGGTGCGAACGGGCAACCCTGGATCGGTTTCGACACGAATCGCTCGGGTGCGAATTTCGCTAGTCGACATCCTGTCGCCCGGCTTCGGGGACGCGAATGTAGCGACGGAACACAAGCAATCCAATCGGCGCAATCGAGGCCGCCAGAGCAAAGATAAGCCACATTATCCCGGAACGCCGCGGACCGTGTTCTGGACAAAACGCAGCTAACAACCATCCCGCGCTTCCCACGAGCAGTTTGCCGAGAAGGAATGGAATATAGGAGAGCGCGCCATAGGACGCTTCCTGGCCTTTTGGAGCGATCGCGGCAGCATACTCATAGACTCGCGGTGAGTAGAATGCTTCGCCGACCGAGAAGATGGCAATGTAGATCGCAATCATGACGTAGTATGGATGAATGCCACCTTTCACTCCGAGATAACTGTGACCGAGCCATTGCCCGATCGCGCCGTTGGCGGAACCTTGGAACCACGCTGTAGGCAAAGTCATCACGAAGACCGAAGCCGCGCAGATCGCTCCACCGACTACGACCATTCGATAGGCCGAGAACTGTTGCGTAAGCGCGCCGACAATTGGCACCAGCAAAATGATCAGAAGATAATTGATGGCCGAGAGCTGACCGATCGGAGCGCCGTCCCCCAATTCGCGAATGCCGAACTTGGGGAACACGTAATCCATTTGCAGGAAGATGAGCTTCAGAAATCCAATCAAGAGAAGAAAAACAAGGAGCCGGTAAAACATGGACTGACTGAGTAGGCGCCGAAAGAGCCGGACGGTATCGCGAGCACTGTCACGGACGGTTAGCCAGATACGCTCCCAGAACGCACCGGTGGCGTATCTCACCGGCTCGGCGGTGAACTGAACGCCTTCGTCTGTCGCTTCAGCTCCTCTGCGCAGGAAATAAATCGTCGGAAGCAGCAGGAACTCAAAACCGAGGCTTACCAAAAACAGCGTCCGGTAAGTAGTTATCTGTAATCCAAAGAGATTTAGATGACCGTGTTCGCCTAACGACTGTCGGACGTAGTCGAAGATGCGTGCCGCAATCAGATAGCCAACGTTCATAACCATGTAGATGATCGAGAAGGAGATCGAGCGTTGCCGGGTGGTCGAATATCGGCGCGCGGCGGCGATTAGCACCGGCGTGCCGAGTGCCTCCCCGATGACCAAAGGAAACAAGCCGCCGGCCAGTGCCAGCCATTTTATCGTCGTAAAGACCATGACCGCGCGGGCAACCAGGCAAACAAAGACGCCAAGGAAAAAAGTTCGGCGAAGGCCGACCGCGTCGGTTACCGAGCCGGCTAACAGCGTGAACACGGTCATCGCCGGCGCCCAGACCCACCCGACTAAAGCTCCCGCCGATTGATCGTTGAACCCTAGATCTGACGAAAGCCATAAAATCAGCGTCTTATTTGTGATCGAGTAGGCCGAGATGATTAGCAGCTTTATCGCGAAGGTGAGCCACAACTCGCGTTGAGCTCCCTTGAGCACGGTGAATTTCGCGAGAAAACCACGTAGTCCGGTCGCTGCGACTGGAGCGACGCTGTCCTCCGGCACGAACGTCTCTTTGCCTGCGTCTCCCACGGCTTTGAACTTCAGCTACAACATCTTCGCGACAAATTCGCGCCCGTCGAATAGCGCAAAGTCGTCGATCTTTTCGCCGGTGCCAACGAAGCGCGTAGGAATTCCAAGCTCATCTTGAATTGCGACGACGATGCCGCCCTTCCCGCTGCCGTCGAGTTTGGTCACGATCAAGCCGGTCAGTCCCATGGCGTTGTGAAACTCGCGCGCCTGGCTGAGCGCATTGCTGCCGTTGGTGGCATCCACCACCAACAGGGTTTCATGCGGCGCGTTTGGATCGTGCTTGGCCAGGCTGCGTTTCATTTTCTGCAATTCAGCCATTAAATTCGTTTTCGTGTGCAATCGTCCGGCGGTATCGCAAAGCAAGAATTCGACCTTGCGTTTCTCGGCCGCTTGATAGGCCTCGTAACAAAGCGCTGCTGGATCGGCATCGTATTGACCGCGAATCATTTCCACCCCCAGTCGCTCGGCCCAAATGCCAAGCTGCTCGATCGCCGCCGCGCGAAAGGTGTCCGCGGCCGCGAGCAAGACACGATGTCGATTTTTTTGGAAATAATGCGCGAGCTTGGCGGTTGATGTTGTCTTGCCGGTGCCGTTTACGCCCACGATGAGAATCACTTTCGGTTTGTCGGGCAGCGGCCGGATTGGTTCCGAAGTGGTTGGCAGGACGCGCAAGATTTCCTCGCGGGCGACTTTGACGACGTCATTGATGCCCAGCAAAGACCAAGCCTCGCGTTCTTGCAGGTCTTTGATGATCCGCGACATCATCGGCACGCCGAGATCAGCGCGGATCAGCGCTTCCTCGAGCTCGTCCCAATCGATCGGTTTGTTGGCGAAACTCTCAACAACGGAGCGTAGAAATTTCATCGTGAATCGTAATGCGTGAGTCGTGAATCGTGGAAACGATTTAACGATTCACGATTTAACGATTCTCTTGCTCCTTTGCTGCCGGCGCGGCTTCACGCAACGGTCGCGTCAAATCGTCTTTCACCCGGTCGAGAATGCCGTTGACGAAGCGACCCGATTCCGCGCCGCCAAACGTTTTCGCGAGCTCGATCGCTTCGTTGATCGAAACAACCGGCGGGATGTCGTCGCGATAAAGCATTTCGTAGATGGCAAGCCGCAGCACATTGCGATCGACCGCGGAGATGCGATGGAATTCGTAATTCTCGCAGTAGCGCCGAATCCGTTCGTCGATCTCTGGCAGATGCGCGACCATTCCTTCGATGAGCGGCTGGGCGAATTCGCGCACGCGCGGCTTGGCCGGGCAAAATTCCCAGAAATCCTCCATTCGCTCAGGTGCCTCACCGTGCTGGAGGTCGCGCCAGAAATGATATTGGATGGCCGCCTGCCGCGCGACTCGACGTTTCCCCATAAGATTTATTTCCGGCGAAGCTCCGACATGACGCTGGCGATTTCCACCGCGGCCCGCGCAGCCTCGGTCCCGCGGTTGATTTTATCTTGCAGGCAACGCTCGCGCGCCTGGGTTTCATTGTCGAGGCAGAGCACGGTGTTGATGACCGGCACGCCGTGATCGACCGCGATTCGTTGCAACGCGTCGGTCACGGAGCGCCCGAGATGTTCGGCGTGGTTGGTGCGTCCTTTCAATATGACGGCCATGGCGATGATCGCGTCCGCCTTTTTTTTCGCGGCCAGCTCACGCACGACCACGGGAATTTCGAACGCGCCGGGCACTTGATGCAGCGTGATGACGCCGTGGGGAGCGAGTCTGCGTAACTCCTCGGTCAGGTGATTGACCAACCCCTGGACGTAGGACGCGTTGAACTGACTCGCGACAATCGTGAATGTGCGTTTCCCGGCGAAGACACGGGAGCGGGGCTGAATCAGGTTCGACACTGCCATGGGGTGAAACGTCGACAATGCTCGTTAAGCAAGCTCCACCTCAGAGCAGGTGCCCCATCTTTACTTTTTTGGTTTCGAGGTACCTGGCGTTATACGGATTGGCTTCGCTGCGAATCGGCACTTGCTCGATCATTTGGATGCCGTAACCCTCGAGACCGACAACTTTCTTCGGGTTGTTGGTCAGAAAACGGAACTGCCGAACGCCGAGATCGAAAAGGATTTGCGCGCCGAGTCCGTAATCGCGCAAATCGCTCGGGTAACCGAGCCGGGCATTTGCCTCCACGGTGTCGAGTCCTTCCTCTTGCAATTTGTAAGCGTGAATTTTCGCCGCCAACCCGATGCCGCGCCCTTCCTGTCGCATATAAACGAGCACCCCGTTTCCCTCCTCTTGGATCTGTCGCAGCGCCGCGTGTAATTGATTTCCGCAATCGCACCGGCGCGAACCGAAGACATCGCCGGTGAGACATTCGCTATGCACGCGCACCAGAGTCGGACGCGCCTTGTCGATCTTGCCCTTGACCAGAGCGAGATGATGCGCGCCGTCGAGCTTCGACCGATACAAATGCAAATCGAAATCGCCGTACTCGGTTGGCAATTTTATCACCTGCTCCAGTTCCACCAGCTTTTCGCTGACGCGCCGATGTGCGATCAAGCTTTGGATCGTACACATGCGCAATCCGTGCTTTTTGCGGAACTCCATCAGCTCCGGCAAGCGCGCCATCGTTCCGTCGTCGTGCAGAATTTCGCAAAGCACTCCGGCCGGTTGCAGCCCGGCCATGCGCGCAAGATCGACCGCCGCCTCCGTGTGACCGGTGCGGCGCAACACGCCGCCATCTTTGGCGCGCAGCGGAAAAACGTGACCCGGTTGCACGAGATCGCTCGGCGACGATTTTGGATTCGCGATTGCCAAAATCGTCGCGGCCCGATCGTGCGCGCTGATTCCAGTGGTCACGCCGCGCGCCGCATCCACCGAGACCGTGAAATCGGTGCGATGCATTTCGCGGTTCTGCGCCACCATGCGCTGCAAGCCGAGTTGTTCCGCGCGCTCGTTTGAGATCGGCACGCAAATCAGACCGCGCCCGTGCTTGGCCATGAAATTGACCGCCTCCGGCGTCGCCTTCTCCGCCGCCATCACGAGATCGCCTTCGTTTTCGCGATCGGCGTCGTCCGTCACGATGACAATGCGGCCGCGCGCGATATCGCTCACGACATCGTCGATCGTATCGAACTGAAACGCCTCCTTCGCCTGCACAATCATTGATGATACCATTACGTCCGCTGGTTTTCTCGGCAACGTCAATTCCTCGGGCATTGGATGTTGGACGTTCACGGCCTTTCACGTCCGGGAGGTTGACGGTGATGTGTTCATGATCGGGCGGAGGAAGATATTTGTCCGGCGGACAATAAGCACGCGACCGCTGTGCATCATAGCGTCGGTGGGATGCTGCGTTTGGGCTGTGGACATTCCGCCGAAGAAAACCGCCATCGCCCACGCACCCATCTGGTAATCGGGAACCTCGCCGCGCGTAAATGCCTCGATCAGCCACTTGATTTCCGGGCCGGACAACACCTGCCCGTCGCGCTTCTTTCAATCAGCGCCGGAAAGTGCATTACACCGACCAAGCTCGAATTGCGCCGGAGCGTAATAATTGTCGATCCATCGTCAGCACTGGAACGTGCAGAGCCCGCGCGGTTGCAGCGATGATGCGATCAGCCGGATCTCGCCCCAACGTTGGAGGCAGCGCCAGCAATTCTTCAGCAATCGCGGGCGTGACCTGAATCAGTTCGATCGCGTCCGGCCGTGTTGCTTCAGCGATCCATTTTTTCGGAGTGGGGAAGAGAGCGACTCTGGAACTTTCCACGAGCAATGAAATTTCCCATAAGCTGATTACACTTAGCATGGGTGGCGATGAGAGTTTTCGCAGAGCGTTGCGATACTTGGAACTGAGCTGCGGCAAATCTGCCATCCACCAAATCCAAATATGAGTGTCGATCAAGACCACAGATCAACGCCGCCGTTTTTGACGAAGCCGTTTCGCCTTCGCACGATGTTTCAGTTCGTGACCGGTGAAAGCGTCGAAATCTTCGTCGCCCAGCAGCGGCGAAACAATATCGCCTAGCACCTGTGCGCTTCCCTTCAGCCGCTGCCACGGTTTTTCTTTTGATTTGGGCGGCCCCAAGCGTGCCACTTCCACCCCGCGTTTCGTTATGGAAATGGACTCACCGCTCTTGCGCACGTGTTCCATGAGGCTAAGGCACTTGGCTTTGAATTCGGAGGCCGTAATGGTCATAAAGACTGGTTACATGGTCATTTCCACCGGTCAAGCGATTTCGCCAGGAATGAATCGCCCGCCCGCCACGATTCCGACAATTGAAAAAATTCGGCGAGTCAGGTCGCCGCGTCTGCATATGTCGATCTTGGCCCGAGGTCGCACGACTTTAGCTTGTGCATTACAAATAGCGGAACTTGCTCGCGGGTGGCATCGGTTCCGCGAAAAGTTGGATCGTTTCCATGGTCGGCCGTCATGATCATCAAATCTTTGGCGAGATATCCTCTGGTGGGGATTGCCTCTTGCTCGCGAAGTGAGGATTGCGCAAAGGCCGAAAACAGAAAATGCTTAAACGGCCTTCCGACTTCATCATGGATAAATTAGAAAAGATCTTTGTCGCGGGTCATCGCGGCCTGGTGGGCAGCGCTCTGATCCGGCGGTTCGAAGCTGGGGGTTTTGGCAACTTGGTCAAGCGCGATCGCTCGCAGCTGGACCTCGCAGACGAACAGGCCGTGCGGAATTTCTTCGCTCAAGAAAAACCGGCCGTGGTGGTTTTCGCGGCGGCAAAAGTGGGCGGGATCAAAGCGAATACGGATTTTCCCGTCGAATTTCTGCTCGATAATTTGCGCATTCAGAACAACATCATTCACGCGGCGCACGACAGCGGAGTGCGCAAACTTCTTTTTCTGGGCAGCTCGTGCATTTATCCGAAGCATGCGCCGCAACCAATCCCGGAAACTGCCTTGCTCAGCGGACCGCTCGAGCCGACGAACGAAGCGTATGCCATTGCCAAAATCGCCGGGATCAAGCTGTGCCAGGCCTACGCCCGCGAGTATGGAGCGAACTTTGTTTCGGCGATGCCGACGAACCTTTACGGGCCTAATGACAACTTCGATTTGCTCTCCTCCCACGTGCTGGCGGCGCTTTTGCGCAAAGCGCATGAAGCGAAAACACGAAAGGCGCGAGAGCTGGTCGTGTGGGGCTCGGGCAAACCGCGCCGCGAATTTCTTCACGTGGATGATCTCGCCTCGGCCTGCCTGTTTCTCCTCGAAAAATATGATTCGCCCGAGATCATCAACGTCGGTTGCGGCGAGGACATCTCAATTCGCGAACTGGCGGAACTGATCTGTGACGTGGTCGGATTTAATGGCAAACTCGCCTGGGACCCGACCAAGCCGGACGGCACGCCGCGAAAACTTCTCGATGTGACCAAGCTCCGTGATCTTGGCTGGCGGCCAACGATTCCGCTTCGCGAAGGCATCGCGCGCACCTACGACTGGTTTCGCGCGAACTGCGCACGGTAACAGGGTGGATCGGCCCCGAACGCTTTCGGGGGCGATGCTAATTCATGCCCCGAATGCTTTCGGGGCCATATTTTAGCGTCGAGCTCGCCACGGGACGAGTCCGTTGGCGGACACGAGACTGCTCGATCCACCTCTAGATTGCCGCCGCGTGTGGTTCTGCTGGAGGTCTATAGAGGACGCTGTTAGCGTCTCACGGGGAGCCAACGGCTTCCCTAAAGATGATGAAAAAACTTCGTGTCGGAGTTGTTGGTGTCGGTCACATCGGGAGCAATCACGCCCGGCTCTACGCCGAAATTCCCGCGGCGGACTTTACCGCGATTTACGATCTCGATCTTGCGAAAGCGAACACCATTGGGAAAAAATTTCGCGTGCGGGCTGCGCAGTCACTTGATGAGTTCATGGAACTGGTTGACGCCGCCTCGGTGGCGACGCCGACGAATACACATTACGAAATTGCGCGTTCTCTGCTTGGACGGGGCAAACATTTGTTGATCGAGAAACCAATTACCGACAACACCGGCCACGCCAGCGAGCTGGCCGAGTTGGCGGCGCGGAACGGGCTTATTTTGCAAGTGGGTCACGTCGAACGATTCAATCCGGTCTTGAGCGCATTGGAAGAACGCTTGACGCATCCGCGCTTCATCGAAGCGCATCGGCTCTCGCCTTATCCGGAGCGCAGCACGGACATCGGCGTGGTTCTCGATCTAATGATCCACGATCTCGAAATTATTTTGCACCTGGTGCGCTCGCCCGTGCAGAGCATCGATGCCGTGGGCGTGGCGGTCTTGAGCCGCGGTGAAGACATCGCGAACGCACGGCTGCGTTTCGAGAATGGCTGCGTCGCGAACGTTACCTCGAGCCGCATCAGTCCCGAGCAGATGCGCAAGATTCGCGTTTTTCAAGAGGACGCTTATCTCTCGTTGGATTATCAAAATCAGAGCGGCGAAATCTACCGGCGCGCGGGTGGACGAATTACGCGCGACAAAGTCGAGATCGCGCGCGAGGAGCCGCTCAAGGGTCAACTTGCTTCCTTCATCGAATGCGCAAGGACGGGACGCGAGCCGCGCGTTTCCGGGTTCCAGGCGACCGCGGCGCTGGAACTCGCAGTTGAAATTACAAAGCAAATGACAAAGCACGAATGACAAATGACGAACGAATGACGAAGCGCGAATTACGAATTGAGTGGACTGCGCGCGCTGCGCTGTTTCGGGCTTCGTCATTTGGACTTATTTCGTCATTCGTCATTCGGATTTCATCATTATCATTATGACGCTCTATTTTCTCGCAGGCGAAGCGAGCGGGGACAATCACGGCGCGGAGTTGATGCGTTCGCTACGCCAATGCGATGCCGATCTCAATTTCCTCGGACGCGGCGGCCCGCAAATGAAAGCGATCGCCGGCGAGCAATTCGTGAACTGGATCGATGACGCCGCCATTGTCGGTTTGTGGGAAGTCATTAAGAACTACGGTTTCTTTCGAGAAAAGTTTCGCGAAACGCTCGCTGAAATTGAGAAGAGCAAACCGGACGCCGTCGTGTTGATCGATTACCCCGGCTTCAATTTGCGCCTGGCGCGGGCTCTGCGTCGGACCACAAGCTCGGAGCCTGTGCGGCCGGCAGGCGCCGCGCCTGACGATTCAGCGAGCAACATGCCCGCTGGCCGCACAGACGAAAAAACGTCTGTGTTCCGGCGCAAAATCATCAAAATCATCTATTACATCAGCCCGCAGGTTTGGGCCTGGCATCGCGGCCGAATCAAAAAGATGGCGCGCTTTCTCGATCTCATGCTCTGCATTTTTCCGTTTGAAGCCGAGCTCTACAACAAATCAGGTCTGCGCACGGTATTTGTCGGTCATCCTATGATAGACAGATTGCGCACCCGCAAAATCGACAGCAACCGCGATCCGAATTTGGTCGGGCTTTTTCCCGGGAGTCGCCCGCGGGAAGTGGCCAGGAATTTTCCCGTCCTGCTGGACGCCGCTCGCGAACTCTTTCGTGCGAAACACGTTTTGCGCTTCGAGATTGCAGCGGCGTCGGAATCGCTGGCCGCGGAAATTTCCGATGCTTTGACGGCTGCCCGGATGAGAGAGGGACTGTTCCGCGTTGTCACGGGCGAGACGGCCGCGACGATGCAACGCGCCTTTGTCGGAATTGTTGCTTCCGGGAGCGCCACGCTCGAGGCCGCGTATTTTCAGCTGCCCTTTGTGCTTATTTACAAGGTCGCATGGCCGACGTATCTGGCGGCGCGACTTGTGGTGAACGTGAAATATCTCGGCATGCCGAACGTGCTCGCGAACAAAGAGGTCGTGCCAGAATTCATTCAGCATCGAGCCAGGCCCAAGGCCATCGCCCTGGCCGTTCTGCGACTAATGTACAACCGGACAGCACGAAACCGGATGATTTCCGAGTTCGATGCGATTGTGCCCAAGCTGGGCGAAGGCGGAGCCAGCGAAAAGGCTGCGCGAACGATCGTCGAGGAACTTCGTTAGATGAAGAAGGGATGCTCTCAATAACACCGGCCTTCAGGCCGGTGATCGGCCCAGAAGATGGATATAAGCTGTTTTAACGGCTTACCCTCGCAGCTATGGCGTTGCATTCCTATTCCCGCTGCTGGGTGCATCTAATCTGGGGAACGCTGAATCGGGAAAAAGTGCTAAGCAAAGAAGCCGCTGCCCGGGTATCCCATTACCTTCACGAATATGCCGAAACGAAAAGTCTCTACATGAAGATCAATTATGTAAACGCGGATCACGTTCATGCTCTTGTCGATCTTCCAACTGGTCTCTCAATCGAGGAGGTGGCGCAATTATTCAAAGGAAGTTCGTCTCATTGGATCAACGCAAATGATTTGATCACGGGAAAATTCGCCTGGGGCAGAGGATACGGCGCCTTCTCGGTGTCGGAATCAAATGTCCATCAAGTGGCCGCATATATCGCAGGTCAGGCACAACACCATCGGGTTCGCACGTTCGCGCAGGAGTTTAAGGAATTCATTGGCCGGCATGAGCTGCGTCAACCGGAGGACGAAAGCCGTTGAAACGGCTTGGCTGCGAGTGCATCCATGATCCCCGGCCTCAAGGCCGGTGTTAATGAGATGTCTTTTTCAACACCCTGACTTTGGTTCCAGGCGATACAACGCACGCGATGGATACCGGCTGGGCAGAACATTTTCTCCAAAACAAGCGCACTGCCTGGATCGTTGGTGTGCTCACGGTCATCCTCTTCCTGGTTACGAATCTGCCGTGGCAGCTCGACGATTACGATCAGGCCAAGCAGGCGTTCACTTCCTTCGCGATGGTGAAGGAGGGCCATTGGTTTTATCAGCAAACGCCGCATGAACGCGTGGCGACAAAGCCGCCGCTGGTGGGCTGGACATCGGCTGTTTTTTTCGCGCTCACGCGATCGTGGGATGTCGCGTGGCGGTTGCCGTCATTTCTCGCGGCGATCGCGATATCGATTTTGTTATTTCGCGCTGCCACGACTGCCTATGGTGCCGGCGCCGGTTTGATTGCCCTGAGCGCGTTTGGCTTCAATCTGTTGAGTCCGCGTCTGGCAACGCTCGCGCGGACGGACATGCCTCTGGCGTTGGTGATTTTTCTGCTCGGCCTCTTCATTTGGAAAAAAATCCGCAACCGCGCGACATGGAACTTACCCGATCGATTATCGATCTTCGCGGTGCTCACGGCGGCGATGTTGATCAAAGGACCGATCATTTACGCCTTTTTGCTCCCTGGCATTCTCTTGTTTCAATTGTGGGGACGCAGGCGACACGCCTCCCACCACAGTGCGTGGTGCGGTTGGTGGCCGTGGTTTGCCTCGCTCGGAATTTTTCTTCTTTGGGTGATGGGCGGCGTTCTGTTGGTTCCCGGTTTTTTCGACCAGGTTGTGGTACGCGAATTCGTCGCGCGCTTCGGCGAAGCGGTGCATCGGCCGCAGCCGCTTTATTTTTATTTGCCGCATCTGCTCCACAAATTTGCCCCGTGGAGCGTGTTGATGATCGCAACGGCAATTGTCGATCTTCGCTCAAGGGAGTCGAAGCTAGGTGCGTTATTTCGGGAGATGTCGCCGGAAACATTTTGGTTGGTTTGTTGGAGTTTCGGCGGCTTGATCGCGATGTCCCTGATTCCTTCGAAACGCGTGGACCGAATTTTTCCGGTGGTGCCGCCGCTTTGTCTGCTGCTCGCCGTGCAGATTTGTGGTAGGGACGCCGCGCTGCCCCGAAAGCTTTCGGGGGTCGGCGCAGCGCGCCGACCCTACCTT